>LADL02000287.1_pt1 | contig 15784 bp, 15 predicted proteins | sample 619721 | NCBI WGS metagenome assembly LADL02 (sample SAMN03397408, study PRJNA257561) | rock porewater metagenome | biome: terrestrial; feature: Opalinus Clay rock; material: porewater; isolation source: Opalinus Clay rock porewater BRC-3 borehole | place: Switzerland: Mt Terri URL, St-Ursanne ...
TCGACAACTAGCCCAGCGAATGGAGCTTTGATCAGCGTGTCCGCCAGCCGTGCCCGGTGATATTCGAGTGTCTTCTCGGCGGCGAGCAGACTTTTCTGACCTTCGGTAATGGCGGCTTCGGCCCGTGTCATGTCCGCCGTCGCCACCGCCAGCGATTCAACTGCTCGATCCACATCATCCTGCGTCGTAACGTTCTTTACTTTGAGTGACTGTACACGATCATGATGCCGCTGTGACTGCTCTAGCACCGCAATCGTTCTTTTCTTGTCAGCCAAGAGCCTTCCGAGTGCGGCATTCGCCGCTTCCACGTTCGCTAAAGCAATCTCAACCTGTTGCTGGAGTTCTTCGTCGTCGAGTCGTACAAGTAACTGTCCTTGCTCAACCTTGTCCCCCTGATCCACGAGGACTTTACCGATCCGTCCGGCAATCTTCGGGCTGATGGTCGTGGAGATCCGTGCCTCAAGTGTTCCGGTTCCCATGACCTCGGACACAACAGTTTTGCGAGTAGGAGAGATGCCTTGAACATTCACTGGTGCAAATTTCATCTGGTAGACGATACCGCCCACGATGATTGCTAGGACGGGCCAGCGTCCCAGTTTCCATAACCAGCCAAGTTTCAAACCTGCTTTCTGTTCACTCATAAATGATCGCCCGCCGATGTCCGTACTATGGTTAGGAGAAATGAAGAATCTTCGACTGCCTCAAGAGCGTGCGGTTCTCCAATTGCCAGATATAGCATGTCGCCCGCTCGCAGCTTCTTCGGCTCATCGCCCCCCCAGCCAAAGTGGGTATTCATCTACAGCATCTCGGCATTTACACTGTTTTATGATCTTTTTCAGCGACCGTATCATCTTCTGGAAAAATCGAATCTTGTCTTCAATGCACACACACAAGTGACGCTCCTTGTTCCGAGACCAATTATACTCCCTGTATCTACTACAGAGTCAAGTGTCAGATGGCGATATTATATACAGGAAGGTTGTCTACCACACTTATATGCTCATCGAAATTTCCGATCGAGTGTTATCCATAATTGGAAGATGTCTCACATCAAAGACTCAATCAGCTCTTCTTTTACCTTGCGTGACATCGCCTTAATTTCCAGTTCTCGCTTTAAAGCCACACTTCGAGTCGCTTGATTTTCATGATACACCATAGTGACTGGAAGGCGACTACGGGTATAGCGTGAAGCAGAACCAGCATTGTGCTGCTCACACCTTCGGTTTAAATCTGTCGTAATGCCTGTGTATAAAGAATTATCAGCACATCTCAGAATGTACACAAACCATTCTGTGGGATTATCCGCTGCATCATCTCCTTTCACGTCCAATGCAGTTACTTCTATTTTTCTCGATTCTACCATTCTCTGAAACGCATCTTCAGGTCTGCCATATCCATCGGACTTTTTCTCAGCAATTGCTGACAACAAAAAATCATTCAATTTAAAGCCTATCTCATGCGGTGACATCTGATCTTCAATCAGTAAGATCTGCGCACAATCAACCAGTTGATTCATCGAGCTTGTCACAGAACGATTCAAGGATTTAGCAAACTGAATGGTTTCAATTTCTGGAGCGATAAATTTCCTGAATGCCCATTGATTGGCATCATCGGCTGTGAAATCCCTGATACAGTTCACAGCACTTTCAGCGAACTGTTTTTGATTTGTTACAACTTTAGCTGGCATCACACAGGAATACAGTGACTTGGTATTGCTCAGTAAAATGTACTGACGGCGATTTGCAGGGAAAATGTGGCACGACCAGTCAGCGAATGGATTCTGATGTAAGGGAAGTGCTTCTAATGTGCCAGTTTTGATTTTCTGATTGAGCTTTTGGGAGAGGCGGAAGATCATCCTCATTATTTCGTGTGTTTTCATCATTGGATGTAAAAAGCAAGACCAGTCAGGGATGGAATCTAAGTCCGATAGTAATGCCACAACACAGAATTCCGAAAACGAAGAGATCGTTGAAGTCAAAGAAAAGGAAATTCTGAAACCGGGCGTACTCAAAGTCGAGGTTCCAGAAGACATCCCGCTTCCTGAAAGTGCAATCGTAGTGACAGGAACTAATCTTGGTTCGAGTGGTAAAACACATTACTTCATTCAAATACCTGATATTGAAACATCTCAAGGAGTCGCAGACTATTTTGCAGCCGAACTACCGAAGCGTGGTTGGGAATTATTGAATGGCAATGGGGAAGAGCGGGTTTTGAATGTGATCTCACTAGATTTCAAAAAGGAAAATCGCATTGGGACAGTCGCTTCGAACATTAACCCGGAAAGGGCCGGGGCGATTGTGCATATAAATCTACAAGAGACTCAAAAACAATGAATCATGCGAGTCGCTCTAAAATATTACTGCGCCCCGAAATGTATTGGTTGATTCTGAAGATCACAACAAAAAAGCCCTGCTTAACCGAAATCAAGCAGAGCTTAGAGAGTGTTATTTTGATCTGATTAGACAGGGCTGACCGGGCTGGGCTGGAAGTCACCTTCCCCTCTGTCAACAACTGTAACAGGGCTGGGCAGGTAGTCGCCATCGCCTCGCTCGGCAATGGTGATAGGAGACGGCTGAATGTCTCCATCGCCTCTGTCAGCAACCGAAATTGGAGTAGGTTGGAGATCGCCTTCACCCCTCCCGCCTGTGACGATGATCGGGGAAGGCAGCAGATCCCCGTCGCCACGATCTGCAACTGCGATCGGGGAAGGCAGTACGTCGCCCTCTCCACGATCTGCAATTTCAACACTACTATTGTTTGCAAAGCTAACAGTGAAAGCTGCACAAGCGACGAGGGCAAATGTCAATGTAACCTTTTTCATGCTTTTCTCCGGTAAGTATGAGAGGGAGTGTAAATGTTTGTGGGGGAATGACTCTTTGTAACTGAGACATATTTTACCATTCATCAAACTTATTTCGTTGATGATCTCAAATATTTTTGCGTTACAGAATGGGAGCAAAAAAGCACTATTGACTATTTCATGGTTAGTGCGGTCAAATTGTTACCTCTAATTCCCATGAGCTTCTAAACAATCATCTCATAAAGACTTAGTGGTGTTATTCAGTTTTACAGAGAGAAATATACTAAAATATCTACTTCTTGCCTTTTGAATATTCTCTAAAGAATAAGATTATCACAAATTTCTAAAGGCTAGTTTTGTGGACCTGATTCAAACCGTCATCCAGCCATGATCGATACCATTCAAAAAAAGATACTCGTTCGCTTTTGCTAGTCTTGAGCGGATAAATGCCTTTCCAGTCCGCACGATCATCAAACCAGATATTCCCTTCTTCTGGGCCGGAGACAACAAGTATTTGTCGTAGGTTACACCCTAGTTCGCAAACTGGAATAGCTCCATTGACATGGTGGTGACTCCAGTAACGATCCTGCTTTTCGTACTGCTCCTCAATGGTCAAGTCATGTCTGATACGACTATCATTCCATTTCTCTGAATATGGAAACGGAGAAGCTATATCACCAATAAGTCCATATATCATGTCCCAGCTAACGCCATTGAACTCTCCAAGCCTCTCTATTCCATTGTGTGGCCCTGCACCACCATTACCGATCAATAGAAGGAACTGACGGTAATCGTCTGGGAGGCATATTCTATGTAGAGATTCGAACTGTTCCACTTCTGGCTCTGTAAGCACGGGGGGCAATCTATACCCGTGCGACCGAGAACCGGGCACTTCAAATGCGATGTCGGCATTACGTAAATTTTCTAAGTCTCGAAGCAGGATGTCATATTGATTTTCCATTTTTATATAGTGCCCACGGTGGTTTGTTCAAACAAGCTCCAATCAAATCCATAAATATTAGACTTGGCTACAGCCGATTAAACCTTCATTATCAATCTGTGGTTAGTGCTGAAATTACCATCTGGCTTCATATCGAATCTGCGTTGATACAATTGACTTACTGCCGACGACCAGTAAAAGAAGTTGGCCCACCTTTTATCAGTTGTTTAAACCTAGTTAGATCCTTTGAGAATTCCAATGTGTCAACATGTTCGGGACCAAAGATGATCTGGACTTTGTTATCATCAAGAACCTTCCAATTTTGTTCCTTACCTGCATGTAGGAATCTTCCGTCATTTGTCCATTCAAAAGTTACTCTATTTGAATTAACCCATTTCGTGTCAGCTAGTTTTTCTCGAAGGGATTTGATTATATTGATTTTGGGGTAGCTCTGAAAAAGATCCTCAATTTGCAGTTGATTTAATGCAATATCATACACTCTGACATCATCGATAAGCCCAGTGAAACTGAAACCCATTGCTCGATTAGCATATGTTCCGAGAACCATAGGACCGGTAGTTGAATTCAGTTTTGCTTTATTCTCACCGACATTTTTACCGTCTACAAAATAGGTCACAGTATCACCATCATACGAGACACTGTGAAAATGCCAGTTCCTATCCACATCAGTATCAGCTTTCAAAAAGTGACCCCAGCCATACGTCGTCCAATTCCCATTGGCATGGTAAATCCCCCATGTTCGCTTCCCATCTACATCACTCCCACAAGCAATTGCATGTGAATTCATAATCTTTGAATTGCCAGTATTCTGAATCCATGCAGTTAATGTTCTGGGAGAGTTGTCAGAGGGTAAAGTACAAGGAACCTCAATGTAGCTCTTGCCATCAAACTTAATGGCATTGTCAATTTTACCTTGTACAAGTCTCAGTTCTTTTTCTTCTATCGTTTGACTCGAAATCATACCGTCATCAAATGTCAAAGCAAAAATCAGATTATTGTTGTATGGCTCCAGCTTCAATTCAGGTTTCGCATCAGTTTCTGGATTCTCTGATTTGGAAACCGATTGATTGTCTGTATCGAATGTCTTTTCATCTGAGTTTTTTATTGATTTCTCTGGCTGTGCGATTTCAATATTCGGATCTTTTTCAGAGTCTGTTAATTTTTGCCATGGCAACCAGAACGATGCAGCCGCCATACCTAAGAAGGCAATAGCGAGAGTGGCTACGATTCCTGCATACTCCCTTGCAAAACCACTTCCTTCTCCAACTGATCTACCACTACCTATACTTGAATGGGGAACTGTTGGATCAATCTGGCGCTTTTTACGTCGTTTTTTAAACAGATTCACCTTACGGTCGTAGTCTCGACGAAGCTCAGGACTCGTCAAAACAATTTCTGCCTCATCAATCTGACTGATTAGTTTGTTGGCGTCCTTATTGAACTCAGTCCCCAGATACTGTTCGATGTGCGATTTCTGTCGCTCCGCAGCAGAATTGATTACCCTCAAATCATCTTCGTCCAGTGAAATGCCTAGCAACTCATAATGAGTGGGAGGGCATTTCTTTTCAGGAATTCCCAGCCATTGGTGGTAAGGGTTGAAGCTATCTGTGTTTCTTTTTGCCATCTTGATTTCCATAGCTTAAAAGATTTTTTGCTTACTTCTCCAGAATGGAAGTGGTATTCATAAACACACTCGGCCTCGATTATGTAGTAGCATATGAATTTGATCCACTGTTACCAACGAAATATTTTATGTTTTAATTTGTAATAATAAGGTGGAAAAGAAGCAGTCACTTACTCACCTTTCATCTTTTCAACGTCAGCGAATATTACCCCAATCGAGTGATCTGGCCCGAGGCCATGCTTTGTTGAATCCACCACGATCCTCATTGCGTTTTCAAGCCATTTTTGGAGATCAGCCACCTTTGGTTTGTCACCGTAGAGCTGAATGTAGAGCGGCAGGGTAAAGCGGTGACATGGACGGTCGCTAATACTCTCTGTGAGAAGTTCGTTATATGTCCAGAGAGCTTCATTCACATTCGCAAAGAGAAGTGCATCGTCTTCGTCAGAAATCCACTTCTGACCATCCCAATAGACGGGATTCAAATACTCGTCAGCTTTTGCTAAGACGAATCTCGGGAAGTCTTTCGATCCTTTTTTCACGACTGTGATCATTGGGATTTCATTACTCATTGATCTTCCCTCTCTGGATACTCGGACACGAATTCGCCTCCATTCAATACAGATGATTGCGCAATCACATTCGGCAAGTCTTCTGCCAAACGATGAGGATTGCGTATGGCAAGATTTACGGCTGGCTGGCCAGTGATTCTAACGGTTATAAACAAGGCGGGCACTTCACCCTGAGTCACCGGGCAGGTGATGACGCCGCTGTCGAGCGAGAGTACCTCGCACTCAGTTACATCCATTTTCATTTTGTGGCTCCTTTAGATTACAACTTTTGGAAGAAATGATCATTTCGATCAAGCAGGTGCCTCATTACGACCGGAGCAGTGACTTGTTCGCAATCAGTCACCTTTCGTTTTCATCACCACGCAAACCATCGATTAAAAGTGATCGTACATAGGTCTCTTCACTACCCTCGACCTTGTACACAGTCTCTGAAACTAATCCGTGATCGATGGAATAAAGAAGTTCGGTTCTCGTAGAGATCAGTCCGTCAATCTTTTCCTCGATGACAGCACAACGAATCTCTTGACCATTAAGATGCTTTGTTTTCCATCCTGTAAACTTGAAATGTTGATCCTCGAACGATCCTGTCCACGAATCATCGACGACTGCCCCAATCTTGATGATGGGCGTCCACCCGTCCTCGTCCTTTCCGATGTAGTCAGAGCTTCTAATTTCGACGTATCCGTTTCGAACACGGCGTATTTCTGAGCTTTCTGGAAGCAGTGGCAATAGCACGGTCTTGCCGTCTTTGACCGTATAGTGGTAGGTCATTCGTTTTGTAATGACCCCGCCTCCGGGGTGAGTGACTTCATATTCAGCAAACGAGCGGGAGTTGATGATATTGAGGTCGCCAAACATTTCTCGTGTACTGCCCTTTTTGTAAGGAAAATATCGTTCGGATAGCACGTCCCCGTCTAAACCTGCCCGACTGGCTGCCAGTACAGACTTTCCTCTTTCCGTTTCAACTAATGGTGTAATCTTCGGCACACTTCGATCTGCCAATCGAACGAGTTGTTCGATTCCATCTTCGTTACCTCCTTCTGCCAGATGATCGATGACCCGACCGTAAATGAGCGGTTTCTGATCGTCTGGGATGAATGATTCTCGGTTCGCAATAATAGTCTGGTATATCGCTACCGCTTTCTCATGTTGTCCCTGTTTCCATAAATCTGATGCTTGAGCAATTTCTTTCTGGGCTACACTTTTTTGAGCGATCGTCACGACAATACTCCCGACAAACATAAGTGCAAGAACACCTACCCCAGCGTATATCCATGACTTCGAGATGTTGTGTGATCGACTTGCTGAAGAACTGAACTTCCTCCATAACAAGAAAATACCGGCTGGCCAGAATAGCAAAAAGACCAGAGCAATGATTGCTGGGTTTGCCCAGAGCGATGTATCCTTCGAGTCTTTGTTTTCCAAAGGTGGTGGAGGTGGTGGAGTAGGGGGATTGGGACTTGATAGAAGCAAACCTTTGATTGTTGATGCCTTCCTCCACTCTTTCATGTCCTCTCGCCAGACAAGATCGTCGGGAGATAGCTGTCCAGAATTCGCCAATTCCTTGAGCTGAGCCGAAGTGATCGGACCGTGTTTTTCACCATCTTTTGCGTAGTGCCAATTCTTTGACATTGAATTGTCTCTTTCTTGTTAGATTTGATTAAGTTGTGATTCCAAGTCTGTGATCTTTTGATCGATTACAGAGATTTGATAATTGGTTAGTTCCAGAAGTTCATTTCGTTGAGAATGGATCAATACGACAGCGACGATTCCGCCGATCACAAATGGCATAACTAAAAAGGCGGCTAACACCATTACTGGAATAAGTGCCAGCCATCCCGATACAGGAATCGTGGATTGCGACCGCATATCTTCAAGCAGAAGTTTGGCGGCATGTGCGTGTGTGAAGGTCAATTGCTTCGATACAATATCAGCACGCTGAGAGTACAATTGATTTAGCTTGTTTTCGATTATTTGTTGCTCAGCAACACGTTTCGCTTCCCGCTTCTTGGCCCACTTGATGGCTTCTTGAACCTCGGGGTCTTTGAGTAGGATTGTTTCGAGCCGATGGACGCTGGCAATTGCCTTCTCAAAGGCCATCTTGTTGTCCCGGCCTCGAATCGTCGCCGTCTCTATTCCATCTTCCTCCACCTGCGCCAAAATACTTTGAAGCAAGAAGTATTTGGTCGAAGCAGGTACTTCTGATTTGACTGAAAAATCCTCGACAACCTTCTCCGTCTGGAATATGAATTCTTCGAGATACTGTTGAAGCTGTTCTCTATTAAGAAGCTCTTGTTGGATTGCAAGTACATTCTTGTTCTGCTGCTTAACCTGTTCCATTTGGTCATGAATGGCTGATTGGGCAGCAAGTTGGGCGGCCATAAGTCCCGACTGTACCATGTTCCAAGTGTTATCACTGGCTCTTTTTCGAGCCATCTCACGTAAGATTTCTGATTGGGAGTCGGATGGGTTATCAAATCCACCTGCTGAGCGTGATAGTTGTAAGCCCATTAAATATCCTCTTGTCTGAAAGAAAAATGCTTTGAGATGTACTAGCAGGTGCCTCGTCTAATAGTCTTAGCGAGGCCAGAATGAAAACCGGCTCATTTTTCTGAGCCTGTTTGGTTCCGACTCTCGCTCAGGCCTGTAGAATGTCTTCATGGCTAACCACACAACACAACTTCAAAACTTGATTGACCTTGCAATAGAAGGCGATGACTCCGCATGGGAAGCAACCCTTAACCATGCTTGTGATCGGCTTAGAGCATTAGCGAGTCGAATGATGCGGACTAATCATCGAGTAAGAAGGTGGGTTGAAACTGACGATGTCCTTCAGAATTCTTTGATTCGACTACATCGATCGCTATCAGAGGTACGTCCTGAGACATCCCGGCAGTTTTACGGTCTGGCAACCACACAAATACGGCGAGAGCTTATCGATCTCGCTCGGAAGCATTTCGGAGCCGAGGGAGTGGGAGCTAATCATCACACCGATGGCGGTGTCACTGCGGAGAACCATCGTACTGATGCTGAACCTGAGAGCATCGAGGCTTGGGCTATATTCCACGAACAGGTTGAGAAATTACCAGAACCTGAACGTGAAGTTGTCAATCTGCTTTGGTACGAAGAGATGACCCAGCCGGAAGCTGGAGATGTGCTGGGCATCTCTCTGGCTACGGTTAAACGGCGATGGCAATCAGCTAGGCTGAGATTGAGCGAGACTTTAAATGGCGAGATATTCCAGTGAGTAACGAGGAAAAGATCAATGATCTGCTTCTTCAATGGGAGGAGGCTCAAGAGCGAGGAGAAGATCTCAATGTCAAGACTCTCTGTGCTGACCACCCGGAACTCATTGAAATCATTCAAAAACGAATTGCCGCACTTCGACGTATGGACTGGATGGTCCGACCACAGTGCAATACCGACAAACCCGATACAAAAATTGGAATGACGTTGGCTGGTCGTTATCGAATCGATGAACTAATCGGTGAGGGTGGACATGGAAGAGTTTACGGGGGCTTCGATCCTGAGCTTCAACGTCCTGTCGCTATTAAATTACCTCACGGTCATAAGTTGAATACCAACAACATAGTTGAGGAAGCTCGTAAAGTTGCCCGGCTCCGACATCCCGGCATCGTAACCGTCCATGATGTTGGCCAGCACGAAGGTGAGCCATTCATCATCAGTGACTTCGTGACCGGCAAGACATTGTGTGACATAGGATCGTTATCACCCCAAGAAGCCACTCGGCTGATCGCCGAGATTGCAGATAGCCTGCAAGCTGCTCATGAGCAGGGCTTTGTTCACCGAGATATCAAGCCTGCAAATATCTTGATCGATCAGCAGGGGAGACCGCTTCTGACCGACTTCGGTATTGCCACGGCACTGGACGACACTCAGACACAAGTCGCAGGAACGCTCCCCTACATGGCACCAGAACAATTGGGAGACGAACCAGTCCATGGTGATCCTCGCACCGACATCTGGTCGCTTGGTGTTGTATTATACGAACTTCTTACTGGCAAATTGCCCTTTGATGATCCGTCACCAGCTAAGTTGGCTGATCAGATCAAAAGTCATGTCCCTCTTCCACCGAGAGGAATCAACTCCGACATTACGCCTGCGCTGGAAGACATTGTTTTAAAGTGTTTGACTAAAGCACCTGAAGAAAGGTACGAAACGGCAGCCGAACTATCTAATGCTCTTCGCACAATCAAACAGAAAAGAACTATTCAGAGAAGTGCAATGTTCAGTTTGGTTGTTTTTTTGCCATTGGTGATTTTTGGAGTAACAAATAATTGGTTCGCCCAGTCATCGACCGCAACCAACAATGAGTCACCACAAATTGAAGGGATGTATTTCGACGGTCAAACCCGGATAGTGACGCCGGTTGCTCGATTCGCTCCCTGCACGTTAGAAGCTTGGGTAAATCCAGAACATGATGCAAATGCGGCATTTATTGGTAGTGATATTCGTGGAGAGTACGGTCTATCTCTAGCGACTCACGGAGGGAATCTTTTCGCAGAACTTCTCAGCGGCACAGTTGAAACTAATGCCCATGTCACACCCGGTATCTGGTCACACGTTGCTGTCGTTTTCAATAACGAAGAAACCGTACTATTTCTTAATGGCAATGAAGTCAAAAGAGGAGAACCTACTGACATTTTTGGTGATGCTCCCTTTGTAGTCGGGGGACTGTCATATGGTAGCCGGGAACTACAATATCGAGGTCATATGAAATCTATACGTATCTCGGAAGGGAAACGTTACGACCATGACTTCATGCCCGAGGATGAATTAAAAACCGATGCTACGACGGTCCTGCTCTACAACTTACAAAATAATTCTGGAGGCAAAATCACAGACCTGAGCGGTAAGGAAAACCATGGTCGGCTTGAAGAGTCACCCATTACCGCTGCTTGGCCCGAACTAAAACGCCATGCACTACATTTCGAAGGCGGAGCTGTGATTGAAAGTTCTGTGAAATCATTTCTTCCCTGTACTATGGAAGCATGGGTACTACCGAGGAACTCCGAAGGTATTCAGCAAATCATCGGTTCGTCTTCATTAGCATTGACACTCCGTGGATCTGATCTCGCTCCAGAAGGGTTTACCGGATTCGAAACAGGTAATCCTGTGGTGCAAGCAGGTCGTTGGACACATGTGGCTGGAGTCTTCACAGAGGAAGGCACATACCTTTACGTAAATGGTACTAAAGTCTGGAACTCCTCAGCTTACAAACCTGAAGAAGATCGTTCATTCCTAATTGGCGGTGGAAGTAAGACCAGAATATCAGAGCAGTTCCTCGGTCAAATTCGGTGTGTGCGAATCAGCCGAGGAGAGCGGTTTTCAAAATCTTTTATTCCCGATCACGTCTTTGCTAATGATGATTCAACGGTCCTAATCTATCAGGGAGACCATGTCGATGGTATGAAAGTTCTCGATATAAGTGGGAACGGTAATGACGGGACTTGGACAATTACGACAGAATAAGATGGAAGAATTCAACGTCATTGATTGATCACGATTATACCCGTAGATCGCTCGACATTACTGTGTCCGGGCGGTGGATGTTTTGCGATACACTGGCCCTCATCGGATGATCTGTCGCAGTTGAGGGCAATGGCTAAAAAGGTCGCTAAGCCATGTAAGTCTCGGAGGTCCCGGCGACGGCAGGTCCGCAGTTTAACGGCAAATGTTGAACAACGATCTCCGCTGCTTGACGACCATTCCCACTTCCCAGCAGTTTGGAGTGCAATCGGACTTCGTACTGGTCGGGAATAATATCTCGAAAACCAGCTCCGGTTTTGGGGATAACAGCAGGACAATCATTAGTGTAAGGATACCCGGTACACCGGCTGAAACACATGCGGTTGAGACTGGTGAATGGAAATAGTTGACGCAGCTCGGGTGTGTGCTTCGCCACCTCGAAAAAAGGGATCAACTCTGGGAAGGTCTTTGGAATCCAGTCCTCAAACGAATTCCATCGATAGTCCACTTCTGAGCCTGATTCAAATGCCTCTGCTGACTCCACAGGTTTTACGAATGGGAACTCTGCTGCCAGTTCACGAGTTGTGACCAACTTTACCATCCAGCGATGAAGTGAGTTGGCAACTTCTTGTAATTCTGGCGTGGCTGCGTTTGCAAGCATGACGCCTCTTTGCCAAAAGTCGTACAGGAACATCCGCCGCTCAGCGCCGATGTAGACTTGCGAGAACCTCTCGTCTTGTTCGACACAGGCATACGCAGGAAAACCCTTCATGATTTTCTTCTGTTCTGTATTCAATTCTTCTTCGAGAGTACGGACGTGAAGCGATGAACCTGACTCGATGAGTGCCTGCTCAAGTCCAACCGTAAGACCTCCTGCTGCCAATAGGTCTGGGTAGAGCTTCCCAATGTCCTTTGCATATTCTGATTTCATGAATCCAGTTCCTGCACCAACTCCACCGACCGACCATCGAGGTCTTTTGCTACCACAAGAAAGACCCATAGAGACTGCTTCAGATCACTCAAGACTTCGCCTCCCTGACGATCATCTTTGGCTCTTCGCCCATGTAGTCATTCCTTTCTGCTCATAATCAATCCCCATTCTAACAGCGCAACTCTGCCATCTACAACTTTGTTGAAGGCGGCGTGGCGATGTTGAGGACTGCGATTTCGGGCAGCAATGCTTTCCTTGGGCTTAATGAAGAAGTTCTTACCCACAACGTGGACAACTGGCAAACTGATCTCTGACCGCCGTGCCACATTGGGGACATTCGTATTGTTCGAATCCACAAGCTCTGCATGGAGCTTCGAGATCAAATGCCTCTGCGCCACAATTATTGCAGTAGAATCGGCTTGCTGGATGTTCCTGAGTGGCCATCTCATCATCCTCGGGGCGAAATGGCCACGGACAAGAAACGTCAAACCACAAATCGAGACCTTTGGCTCGAAGTTCCTGATATTCCTTTGTGCCGCCGAATAAAACTCGATGACCGAGCCATTGGATAAAGTTGAATAAGAGCGTCGCCACAAAAGCAGCGAATACAATAAAGGAAAAAGAGAGGACTCCTGCTAGGACGGCAAGGAGACCGTAAGGGCATAATGCGAAGAAGAAAGCTACGATCCAGAATCGAATGATGACTTGGCCAGCTTTGGATTTTGACATGAATTGCTCCCAGTTTTGAGTTAAAAAACTGGGAGTCATAGCAGGTGCCTTGTTAAACCGGGAAGAAATGGATTTAGGTTCTAAACTGTTGGAAATCCAAACTGTTTGCCAAGCCATGTAACAGCATTGTCAAACTGCTTTTGTGATGGTTTGCGATAAAATCTATCTGTTGTACCTTTTGGCGAGTGTCCAGCAAAATACTGTGAATACCTTGCATACTCACCATGTTCGTCAAATTTACTGATTGATGTTTTTCGCAAATCGTCCAAAGTTCCCCAATTTGATTTTAGCAATTTTGTGCGTTGTTCCCGATATTGCTTCCCGATCATGCGTTTAGCAGATCTTTTGCCATTTCTTAATTCATCAACCCAAAGTGGCGTGTTCACTGTTGTTGTTAGAAGAAGCTCGTTGTGGCTGCTCTCATGCTCCAGCAGTAGGGAATATGTCTCGTCCCATAATCGATATGTGACCGTAGGGACTTCTTCTTCATCTTTCTCCTTGTGACGTTTGAATGTGATCGATTTAGAATCCTTGTCAAATGTATGGAACTTTTTTCCGTCATCACCAACAGCAATTTTTGTCCAAGTGCCGATATCGCTTTCGTAAGCACCTGTATTCAGCATCAGTAGGTAGTAAAGCCGATGTCTGCCTTTTGTATGTTTGAACAAGTCCTTAATGTCATCGTCTTGCCAGATGATGATGATTTTCTTGGTGGGCACTTTGATTCCAGTTCCACGCTTTCTCAAATTCGGAATGGGCTCAATAACTTGTGCGATATCACCACACCATTCCAAAAAAGCCTTGACTGTCGTTAGCGTGTCACGTTGTGTTGTTTTGGCAAGCTCGCTTGATTGAAGATATGCCCTGAATTCTGCCACTTTCATTCCAGTTGCGTGCAAAATGTTAGGACAAAAGACTTCAAATCTTTCGAGTTGCATTCGCTGATTGTTCATTGCTCCTGCTGTGATGTCACCAGCTTTGACATCACTGATACGAAAGACCAACCATTTTTTGATCAGTTCCGATGTTTGAAATTCAGTTCTGTTATTTTTTCTATTTTTGATCACAGACTTAACTGTATTATGTGCTGCTTGAAATTCTGGAGTCTGTTCATCTGGAATTAAGAGTTCAGCAGCTTCATATAATCCTTTCTCGTCGGCTTTTCTTACGATGCTTAACACATCACTTGCCCACTCTGATTGTTTTTGGTTTTCGGAAATTTCAGCCAGTTCAATTTCGTCCTGCAAATATTCTGTGAGTTTTTTAATTAATGGATGTGACTCATCATCTGTCTTTTGCTTTGCTTCCAATTGTAATTTTATTTTGTCTCGTTTAATGACGAAATCAGACCATGCATCTGCCCTATTTCTTCTGCTGTCCGAGTCGTAAGCAGATGATTTCCAAGAGTGACCTTTAAAGGATTTTTGCCAGCGTACTTTGCCTGATGGAAGTGTTTCAGGTTTGCCTAGCTTTATTGCTTCACGTGCCATTTTTCTTGTTCTTAAAAATTCTCATGGGTAGATTTCTGTGGGTAAAAATACCACAAATCTACCCACGAAACAAGAAAAAGGCTCTAAAACAAGCTTGTTTTAGATGTGGCGACACGTTCGAATCGTGTCGCCCCGACTTTACTTAACCCCTGAACGGGTAGGGGTTTATCGAAAGAGGAATAAGACGGATCCTTTTCGGATAAACCATAAATTCAACTCAGAAAAAATCGCGAACTGATCGCGATTTTTTTACGTACCCACCTCCTGGAATCTGCTCTGATACGCTCAGAGGTCCGGATCGATCATTCTCTCGACCGCCACCCCGAGATTCCCGTCCCGATAACAACAGGTCCATCGATTCAAACGCGGATCTTATTCTGGATTGATCGTCTGAGGGAGTATTAATTTGTACTTGTGAATCTCAGACGTTTCCCTTGCGTCGCGTGTAAAACTTGGTGATCATTTTGATAGAGAGCGCGCTGCATTCCGCTCCCTTTTCTCCTGCCTACGACTCCAGAATGACTCCAACCGAATTGAATCCATGATGAAATCAAATCGCGTCTCGCTGCTCACAGTGACCTGTCTGGTCCTGTTTTGTTTCACCGCTCAACTTCAGGCAGAGGTTCGTCTGCCCCATATCTTTGGCAATCACATGGTCCTGCAGCGCGGTCAGCCTGTTCCCATCTGGGGCTGGGCGGAACCAGGCGATGAAGTCTCAGTGAAACTGGGCACTTCCATTACATCCACGGTTACCAATGCCTCGGGCGAGTGGATGGTACGCATGCCGCCCCAGCAGATCGGCGATCCCGTGACGCTCATGGTCCGGGCAGATAAAACCATCACATTTAACGATGTCCTCATCGGCGAAGTCTGGCTCTGCTCGGGTCAGTCCAATATGGAATGGCCGGTTTCCCGCAGTAACAATTTCGAAGAAGAGAAAGCCGCCGCCAACTACCCGCTGATTCGTCACATCAAAATTCCCAAGGTTCCCCAGGGCTTTCCGCAGTCAGATGTCGATGCCACCTGGACCGTCTGTTCGCCCGAGACAGTCGGCGGATATACCGCAGCCGGTTACTTCTTCGGTCGCAAATTACACAAGGAACTCAATGTTCCCATCGGGCTGATCAACTCTTCCTGGGGTGGTACCCGGATTGAACCCTGGACGCCCCCCGCTGGTTTTGCACAGGTTC
>LADL02001808.1_pt1 | contig 15666 bp, 13 predicted proteins | sample 619721 | NCBI WGS metagenome assembly LADL02 (sample SAMN03397408, study PRJNA257561) | rock porewater metagenome | biome: terrestrial; feature: Opalinus Clay rock; material: porewater; isolation source: Opalinus Clay rock porewater BRC-3 borehole | place: Switzerland: Mt Terri URL, St-Ursanne ...
TTCAGGAGAACTGAACGGTGCGGTGGTCCTTGTCACCGGGGGGCTCGGTCGTCTCGGCCTCGCCTTGGTCGATGCGATTGAGTCGCGAGGCGGTACGGCCGTCGCGACGACGCGTGATCCGGCGCGCGCTGAAGCTTTCGATAGTGAGGCCTTGCGCCAGGGTAGGCGCGCGCGCGCCGTGGTATTCAGCATGGATGCGGTTGCCGATGTCTTGACACTGCTCGAGATGGTGCTGTCGCGTTTCGGCCGAGTAACCGCGTTGGTCAATAACGCTTATGCGGCCTGTGCCTACGCGCCGCCGGGTACTGCGACCTGGGCTCATTGGGCGGACGCGACCCGTGTGGGGCTTGCGATCCCCGAGGCCTTGTCGGGCGAACTCGTGCGTCGAAGCACGCAGACTGGAATAACGGCCATCGTCAACGTCGCATCGATGTACGGGCTAGTCGCGCCCGATCCGGCCCTCTACAGCGACGACAGCCGGAGGAATCCGAGTGTCTATGGGCCGATCAAAGCAGCGCTTGTGCAAATGACCCGCTATCACGCGGTGCATTGGGCGCAGGCTGGCGTGCGGGTCAATGCGGTATCGCCGGGTGGGATCTTCGATGACCAGGAGGGCGCGTTCCTGGATCGCTACAATCGTGGCGTACCCCTCGGTCGCATGGTCACCCGCGAAGAGGTCGCCGCGGTGATCTGTTTTCTGATCTCCCCACAGAGCAGCGGTATGATTGGGCAGAACGTCGTGATCGATGGTGGACGCACGATCATCTGATGCCAGACGCAATTTTCATCACCGACGCTGGCGCTCGTGCTGGCGGCGGGCATCTCATGCGTTGTACGGTGCTTGCCAATGCGCTAGGTGCGCGAGGATGGACGTCCCGAATCGTCGCCCCGCTCGATTTCGCTTCAGTACAATTCGTCAGCCCGGGTGACAAGGTCGAGATCAGCGGCGTCTCTGATGCGGCGCTACTCGGACCTATCACGCTGGAGTTGGCGATGGCGGGGCGAGAAATCTATGATCTCGTCGTTTTCGATCACTACGGAATCGGTATCGAATACGAGCGTAGCTGGAGGACCTCCGGTCGCTGCCTGTTCGCGATCGACGACCTGGCTGCACGTTCACATGACGTCGACATCCTGCTCGATCAGACTTTCGGGCGCGAAGCCGACGATTACGCCGGGCGCGTTCCATTCGGGGCTACTTTGCTGCTTGGTCCGCGTTACGCGTTGTTGCGGCCAGAGTTCGCCGCTGCCCGAATAGCGGATCCAGCTGCTCGTGATGCGATTGTTCATCGCCCCGTGCGAATTTTCGTCGGCATCGGTGCCATCGACGACCTTGGTATTACCGAGAAGCTTATGGATGCAATCGATGCCGTTGTCGGAGATGCACGCGTCAATGTCGTACTCGGGCATGGTTCGCCCAATGTCCGTAGCGTAGAACTCAAGGCGGTCGAATCGAGGTGTGCCATGCAGGTCCACATCAGTCCTACGATCACCGACCTGCTCGATGCAATGCAGGCCGATCTCGCTATCGGCGCGGGCGGCGTTTCTGCGTGGGAACGCTGCGCGCTCGGCTTGCCTTCCATCGTGCTCGTCGTCGCTGAAAATCAGCGCGCCAACGCAGCGGCGATCGAGATGGCTGGAGCTGGATGCATGCTGCAGGTGACTGAGCCGGGCTGGGAAAATACCTTCGCGGACATGCTCGGCCAAATGCTGGGGGACGATGAGGCGTTGGCACGAATGTCTGCCGCCGCTGCAAGGCTATGTAATGGAAATGGTGCTCACCTTGTAGGCGATCTCCTCTGCGATCGGGCGCAAGACGCGCCCGCAACGAAGAACCGTTAGCGGTGGTGTCCCGCGATCGATCTCATCGCGCCCCACGCGACGCAGCGGCCAGCAATTCCGAAGCCCACGCCGGAAGGGCTTGGGGTCAAATTTCAGGGGGTCGCGGCAAACGCATTTCAATGTTGGTCGAGCGCTCAACAGGCTGGTTGTGACGAGCGAAACCGGCATTGGCAAAAGCCCGGACGGAGCGTGCATTCTCGGGTCGTATGAACGCCTTGATCTCCGCGAGCTCCGGCCATGCTCGGAAAGCCAGGTGGGTGCCTTCGCGCAACGCTGCGGGGCCGCGTCCATGCCCTATGTATGCCTCGAGCAGGTAAATCGAGACTACTGCGCTGTGCTGATCGGTCCGATCGACCCGCACGCTGCCGATCTCGTCGTGTGTGTTTGTCTCGATGATGAAAAAAAGGTGCTGCTGCTGATCTAGCACATTGGCGAACCACGTTTCGTGTTCCGCCCGGGTTACCGTTCTGCCGCTGCCGCTCAGCGCAACAATCCAGGGATCATTTCTCCATTGGAAGATGGTTTCGACATCATCACGACAAACCGATCGCAAGCGAATTCGGGCGACGTTCGGACTGTGCATACGGCGGGACTCTTATATGCGCGCGGGCGCGAGCAGTGATGACAGCCGTCGTGGAAGCCAGCGCCGGCCTGTCTCGTTGCGTCGGCACGACGCGCTAAAGCGAAGCATGCTAATGACTCCCGTACGCGATCGTATCGGTACCGATTATCCTACGCACCATTTTTTCGACCCAGGGATCACCCTCGGCCAGGAATCGTTGGATCTCCGTTTCCACCCATATCTTGGGTGCCTTGTCGATCCCTCGCATCGGAATTTGGGCATAGGGATAAGGAATATGGAATTCTTCGCTGGACAAAAAATCGAGCAGCTGTATGCAGCGTCGCCGTTGGACCTCCGCCCACACGATCGTCCGCGGTGCGGTGAGCATTGCATGATAGTCCGCACGATTGCGCGGTGCCGGGAAATCGACGGGATGGTCGCGTTGCCCCCAGGTGCTGCACACGACACAAGGAATCCCTGCAGCACCCAATTCAAGCGCGGTCGTTCCCGCCCACACTATGCCAACATCGATGACTGGAATGAGATCGGCGATATTGAACCAACGATGCGCGCACAAGACGACGTTGGTGGGAAGGTCCCGCGTTATGAGTTGACTGAATTTCTCAGTCGGTGTCCCAAACGATATCTTGATCTCACTTGGATGGGGCTTGATGAGAAAAAGTGCCTCCGAATGTCCACAGGCCTCGACGGTGTCATTGATCCAGTGCCGTATGTTGTCATGTGCAGGCCCGCCTTGCTCGGGCTCACTGATGTCGTAGAGGATCTTGCCGAAAATGCACACCACTGGACGCCCCTCGGCGCGAGCAGCGAGTATTCGGTCCAACGTTGCTTGCGCGCCATCTGCGGTACGGTCGCGGTTGACCCGGTCGAATGCGAGGATGTCCATGACTTTGCGCTCGCTAGCTGCGAATGGCGGCGCGTTCAGCAGCCATTTGTCGAACTGCTCGCTACGCGCGAATACGGCCATGCGTTGCCGGTTGCCATAGATAGTCGCATCTTCGACGACGACGTGAGAGATGCGTTTGTTGGTCATGTTGTTGAAGTAATGTTCGTAGGACGGCAGGACTGCAATGAAGTGCATATTGTCGCGGCGTCCGATCTCGTCGCAGTAGCGCCTGAACACACCGGCCGGGACGAGATGGGATGCGCCTGCCAGAATCCGTATTGGGTAGTCGCACGAAGCGATTTCCTTGCCGAGGCGATCGGCCACTACGAGCGTCCGATCGGCGAGCCGCAGCAAACGCCGGAAAGCATGTTGGTATTGCGGTAGGGTGACGTCAATCGAATAGCGGCGAAAGCGATTGCACATCGACTCGAAAAAAATCTGGAAAAAATTTATCCCACACGCGGCAATCCGCCCGTTCGCCCAATCGATCTCCCATTGGCAGAAGCATTCGTCTTCGGCCGCGGGTCGGCCGCGCAGATCTAGCGTCTGGTGCAGCAAACATCCTGAATACTGCGCCAGAGTGGGGTCGGCGAGCTTGTCGTCGAAATGGCTGTCTTCGGCGGACAGGTGGATTGCATCGAAGCCCGATTCGAGCAATCGTCGAGTCGGTAATGTCGCAGTCATCGAAATATAGGGCGAACCGTTCGAGAACACGACGATTAGTCCGCGACCACGGCCAGGTCGCCGACCTTCGTTGATCAGCTTCGCCGCGCGTTCACGCATCGCGATGCCGTCGAGTAGCGCCCGAGCCCGCGTTGTCCATTTGTCTCGTTTTCTCGCCTCCGTTGCTTCACCGGCAGGTCCGTCGAATAGTGAATCGATGTCGTCGAGCAGAGGCCGTGCCAGATGGGGTTTGCTCGCCGCTATATATGCCGATGCTCGCGCAACCGTGACACGCGGGTCGTTCCTGCCGATTGCGTCGAGCATCGATAGCATGCTCTCGACCTCTTCGGGGACACCGAGAGCGACTAAAGAATCGGCCAGCATCGCGATGGCTTCGCCGTTCGCAGGTTCGATTTCGAGCGCTGCTTTCGTGATCGCGATGGCGGCGTGGTGATTCTCCTGGTGAGTCAATAAGCCCCAAGCGGCGCGCAGCACCTGTGGATGGCTCAAAACAATCGGATCGATCGTCTCTAGAACGGTTGATGCATCGCCCAGATAGCCGTGGCGGCGCGCGAAGTTCAGGATCAATGCGACGATCTTGGGCGCAGCCGGGTATTCAGCCTTTGCCGTTTGAAGCAATGTCCACGCAGCATCAGCGTCGCCGTGTTGCTCCAGTTCGCGCACCGAAGACAGGATTTCTTTCAGAGAGGGCCGGGTCACCATGCTGCTATCTGCTGCTGTTTTGCTGGAGGCTCGGATCCAGGTAGAACGAGGGTGTCGAGTAACACCCGAATCGCGGATGTTGGACGTCCCGAGGTAATGCGGGTTGTCATTCAGTGCGTAAACCGACCGTGAAAACGACTACCTGAGGCCGGGATTGCCACAGCTGAACATTTAGATAGCATGTTAGTATAACCGCAACAAAACCCCACAGTGCGCGACACACGAGTTCCGACATGGCAAGCAGCGTCGAGCGTATCGCATTGATCCCGGCGCGGGGGGGATCGAAACGCCTACCGCGAAAAAATATACTCCCATTGGGTGGGCGTCCGATGTTGCATTGGACCCTTGACGCCGCCGCTCAATCCGCCCTGTTTTCGCGGATTGTGCTGTCGACGGACGATGAGGAGATTGCGCACGCGGCTGGTGCAGCCGGTGCCGAGGTCGTCATGCGGGATCCGGCTCTTGCGACCGATGCGTCCACGCTCGCCGAAGTTCTGCGTGAGTTCGTCCAGGCACAGCGTGTAGGCGCATTCGAGGTGTGCATGCTCCTGGCTAACTGCCCACTGCGGTCAAGCCAGGATATCCGGAGCGGATACGACGCGTTCGTCGCCCGCCAGGCACCTGCGATGCTCAGCGTTACGTCGTTCTTGTGGACGCCGCCGTTTCGCGCGCTCGGTATGCGGGATGGCGCGATCCATGGCTATTTTGGCGATTGGGTCGAGAAGAAGAGCCAGGAATATCCCGCTGTCGTATGTCCAAGTGGTGCCGTGTACTGGACGCACAGCACGACCGCGGCGCTGGCCCATGACCTTTATGTGCCCGGGATACAGGGATTCGACATGCCGTGGTATCGCGGTATCGATATCGATACCGCTGAAGATTTCGCCGTTGCGGCTTGCATTCGACACGCTCTCGACCATGGCTTCGATTTCGAGATTTGATGGCTTCGTCATCACACTGTGCCCGATGATCGGCAGATGAGCCCTCAGGCGTCGTATCGCAATAGACGATCGCTGGAGGTCGGTGATCGGCGCATCGGTGAAGGTGAGCCCTGCTTCCTGATTGCCGAGATCGGAATCAACCATAATGGCGATATGAACTTGGCGCGTGAGCAGATCCGTCTCGCCGCGGCGTGCGGAGTAGACGCGGTCAAGTTTCAGAATTATCGGACACAGGATTTCATCTTCGATCGGACTCTCACCCTGGCCTATCAATCCCAAGGCAGGGAGATTGTCGAACCACAATACGATCTCTTTCGTCGCTGCGAGCTGACTCGCGCCGATCTCGAGCTGCTCAAGGCAAGCTGCGACGAACAAGGCGTGGTTTTCTGCAGCACACCGACCGGGATGGAAAGCCTGAGCGATCTGGTCGAGATCGGTACCCTACTATTGAAGAATGGTTCCGATTATCTCGGAAATCTGGAGCTTGTCCGTGCCATGGGTGCAACGGGGCTCCCCACGATCCTCTCGACTGGAATGGCAACTGCAAGCGATATCGACGAAGCAGTCCGCGTTTTTCGCGGGACTGACAACCATAAGCTTGCGCTCTTACACTGCGTGTCGGCATATCCAACGCCCGCCCATGAAGTCAATTTGGCGCGAATGCGAACGCTCTGGGACGCGTTCGATAGTATCGTAGGATTCAGCGATCATACCGCTGGGGTCACCGCCGCAGCCCTCGCTGCAGCGTTGGGTGCACGGATAATCGAAAAGCATTTCACCAGCGACCGGGACCTTGCCGGGCCGGATCATTGGTTTTCGAGTACGCCCGCAGAACTCGATGAACTCGTGCGCGCCGTACGCGACGCCGAACGTATGCTGGGCAGCGCTGCGCTCGAGCTGTCGCCGCTGGAATCGCGGAATCGGGCCAACCATAGATTGTCTTGCGTTGCGCGTGTGGGATTACGGGCTGGAAGTCGTATTTCCGTCGATGACATCGTCTATCGTCGTCCGGGATTCGGATTGCGGCCGGCTTTACGCGATTATCTCGTCGGCCGCACATTGCGCCATGACGTCATTGCCGGACATGCCTTCGATCTGGAGGATTTCGAATGACGCGTCCACCGCGAATAGATCCGGTATGGGAGGAGAAATACGCGCTCGGCCATCAGCAGCGCTATCCCTGGGACGACGTTGTGTCGTTCGTCTTCCGCAATACGCCGCGCAATCTGCCTGCCAAAGATATCCATATCCTGGAGGTGGGCTGTGGAACGGGTGGGAACGTCTGGTTTGCGGCTCGTGAGGGTTATACGATCGCAGGCATCGACGGTAGTCAGAGCGCGATAGCACGGGCGAAGGAGCGTCTAGAGTCTGACGGCCTGCATGCGGATCTTCGAGTGGCCTATTTCGACGATTTGCCTTATGCAGCGAACTCATTTTCTCTGGTCATCGATCGTGGTGCCCTGTGCTGTGTCGGGCGCGCGGTTCTGCGGCAAAGTATCGCGGAAATTCAGCGTGTATTACGCCCTGGAGGGCGTTTCCTTTTCACACCGTTCGCAGACGATCATTCAAGTTTAGCTTCGGCGGATATGGATGCCGATGGTCTCGCCGGTGACATCCGGGAGGGAACACTGACCGGGGTGGGCCGAATCCTCTTTCTGTCTGAACGGGACATCCGTGAAGCGCTCGCTGACGGCTGGTCGATCGACTCCATCACCCTGCGCCGTGAGGTCGATTGGACTACCGGTATGGCCGGCGATTGCCACTCGCTGTGGCGCGTCACGGCGACTGCAAAAAAATGACCCTCGCCCATCTTGGTCGACGAGCATGAGTACAGAGATTGGCGCTGCTGCAGTACAGACCCCGTCTGCTATTGCCGACGAGAAAGACCGAAAATTTTTCGCCGACCTGCTCATAAATCTTGAATCTGCTGTTGATGTCAATGCAATCGTTGTCGCGGATTTACGCCTGTGGCCTTTGATTCGCTGGGAGCTCGGTCGCGAGATCAAAGGGACTGCAGCGGTATTCGGAATCGACGAGTCGGTCGACAGAATGCGTGCGTCCGGCTTTGCTGGCGCGCGCGAGGAACGGATCGAACTGGCCAAGCGGCAGCGCCAGGATGAGCGTGCGAGATATCCCGATCCGCGCGTGCAAATCGACCAGCAGAATGCACGCCTCCGCGCCGGTGGAGCATGCGATTTCGCGGTGTTTTCCAAAGTCGAGAAGTATTACCAACCATTGGATGGCAAGTACTACGCGCCGGTTCTGGATCCTGTCTATGAGGATCTGAGCAAGCGCGGCCGTACACGCATGCTCGCTCTCGAGCCGCTCGATTTGGTTTGCCATCACGAGCCTGAGCGATTCTCTGCCGATCCTTACATGCGCACGACATCCGCGCTGCAGAAAGAGGATGTCTGTGCGCCAATGAGGGAGCGCCTCGAGAAGATCAACGAAGTGCTCCGGGATCTGGCACCAGGGTATAGACTCGACATCGATCGGCTGAACAATCGATTGAATCGGTATCGACGTCGCGTGCAGCTTTTCGAAGACGTGCTGCGCGCCGTACAACCAAAGGCCATTTTCTGTTCGAGCTTCGTCGGTTGGGCCCCGCTGATCTGGGCGGCGCGCCGCCTCGGTATCGTGTCTGTTGACATTCAACACGGTGGACAGTCGTCCTACCATTATCACACGACACACTGGAGCTCGGTTCCACCGCAGGGGTACGAGCTTTTGCCCGATATCTTCTGGGTGTGGGGCGAGGAAATCAGACGATTCATCACACCTTGGCTACCTGGCGGCGCGACACGCCACAAAGCGGTGGTCGGTGGCAATCGATATGTTGCGAAATGTCGGCGCGAGTTTGCGTCGTTGACGGATTGCGATGATGGAAGGAACGTACTGTCCTGTATAGCACGCGGCGAACGCGCAATCCTCGTAACCCTCGGCTATTCGATCGATGAGATTCTGCCTGGCAATCTCCTGCAAGCTATCAAATCCACGCCGGAATGGGTGTGGTTACTGCGCCTGCACCCGATTAATCGCGGCGAAGCCGCAGTGCAGGAGCTCCGTACGAAAATCGCCGCCAATGGGCTGGCCAATGTCGAATACGAATCGTCGACCCGTCTACCCCTGTATGCTTTGTTTACACAGGTCGACTTTCACATAACGGCCTTTTCGACAACCTGCCGCGAGGCGAAGGCCATGGGGGTCGAGAGCGCAATCATCCACCCGATTGGGCGGACGTATTTCGCGGACGAAATCGCAGCGGGGATTTTTGCCTACGCCGAGGAGCCTGCCGACATCATCAAGACGGTACAGGGGCGAGTCGACGCGCTTTCTGATGCCGACTCCCCACCTGCCTACATAGCAACAGACGACGCCTTGGTCGATGACATATTAAAGGCAGTCGGACAAGCGCGGATAATTCGAAAAGGGATAGATTGAAAGCTGTCCTGCGTGATCGATCCGTTTCTACGACTTAAAGAAGACATAAGTCCACCCCTCGGCGTCGCTACGTTTCATGTCTCGACGCTATGCCCTGCGCGCATGAGTAGCAGCGTTTCGTCTGTGCTCATGTTCATCAACATGTCGATTGAGGATAGCCCCGCTTCGAATCCGGGCCAACATTGGCGATAGGGTCGTGACGCGTAAGCGTGAAACACAACTTCGATTCCGGACGCCCTAAATTTCTCGAGTTCGAGATAGTTTCGCCCGAGGGGGCCGGAAAGATAGCGTTTCGCGCCTAGACGAACGCAAATTTCGAGCACCAGGTCGGACGATCGCTGTGTCAGGTCTAGCGCCGAACTCGACACGAGTGGTGTTCCGATGCCCAGGCGCTCCAAGATCCATCGGCTAATGGCCATGGTCGGTTCGAGAAACCGGTTCGTCGCAGCTTGATTGGCATAGATGGCGGCGAGTTCCGGGAAAAGGGTTGCGAAATACGGCGCGCGCGCATAGTTCGACTTGATCGTCGCGAGATGTTTCTGGGCCCAGCCGGATCCGGTATCCGTTTCGAGGTCACGTATGGCGAGAGCGCCGAAGCGTCCCTTGGTTCTGACCGGGACGGTAAGCCAGGTCCAGCTTTGAGGCGTACGTACTTTATTGCGGTTGACGAAGCTGTTCTTCTCGAACTGAACGTGGTCGAGAACAACATGCACATCGCTTGCCGCGATGCGGTCGAAGTATCCGGGCCAGGGCAGGTACGCGGGCTGATTGATCGAGACGATCACCGGTGCCGTTCGCGATACATGTACATAGAAAAGTCGCCCGGATGATAATCGTGACGCAGCGTGACCCACGGAGTCAGGGTACGACAGAACGCAAAAGTGCTGGCGGGGTCGGCGTAGAATTCGCCCGTGCTGCGCTGAGTTGCAGCGGTGCTCAGCGAACTGAAGGCCAGGGAGCGCTCCGCAAGTTCGAACAGGCGGACAATCAAGTGCTGCATGTGCTTCCAGCCGTCCGCACCCAGAAGATAGAAAATACCGTTGGCGATCACGATATCGGCCGACGGGATCGGGTCAAGCAGGATATTTGCCCGCGCGAAGTCGATGCCGGGGTGGCGCTCACGAGCCGTATCGAGCATGCGTTGACTGATATCCAAACCGCGATAGGCGCACGCGAGGTCTCGGTTGTTGAGGTAATCGACGAAATCGCCGAAACCGCATCCGATGTCGAGTACCGTGCGCGCTTTGAAATCGTCCACGCCGATCATCACATCGAAGCGCTGTTGTTGTGTGGCCCAGGAGGCATAGTCGCAACCGGCTGGGCTATAACCGTGATCGGCGACAATGCGGTCGAAAAACTCCGCCACCCCGTCAATTTGATGCAGAATATCGCTCATGAATCGTTCCCAGGAAGCGGAGAATATTTCTGTGCGCGGCGGTGGCGATATTAGCATGCGTGCTCGATACGCACGGTATCGGGTGGTGCGAGTGCCGGCCCTACACTCGAGTAGCGTTCAATGACTCGCGTACTGGTAATCGCGGCCCATCCCGACGACGAAGTATTGGGGTGCGGCGCGACCATGGCCCGCCATGCTGCGCGGGGAGACGAGGTCTCGGTGCTGGTCCTGGCCGACGGCGTCGGCGCTCGCAATGCAGCGGGCTCGTCGGAGAACGCCTCGGAACTGCAGCAACGTCAACGTGCCGCGAACGAAGCGAACGCAATATTGGGTACCGGTGCGCTGGCTCTCCATGATTTTCCAGATAACCAGATGGACGCGGTGCCTTTGCTCGCAGTGGTCAAGCGCGTCGAAGCCGAGTTGACCCGCGCCGCGCCGGATATCATCTATACGCATTACGCATACGATCTGAATATCGACCATTGCTTGACGCATCGTGCGGTAATCACCGCGGCCCGCCCGTCTGCATTTCCATCGGTGCGACTAATCGCGTGCTTCGAAATTGCGTCGAGCACCGAATGGATGCCAGCTGGATCGGGCGTGGCGTTCGCGCCGAACTACTTCGTAGATATCACGGGGTTTCTCGACTGCAAGCTGCGTGCACTGGCGTGCTACGACGCCGAAATGCGTCCTTATCCCCATCCACGCTCAGAGGCTGCCATCCGGCATCAGGCGGCCATGCGTGGGTGCATGGCGCATCTCGAAGCGGCCGAAGCTTTTGTCATCAGCCGCATGATCGAGGGCGATTGAGCAGCCGCGCCGGATTCAGCTTCTCGCTTCGAGTTCCACGCCTGCGCGCGGCATCACATTGCGCACGAACAGCGCGTGATTGCAGGTGACGCCGTGGATGCCGTAGGTCTTGGCCTGAGCCGGAGTCATCTCGAACGCGCGAAAGCCGTGCGCGAGAAAGCTGCTCCGCTGCACCCGGGCTACGCGTTCGATAGCGGTCGTGCTGAGCGCGGCCTTGTCCGGCACACCATTCCACGGAGCGCACCATGCCCAGCCATGAGCAGCAGACAGACTGGCTACATAGTCGATGTAAGTGCGGTGCGCATCGTCATCATCGTGAAACCAGAATGCATTGAACGAAAGCTTGCAGAAAATTCCATCGAAACGGGTCGTTATGCCGAGTTCCGGCAGGAGTTTCAAATTACCAGCGATCACTTCGAGGCCTTTGTAGGCGCCGAGCTCGACGACGGCCGGATCGTTATCGACGCCGACTACGGTCGCGCCTCGGGGACGCAGCAGTTCGGCTAGGTCATGCTGGCCCGGGCCAAGGTCCAGAACGGTCTGCGCCGAGAAATCAACGCCGTCGAAGAAGTCCCTTAAGATATTCTCGAAATGTAGCCTGGAACGATTCGGGTCGCGTACGTTCTTCTGTCGTGCCCGTTGGATGATTCGAATTTCGTTCGGATCGGTCAGCATCGTCATCTCCTTGGTAACCGAGCGTGGCCATCAACCCTCCGGCAATAGCGTCGATACGCGCGATGTCATCGTGCTGCAGAATGGTCTTCCATCGGCCGACTTGCGATGCGTCGATCGGGCGAGAGATGCGATTCATCGACAAATGGCTGGCACGATAGATAGTGAGATCGCGCTTGTAGTACTCGAGCATGGCCGGCTCGAACGGCAGGTCGAGAAACTCGCATAGCTTCGCGGTTTCGCCAGCGGCATCGGCGACGAGGCGCTCATAGAACAACATGTACGCCTGATTGGGAATGGAGCGCACCAGCTCGAGAAAGTGGCTATGAGTTCGCACCCAGCCCGTGGTTGCTTCGTCGATATCCTTGTTGAAAGCACCAGTAACCTGCTGGCTGGCGACGACGTCTCGCGCATCTCGGACAATATCGATGAACTTGGCGTCGGGCCAGAACTCGAGATATTGCTCGTACTGGTTATTGCACTTCAAACCCCAACGCTTCTTGCCCTCGGCACGCTGCTTGGCGACGCAGCAGATTTCGATGAAGCGATAGCGCCCCTCGTCAGTAGCGAACGAATAGCCGTTACTTTGATGCGATCGGACGAGCGCAGCAAAATCGACCGGCTTGATGCCGCCCCGAATGCAGCGATTGATAAACGTCCGAAGGTCTCTGGGTAGATCCAAGTCCTTGCTCAGCGCCCCCTGCTGCGCAATTGCGACGGCACTGCGTTCGAGTACGGCATCACCGTCCGCGCCGCAGTCGAGCAGGCGGGGATAGAGTTCGTATGACATGGCGACATCGGGATGCGCGTCGAGCAGCGTGACGATCAGCGTACCGCCGGAGCGGCTGAGGCCCCGAATAAAAATGGGGCCAGTATTCATGCCGCCGAATCCTGATTAAGCCGGATAGTCGAATATGCCACGTGGACCGCCGCCGGCATCATTGCCTCTCCCAGTTTCGGATGCGGGAGCGAGCGCGAGCGAGCAAGGAACTCAGTGGGCCGCGAACGGCTTTGTCCAACGGTTGTTGCTGGTGGAAAAGTGGCGAATCGAGGCTCGGTTGAACGGACTTCCAATAATCTCCTTGTGGATTCCGGGCGTAGTAGTCGAGTACTTCGGCGTACCACGGAGTCTGCGCGATAGTTGGCGCCGGGGAATAGTCATCAGCGTAGTACTGCGGATGCACGAGCACGCGATAGCGACAGCCAGGCCGCATCTGGCGCACGAATGCAAGCAGGTTCTTCTCTTCCGGATGGCGGTTTTTGTTGTTGATGCCGCCATCACTGTAAGTCTTCTCGAAGCGGACGCTGAACCGATTGTGCACCCAACGTAGCGGCTTCGCGGAATCCTGATTGGGTTCGAAAAAGTTATTGCTGTTACCTTCGGGGTCCTTGCAACCGCCGTGTGCCGAGAAGATACGGACGTCGAAATATTGCCGCATCCAGGCGATGTCTTCGTCGAAAATACGTTGGGCCATATTGCGGTCGAACTGCGCCTGCTCGTATGCATTGGCGTGGTAGCCCATCGTGAATCCCGCCTCGGCGAACTCGCGCAGGGCTGCAAGATCCAGTTCGTAGGACTTCCGATGCATCTCACCCGTTGCTTGAAACCGTTGGCGATCGACGCGGTGGCGAAACAGCATCACGTTCGATCGGATGCCGAGCTCGCGTTCGATCGCGAGCATACGCATCGTACGGTCCGGATGATTGTCGACATCGTGCTGGATCAGCACATAGGCACTGTTCGCTGAAAGCTCGCCGGACGCCAGCCTGGTCTGCCAGTGTTTGAACTCGCGCGGATAGCCAGCGCGGTAATCATAGTCGCCGTCCCACTCCAGATCGTCGTAGGTGATGAAGCGGATCCGATCGCCCTGAGAGGCGAGCAGTCGCAGGAAATCCGCGAAATATTGCAGCGGGAAATAGCCGCCGCTGGTGTCGGTGAACATGTAATTGAAGAGGCTGGCGGGTCTGTGAGATTGGTGGCGAATGATACATCGAGTGGGAGAATTTATTCGCAAACGACTGCACGTTATCGCGTTATGTCGACGGGCGAGCGGACTCGACTCGGGCTGTGGCGGCCACAGGCGGGGGACTCGGTGGTACCATGCCTGGGGTACCGTCGTCGAGTATCCGCTGCTGCAGGCCTCGAGCGGGCCTCGCTGCGTCGTATGGCAACCTGCGCGAGGTTTGCCGCGGCTGCTACCGTGATTGCTCCCTGATCTGAATGGCTGTCTCGCTAAAAGCATTCGAACCTATCCGCAGATGGGGTGATCCGTCTGCAACCCCGGCGTCGGGGACCGCCTTGCACCTGCCACGTGCGCCGCTCGCCGAGATTGGCCCGCCCGCCCATCCATCCGCGGAACGCTGGCGCGCCTACCGCGCGACCTACGACTGGACTATCTACTCGCCAGAGCAGCTCGAGGTCATGGAGACGTATTGGGATGCCTGCGTCGCGCTCTACGAAACTTTGTTGCCACCGCGGTTCGCGGCCGATCCCGGGCGCTGGCGCGGGGTCAATCTGGGCACGTTCAACGGTGCGTTTCAGAAAGCCTGGATGCGCCGCGGCTATCGCATGTATGGCATCGAGTACCACGACGTAATCGACGAGCTGCAGCGTTACGGCTGTGCAGGCGAGCAGGCCAATTTTTTCTTTCTCGATCGCATTCGCGACGACGAATTCGATTTCGCGGTGATGGACCGAGCCTATTTCCGCCGGGTCAACGAGGGCTTCGTCCGCGATGGCGCGGGGGGGACTTACGTCGAACTCGGCGCTGGGCGGTCGGACGGCGGCATCGTCGACGTCCGCATGAGGAATTCCGGGCAACCCGCGGTGCTCGACGGCAGCGAGTTGGATATCCGGCGACGGGTTCCGCCATTCTTCGAAAACATATTCCGTGTGCTGCGCGAGGATGGTGCCTTCCTCGGCATTTTTTACCAACTGTGGCAGCAGTACGCGGTGCGCGAACTCCATGAGCTGGGGGGCGTGAGTCTGTGGCCTATCGTCAAAGGTCCCGATGCGCAGCCCTATCTGGCGCTTCGAGTGGACCGCCAGGAGACGCCGCAGGCCTTTCCTGAAGTCGCCACGGCAATTGCGTCTATCGTCCGATGGCCAGCTTTGCTGGCGCGTTGGCGCGCGCAACGCCATCCGCTTGTCGGCAAGGTCGTGCGGTCGGGTGAGCGGCGCCTGAAATTCCACTATCTGCCGTCCAATCATCTCGTCGAGGTGGCACTGCCGGAGGGCCGCATCGTGGCCGACGAGATCATCCCGAACGTCGACCACCCGGAACAGTTCTTTGCCACGGCGCATACCGTGGTCACGGTCAACCGTGCCCGGCCAGCGGATACGGCGAGGACGCTCGTCGTATTGGTAGATTCCAAGCTCATCGGTGAGGCTTCAGGTCTCCTGCCGGCGTTGGCGGGCAGTGCCGACGCATGGCAGCTGGTGACGACCGATCGCGCCGCCAAGGGCACGCGCTCCCTGATGCCTGGGTGGCAGGGGGTCACGCAGGAGCTCGAGGCCCGGCTGGTGCGTGGGCGGTTTGCGGTCCTTCTTGGCGGCGCACTGGTCGATGTCGCGTTGAATCGCCGCACTGGTTTGCCCAATCTCGGGCTGGATCGGGTCGCGGTGCTGGTCGAGAAGATGGTCGACGACATCGCCGCGCGCGGCGGCGATGTATGGCTATTGTTGCCGCCTGCCGTCAGTGCCCAGGCA
>LADL02000648.1_pt1 | contig 15628 bp, 12 predicted proteins | sample 619721 | NCBI WGS metagenome assembly LADL02 (sample SAMN03397408, study PRJNA257561) | rock porewater metagenome | biome: terrestrial; feature: Opalinus Clay rock; material: porewater; isolation source: Opalinus Clay rock porewater BRC-3 borehole | place: Switzerland: Mt Terri URL, St-Ursanne ...
GTGCGACGACCTCGCGCAGCTCGCTCAGGCCTTCGCCCGTGCGAGCCGACACCGCGATGGCCGGCGTTGAATCCGTGCCGCGGGCAGCGCGGCGCATGACTGCGTCGCGTGTCTCGTCGTCCAGCAGATCGACCTTGTTCCATACCTCGATGATGTGCGCCCCCTGCCCCGACACGTCGATGCCGAGCGACGTCAGCACCGCCAGCACGTCGCGGCGTTGCTCCTCGCTCTCCGGGTGCGCGATGTCGCGCACATGCAAGATGACATCCGCCGCGATCACTTCCTCAAGCGTCGCGCGGAAGGCCGCGACAAGGTCGGTTGGAAGCTCGGAGATGAAACCTACCGTGTCGGAAAAAATCGCCGTGGCATTTGCATTGAGCCGCACCGCACGCATCGTGGGGTCGAGCGTCGCGAATAGCAGGTCCTTTGCGAGCACCTGCGCTTCGGTCAGCGTGTTGAACAAGGTCGACTTTCCGGCATTGGTGTAGCCCACCAATGCGACGACAGGAAACGGCACGCGCCTGCGCGCCGCGCGATGAAGCGCGCGGGTGCGCGTAACCAGCTCGAGTTCGGCCTTGATCTTGACGATCCGCTCGCCGATCTGGCGCCGGTCGGCCTCGATCTGCGTCTCACCGGGACCGCCCAGGAAGCCCATGCCGCCGCGCTGACGTTCAAGATGGGTCCATGACCGCACAAGGCGCGACTTTTGATAGGTCAGATGCGCAAGCTCGACCTGAAGCCGCCCTTCCTTGGTTTGCGCGCGCTCGCCGAAGATCTCGAGGATCAGGCCCGTGCGGTCGAGCACTTTCACATTCCAGAAGGTTTCAAGATTGCGCTGCTGGCCGGGTGTTATCTGAGCGTTGAGCACGACCAGCCCGATTTCGAGCGTGTCGATCAGCGCTTTGAGGTCCTCAAGCTTGCCATTGGCGAAAAAGGTCGCTGGCCGCGCGGCGCGCAGCGGAACCGCGCAGGCATGCGCGATCTCCAGTCCGATGGCACCGGCGAGTCCGCACGCCTCGGCCAATCGCGTCTCACCCGAGCGCGCGCCGCCACGTGTCCGGCGCCCGGTCTCGGGATGCACGACAAGCGCGCGCGTCATCCGGTCCCGAGACGACAGGCTGAATGGCGGAGGTTGGTGGGGCGTTGTCATTCGCCCCAGATATAATGCGCGGGCGGGGAAATTTCGACTGCGAATTTAAACGCGGTCGCGACCTCAGTCATCCAGCGTTTCGGACTCGAACAACTGAATCGGGGTCGCGGGCATTACCGTCGAAATCGCATGTTTGTAGACGAGCTGCGAATGACCATCGCGGCGCAGCAACACGCAAAAGTTGTCGAACCACGTAATGACGCCCTGAAGCTTAACCCCGTTGACGAGGAATATCGTCAGCGGCGTCTTGGTCTTCCGGACGTGATTAAGGAAGGTATCTTGGAGATTCTGTTGCTTTTCTGACATGGGTAAACCCCACTATTCTCTCAAACTCTAATTGTGCACACACCAATAACTCTCACAGTTCTACAATCTCGGTGTATCCCACGGGTTGCTGACAACTGTGATTTGAAGAATCATACACCGGATCGTGCTGCAAGTGCGAAAAAAAGAATCATACGGTTAAGCTGCGGCATAATCCTGTCGGAGAGCCTGAGTGATCGGACCCGGTCGTCCGTTTCCCACCGGCTGGCCGTCGATTTCCACCACCGGCATCACATGATTGGTGGCGCTGGAGAGGAATGCCTCGCGGGCCAAGCGCACCTCCGCCAGAGAAAACGGCCGCACCTGCGTCGCCACGCCGCGGCGCGCCGCAAGTCCAAGTATGACCTCACGGGTCACGCCGGCCAGGATATCCATGCCGGTTGCCCGGGTCACGAGCACGCCCTCCACCGTAACGATCCAGGCGTTCGAAGATGCGCCTTCCGTGATCATGCCCTCGCTGTCGACCAGCCAGGCTTCCTGAGCGCCCTTGCTGCGTGCCGCCTCCTTTGCGAGGACGTTGGGGAGAAGGCCGACGCTCTTGATATCGCAGCGCTTCCAGCGCAGGTCCTCAAGCGTGATGACGCGTACACCGGCTTGTGCGCGAGCCTCGATGGCGGCCCACTTGACGGGGCGAAGTGTCACCACCACCGTTGCGGGCGGGTGAGACCTGGGAAACGCGTGGTCGCGCGGCGCGGTCCCGCGCGTGATCTGCAGATAGACCAGGCCGTCTCTCAGGCGATTACGCCGGACGGTCTCCCCGATCACGGCGCGCAGCGCCGCATCGCTCATCGGCAACGCCATGCCGATGGCGCCGAGCGATCTGTTCAGCCGCGCCATGTGGGCTTCCACGTCGAGAAGCGTGCCCCTCTTGAGGGCGAGTACCTCGTAGACGCCGTCGGCGAATTGAAAGCCACGGTCCTCAATCGAGACGGCAGCATCGTGCAGTGGCACATAACGACCCGAAACATACGCGATGCGCGGCATTGCGACTCCATGAGCTAGTGACGCCAGAACGTGGGGGAAAACAGCGCAAGGAGGGCGAGCACTTCGAGCCGTCCTGCGATCATGGTCGCGCACAGGAGCCATCTGGCCCCTTCGGGCAGAGCGTCGTAGCCGCCTGCCCCGCCGCGCAGCAGGTCGTAGAGCGGCCCCGCATTGGCAATCGCCGAAACCGCCGCGATCAGCGACGAGAGGAGATCGACGCCGAGCGCGCCCAGAACGAGCGTCGTGATCGCCAGCGTAACGACGTAGGAAATGAACAACGCCCACACGCCGATCACGACCTCGGGCTCCAGAATGATCCCGCGAAAACGAATGCGAACGAGACTGCGTGGAAAGGCCAGACGGCGCAGTTCGCTGCGGCACTGACTGACCAGAAGCCAGGTGCGCATGAGCTTGATTCCGCCCGCGGTCGAAACGGTTGCGCCGCCGACCAGCGTGATTGCGATTGCCGCCACGATGAACGCCGGCGACGCGTGCGGCTGAGGTCCGAGCCAGTAGCCGCTCGTGGTGGCCAGTGAGATGGCATTGAAGACGTAGAACGTCACCTGCTTGGCCCCTTCCATGGGGCTCATCCCGTGCAGCTCCGAGGCGAGCACGAGAACGAGCGCGATGGCGCACATCACCAGGAGCAACCAGAATTCAGGCTCCTCGAAATAGGCTCGCAGGCGCCGGCTGCGCCAGAACCGCCAATGGGTGAGAAAATTCATCGAGCCGTAGAGCATCAAAATCGCGACCGCGATTTCCGCGACTGGCGCATGAAAAGTCCCCAGTCCGCCCTGCGTGGTCGTGAAGCCGCCGGTGGAGATCGAGGAGAACGTCATGCATAGAGAATCGAAGGCCGGGATGCCCCCAAGCGTCAATGCGACAAACCCCACAATTGTCGCGCACGCATAGATCAGACCCACCGACCGGGCAATGTGAACGAACCGCTCATAGACGGTGCCGGTGTCGCCGAGCGGAAGCAAAGTCTGCTGAACGGCTCCGCCCGCAGTTCCAAGCGCTCCCAGAACGGTTGCGCCCATCACGAGCGATGCATAACCGCCGAGCCATTCAAGTTCTGCACGCCACAGCAGAAAGGATCGCGGCGCGCTTTCAAGTTCGACAACCAGGCTGGCGCCGGTCGTGGTCAGCGCGGAGGTCGACAGGAAGACGGCTTCCTCATAGGTGTCGAACAGACCGCTCGCCCACATCGGAAAAGCCGTGAAGAACGGGATTGCGAGCCACGCCAGCGCGACCAGCGCGATATTCTCGCGCATCAGCGCGGGGCGCTGGGCGCCCTGCATCGCGAGCATCAGCGCGCCGCCGATAAACGCGCCGCCCAGTGAGGATGCCGCGAACGCCAGCGCTGCGTCGGTCTCCTTTTCAAGAACCGCCTCAAGCGTGGGCAAGAGCATCGCGCCGGCAAACAGCGTGATCAGCGCACCCAGCACGAAAAGTGCGCTGGCATACGCGGTTCCACTGTCGCCCTTGGAAGCCGTGTGAGACACCATGTTCGGCCTAGAAGTAGTCGAGGCTGACGCGGAACAGCTGCTCCGCTTTTTTTACAACATCGCGGCGCGCCAGCATGATGACGCGGTCCCCGGCTTCGATCTCGGTATCGCCGCGCGGATAGATCGGCGCGTTCTGACGTAGAATAGCCCCGATGATGATGCCTTCGGGGATTGGTGCGTCGCGCAGCGTCTTGCCGACCAGCGGGGACGTGGCCAGTGCTTCGGCATCGAATACCTCTGCCGCTCCCTCTTCGATCGAATGGAGGCCTTTGATCCGGCCGCGCCGCACGTGCTGCATGATCGAAGAGACCGTGATCGCGCGAGGATCGATGAAGGCGTCGATCGCCAGCGTGCGCGTCAGCGGCGCGTAAACCCGCTTGTTGATGAGCGAAAGGACGCGGCGTGTGCCGGCCTGCTTGGCCAGAACGCACGAAAGAATATTGGCCTCATCATCGTTGGTGAGCGCGATCAGGGCTTCGGCATGACCGACTCCGGCCTCTGCCATGACCTGGTTGTCGAGGCCGTCGCCGTGCAGAACGACCGTCCGTGTGAGCGCATCCGCGGCGGCTTCCGCGCGTGCCTTGTTCGATTCGATCACACGCACCTTGACCCCCCGCGCGCGTTGCTCAAGCTGCTGTGCAACGTGAAGGCCGATATGCCCTGCTCCGACGACCACCACGTGGCGGATGTCGCTCGCCTGATGACCGAAAATATCCAGCGTACGCGGAACATTCGGCGTCGCCGCGACAAAATAGGCGTCGTCGTTGACTTGCATGTGATCGTTGGCGTCGGGAACGAACAGATGATTGTCTCGTACGATCGCAACCACGACGGCCTGGAGATCGGGAAAGAGCTCAGTCAGCTGCCGTAGCGGACGATCAACCACCGGGCAGTCCGGCAGGATCCTGATGCCCACGACCTGCACCTGGCTGTCGGCGAAATCGATCACCTCGAACGCGCCGGGCGCGCCGATCCGGCGAAGGACGGATCGCGCGACTTCAAGTTCGGGGGAAATCGTGACGTCGATGGGCATCCGCTCGTGAGTGAAGAGATCGCGCCATGCGGGATCAAGATAGCTCTGCGCACGGATCCGCGCGATTTTCGTCGGCACACTGAACAATGAGTGAGCGACATGGCATGCCACCATGTTGACTTCGTCGGAATGGGTGACGGCGATGAGCAGCTCGGCATCGTGCGCGCCCGCCTGGTCCAGAATGTCGGGGTGGGCGCCGTGTCCTACGACGCCCTGAATGTCCAGTTCTTCGGAAAGACTGCGCACCAGCTCCGGCGACTGGTCGATGACAGTAACGGCGTTGCTCTCGCCGGCAAGCTGGCGGGCAATCCCCGAACCCACGAGGCCGGCGCCGCAAATGATGACCTTCATACAGACATTCCTGAGTTGGCCTCCGGCGCCGAGGCGGGATTCACGGAGAGTGCCGGTGCGGCATGGCGTCTAAGATTCGCTGCCGGTGGCATTGTAGGGACCCCGGCGTGAATTGTCAGACGCCAAACTCGCTGGCCTTTAACATAACGCCCAGGGACTTCAACTTGCGATGGAGCGCGGAACGCTCCATCCCGATGAACGCGGCGGTCCGCGAGATATTACCTCCGAACCGGCTGATCTGCGCGGTCAGGTACTCGCGCTCGAAGAGTTCGCGCGCTTCGCGCAGGGGCAGCGAGATAATCGGCTCGCCCTTGGAGCCCATCGAGCTTGGAATCGACGAGGCGCCGACCTCGGACGGCAGCATATCGGCAGAAATGACCGCCGAGGGATCGTCGGAGGCCAGAATGAGCAGTCGCTCGATGTTGTTTCGGAGCTGACGTACATTGCCGGGCCAGTCATGTGCCTGCAGCGCAGCCATGGCGTCGTCTCCGATCAGGCGCGTCGGCAATCCCGAGGACGACGACAGCCGGCTCATGAAGTGATCGATAAGCATGGGAATGTCCTCGCGCCGCTCGGCGAGCGAGGGTACGCGCACAGGTACCACGTTGAGGCGGTGGAATAGATCCTCGCGGAACCGCGCCTCGGCGATTTCGCGCCGCGGGTCCTTGGATGTTGCGCTGATCACGCGCACGTCGACCTGAACGCGGGTGGTACCGCCGACCCGATGGAAGCTCTGCTCGACGAGAACGCGCAGGATCTTGTTCTGCGTCTCGCTGGGCATGTCGCACACTTCGTCGAGGAACAGTGTGCCGCCATGCGCCTGCTCGAATACGCCAATCTTGCGTGTGGCGTCCGGCCCTTCCTCCACGCCGAACAGCTCCTGCTCCATGCGCGCGGGTTCGATCATCGCCGCGTTGATGACGAGGAACGGATTCTGTTCGCGCCGCGAACGATTGTGGATGAGACGGGCGACGACTTCCTTGCCGGAGCCCGCGGGACCCACGATCAGCACCCGGCTGCCCGTTGGCGCGACTTTGTCGATCGTGGCGCGCACCTGGCTGATGGCCGGTGAGTTTCCCACCAGTTCCGCGTCGTCGCCCACGCGCAGGCGCAATTCGTCATTCTCGCGCCGCAGGCGGGTCGCCTCAAGTGCTCGTTGAACGATCAACAGCAAGCGATCGGATTTAAACGGCTTTTCGATATAGTCGTAAGCCCCGCGGCGGATGGCTGCGACGGCGGTCTCGATATTGCCGTGACCGCTGATCATGACCACGCACAGGTCGGGATAGTCGCGCTTGATGATTTCGAGAAGCTCGAGCCCGTCGAGCTTGCTGCCCTGCAGCCAGATGTCGAGGACAATCAGCGCCGGCTTGCGTTCGCGGATCGCTCTCAGGCAGGCTTCGCTGTCCCCTGCGACGCGCGTCGCGTATCCCTCGTCCTGGAGGATCCCGGCCATCAGCTCGCGAATATCAGCTTCGTCGTCTACGATCAGTACTTCAGGCGCCATGCGCAATACCCTCTAGCGGCTCTTCAACACTGGTGTCATCGCGCCCGCTGTCTTCAAGCGTTCTCTTGTAAAATTTCAGCGCAACGATCGCGCCCGTCGACGCGCCCTCGCCGTGCGATGCATCGTTCAGCGACAGTACGCCGCGATGGTCCTCCATCACCTTCTTGACGATCGCGAGGCCGAGGCCCGTCCCCTTGGCGCGCGTCGTGACGTAGGGTTCGGCGAGTTGATGGCGCTTCTCGCGCGGAAGTCCGCATCCATTGTCCTCGACCTCGATCACGATGGCGTCGCTCGTTTCGATCAGTCTCAGCTGGATGTGCCCTTTGAAATCAGGATCGCCGCAGCTCTCGCGGCGCGCTGCGATGGCTTCAGTGGCATTCTTGAGCACGTTGGTCAGCGCCTGGGTTACCAGCCGGCGATCGCAATAAAGGTCGAGCGGAGTGTCGTCTCCCTCAAGCTCGAACGTGATTTCCGGATTTGCGACACGCTGCAGGAATACCGCTTCGCGCGCGATCTCATTGGCCTTTTCTTCTGCCATGACCGCCTGCGGCATGCGAGCGAAGGACGAGAATTCATCGACCATGCGGCCGATATCCGTCACCTGGCGAACAATTGTGTCCGTACACTGCTCGAATATTTCCGGGTCGCTGACACTCGCGCGGTATTTGCGCCGCAGGCGTTCCGCCGAGAGCTGGATAGGGGTGAGCGGGTTCTTGATTTCGTGCGCGATGCGGCGGGCGATGTCCGCCCATGCCGACATGCGCTGCGCCGAGACAAGTTCGGTAATGTCGTCGAACGTCACTACAATGCTGCGGCTTTCCTCGACACTGGGTTCGCGCGAGACGCGAACCGTCAGTGTACGCGTAACCTGCCCACGGGTAATCGAGATCTGGCCCGCCGCCTCCCCGCTCACCAGCGCGGCGGTCACGAGGGGTGATAGTTCGGGTACGGCCTCTTCGATCCGCTCACCGATGATCTGCTCGCGCTCGGCGTGAAGGAGGTTCATCGCAGACCGGTTGACCAGCGTGACGCGGCCGCGGCTGTCGAGCGCGAGCACGCCCGCGCTGACGCCCGAGAGGACGGCTTCGGTGAACCGGCGCCGACGATCCAGTTGGCGGTTGGCCTCCACCAGTTCGCCGCGCTGCGTTTCGAGCTGCGCGGTCATCCGGTTGAAGGCTCGGCCGAGTGATCCGATTTCGTCGTCGCCGGGGCCGACGTCGATACGCACCGCAAGGTCGCCCTCGCTTACCCGCTCAGACGCACCGATCAGCCTGCCGATCGGTTCGACGATTCGGCTCGCGGCCCACACGCCAAGCCATACGGCCGCGAGCAGCACGAATAGCGTGATAATGAGATAACTGAGGAAGAAGTAGAGCTGGATCAGCGTGCGATTGCGCTCCGCCTGCTCGTATTCTGAACGTGCCGTCGTCGTCTGCGCGAGATGGCTGAGGACCAGCGGGTCGACCGGCCGCGCGATGTACAAGAAGGCATCGGGCCATCCCGAAAGCTGGACAAGGCCGAAGACAAGATTGCTTTGATTATCCGTCTCAGCGACTGCGCGACCCAGATTCGCGCTCAGGAAAAACTCTTCAAGGGGCGGCCTAAATTTTGCGTCTCCCGACAGCTCGACGCGATTATGCCCAATGACGTGCCCGTCCCGGCCCACGATATAGGCACCGGTCAGATTGCGCAGGACGGATTGCAGGAACAGTGTCGAGCGCAGGCCGTCGGGATCAAATCGCAACAGCGGGCCGGCACGGTCGATATAGCGGTCGACGTCGCGCGCCATATTGACGACGTCGGTGCGGATGACCTGCTTGTGCTCCTCAAGATAGGCGTTGGCGACGAGTTCGGCATTGTCCAGGACCGTGCGCTGGCGTTCGGAAAACCACGATTCGATGCCGAGGAAAAGGAAGACGCCGGAAAACAGCGCGACGACAATCGCGGGAACCGCTGCGATCAGACTGAAGAGACCAACCAGCCGGGTGTGAAGCTTGACACCGGCAAATCCGGCGCGCCGGGTCACGACGAGCTTGACGAAGCGCCAGGCGATCAGCGCGACAAGCGCCAGAACGATCGCGAAATTGCCGAGGAAAAGTCCGTAGATGACAGGGCGGCTTTTGGAGAATGGTGCGGCGCCCGTCAGGACGCTGTAGGTCAGACCTGCCGCGACCAACGCGCCGAGAATAAGCAGGGCGACGAAAACACTTCCGGTCTTGCTGCGGCGCGGCGTCCATTGCAGGACGCGGTCGAGCAGTCCGCCTTCGTTTTGTCCCGCGGTCGACGACATCCTTTACCTGACACTCTGGTGACGCCTGCCCCCGGAGCCCCTTCCGAGGTTACTTGTCCGCCACACCGTGGCGCAATTGCATCACTTGAGCCCTCTCACGACCCGAATGTCAAGCTCTCTGATCTTTTTTCGCAGCGTATTGCGGTTCAGTCCGAGCAATTGGGCGGCGCGAATCTGGTTTCCACGGGTCGCGCCTAACGTGAGCGACAACAGCGGACGCTCCAGTTCAGCAAGGATGCGATCATAGAGACCTTCGGGGGGAAGCTCTTCTCCGAACTCGGAAAAATAGCGCAGCAGGTGCCGCTCGACGGACTGCGAGAAGGTTTCCGCGGCGGTATTCTCCGAGGCATCTTGCGAGGGAGCGGGATCGGCAAGTTCATGCTGGATGATTTCCGCGCCGATCACGTCTTCAGCATAGAGCGCGGCAAGCCGGCGGATGAGATTTTCCAGTTCGCGCACGTTGCCCGGCCAGCGATAGCGCTTGAGCAGGTCGAGCGCGGCAGTGTCGACCGTCTTGCGCGGAAGGCCTTCGCGCTCGGCGAGGGTGAGAAAATGACGGACCAGATCGGGCACGTCCTCCGAGCGCTCGCGCAGCGGCGGCAAACGGAGCGGCACCACGTTGAGACGATAGAACAGGTCCTCGCGGAACAATCCCTGATGAATCTGCTGGCGCAGATCGCGGTTGGTCGCGGCGACGATGCGCACGTCGGTGGAGAGCGGCGTGCGTCCGCCCACGGTCGTGTATTCGCCCTCCTGAAGCACCCGCAGCAGCCGCGTTTGCGCGTCGAGCGGCATGTCGCCGATCTCGTCAAGAAAGAGCGTTCCGGCTTCCGCCTGCTCGAAGCGTCCGACGCCGCGGGTGGTCGCGCCGGTAAAGGCGCCCTTCTCGTGACCGAACAGCTCGCTCTCGACGAGTTCGCGCGGAATGGCGGCGACGTTGACCGCCACGAAGGGCCCCCCTCGCCGCTTGCCGTACTCATGAAGGGCGCGCGCCACCAGTTCCTTGCCGGTGCCGGACTCGCCCGAGATCATCACCGTGAGGTCGGTCTGCATAAGCCGCGCGAGCACCCGGTAGATGTCCTGCATCGCCGGAGAGCGGCCAATGAGCGGCAACCGTTCATCCCCGGTTGGTTCGTGGCCGGGCCCCTCGATGCCGGAGGATTTGGGGCGCGCCAGCGCGCGCTGCACGATTTGCGTCAGCTCGTTAAGGTCGAACGGCTTGGGCAGGTACTCATAGGCGCCGCGCTCGGCTGCCGTAATGGCGGTGATGAACGTGTTGTGCGCGCTCATCACGATGATCGGAACCTCGGGACGGATCTTCTTGATGCGCGGGAGCAGGTCGAACGCATTCTCATCCGGCATGATGACGTCGGTTATGATCAGATCACCGTCACCCTGGCTCGCCCAGCGCCACAGCGTCGAAGCGTTGCCGGTGGCCCGCACGTCATAGCCGATCCGGCCGAGCGCCTGATTCAGGACCGTGCGGATCGCGGCATCGTCGTCCGCTATGAGGATTGTACCCGATGGCATTATTCGTCCTTGTCGATGGGTTGGGGTGTGGCCTGACGCGAGTCCATCGGCATGAGGACCCGGAACACGGTTCGACGCGGCTGGCTCTCGCACTCGACGATCCCGCCATGATCCCCGATGATCTTGGCGACAAGCGCGAGCCCAAGCCCGGTGCCCTTGGTCTTGGTGGTGACGAAGGGATCGAACAGGTAGGGCATCAGATCCTCGGAGATCCCCGACCCGTTATCGCGAACGCAAACCTCGAGAGGCAGCCTGACGCGCTCGCGCGCGCCCTTGACGGACAGTCGCACGCCGGGCCGGTACGCCGTCGAGATGACGATCTCGCCGTCCTGAGGATTGACCGCGTCCACCGCATTGCGCACGAGATTCAAAAACACCTGAATGAGCTGGTCGCGGTCGCCTGAAATGGCCGGGAGCGAGGGATCGTATTCCTCAACGAACTTGATCCCGCGGGCAAAACTTGACTCCGCAATCATACGGACATGCTCCAGGATCTGATGAATATTGAGTGCGGCGCGTTCGAGAGGCCGGTTGTCGCGGAACGCCTCCATGGTGTCGACCAGCTTGCAGATCCGATCCGTTTCCTCACAGATCAATCGCGTCAGGATGCGGTCACCGGGGGGGACGTTGTCCTCCAGCAGCTGTGCCGCGCCGCGAATACCGAACAGCGGATTCTTGATTTCATGGGCGAGGATGGCGGCCATACCGGTCACCGAGCGCGCCGCGCCGCGGTGGGTCAGCTGGCGGTCCATCTTCTGGGCCATCGTGCGTTCCTGGAGGATCACCAGCACGTAGCCAGGGCGCTCCGGAACGTCTGCGATCTGGATGTCGACGAGCTTTTCGCCGGTCCGCGGTGTCCCGATCTCAACGCCGTATTCGCTCACCGTCCCGCCGATCACCTGAGCCTGCGCAACCAGCGCCAGAAGCGGACTCCCGAACGGGACCAGCTCGGAAAGTTTCTGGCGCTTGAGGTAACGTGCGCTCAGTTCGAAGAATTGTTCTGCGGCAGGATTTGCGAACGCGATTTCGCTGCCCATACCGACAAGGAGGATGGGGTGCGGGAGATTGGACAGCAGAATGTCCGAAAGTCCGGTGGCCACGTCTTCGTGCGGTTGGGTATAGACCGACCGTAATTTCGACATCACGCAACGCCCCTCGCGTAGTTATTACAGCGCCCGCTCGGGTGCCGGATATAGACACGCGACAGGAACCTAGAATGCGGACTCAGCCGCAGCCGATACGCTGGATGTCATCGCAGCACCCCCGTTGCGCGCTTGGCCCATGATTACCCGCCCCCGCGCCGGACCCGCGATCACCCCTCAAATTGATGACCGATTAGGCAAAAAATCAAGATGCCTAACTATTGAGCAGCGTAGCCGACATAATGTCTCCCCGCAAGTATCTGCCCCCTTGGCAGGACATAAGGTTCCCAATAGGGTTCGCGCTGCGGCGCCGAAGCGAGGTCGACGGTTTTTATGGTTAAGCACTCCACCGTTGCATTGGTCGTCGCAGCCGGGCGCGGGGTGCGTGCCGGCGGAGGAATTCCCAAGCAATATCGCGAGATTTTGGGCGCGCCGCTGCTGCGCCACACCGTCCGCGTGTTTACCGATCATCCGCGGGTCGACGCCGTGTGCGTGGTCATCCACCCCGACGACCGCGATCTCTATGACGACGCGGTTTCGGGTCTTTCCGTGCTGGACCCCGTTCCGGGCGGGGCGGCGCGCCAGGATTCGGTGCGGCTTGGCCTTGAGGCGCTGGCAGCCCATGCGCCCGATATCGTGTTGATCCAGGACGGCGCCAGGCCCTTCAGTGACGAGGCGCTGATCTCGCGCGTGATCGACGCGCTGGGAAGCCATGCCGGCGCGATTCCGGCGCTTGCGCTGAGCGACACGATCAAGCAGGCAACCAGCGGTGTCATCACCGCGACCCTGCCGCGCGAGACCTTGTACCGCGCGCAGACGCCGCAGGGATTTAGGTTTCCCGGGATCCTCGCTGCGCATCGCCGTTGCCAGGGACTTGCGCTCACCGACGATGCCGCGGTCGCAGAACATGAGGGGTTGGATGTGGCGATTGTTGCGGGCAGTGAGGGGAACATGAAAATTACCGAACCGGATGATTTCCACAAAGCGCAGGCCCGTCTCGGCGGCGGAGATTTCGTGTTCGGCCAAGGGTTCGACGTTCACGGGTTCGAAGCCGGCGATCATGTGTGGCTGTGCGGGGTCAAGATTCCCCACACCCACAAGCTTGAGGGGCATTCGGACGCGGATGCCGGGCTGCATGCATTGACCGATGCGATCCTCGGCGCAATCGGTGCCGGCGACATCGGAATGCATTTTCCGCCCACAGATCCCAAGTGGAAAGGCGCGTCGAGCGACCAGTTTCTGATTCACGCCGTGCACCTCGCGCATGAGGCGGGTGCACGGCTCGTCCATGTCGACGTCACGCTGATTTGCGAGCGCCCGAAAATCGGGCCCCATCGCGAGGCGATGGTCGCACGCCTGAGCACGCTCCTCGGTCTGCCTCCGGCCCGGGTCAGCGTCAAAGCGACGACGACAGAGGGATTGGGGTTCACCGGGCGGCGCGAAGGCCTCGCCGCGCAGGCGGTTGCGACGCTTCAGCTCAAGCCGGCATGACGACGAGCCAACTTGCGCGATGGGTCGCGCTCTGCGGCGGCGCGGGATTGCTCAAGCCCGGCCCCGGCACCTGGGGGTCTCTCCTTGGCTTGATCCTCGGCGTGGGAATCGTTGCTGTCGGTGGCTCGTTCCTCGGGCTCCTCGCGGCGGCGGGATGCTTCGGCGTCGGCTGCTGGGCGTCGGGCCGCTACGCGCGCGACATCAGGATCGCGGACCCCGGAGAAGTTGTGATCGACGAAGCCGCCGCGATGATCCTCACGGTCGCGCTGGTGCCATTCGAGCCGATGAGCCTCATCCTTGCCTTCGCGCTCTTTCGCGTCTTCGATATTGCCAAGCCGTGGCCGGTCTCGCTGGCAGAGCAGCGCCTCGAGGGCGCGCTCGGCATCATGGCGGATGACATCGTTGCCGCGTTGTTGAGCATCGCAGCGGTTTGGCTCGTCGTTCACTTCCTGCTAGCCTAGAGCATGTTTTCGACATCACTTCTGGTTCATGCGAGCGAATTCATTGTGGGGGCCCGCGCCCGCGGCTTGCGCGTCGGCACCGCGGAGTCGTGCACGGGCGGATTGATCGGTGCCCTGCTCACTGAGATCCCCGGCTCATCGGATGTCTTTCATAGCGGCCTGATCGCTTACGCAAACGAAGCGAAGCAGCAGTTGCTTGGCGTCCCGGCGGAGCTTCTCGACAGTTATGGTGCCGTCAGCGCGCCGGTGGCCCGCGCGATGGCGGAGGGAGTCCTCAATACCAATCCGGTCGACCTCGCGGTCGCTGTGACGGGAATTGCCGGTCCAGGCGGCGGGACCGCGGAAAAGCCGGTGGGGCTGGTGTATTTCGCCGTGGCGCGGCGCGGCGCGCAAACGGTCCTCGATGAGAAACGCTTCGGCAATGAAACGCGGCGTGAGATCCGCCTGCGCTCGGTTGAGAATGCCCTCGCCTTGCTGACAGCGATGCTTTAGACCGTAGTCAACCGGCATTCAAACCTTCGAGCCTTATGACAAGCCTCCCTCCGCCTGTCGCTTCGGGGCCGCCACCAACGACACGGCTCGGTGTATTCCTGACGGCCCGCTTCGTTGCGATGGTCGCCCAGCAGATCCAGTCACTTGCCGTCGCCTACCACATCTACGCCATCACCCATCAGCCTCTTGCACTCGGCATGGTCGGGCTGGCGCAGTTCGTGCCGATGCTGCTCCTGACGCTGCCGGCAGGCGATTGGGCGGATCGTTTCCCGCGGCGCTGGATCTTGACCGTCGCGGGCGGCCTGCAAATTCTGTGTGCAGCGCTGTTCTTGTGGTTCATCATCGAAGGCACGGAAGCGGTATGGCCGTTCTACGTCACGCTCGCGATCTTCGGGACCGCACGCGCGATCAGCGCGCCGTCGCTTCAGTCGGCGGTGCCGCTGCTGGTCCCCAAGGAGCGATTGCCGAAGGCGGTCGCACTCAGCTCGACGGCCTTCCAGACCGCGATCATCGTCGGCCCGGCGGCCGGCGGCGGGATTTACGTACTTGGTGCGCCGGTCGCCTTCGCGGTCTGCCTGGTGCTCTTTGCAGTCGTGACCGCGATTTATTTCAGGCTTTCTCTGAGAATTATCCCCCGCGCCGATACTGCCGTTTCGAGCTTCGATCGCATGTTCGCCGGAATCGTTTATCTCAGATACAACCCTGTGATCGTGGGCGCGATATCGCTCGATCTGTTCGCGGTATTGCTTGGGAGCGCCACCGCACTCCTGCCCGTCTTTGCGACCGACATCCTTCATGTCGGAGCGACAGGGATGGGTCTGATGCAAAGCGCCCCGGCGGTTGGAGCGACGGCCATTGCGATCTATCTGACGCGGTACCCCGTTGCGCGGAACGCTGGCGTGACGATGTTCATCGGTGTCGCGGTATTTGGGGTCTCGATCATCGTATTCGGCTTGTCCCGCAACTTTCTGTTGTCGCTCGGCGCACTCGTGGTGCTCGGTGCGTCCGACATGATCAGCGTTTATGTGCGCTCGACATTCATTCAGCTTGCGACACCCGACGCGATGCGCGGGCGCGTCAGCGCGGTCAATATGCTGTTCATCAATGCTTCGAACGAGCTGGGCGATTTCGAGTCCGGGTTTATGGCGGCGTGGCTGACCGCAGTCCCGGCGGTGGTGGTCGGCGGGATCGGGACCATCCTGGTCGCAGGTCTATGGCTTGTGCTGTTTCCCGGCTTGCGCCGCATCGACAAGCTGACGGACATCGAGCCGCTCAACGTCTTCAGCGCACCTCCACGCGAGGTGCCGTCATCCTCAGGCGCTCCCCCGCCCTCATCCGCGTAGCGCGGCCTGCCGCAGCGGCGTC
>LADL02003435.1_pt1 | contig 15616 bp, 7 predicted proteins | sample 619721 | NCBI WGS metagenome assembly LADL02 (sample SAMN03397408, study PRJNA257561) | rock porewater metagenome | biome: terrestrial; feature: Opalinus Clay rock; material: porewater; isolation source: Opalinus Clay rock porewater BRC-3 borehole | place: Switzerland: Mt Terri URL, St-Ursanne ...
TAATACGATACAAACTGGATAATCATTTTTATCTAAATAATAAGCAAACTTTTGATGATAAATACCTGTTGCTTCCATTGAAAAAATAACTTTTACTTCATCGTTGGTTAATTTTTTAACCCAATCTAAAAGAGATACAAATCCTTTTTCGGTGTTTTTAAATACCTTATAAGCATACAATTCAATTGATAAATCTTCTAACATTCTACCTAAAGTAACAACTAATTCTTTTTGGGCTACATCAATTCCTACTACTTGTTTTAATTCTTTCATAACTTTAAAGTTTAAATTAATAAAGTGATGAATCTTCCTTCGTCTTTTCTCCTGACTGGATATTCTGGATATTAAGGCTTGCTTAATTCCTTACATTCTGTTCAGACTCTAAAAGATAAAAAAAAATGAGGCAATTTCTATCGGCGAATATACTTCTTGAGCTATTTGCTATCGGATCTACTCTCATCCTTTTTCACTTTATGATTACAAACTTAAAGCTTTCTTCTTTTTAAATTTATAACTTTGCAAACATAGGAGTTATCGGGATCCGACTTACAGCAAATTTTCATCGGCAAAGCTAAAATACGCATTTTCGGTAATAATTATATGATCCAGCACTTTTATGTCCAACGTTTCGCCGGCAAGTTTTAATTTACTGGTTATTGATATATCAGCCTGGCTTGGCTGTAATTTCCCTGAAGGATGGTTGTGGCATAAAATAATGGCGGTTGAAAATAGTTCAATTCCCTTTTTGAACACCAGCCTTACATCCACCAAAGTACCTGTTAATCCGCCTTTACTCAATTGTTCTTTGTGCAAAACTTTGTTGGAATTGTTTAAATAAACAATCCAAAATTCTTCGTGGTGAAGTTCTCCAATCAAAGGTTGCATCATGTCGAAAATAGCTTTACTGCCAGTAATTTGAAGCAATTCCATAGCTTCTTCTAGCCTTCTTCTACGCCCAAGTTCTAAGGCGGTGATAATAGAAATAGCCTTCGCTTCACCTATTCCCTTAAATTTTTGCAAATCGGAAACCGACATTTTTCCAAGCTTGTTTAAATTATTATCAATTGATGCTAATATTTTTTTGGATAAAGCGACCGCTGTCTCATTTCTGCTGCCCGAACCAATCAAAATTGCAATTAATTCAGCGTCTGATAATGCCGCTTTTCCTTTTAATATAAGTTTCTCACGTGGTCTGTCATCTTCTGCCCAAGTCTTTATGGACATGGAATTATTATCATATATCATATGCGAATTTTTTTATCAAATATAAGATTATATCTTTGCCAAAATATTCTGTATATGAAAATTATTATTGCTGGCGCAGGAGATGTTGGTTTCCATTTGGCAAAACTGCTTTCTTTTGAATCTCAAGATATTTATTTAGTTGACACCAACGCAGAAAAACTTGATTATGCCAGTAATCATATTGATGTGATCACCAAAAAAGGAGATGCAACTTCCATTAAGCTTTTAAAAGAAATTAACATTGACAAGGCTGATATTTTTTTAGCGGTAACAGAATCTCAAAACACAAATTTCACACTGGCCGTACTGGCCAAAAAATTAGGCGCAAAAAAAACGATTGCACGCGTTTCAAACCACGAATTCACAGTAAACTCTGAAATTGATTTCGCCGAATTGGGCATTGACAGTATGATTTCCCCAGGGGAATTGGCAGCCGATGAGATTAAAATGTTATTACATCAATCAGCATTTAACGATACGATTGAATTTGAGAACGGAACTTTAAATATTTTAGGGAGTACCCTAGACTATACCTCTCCACTCATAAATTTAACAGTTCAGGAAGGTCGTGAACGTTTCCCTGATGTTGAATTTATTACTATTGCCATTAAACCTGAAAACAGCAGCGAAACCATAATTCCTAGAGGAAATACCGTTTATCATGCCAAGGACCAAATTTATTTCTCCGCACCAAAAGAAAGTATCAAAAAACTTTATAAATTGATGGGAAAAACGCCCTTCGATGTAAAAGATGTGATGATTTTAGGTGCCGGTAAAATTGGAATTAAAGCCGCAAGAAATTTATGCGACCATAAATTTAATGTCAAATTAATAGAAATAGGTAAAGAAAGAGCTAAAGAGGTTGCCGAAAAATTGCCTAATGCCTTAATTATTTGTGGGGACGGAAGGATTGTTGAGTTGCTTGAAGAAGAAAATATTTCAGAAATGGATGCTTTTGTAGCTGTAACAGGCAATTCTGAAACAAATATTATGTCGTGCCTTGTGGCAAAATCCAAAGGGGTTAAAAAAACAATCGCTTTGGTTGAAAATATGGATTATATCAACATTTCCCAAACCATAGGAATTGATACTTTAATTAATAAAAAATTATTGGCCGCAAGCGCCATTTTTAAATATGTTCGCAAGGGTGAAGTGCTTAAACTTGCAAACTTGCACAATGTTGATGCAGAAGTTTTGGAGTTTAGGGTTAAAGAAAATTCTCCGGTTACCAAAAACTTAATAAAGGATATAAACCTTACCAGAAAAGCTGTTTTTGGAGGCGTTATCAGAAATGGAATCGCGATGATGACATTTGGTGATTTTCAAATTTTAGCTGGTGATAAAGCAGTGGTATTTTGTTTGCCGGAAGCCATTAATAAGGTTGAAAAGCTTTTTAACTAATTATGAAGCATCTTAACATAAAAATCATCATTAGCTTTTTAGGGTTAACCTCTATGCTAAACGGCCTATTTATGTTATTTGCGGTTCCCTTCAGCATTTATTATGATGAATTTGAAAAATGGGGAATATTTTATGCTGGAATTACCACCATTGCCATTGGCTTTATATTGTGGTTTTTCAATAGAAACGCTAAAAAAAGCCTGGGGAAAAAAGAAGGCTATCTCATAGTTACTTTAGGATGGCTTATGTTAAGTTTCACAGGAACTTTACCTTACGTTTTTACAGAAACCATTCCTATTTACACCAATGCTTTTTTCGAAACTATTTCGGGATATTCAACCACAGGTGCTTCAATATTAACTGATATTGAAACAATCCCAAAAGGTATCTTATTTTGGCGAAGTGCCACACATTGGATTGGCGGTATGGGAATTATTGTTTTAACCGTGGCTATTTTACCGATGTTGGGCATTGGAGGAATGCAACTTTTTATGGCCGAAGCACCGGGACCATCGGCAGATAAATTACATCCAAGAATTACTGAAACAGCAAAAAGATTGTGGATCATTTATTTTTCGTTAACAATTGCAGAATTCTTTCTGCTTAAAATTGCCGGAATGAACTGGTTTGATGCCATTAACCACGCAATGGCAACGATGAGTACCGGCGGATTTTCAACAAAAAATGCAAGTGTCGCCTATTGGAACGGTTATCCAATTATACAATATATTATTACCTTGTTTATGTTTATTGCAGGTGCCAATTTTGTATTGACCTATTTTGCGTTAAAAGGAAAAATTAGCAGGGTTTTTAACAATGAAGAGTTTAAATATTACTTTTTTGGAACACTCGCATTAACCATTGTAATTACTGTTATCATCGTAAACTTTCAAGACCCTAATTTGGTCACCAGCATTAATCATCCAAAACCCTGGGGTGAAACCGAAAGTGCTTTTAGGCATGCAGCCTTTCAGGTAACCTCAATTTTAACAACCACAGGATTTGTCACTGCCGATTTCACTATGTGGAATTCATTGGCAACGATGCTGATATTTTCTTTATTTTTTATTGGAGGTTCAGCAGGCTCAACCGCTGGTGGAATTAAAATTGTTCGTCATGTCATTATGATTAAGAACACCTTTTATGAATTCAAAAAATTATTGCACCCAAATGCCATAATTCCGGTTCGTTATAACGGTGTGGGAGTTCCTAAAAATATCATTTACAATATCTTGCCTTTTTTTGTTTTGTATATGTTAATCTTTATAGTAAGCTCCATATCATTAACTTTCTTCGGATTGGATTTTGTGACCGCAATTGGTGCCACAGCCTCTTCGTTGGGGAATATTGGCCCGGCACTTGGAACTTTAGGGCCGGTTGACAATTATGCGCATTTAACCATAGGCGCAAAATGGATTTGCTCCTTTTTAATGTTAATAGGAAGGTTGGAATTGTTTACAGTATTAATTTTATTTACGCCTTTCTTCTGGAGAAAAAATTAAATTAACGCTTTAAACTGATCAAAATCCAGTCCGCCATAATTGCCTGAACTCATTAACAAAACAACGGTATTTTCAAAATTCTGGTTGAATAAAAATTCCCTGAACTCGGTTGGATTGGTATAAACAATTAAATCATCTCGTTCAAATGCATCTCTTATTTGCTGCTCGCTAATTTTTTCGAGCCTTTTAATTTCAACGGCATGAGGAGAATAAAAAACAACGGCTCTATCGGCGCTTTTCAATGCGCCTTTGTATTCTCTTAAAAATTCAGCATTTAAACTGCTGTAGGTATGCAATTCCAAACAAGCCAAAAGATTTTTATTGGGATACTGGCCTTTTACAGCATTTGTTGTGGCTTCCACTTTGCTTGGCGAGTGCGCAAAATCTTTATAAACCACGGTTGATTTACTTTCTGCAATTTTTTCCAAACGCTTGCTGGCGCCTTTAAAAGTTGCAATGGCTTCATAAAAATCAGCTTCATCAACACCCATATGCTGGCAAATCCACTTTGCTCCTGCCAAATTTTGTAAATTGTGCTTTCCAAAAATTTCTAAAGGCATTTCTCCCAAAGATGTTTCAATATAAGTAACACCATTTTCAATTCTGAAATTAGGGGTGCAATAAGGATATTTTTTAATGGGATTTTTAGCTTGTTCCACCACCCTTTTCACTTCACTATCTTCTTCATTGTAAACCATAATTCCCCCATTGGTCATTGAATTTACAAAAATTGAAAACTGCTCAACGTAATTTTCATAAATTGGAAAAACATTGATATGGTCCCAGGCAATTCCGCTTAAAAGCGCAATATTGGGCTTGTATAAATGAAATTTCGGGCGCAAATCTATGGGACTCGACAAATATTCATCGCCTTCAAGTACTATAAACTCATTTTCCGCTGTTAAATGAACCATGGTGTCAAAACCCTCCAACTGTGCTCCTACCATATAATCAACGGCAATTTCGTGATAATTAAGCACGTGCAAAATCATGGAGGTAATGGTGGTTTTTCCATGTGATCCGCCAATAACCACGCGTGTTTTATCTTTAGATTGTTCATACAAAAACTCAGGATAGGAATATATTTTTAGCCCCAGCTTTTTCGCTCGCATCAACTCTGGGTTGTCCGCTTTTGCGTGCATCCCTAAAATCACAGCATCTAAATTCGATGTTATTTTTTCTTCAAACCAGCCCTCTTCTTCGGGCAACAAACCTTTTACTTTTAATCTGGATTTTGAAGGTTCAAAAATGGCATCATCACTGCCCGTTATGGTATCTCCCTTTTGATATAATGCCAATGCCAAATTGTGCATGGCGCTCCCCCCAATCGCTATAAAATGATAATTCATGAAACTGATTTTTATAGGCTCAAATGTAAGGAAACTATTAAAAAGAAAGGAAAACATCTCTTGAATCTTTTACAAAGGGTTAATCTGTTTTGAAATTTTTAAATTCATTTTCAAATTATCGAAGATTTATTATTACATTTATACGCTTATTCAACAATATTGTTGATACATTTTAATTAACCAACCCTTAACTTAATGGAAAAAGAAAAATTTCTTTTACCGAAAAAAATTTCACTTTTAATTTTTTTCATCTTATCAGTTTCCTATAACGCAACTTATTCGCAGTGTACTAATCCGACCCCTACAGGCGATACTTCTCAAGTGTTTTGTAAAACCGATAACAGCACTATTTCAAATTTAACTGCAACCGGCGGTACCATTGTTTGGTACGATGCGGCTTCTGGAGGAGAATTATATGGCGCAACAGAAGTTCTTGTCAATGGCATAACTTATTACGCCGATGATATTTCCGGCGGTAGTTGCAGTACAAGCAGATTGGCAGTTACTGTCAGTATTTATGGTGATTTTCCAACAAACGTTGATGTAGCCGTTACGAAATGTGCAATAGATAATCCAACAATTGGCGATTTATCTGCAACAGGAGAAAATATCGCCTGGTTTGATGCGCAAACTGGTGGGAATTTTCTTCCGCTTTCAACACTTCTGGTGAATGGTATGACTTACTGGGTGCAACAAACTGAAAATGGTTGCACAAGCGATCGATATCCTACAACGGTAAGTTTAATAGATCCCATAACGCCCACTACAGCACCTATACAGTCATTTTGTTTTCCGCCAAATCCTACAGTTGCCAATTTAGTGTCTTCAGGAACTTCTGTTCTTTGGTATGACACTGAAACCTCATTAACTCCTTTAAAAACGACAACACTCTTAATTAATGGAGAAGACTATTGGGTGGCAGAAGTTTCTTTTCCTTGCGTAAGTTCCGTCAGAGCGCAAACGACAGTTGTTTTAGATGCAGCTCCAAATGCCGGTGAAAACAGTTCATTGGAGGTATGTGAAGTAGATTTGGTGACCACAAATTTATTTGATTTATTAGGCGGTACTCCTGAAACAACTGGTACTTGGACTGGACCAAGTACACTAACAAACGGCTATTTAGGGACTTTTGAACCTGGAATAAATACCAGCGGAACTTATACTTACACTGTTTCAAGTATTTTAGGCATTTGCCCTAATGATTCAGCAACTATTTCAGTAATAATTACAATAGTTCCTCCACCGACTACAACAAATGCAATTCAGGTTTTTTGTGAAATTGAAAATGCGACCATCGCAGATTTAAGTTCTAACGAAAACAATGTTGTTTGGTATGATACCGAAACTTCTACAATTGAATTAAGCCCTTCGGAAGCACTTGTTGACGGTGAAGATTATTGGGGAGTGCTACCTGACACCTCAACGGGTTGTTTAAGTGCCGCTAGATTAAAAATAACGGCGAACATTACGGTAATTCCTCCGCCAACAACGGATAATGTTAATCAAGTTTTTTGTGAAATTGACAATCATACTGTTGAAAACTTAAGCGCCAATGGAAGCGATATTAAATGGTATGATACAGAAACTTCCACAACGGCTTTAAGCCCTTCAGAAGTATTGATTGATGGCGAAGATTATTGGGCAAGTCAAACGGACCCAACTTCTGCTTGCGAAAGTGCAGTAAGACTTGTTGTCAATGTTACCGTTATTACTACGCCTCCACCAACTACAACAGCCGTTACACAAATTTTTTGTGAAATTGAAAATGCCACAGTTGCAGATTTAACCGCAAGCGGAAGTGGAGTGCTTTGGTACGAAACTGAAACTTCAACAACACCATTAAATACAACAGATCTTTTAATAAACAATGAAGATTATTGGGCAAGCCAAACAGATCCTGCTTCCAGCTGTGAAAGTGTTTCAAGACTGGTGGTTACAGTTGTTATAAATACAACACCTCCGCCAACTACAACATTAACGAACCAAACTTTTTGCGAAATTGACAATCCTACCGTCGCTACTTTAAGCGCTAACGGAACCGGAATACTTTGGTATGCCAGCGAAACCTCAACAACGCCATTAAATACAACAGATTTATTGGTAAACGGAGCATCGTATTGGGCAACGCAAACTGATGACACCACTGGATGTGAAAGCGTAAACAGATTGGTTGTAAATGTTTCAATTATTGCGCCGCCAGCGCCGACAACAAATGAACAAAATCAGATTTTTTGTTCAATTAACAATCCAACCATTGCTAATTTAAATGCATCCGGGACCGGAATACTTTGGTATGCCAGCGAAACTTCAACAGCAGCATTAAACACTTCTGATCCACTGGTAAACGGAGCCTCTTATTGGGCTTCCCAAACCACAGCCTCAGGATGTGAAAGCGATAGCCGATTGGTCGTGAATGTTACCATCATTACACCGGATCCGCCAATTACTATTGAGCAAAATAAAACTTTTTGCGAAATTGAAAAAGCCACGGTTGCTGATTTAAGCGATCCCGGAAACGAATTGCTTTGGTACGCTTCTGAAACTTCTACAACAGCTTTAAATGTTTCTGAATTATTAGTTGATGGCGAAGATTATTGGGCAACACAAACCATCTCGGCTGAAGGCTGTGAAATTGCAAACAGATTAAAAGTAACAGTGACTATTAACAAAACACCACCGCCAACAACAGCACAAGCCAATCAAACTTTCTGTGAAATTGACACTCCGAAAGTTGAAAATTTAAATGTCAGCGGAACAGGCATACTTTGGTATGCCAATGAAACCTCTACTTCGGCTTTAAATCCGACAGATTTATTGGTAAACGGCGCAACTTATTGGGCAACACAAACTGATGTAATTTCTGGCTGTGAAAGTGCTTCAAGATTGGCAGTAACCGTTGTTATAAACACAACGCCACCACCAACTACAACCAACGCAAATCAATCTTTTTGCATCAAAGATTATTTGCCCGGAAACCCAACTGTTGCGAATTTAAGCGCAATTGGAACAGGTATACTTTGGTATGCATCTGAAACTTCCGCAACACCTTTAAATTCAACAGATATATTGGTAAACGGATCCTATTGGGCAACGCAAACCAATCCAACCACTGGCTGTAAAAGTGCTTCAAGATTGGTGGTGAATGTGACTATTGTCAATCCTGCAACACCAACAACCTCGCAATCAAATCAAGCATTTTGTGCAGCGGACAAACCAACTGTAGCAAGTTTACAAGCAGCCGGAACTTCCATTAATTGGTATGCCAATGAAACAGCTTCAATGCCATTAAACAGCACTGATTTATTGATAAATGGAGAAGATTATTGGGCTGCGGCTTCCGATACTTCCACAGGATGTGAAAGTATTGAAAGATTAATGGTAACCGTAACAATTACTGATGTTGCCCCTGCCACAATTGTTAATGTTTCACAAACTTTTTGTGCGTCTGATTTCCCAACAATTGCAAATTTGGCGGTAACCGGCAACGGAATACTTTGGTATGCTACACAAACAAGTACAGCGCCATTGTTGGTTACGAATCCATTAATGAATGGCGTATCGTATTGGGCAGCGCAAACGAATGCTACAACAGGATGCGAAAGTTCCGTGAGGGTTGTTGCCAACGTTACATTGACATCCATCGCAACACCAACTTTAATTTCATTAGGAAACGAATTTTGCAAAATTGACAATCCTACCATTGCAGATTTGAACCTGAATGTTTCCGCAAACAATGGCGGCACCATTTCTTGGTATGATGCTTATCCGAACGGAAATCTTTTAAATGCTTCAACTGCATTGATTGAAGGCAAAACCTATTATGCCATAGAAACCAATGTTAATGGCTGTAAAAGCATCAATCCGCTTGAAGTCACTATTACTTTGGAAGCGTGTGATGAATATGATATTGTGATTTATGACGGGTTTTCGCCAACTGGAAACGGCATGAACGATACGTTTAAAATAACCAATCTTAGAGAACTTTATCCCGATTTTAAAGTGGAATTTTTTAACCGTTGGGGCAATTTAATTTATACAGCCACTGCCGGAAATTCCGATTGGAACGGCAGATTGAATGGTGACGGAGAATTGTCGCCTGCAGGTGTTTATTACTTTGTTATTTATTTTAACAAAAACGACAGAAAACCTATTCAACGAAGATTATATTTAAGCAGATAATCAATAGTTTAAACAAATACATTTTATACCTAAAAAATGAAAAATATACTAATATTATTTATTGCACTTATGACAACCGTAGTAATGTGGTCTCAACAAGATGCACAATACACACAATATATGTACAATATGAGTGTCGTAAATCCCGCCTATACCACTGGAAATATTGGCGTTGTAAATTTGGGTGCCTTGCACAGAACACAGTGGGTTGGCGCAAATGGCGCACCTAAATCCTCCAATATTTTTGCTCATACCCCAATTAATGAAAATGTTGAAGTCGGATTTTCTTTGATCAACGACAATATAGGCGATGTGGTAAAACAAAATGACCTTTATGCCGATTTTGCCTATAAATTAGATTTGGAAGAAAACGGCAAATTGTCTTTCGGTTTAAAAGCCGGAGTCACTTTTTTTGATGTTAATTTTAACGGCTTTGTGTTGGAATCGGGCGATGTGTTTACCGATCCTGATTTTGCCGAAAACATCAATCAGTCTTTTTTAAATTTTGGGGCAGGAGTTTATTACAATACCGAAAACTATTATATAGGTTTATCAGTTCCGGCAATTCTAAACGCAAAACATCTCGACAGAAATAATGGAAAATACCAAGGAACTGAGCAAGCACACACGTATTTAACCGGAGGCTATGTTTTTGAAATCAATGAGTTGTTTAAATTTAAACCGGCATTTATGGCGAAAGCGGTAAAAGGAGCGCCAATTTCTTTGGATTTAACCGCCAATGTATTATTCGACAACAAGGTTGAATTTGGCGTTGGCTACAGACTGGAAGATGCATTTAGCGGGATGGTAAATTTTAAAGCCACACCCGAATTGCGCATCGGTTATGCTTACGACCATACCATTTCTAACTTAGGCCCGTTTAGTTCAGGTTCACACGAAATCTTTGTTTTATACGATTTAAACATTATAGGCCTTCATAAAGGTTATGATAAATCCCCAAGATTCTTTTAAAAAAAAGCCTTTCAACATGAAAAAAATACTACTTATACTTTTAATATTTCCTTTATCAATACAACTCTCAGTTGCGCAAAATTTAAAACGCGCCAACCATTTATTTGAAAAAAGAGCGTATTTAAATGCCGCTGAATTGTTTTTAAATGAAGAGCCTAAAACACAGGAAGTGTTAGAAAAATTAGCCGACTGTTATTATTTTAACACCAAAATGAGTGAGGCTGAACAATATTACAAAATGCTGCTTCAAAACTATGAAGCCAGTGTTGATCCAACGTATTTGTTTCGCTATTCTCAAGCGCTAAAAGGCGTTAAAAAGTTTACGGAAGCCGACAAATGGCAACAAAAATATTTGGCAATAAAACAATTGACAACTGCTGAAAAGCAGGAAACATTGCCCTTTTTTGACGCTTTGAACAGCGGAAACAGAAAACCATATATTGTTCATAAAGTTTCCATAAATTCAACGTTTTCCGACTTTGGTCCAGCATATTTTGGTGAAAAAGTGGTTTTTGCATCGACAAGAAATAGCGGTAAATTATATGATTGGAACAATCAGCCTTACTTAGATTTATATCAGGCTGATGTTGCTGAAAATCAATATTTAACGAACGTTATTCCTTTTTCCGGAAGTATCAACACTGAAATGCACGAGTCAAATGCCGTATTTACAAAAGATGGAAAAACGATGTATTTTACCCGAAACAGCATTCCTTCGGGCAAAAAATTACTTTCAAAAAACAAGGTAAATCATTTGAAAATTTACAAAACACAATTTGTGAATAATGAATGGACTAATATTGCAGAACTTCCCTTTAACAGCAACGATTATTCTGTTGAACATCCCGCACTTAGTCCGGACGAAAAACAATTGTATTTTGCATCTGATATGCCGGGAACCATTGGGTCTTTTGATTTGTTTGTTGTGGATATCAATGCTGATGGAACCTACGGAACGCCAAAAAATTTAGGTCCGAAAATAAATACCGAAATGCGGGAACAATTTCCTTACGTAAGCGCTAAAAACAGGCTGTATTTTGCTTCAGACGGACATTTTGGATTGGGCGGTTTGGATATTTTCAAAAGTGAAATTGCTGATGAAAGCTTTTCTAAACCAACAAATTTAAGTGACATTATCAACAGCAATTTAGATGATTTTGCTTTTGTGATTGATGAAGAAAACGAAATCGGTTATTTTTCCTCAAACCGAGAAGGTGGCATTGGCGATGATGATATTTACCGATTTACCCAAAAGAAAATTTATGAAGTGCACGGATTGGTTCAAAACAAACGCACTTTAGAGTTACTTCCCGGCACCTTGGTTTCTTTATTTGATAAAAATAATGAGCTCATCAACAAAATAAATGTTGGAGAAGACGCAAAGTATTCTTTTGATGTTGAAAATAATAAAAACTATAAATTGGTTGGAACACGCAAATTGTATGTTCCTGCCGAAATTGAATTTTCAACAAATTCAAAAGGAGACATTGATAAAAACATTCAAATGTTGATGGAATTGTACACTGATGTTGAAAAAGAAATTGTTGTAGAAAACGATAAAACCCAAATTAAAATAAATCCAATTTATTTCAATTACGACAAATGGAATATTCGAAAAGATGCAGCAATTGAACTTAATAATGTGGTCAACATTATGAAAAAATATCCTGATATGACTATTGAAATTGGTGCGCATACAGACGCGAGAGGAACCAATAAATACAACCTGAAATTGTCAAAAAAACGCGCAAAATCGGTTATGGATTATTTAATTAACCAAGGAATTTCCGAAAACAGATTAAAATCTGAAGGTTTTGGAGAATCGCAACCTTTAAACCATTGTATCCATCCAAAAATGTGTACAAGAGCGCAATACAGCATTAACAGGCGGTGTGAGTTTGTGGTCACCAACTAACAATACTAGCATTCATTTATAAAAAAGCCGCTGATTAGCGGCTTTTTTATTCCCCTTTTCCCAACAGTATCATAAAGTTCTCGACCTAATTTAATACTTCAAAGGACTTACCTCAATTTTAGGTATAACTTTTGTTAACTTTACGTTTACAAATTACATCTTATGAGAAAAACTGCAGTCATACTTTCAGTCATTATTTTATTTTCAGCAAACGCACATGCACAGCAGTCCAATAAAAATTATGATGATTTATGGAAAACCGTTCAGAAATTTGAAGAAGGCAATCTGCCAAAATCAGCTTTAATTGAAGTTGAAAAAATTTACACGAATGCAAAAAAAGAAAACAATGCACCGCAACTGATAAAAACATTGCTATTTAAATCGAAATATGCTTTAATTCTTGAAGAAGACGCGCAACTGAATATCATCAATTCCTTCAATACAGAAATTTCAAAATCAGCATTTCCAACAAAAAATATGCTGGAAAGCGTGCTGGCCAATTTATACTGGCAATATTATCAGCAAAACAGGTGGAAATTTTACGAAAGAACCACAACGGAATCAAAAGTTGACATAGCCGATTTCAGAACATGGGATTTGCAGACCCTTTTTGCCGAAATTCATAACCATTTTCAAAATTCGCTTCAAAATGAAGTATTGGCGCAAAAAACAGATTTGGCCAAATTCGACGCTGTTTTAGAACTGCAAAAAGATTCCAAAATATTTCGCCCGACACTCTATGATTTCTTAGCTCACAACGCATTGGATTTCTATAAATCCTCAGAAACTTCCATCGCAAATCCGGTTTACAAGTTTGAAATTTCCGAGGAAAAATATTTGGCAAATTTTGAGGAATTTTCAAAAATAAAATTGGAAACACCCGACAGTTTATCGCTTCAATTCAATGCCTTAAAAATTTATCAAAAATTAGCGGCATTTCATCAAAAGGAAAATAACAACAACGCTTTTATTGCCGTTGAACTGGAACGGCTTGAATTTGTAAAGCAACATGCGACTTTTAGCGAAAAAGAAACGCGCTTTTTAAATTCATTAATCGGCTTAAAAAACGAATTTAAAACACACGAATCGTCCACTTTAATCGATTTTGAAATTGCTTCCTTATACAACAACCAAGCGAATGATTATGTGCCTTTAACAAAAACCGAAAATCAGTTTAAACGCGTAAAAGCACTCGAAATTTGCGAAGAAGCCATCACTAAATTCCCGAATAGTTTTGGCGCCCAAAAGTGCAATTTGCTGAAACAACAAATTTTCAACTTGTCCTTAAATATAACCGCTGAAAAATATGTGCCCATTTTAAAAGACAACAAAATACTGGTTTCCTATAAAAATGTGCCCGAATTGTATTTTCATATTTTTAAAATCGGTGAAAAAGACAAAGCGGAATTCGCCAGAATTTACAATGATTCGGACAAAATAGCTTTTATTAAAAAACTGGATTTGGTGACCAATTTCCGTCAGTCTTTAAAAACGGAAAACGATTATCAGCAGCACAGCACAGAAGTTTTAATTCCGCCTTTTTCCAACGGCAATTATTTAATTTATGCTTCAACCTTTGAAACTTTAAACGCAAACAGCATTTACGCCACAGCAATTATTCAGGCAACGGATATTGCCGTGGTTGAAAACCGACAAAATAACAGCAATAACTATCAAATTGTCGACAGAAATACCGGAAAACCCTTCGTTGGCGCAAAAGTGAACATCAAAAACTACGATACTGGAAAGTATAATAATCCGATTAATGAAAATTTGATTACTGATAACAAGGGCCAGATAAATTTTACCACGAAAACCAACTACAGAAATGTTGTGATTACGGTCAATCACAACAAGGAAACTGCCACTTTTGGCGACTATTATTTGAATGAAAACAGAAGGGTTGATCAAGAATCTGAAAATATCACAATCAAATCTTTTTTATTTACGGATCGAAGCATTTACAGACCCGGACAACTCGTTTATTACAAAGGAATTGTGCTAAAAAGCCTCAAAAATAAATCGGAAGCCGTTGCCAATGAATTTGTCGATGTCACTTTGTACAATGTCAATCGGGAAATCGTAAAATCCGTTGAATTAAAAACCAACGATTATGGTTCATTTAGCGGTGAATTTATATTGCCAAACAATGGTTTAACCGGGATTTATGCTATTGAAGTTGATGAAGGTTCAAAAGAAAGTGAATTGTATGATTTAATCGATGATTTCAATTATTCATCCACAGAAATCTTGGTCGAAGAATACAAACGCCCAAAATTTGAAGCCGAATTTAAGTCCATTACAGAAACCTATAAACTAAATGATTCCGTTACCGTAAACGGAAGTGCAATTGCTTTTGCCGGAAGCGCCATTACCGATGCCAAAGTTGCGTATCGCGTGCACAGAAAAGTACAATACCCAAAATGGTATTACTGGTACCGGCCAATTTTTCCAGGCTCACAAGGCCAGGAAATAGCGCACGGAGAAACCACGACAGATGCTCAGGGGAATTTCAGCATTTCCTTTAAAGCCATTCCCGATAAAAGCGTTAACGCTGCAAATTTGCCAATATTTATTTATGAAGTTACCGCAGATATTACAGATGTCAACGGCGAAACCCGCAGTGCCGTCACCGAAATAAAAGTCGGTTACCACGCCCTAATTGCAGAAATTAAAATCACTTCGGAAATCGATAAAAACAAAACGGATAACGCAATTACCGTTGAAACCAAAAACCTTAACAATGAAATTGTTTTCGCGAAAGGAAATCTGAAAATTTACAAATTGCAGGCTCCTAAAAATGTATTGAGAGCGCGCCCTTGGAATGCGCCGGATTATCAGGAAATAAGCGAAGAAATCTTTAAAAAGAAATTTCCCAATGATGCCTACACCAATGAAGATGATATTAAAAACTGGCCAAAAGGCGCTTTGGTTTTTGATGAAAATTTTGATACATCAAAAAACACCAAAATTCAGCTGAAAAAAATTCAGAAATGGGAATCGGGCCAATATGTTGTTGAATTGGAATCCACAGATAAATTCGGACAAAAAGT
>LADL02001958.1_pt1 | contig 15599 bp, 16 predicted proteins | sample 619721 | NCBI WGS metagenome assembly LADL02 (sample SAMN03397408, study PRJNA257561) | rock porewater metagenome | biome: terrestrial; feature: Opalinus Clay rock; material: porewater; isolation source: Opalinus Clay rock porewater BRC-3 borehole | place: Switzerland: Mt Terri URL, St-Ursanne ...
AGTGGACAAAAAATTGTCTCGAAAGGCTTGTATTCAGCCTGAACCAGTGTTATATTCATATTGTTTTTGAGTGTAATGTTTTAAGACCATGTGGCAGCTGAGAACTGCCACATGGTCTTTTCGTATCCTTTTTCTCTCTTTATTCCCCTTTATTCCCCTGGCTCCTTTTCTGGTCCCCAAACAAAGCAGCGATAACCAAACGGGAGCCAGTTTCCTGGTCCCCGTTTACAGTCTTACTGGTTCCCTTTTTGGTATACGTTTTAAAAAAGCGTTTCCAAAAGAATTTCGCTTCCAGGAGTTCCTTTTCCGGAGTTAATACCTCCACCCGCTTGTCAGCAATTATCAAACATCCCTTCCGCAATTTTTCTGACCTTCATCCCTCGGATACCGGTCACTGGATTAGATACAGTCCGCCCTAAGATACTGCAGACAATCCGCTTTGCCTTGTCTGAGCTTTCAGCCTTAACCGTCACGGTACCACCGCCCCAAGGCTTGACTTCATACGTGTTCAACTCTAACGCCTCCCATTAATGTTATTTATATTAGCATTATGCCATTATATTTATCATAATGCTATTTAATGTTAATATCAATGTCATTTGGCTAAAATAAATAACATTATGCTATAATTATTGACGTTTTGCCGTTGGCAATGGTATAATATTTGGGAGGTGTTGGAAGTGATAGTATGCAAACTAGCTGAGATAATGGCAACTCATAAAGATAGAAACATAGCTGACTTGGCAAGGCGAACAGGATTAAATAGGGCAACGGTTAAGGCCATGTTTGATGATACCTTTCAAAAGATTGATCGGGATGCCATAGATGCCATCTGTAAAGAGTATGGTATAACTCCAGGGGATTTACTGGAGCGTGTTCCTGACAAAAGAGATTTAAAGTAAACAATTTTTCAGGGAAGGTGTAGGAGTAAATGTCAGACTCCATATTTTACACTGCACAAATATGCTTGAATGGACACATAATAACCGATGCCATTGAAATCAACATAAATGGTAAATTTTTGTTAACGATGTGTTCAAAAACGATCATAAAATGTCCCAATTGTAATACTGGTATAAGAGGTGATTACCGCCCCCAAGGTAATTTTTATAGTCCGGAAAACTTAATTGTCGTTAATTATGAACGCACTGCTTTTGCCATTCCTGTGGATCCCCGTTCCCCTGGACAAAATAACGTTTGGAGGCAGCCTTAGAACTTGCTGAGATTCAGGAAGTCTTAACACCGGACGAACGTGAGTCTTTAAAGAAAAGTATTCCTGAACTCATCAAAGACACCCCAAAAACCACAGTTGAACTAATAAGTCAAAAAAGTTGATTGTTAAAGCGGGGGAAACTGCTGTCCAAGGATTTAAAGATATACTAATTGGAGTCATTAGCGAAGCTGCAAAGAAAATACTTTGGCCTTAATATTTCAAGATTCGGGTGGGATTTTCTAGTGCCCGTAAAAATGATTCCATTAACCAGGCCACGTGGGACTACTCTATAGCCTGGCTAAACTCCTGGTGATGTCTATGCCGCCCAGAAGGGTACTACAGGCAAACGCACCGCCCTTATTGCCAACCTGGAGACTTGTTTGAATACGTTAAAGAGGAGGAAACTGCCGATGCCGCGCAAGTTTAAAGTTATCCTTTCTTGGGATAATGAAACACAGGTTTATGTTGTAACTGTTCCTGCACTGCCAGGCTGCTGCACACAAGGCAAGGACCGAGAGGAAGCCCTGGAGAGAATTCAGGAGGCCATAGCCGGCCATATTGAGGCCTTAAAGTTAATCGGACAGCCGGTCCCCCAGGGGGACGTTGAATTTGCTGAAGTGCAGGTAAGTGTTTCATGACAAGGATGCCAAGAGTCACCGGTAAAAAGGTTGTATCAGCCCTCAAAAGAGTCGGCTTCAACGTGGTAAGAGTAACAGGCAGCCATCACCACCTATACAAGTCAGGCAGTCAACTGGTAACAGTACCAGTTCATGCAGGGGAAACTCTAAGCCCCGTGCTCATTAAAAGCATTTTGGAGCAAGCAGGCCTCAATGATGAAGAATTCATGGAATTACTGTAAACCCTCGCTTCACCCCGGCCAAAAGCCGGGATTTTGCTTTTTGCGCAAAATGAGATTTCGAGGAACTGTTATACTGGTATCTTTACGAGGGGCAGTTGGTAGCTTGGCAGCATCCACTACGGCAATACTGGTTTGAATATCGTCAATATCAGCGGCCAACTCAGTTAGTGGGCTATTAATTTTGGCTGGATACATAGTTGTCTAAGCCACTATTTTTTACCTCCCATTAATCCAGGCAACTACTTCAATATTTGTTCAACCAATGTTGGTTCTTCGTTTATTTCAATGCCGCCGTTTGGATAAACCCATATAATATGCTTCACGTTTTTGCCGTCTACAGTTTCTTGCCACCCAAAACCGTAAAGCCTGAACATATTACCCATCCCCGGTGATCCAAATATACGGCTTACATAAGTAAAGCGCCGGTTATTTAGGGCACATTTTTGAAATTAGTCCTTCACCTAAGTCAATTGGAAATCAATTAGCAGAAAAACTATCCGCAAAAATCATATTTGATACTGTTGCTGATTATAAAAAACTCTCTACACTTTACGACAGGGTAATAATTGCGACCGGTTCATCCTATATAGCAAAGGAGCTAGGGGTATGGCCAAAAGATTGCTTCCGAAGTTGGATTCGTGGTGCTGTAGTAGAAGGTGATTTTGACCCTACGGCCTGGATTAGTTGGTTTAATAAAGATTACGCGAATAACGGTTATGCCTATATGGGACCGTTCAGTTCAAAAGAAGCCTCTATTGTTCTTATTGCCTCAGATGTAAAAGAACAAGAAATTGAAGACAGGTGGAATTTTTTTTTACGGACAGAAAAGCTAAATTATCAAGAAATAACAAGTTTTCGCTTGGAGCATATTTCTGGAAAATGCAATCAAAGGGAAACCGGTAACGTCCTACTTATTGGTAATGCTGGTGGTCTTATGGAATCCCTACTTGGTTTCGGTTTATATAATTCAGTTGTTTCAGGGGTTTTAGCTGCACAGTCTACTATAAGTGGTTCTTCCTACATCCAAAAAGTTGCTTATATGGACCAAAAGATTCACCGCAGTTATATTATCCGCCAAGCTTTAAACAAAATAACAAACAAAGGGTATGATATGGCACTCAGCACCCTAAAAATAAAGCCGTTAAGTAATTTTATATATAACACTGATATTGATGTGGTAAGTCATCTCGCAAGCATCTTGAAACCAATAGTCAGAAAGGCGTGACGTCAATTAACGCCACGCCCCGGTTATGGTTACTTATTCTAAGCGGCTTTCATTTAGCCTACTACAATGCCGCCTTCAGACCGTTGGTTAAATTCTTTTGTTCTGGAATAATAGGTAATTGATACGATATTCAACATTATTTGAAGAAATTGATCATCATTTTTCTACTTTCTCCATACTTGGGGAGGGGGCAACATTTTTAGGGTTTTTTCGACTTCGTCTAAACCGGACAAAAAAAGTTGTTCCATTTTCCCCGGTTTCAAAGTCTAACCTGGCGTTATGCCGGGCGGAAATACCATAACATGTTGCCAACCCCAATCCCGTTCCGTTTTCTTTAGTAGTAAAAAATGGCGTTCCAATTTTATCAATCAGATCACCGCTTATCCCCTTACCCTCATCGGCTACTGAAAAGACTATTTCATCTCCATCCTCAAATGTCTTTATAGTCAAAATTCTGCCGGATTCCATTGCCTCCAGCCCGTTACGAGTAAGATTTAGGAGCAGCTGCCTTATCTCCTTTTCGTTGAGCAAGGTTTCAGGTATATCCGCCAATTCAATTACAACATCTTTGCCTGAATTCATAGCGTCGGCAGTGATCAACGGTGACAACGATTCTATAATCGAATTTATATTTTTTTTCTTCAAATCATCCGGCTTGTTTCTGGCGATGGAAAGAAACTCTGTTATTATTGAATTTGCTCTGTCTAATTCTTCAATCATAAGTGTAAAATATTCCTTATCCTTGGAATATTCCTTTTTACCCATCAACATTTGCAGAAAGCCTCTAACAGTAGTCATTGGGTTTCTAATCTCGTGGCCTATACCGGCTGCCATTTGACCGACCAGGTTTAGTCGTTCTAATTGTGCCATTTCCTTTTCCATCTTTCTGCGTCCAGTAATATCACGCACTGTACCGAGGTAATTTCCATCCGGCAGTACAGTAGCGTTGATTTCGGCAAATATACAGCTACCATCTTTAGCCTTCATCGTGATTTTACCCAAGACAGTTCCCAGCTTTACCAGTGTGTCAAACATAGTTATCCCGGTTTCTTCGTATTCCTGATACAACAAATCTTGAATACCCATTTGTAAAATTTCGTCCCGATTATAGCCAGTCATTTCACAGGCGGCAGGATTTGCCTCAATATAACGTGCTTCTGGCGTAACAACAAAAATAGCATCGCGGGAATTTTCAATAAAAGAACGATAGCGTTCCCGGCTTTCCCATAATGATTTTTCCGCAAGTTTACGTTCAGTAATGTCATTAAATATACTAAGTATGCAACTATTACCAACTAATTTAACTATTTCAGCAGCGAACACACCACAACGCAGATCGCCTGTCTTTGTTTGTATATATGCTTCATAATTACGTATACTTCCATTATCAAGTAATATTTGCAAAACCTCAACAAGAGTATTTGAACTAAAAATGTTTAAATCACTTGGGGTTAATCCTATGGTTTCTTCGGGCAAGTAACCAAGAACGTTTGTAAAACTATTGTTTACATTAATATATCGCCCATCTAATGTATTAATAGCCATTGGATTTGGATTGGCATTAAATGCTTTTGAAAATATTTCTTCTGACATCCGGAGAGATTCTTCAACCTTTTTCCTTTCAGTAATCTCGCGAGTGCATAAGATTACACCGTTAATTAGGCCATTGTTTTTGAAAAGCGGATTACCAACGGCCTCTAGCCACAAGTAATGGCCAGCGGCATGCCTGTAACGAAACTCAGCTTTTTCCGGTGTTAAATTGTTAATGATTATCTGAAAGGCATTTGTAATTCTATTTATATCATCTGGGTGCACAAGCTCAAAAATAGACATCCCTAACATATCTTCAGGCTTATAACCCAAAATGATTCTATGAGATGGGCTTACGTACTGAAGGATTGCTTCCTCATTGGTTTGACTAATCATATCTAACATGTTATCGGGGATTATACCAAGACGTTCCGTCCTGTTTTTCAGTTCTTTTTCCGTCTGTTTGCGATTTGTTATGTCATGGAAATAAACTAATAGGCCAATTTCTGAAGGATAAGCATGAATTTCATACCATTTACCTGAATATTTACCTTCCATTTCAAAAATGACTGCAGTACTCTCCGACGTTGCTTTATGGTATTCGTCATAAATTTTTGAGTTAATTAGAACAGGGAATACATCCCATAAGACCTTACCAATTAACTCTTTCGCCGATTTCTGGCAAATCCTTTCTATTTTTTTGTTCATGTAAATAATCCGCCATTGTCGGTCAAGAACGTAATAGCCGTCGGAAATATTGTCGATGGCTTTTATGATCTGCTTGTGAAGCTCAACCTTCTCTCGCTGATTTTTCATATGTTCTATAATCCATCACCCATTTCTATCGGCCAAAGAAAAAAGGCTGATAATTATGATAATAATGTTCGATAAAAAAAGTCAATTACCTTTGGAGAAAAAATCAAACTATGCAGTTTATGAAAAATGTCAGGCGGATGTAAAATTATACCACTAAAAAAAGAAAAATATATTTGCTCAGAACGTCAGGGATATACATATGCACAAAAAGGGTTAAAGGGGTAAGGTTTTCCTGGTTGATAACTAAAATCCTACCCCCTCCCTATTCAAGATTATGGTAATCCGACAAGACAAGAATTAAGCTATGCCATAAAAAAGCTCCCACAACAAAACATCCCTGAAAGCGGGGCCACCAATGGCTTTTGGTTTTTTATTGGTTCATATTTTCAAATGTAAGATTTTGATATAGCTTATGAGGCGCAGATTTTAAAATAAATGAAAATTCTGATTGACCAAAAAAAGGATGTATGCTATTTTTATGTTACCACATAGTGATGCATAAATATCACATTGTGGTTTTTTATACATCTATAATGTGTGGACATTGAATCGGGCTATTAATGGAAATGGCACAGGGCAGCTGATTTTGGCCCTCTTTTTTACTGCTATTGCCGCCATTATCCTTTGAATGGGAATGCCCACCAGTGCCGTAGAGTCTCTCCGGCATCTAAACTGTCTTGGGAAGCTTGTTATTCATTGGTTAATTGAAAAAGGGAGGAATTTTAAGTGAGTATTACAGGAAAAACCGCGTTAGTAACTGGCGGAGGCAGAGGCATCGGCCGATCGATCGCAATCAGGCTTGCAACGGAAGGTATTGCGGTGGCGGTTAATGACTTGGACCTGAGCAGAACCGAGGACGTGGTGAATGAGATCAAATCCATAGGCGGTAAGGCTATCGGAATAGCGGCCAATGTAGTAGATGAAAACCAGGTTAACTCAATGGTTCAGAAGATTAGTGAGATTTATGGGGACGTGGATATCTTAATAAATAATGCCGGCGGTGGGCAGAGAATACTTGCTGAGGATATGACGGTTGATGAATGGCGAAGAATTATTGAATTGAATTTAACAAGCACATTTATTTGCTGCAAGGCAGTAATGCCCGGTATGATCAAGAAAAATTACGGCCGTATTGTAAATATTGCCTCTTTAGCCGCCAAAAAAATAAGTTTCCACGCTGGGATTCACTATACTGCCGCTAAGTCTGGCGTTTTGGGACTAACGCGCCATCTTGCTTTTGAGCTTGCACCATATGGTATTACAGTTAACTCAGTATGTCCCGGAGGAACTCTTACTCCTCTGCTCCAGTCCCATACAACTGCCGAAGAACTTGAGCTGAGAAGGTCGACAATTCCGATTGGAAGGCTTATGACGCCTGATGACCAGGCAAATGCTACTATATTTTTTGTTCTGGATGATTCCAGTGGTGTTACGGGTCAGGCCATTGATGTAGACGGTGGCAGTATATTGGGGTGGGTTGATCAAAAAACATACAGGGAGGCACGTAAAAAATGGACCCAGACCGGGCGAAAATAACTTTTGTATTGTTGAAAGGCTTAAGGACATTATAGACGTTTTAAAATTAAGAAGGCTGTTGTCTTCTGACTGACGAAGAAATCATAGCAGCAAAAGACAACCCATCTTCACTGTTGGGTATATATGGCAAATTTAAAATTTACAGTTTAAGACTTGTGAAATGGAGGACGGTTTTAATGAAGGAATTGGAATATAATTTATATCCCGATAAGAGCAACTTTAATTTTAAAGATGGTGAAGTTGATATTGTAGCTAATGAATGTTCTCATTGCCATACCCGTTTTTTTCCAAAATGGAAGTATTGCCCAACCTGTATGTCTGAAGACTTGTCAGATTGTGTTATAAGCCGAGTGGGAAAATTATACACGTATACAATTTTACATGTACGGAATCAAGGATTTGATTCGCCGTATGCCATTGGCTATGTTGATTTTCCGGAAGGAGTCCGTATATTTGCTCAGATCGAAGATTGGGACAAAAAGGAAATAAAGATTGGCATGGATGTAAAAATCACTGTTGGCAAAATTGGATACGGCGAAAACAAAAATGAGGTATTCAGTTATAAAGTTGCCCCGCTTTAATTTTAGTGGACCATGAAACTATTTAAGTATTGTCTATTTTAAAACCAGGAGGAATTATGATGAATAGATTTAAGGATCTTTTAAGTGAGGTTGTAATAATTGGCGTTGGCATGGCAAAATTTGGCAAGTTTCCTGACAGGCCAGTGGCTGACATCGGACAGGAAGCGGTTGTTGAAGCGCTGAAAGACGCGCAAATTGATAAGAAGGAAATTGAGGCTGCCTATTGTGGCACAGCCAGGGCTGGCAGAATAGTGGGTCAAAGGATTTTGAAGGATATAGGACTGACCAGGATTCCTATTGTAAATAACGAAAATGCCTGTTCCAGCGGTGCCACCGCGTTTAGGGAAGCCTGCATTGCGGTTGGCGCAGGGCTGTATGATACAGCTTTGGTTATTGGCGTTGAAAGGTTGTCGAAAATTGTAAAGGGTGTGATTCCCCTGGACCGGGATGACGTGGAGGTTAACCAGGGCCTGACCATGCCTGCATTGTATGCCATGAGAGCTCAACGGTATATGCATGACTACAGTTTAACCAGGGAGCAACTGGCGCTGGTTGCGGTAAAGAGCCGCAAAAATGCAGCATTAAATCCTAAAAGCCAGTTTCAGGAACCTGTTACTGTGGAGCAAGTGTTGAATTCACGGATGGTGGCGGACCCGTTTACGCTGCTAATGTGCTGTCCTAATGGGGACGGCGCGGCTGCAGCTATTATCTGCAGGAAGGATAAGGCCGCCAAATATACCACCAAGCCTATTTTTGTCAGGTCAAGCGTTCTTAATTCAGGCTATTATGAAACGGGATTCAGAGATATGACTTCTCCGGAAATCACGGTAAGGGCCGCCCGGGAGGCATATGAAACGGCTGGATTGGGACCGGAGGATATAAGCATAGCTGAAGTACATGACGCGTTTGTCATTTCTGAGCTGCTGTATTACGAGGCCCTTGGCTTTTGCGGCAGGGGTGAAGCCGGAAAACTTATCACGGAGGGTCAGACGGAAATAAATGGACGCATTCCGGTAAACACCGACGGTGGCCTTCTGTCCAAGGGACACCCTCTGGGGGCTACCGGGGTTTCCCAGATTGCAGAGGTGGTATGGCAACTGAGAAACCAGGCAGGACCGAGACAGGTAAATAACCCCAGAGTGGGACTGACTCATTGCACTGGCGGTGGGTTGTCAGGCCTTGATCATGGGGCTTGTACAATTAATATATTGTCACTTTAACAGGTAGCTGTTAGCATGTTATTGTTCAATTAGCGGAACTTTGGGCAGAGCGGACCCCGCCGTGACCATCCTGCCTATAACATGGCAGTGCAAGCTCTTAGTGGATATGAGTCTGACAGGCGAAGAATGAGGGCGCCCCGTCCATTCGGGGCTGCCCATCGGGGACGTTTGCGCGGGAATGTATGTTATAATTACCGTCCTGGTGGCGGTTAATCGGTCATTAGGGCTTGAATTAATGAAGGATTTTTCACTGCTTTAAAGGTATAATAATTGGAAATGCGGATGACACACTGAGGGGAATATTTATATGGTTGGTCGCAAAAGTAATAGTATACAGTCTATAGACCGTGCATTATTGTTACTTGACATTTTTCTGAAACGGGAAGAAATAGGGGTTCAAGAATTGTGCGAGGAGATGGGTTTGTCTGTAAGTACCATAAGGAGATTAGTGTCCAGCCTCGTAAACTATGAGTTGTTGGAAAAGAATAAGACGACTGGAAAATTTCGTTTAGGACCAAAAGCTCTATATTTGGGGACGGTCTATCTTAGTCGTCAAAAGATAACTGAACTGGCAAATCCAGTCATGAAAAAAATATGGGATGAGTGCAATGAAAGTGTCTATATTAGTATAATATCGAATTTTAAGAGGGTAATGATTGATCTCATAATCGGAGGACATACCCTGGCCCATATACCTCCTGTTGGTCTGCCAATGCCATTGCACTGTGGTGCGTCATCGAAAGTTCTTTTAGCTTATGCCGATGAAAGTGTTGTCAGGAGGATAATGAAAAATCTTACACCAGTGACTGAAACCACAATAACTGATCCGGACCTTTTAAGGCAGGAGCTGGCAAGTATTAAGAAACGCGGCTATGCGTATAGTGATAGTGAAAGGCGTGAAGGTGTAATAAGTTTAGCTGTGCCTGTTTTTAGTCATACGGGGGAGATAAAGGCGTGTTTAGGTGCGGGTTTACCAGTTCAAAGAGCTGATCAATTGACAAAAGATAAATTATTAAAGTCTTTAATCCGGGGGGCAAACAAGATTTCCGGTTTGCTCGGCTATAGAGGCAATAACACAATTTTACATAACCTGTCAGGTATTACAAAAAAATAATAAACCGAGTTCCGCCGGGTATGTCAAAATAAACACTCTAAACTACCTGGAATACCATGGTAAATAATGGTTTTAGGAAGGTTTATTATGAGTAATACCACAGACTCAGAAATTATTTTGTTTGAGTACCTTTTCTGGCTTCAGATACTGGGGGACCATGCTAGATTATACACAACGCACTGCCTCCTTCCGACTATACCGATATAATAAAAGCTTTGTATTTTATTCATGCTTTCGACCAAATTCTGAGCAGGCCCACACATCGGCCCTGGGGGCGAGCGACCTTAACCAAAGGTCGCTTCAGTATGCCAAGGAAATACGGGACTTCAAGCTCGATCTCCTCCGTCGCCACCTGATCGGTGAGACGGGCATCCTGTGGAAGATTACCTACGGATACTGGACCAGACCCTTTCTAGCCAGACCTCCAGCCATGCACCCGGTCCACTATCACCTCCTGTGGATTCCGGACGCTGCAGGCCACACCGCCGCCATTCCACCTGATCTCGACCCCGTGGAAAAGTGGAGTCCGATATAAATGCCTTCAGGAATTTCCTGAGGGAAATTCTTGATCTTGATATTCTGTAACTTCCGCAAATTTATGGTCAGGTTATATATGGAGTGATAGTTATATAATATTTTATTTCATTTATTTGCTCTGTTTTATGAATTTATATTTAAGTAAAATACAATAATAAATATGAAGAATCCTTTGAGGTAGGAGTTATATGAGCAAAATACAAGTTAAAGCTTTATATAAAATATTTGGCCCAAAACCAAAAGAGGCCTTACAACGATTAAAGAATGGTGACTCAAAGGACGAAATACACCGGGAAACTGGCATGACTGTGGGGGTTAATAACGCAACCTTCAACGTAGAAGAGGGAGAATTTTTTGTTATTATGGGGTTGTCCGGCAGTGGAAAATCTACCCTTATACGATTGATCAATCGTATAATTGAACCTACTTCCGGAGCAATCCAGATTGATGGAGAGGACATAACCAAGTTAACTAAAAAAGAGCTAATCCAAATTAGACGGGGTAAATTAGGCATGGTTTTTCAAAATTTTGGTTTACTGCCCCACAGAAACATTTTGCAAAATGTAGAATATGGCCTTGAGGTTCAGAATGTTGCTACTGAAAAAAGGGAGAAGAGAGCCAGGGAAGCCATAGAAGTGGTGGGATTAAATGGTTATGAAGACAGCAAGCCAGACCAATTGAGCGGAGGAATGCAACAAAGGGTCGGTCTTGCCAGGGCGCTGGCCAATGAGACTGACATTTTGCTGATGGATGAGGCCTTCAGTGCGCTAGACCCGCTTATACGGAAAGAAATGCAGGACGAACTGCTACAGTTACAGGAAAAGCTAAAAAAAACAGTCCTCTTCATAACCCACGATCTAGATGAAGCTTTAAAGCTGGGTGACCGCATTGCCATAATGAAAAATGGTCGAATTGTTCAGATCGGTACGCCGGAGGAAATTCTTACGGAACCCGCAAATAAATATGTTTACAACTTTGTGGAGGATGTTGACCGTTCCAAGATTTTACTGGCACACCAGATTATGAAGAAACCGGATGTTGTAGCCACCTGGAAGGAAGGCCCCAGGGGCGCTATTCGAAGAATGGAAGAGAAAGGTATATCCAGTATTTTTGTCATTGATAAGCAGCACCAATTAAAAGGCCTGCTAACCATTGAAGCTGCTCTGGAATCCATAAGAAACGATCGCTGGGAGAAAGATTTGCTTGTACAAGATTTCTATACCACCTCACCTGATACTCCGCTTTCAGATTTAATAACTATTGCCGCGAATACCAAATATCCAATTGCTGTTACAGAAGGCATAAAATTGGTGGGCATCATCGTCAGGGTTTCAATATTGTCCGGTTTAATATTAGGCAAAGAAAAATACATTACCGAAGATAGAGAAAAGGAGACTGTTCATGCATGAACTTTTTTGAAATCCCGCTGGCGGAATGGACAAATTATTTTGTCGACAATTGGCTTATTCCTGTATTTGGTGATTTCTTTGATTTCTTAAGTCAGAACATCTCCGTTGTGCTTGAAGGTTTTCAGACACTATTAATTGGCATACCGGCAGAAATAATGGCACTCTTACTTGTATTTCTTGCGTGGAGGACAGCGGGAAGAGGAATGGCGCTATTCAGTGCTGTAGGAGTAATCTACTTAGGTTCGGTTGATTTATGGAAAGAAGCCATGCAAACACTGTCTTTAGTCCTGGTGGCAACTGTTTTCTCAATTGCTACAGGAATTCCGCTGGGTATTTGGAGTGCCAAGTCTGATGTGGTAGAAAGGACAATCAGACCCTTTTTGGATTTTATGCAGACATTACCAAGCTTTGTCTATCTCATTCCCACAATTTTGCTCTTTGGTATTGGTGGAGTGCCTGCTGTAATATCCACTTTTGTTTTTGCCACGCCACCGGCTGTGAGGTTGACAAACCTGGGAATTCGTCAAGTGCCTTATGATGTGGTTGAAGCAGCCCAGGCCTTTGGTTCCACCCCCTGGCAATTACTAACCAAGGTGGAACTACCTATAGCGCTTCCAACTATTTTAGCGGGGGTTAACCAGACCATTATGCTGGCCCTGTCGATGGCAGTTATTGCATCAATGATTGGGGCTCCAGGTTTGGGAACCGTAGTGCTTTCAGGAATTTCTCGGGTCGATGTGGGCATGGGTTTAGTTGGTGGTCTGGGTATTGTCGTGCTGGCCATTATATTAGACCGTATTACAGAGGGCCTTGGGAATAAAGCATAAGTTAAAGGAGTGAACATAATGAGCAAATGGGTAAAAGCAGGACTAATGATTGTAATGATACTTGCGCTGGTTTTAACAAGTTGTACCAGTGCTAAGAAAACAAAATCGGGCCAGAGTAAAGCACCTGCCGGTGAAAAAAGTACCATCACCTTTGGCGTAACTCCCTGGACAAGTACGATTCCACCAACACAAGTGGCCCGGTTGATTTTGGAGGACATGGGTTATACGGTGAAACTTCAGAATGCTGATGCCGGTGTAGTATACACAGGCCTAGCCAGGGGGGACATTGATGTATTTATGGATGCCTGGCTACCAGATATGCACAGAAATTATATGGAAAAATACGGGGATAGTATTGATGACACTGCCGTGAGCTATCCCAACGGGGAGTTGGGTTGGGTGGTTCCGGCAACTCTTAAAGGCATTAATTCCATTGAAGACCTAAAAGGAAAAGAGGGCCTGTTTGGTGGCAAAATATATGGCATTGAAGATGGCGCAGGGATGAGCGTAACTTCCCGTAAATTGATAGAAGACTATGGCTTGAACTTAAACTATGTTGCATCCAGTGAATCTGGAATGCTAGCTCAGGCAAAAAGAGAAATTTCACAGAAAAATCCGGTTCTCTTTCTCGGCTGGCGTCCTCACCCAATGTTCTTTAACTGGGATCTCACAATTCTAAAGGATCCAAAAGGTTATTTTAAGACCTCTGAAGTACACGTTTTAACAAATAAAGAATTCAAAAGTGAAGCACCTAAAGCATATGCTTTTTTGAAAAAATGGAGTATACCCGTAGGGGACGTCGAAAGGATGATTACTGAACTTGATAAAGGGAAAGAAGCTTCCCAGGTTGCTAGGGAGTGGATTGAAAAGAATCAGGATAAAGTTAATAAAATGCTGGGCAAGTAACAGTGGAGCCCGGTGCATCCTCTGGAAATGCAAATCTGGCGGATATCACTTAGCTATTATCCTTAGCAAAATTATAAAACCACCGACGTTAAGTAAAACTCATTATTGGAGGAATTAAATTGGGAAATAAGATTGTCGAAGGATTATCCGCAATGACTTCCTCCTCAAAGGAAGTTACCCCTGAAATACTGGTTCTACAATTTACCATAGTAAACGCCTTTTTAATAAGCAACTCTGACGAAACCGATGAGTGGGTTCTTGTAGATACGGGCCTGGAGAATTCCGCAAATTTTATTCTGCAATCCGTAGAGAAACGTTTTGGTAAGGACAGCCATCCAAAGGCAATTATACTTACACACGGGCATTTTGATCATGTTGGGTCGGTCATTAAGCTGTCCAATCATTGGGACGTTCCGGTTTTTGCCCACCGACTGGAAATGCCTTATATTACAGGTAAAAAAGATTATCCTGCGGCCGACCCTACAGTAAGCAGTGGAATCGTAGCAAAAATGTCGCCGACTTTTCCGCATACAAGCATTGATATAGGTTATCGTGCAGTGGCACTTCCATCAGACGGGAGCATACCCGGCATTTCCGGTTGGAAATGGATACACACACCTGGTCATACCGAAGGGCAAGTTTGTCTATTTCGTGAAAAAGATCGTGTGCTTCTTGCTGCCGATGCCTTCACCACAGTAAAACAGGAATCACTAATGTCCGTGCTTACTCAAAAAGAGCAGATAAGTGGCCCCCCGGCATACCTTACCATCGATTGGAAGGCAGCTGAAGACTCCGTCAATCGTCTCAGGGATTTGCAGCCCTCATTGGTTATCCCAAGCCACGGCCAGCCAATGGAAGGTGATGAACTGAAACGCCATTTAGATATTCTGGTACGTAATTTTGACCAAATTGCCGTACCAGAACAAGGGCGTTTTGTTTAAACAGTATATGAGTTCATATTTCCTACTGAGAATTCAGAAGCGAGTTGAGGATGATGAGAATAGCTATAATAGGCGCCGGCCCGGCGGGGCTAGCCTGTGCTATTGAATGCGAGAGACTTGGCGTTACCCCTGATCTTTTCGAAAGGGATGCCAATGTAGGGTGGAACTGGCCTTCAATAGTCTGCTGGATGAACATATTTGAATCCAGAATGGGTGGAGACATAATCAAATTTCTTAAAGACACATACGGCCTCAAGCTTAAGCACCTCAGTAACTGGAAAAGCATTGTCATGAAATCACCCGGCAGGGAGGTCAGGATTGAGGGAAATCTGGGGTATTTCATTACCAGGGGCCGTACGGAAGAGGATTCTCTGGAGAAGCAGCTGTTAAGGGAACTCAAACAAACACCTCTACATTTTAACACGCCCTCTGACTATAATGAGCTCTCCGGCAAGTACGACTTCGTGGTGGTAGCAACCGCCAAGGATAATGAAGCAAGGGAATTGGGAGTTTGGGAAGACCACGGCGTTGTTTACATCAGGGGTGCCATTGTCATCGGTAAGTTTGAGACCGGTTCGGTAACGCTATATTTCGACACCGATTTAGTACACCATGGATATGTAAGAATAACTCCTTTCAGTCCGACCCGGGCAATATTAGGTTACTACAACATCGGATCCCCAAAAGAAGAGGTGGATGGACTATTTGATCAGTTTATTGAACAGGAAGGATTGTCAAATCTTGAGCTTATCTATAAGCTGTCCCTTCCTGTTTTCACCATGGGATCGGTAAAACAGTTCAAAGTGGGGAATGTGTTGCTGACTGGTCGCGCCGCCGGTCTGACTGACAGACTTATGGGCTGTGGTGGGATTGAATCTATGCTCA
>LADL02001623.1_pt1 | contig 15567 bp, 19 predicted proteins | sample 619721 | NCBI WGS metagenome assembly LADL02 (sample SAMN03397408, study PRJNA257561) | rock porewater metagenome | biome: terrestrial; feature: Opalinus Clay rock; material: porewater; isolation source: Opalinus Clay rock porewater BRC-3 borehole | place: Switzerland: Mt Terri URL, St-Ursanne ...
TGGCGTCGCCTATCAAGGCTTCCCTTTATGGCCCCTGATGCACGGTTTTGTATTTTCGTATCTGTTATATCCCCCCTCCCGTCAAAAGAGTAGAGGCTTAAAATCTATCTGCCACCTACTCCCTGTCTCATTTGACCTCTTCCACGATAAAATTGGAAAAGGTGCCGTATTTGTAGCTCCTCCAGCTGACACAGCCTTAAGATCTTTTATTGTCAAGAAATTCTCACATTTATTTTGTTTGACCGCCACGAATAATTGTGCTTTATCGCTGAGAAGGTGCGAAGGTTCGCCGCGTCTGGTCTACCGACTGGTAGTATCAGCGTCCTAAGGAGATTGTCAAGCTCGAAGAGCCACTCTGACCTGGCAAAGCAGAGAGCCGTGGCAGCCTATAACATGGACCTGAAAACTCCGGCAAACGTTCCTCCAGCGGTAGCGTCAACCGGTTATGATATATTGGAAATATGTGGACTTTGGAAGGACCTTGACCAAGGTCACTAAAATGATGGCATCTTTCTGTATAACATTCCAATCCAGGGAGATATGCAAGTCAGCAGAATAACCTGTTATGCATGGAAAAAATTATGATGCACGCATTTAAAGCTCTCGGAATGAATAATCACTCTACAAAAGGAGGAAATCTTGAATGGTATCCACCTAAAAATGATGTACCAGGAATTTGGATGAGTGAGTCGCCAAGTGCAAGGGAGCAATATTATCTTTGTACTAGAGATAACATATTAATTTGGCTAGATGAATGTATTTTTATTGCTGAGATACGTGGTGATTACCAAAAAGAAAATGGTGATCTCACTGTTGAAGATGTACGTCTAATCAGAAAATTAGCTGCATGGAATAGAAAATCAAAAACAGAATTTGCAAAAGAATGCCAAAAGGCTATTCAAAGCACTCCTGTAACTCGAGAGAACGAAGTCGATTTCAGGGAGTTCAATAAAGCCTTTGAGACAATGAATATAGTAGCAATCTCAAAGCAGACTGATAGAATTAAACCAGACTTTTTTGAAAAACAAAAAGCAATGATACTGAATATTGTTGATGAAGAGTTGAAAAAGCATAATATGAATTTTGCATAACCAATTGGTAAACTCGGACTCGATAAGTTCGCCGGATACTCGACGAGTTCCCATAGTCAAGATATCTATCAATCAGTCCAGAACGTTTGGAAATATGTTGACTTTGGAAGGCCTCGACAAAGTCATTTAAAATGATGTCATCTTTCTGTATAACATCCCAACCCAGGGAGATATGCATGTCAGATTGGTAACTTATTAGAGAAAAATGAAAACAATACAGCTTACTTCGTTCGATGAATGGGAAGAGACATCAATTAAGTTAATTAAAGATATAAACCTGAAGAAAAGAATAGAAAAGGGCTCTACTTATTCCGCACCCTTATTCCGTGGTCAATCGTGTGAGTCTTGGAAACTTGATACAACCCTAGACAGGTATGTCAGCAGACAGGTTGGCATGAATACTTATCATTTATATTTACATGCAGCTTTACCTGCTTTTGAGGCATATACGGGAAAGAAATGGGAGGTTGAGAGAAATCCAACTGATTGGGATCATCTAGGTGCACCCCCGGCATATGAGTTCATGCTTTATCTAAGACACCATGGCTTTCCAACTCCACTACTCGATTGGTCTCGTTCACCATATATAGCAGCTTTCTTTGCTTTTCAGCATGCCAGTGTAGAAGATAATGTCGCAATATTTACTTTTACTGAATATATCGGTGGAGCTAAGGTTGGAATAATGGGTGGACCAACTATTTGCCAATGTGGTCCTTATGTAAACTCTCACAGACGTCATTTTCAGCAACAGGGGCAATACACTATATGCAAGGAAAAATTGGATGGTAAATGGCATTATTGCAATCATGATAAAGTTTTCATGCTTGAAAGCACCACTCAAGATGTTTTGATAAAATATCTTTTACCTTCAAGTGAGAGACATAATGTATTGAGCAGATTAGACTTGATGAATATTAACGCCTTTTCCCTTTATGAAAACGAAGAAGGTTTAGCAGAAATGGTAGCTTATAGAGAAATAATGAAAAGAAATCTCTAATTATACATTCAATTAGTACTCGCTGAAGCTCGCCGGTTAAAAGTCTGGATAACTCCTATCGACCTGGAAAGACTGATAGGAAATATGTGGACCTTGTATCTCAAAAATGATGTCATCTTTTTGTATATCATCCCAAGCATGGGAGATCTACAGATCAGCTGAATAACTTGTTATGACATTTATGACATGAAAAAGACATTCCAACCTTATAGTTTGATAAAATTTTTCTCAAACGAAGAATATTTAAACGATTTATTAGAGGGAAAAATTTATTGCAATACACCTGAATATTACAGGCTCGCAAATCAAGAAGGAATGGCTGATAAGAACGAATCGTGCGTTGTTGCTTACAGAAAAAGCAGAAATGATGAACCGATTAAGGTAACTGTTGATGGGAAAGACATGACATCAGTTATATCAGCTACCATCTGGAATAATGTCAGAAAAGATTCTTGGTTGCATTGTTGGTTTATGTTGCATTTTGATTCGAATGTAAAAGATATTTTACAACTAATTTTTGATCTTGATAAAGTGAAAAGAGAATTTGGGAAATATTATGTTGTTCTTAATGCAAAAAATATCTCAACTTTAGAGAGCAGACTCAAAAAGTATTCTCCTCATACTGTTTCCTCAAGTCCGATTGTTTACAGTAGCGACAAAAACGACTGGTCTTACAAATGCAAAAACAAAGGTTATGAATACCAGAGAGAATTTAGATTTCTTTTCGGTAATTGTGAAACGGATCATTCAAATTCTTTATGTTTTGAAATTAAAGAAGGGCTTAGCGATATTTTAGAGATAAGTCCCATAATTGAGTTGAGCATTAAGTCATTAAATCAAAAATTCCAAATATTAAAGCCATAACAAAACGCTCCAGTGGAATCCGCGAATGCGCGGCTTCCGCTGAGCTTATCGTTAACCGTCGGTGAACCAATGCTCTATTGTGGAAAATACAACGGGTGGGTTGAAACAGCCCTTAAATATTTGCCTTATGATATCTTTGAAAAAGTTCAAGGGAAAGTTGCAATTACCATCCTAAAAAGTGATGCTTGCCGTTTGGCCCAAAAAATACGTAACCATAACGAAATAATTGTGCTCTCCCCTTGGATTTTTTCTTTTATACCTCCAGGTTCAAGTGAGACTGACAAGGAATGGAAGTATTTAATTTTCTGTCTATTACATGAAGTGGCTCATATTATTTTCAAACATTCTCCACCTGATGAAATATTAGCACAAGAAAATAGCGATCAAGAGAAAGAAGCCGATAGATATGCTCAAGACTGGTTCAACGAATATGCGTCTGAGCATGCAGATAGAGGAATGACAGGCCTTACTATTCAGGAAATCAGAGAACAGCGAGAAAATTACCAAAACAAATTGGAATCAATCTTAAGTTGCGGTTAACCAGCTGCTGGAAGGGCCGAGCAAAGGACCGCGCGCCCCACAGCAGCTGCTGTTAGACTGTTCCGAAAGAATCAAGAGGCAAAATGAAGAAGACATCAAATGGGCAAGAACTACGATCCATTGATTGTCCGCGGCAAAACCTGGTAGCCGTACAATATTCTTTGGAGGACTCCTAATGCTAAAAGTATACGTTATCACCGGAGTTTCAGTAGACAGCGCAAGACTTACTTCATTGCTCTTAGAACTCGGAGCATCAAGCACATCTATTAACCCCGGTGTTCCCCTTGGACTACCGGCGGTTGATACTGTTCTAAAAGAAATTCGCAGTGCTGACTTTACAGTAGTGATTGTAGGCCCTGACGGATTGTCAGCCAATGCACTGATCGAACTTGGCATTGCAGTTGCAACTTCAAAAACCCTTGCACTTTTTGTCCACAAGTCTGCGGATGTGCCTGTTATTCTATCTAACTTTCTGTACGTAAAATACGAAGTCATCGGCGATACTGCAATGCGATTTGGCCTTCGAAATATTATTCAAGGACTTGGGCATTCAGTGTCCACCCAGCCAAAAGAAGTTTCTTCTGTAATAGCGCCCTTGTCAGGAACAATTGCTGTCTCGGTGAAGGCTGAATTAGATGAGCTTCGAGAAGACCTGCTAATTGGACGAAAACAGAAATCAACACAGCTTGTTGATATTGGCAAGCGTTTTGAGGAATTTATAGGAAGAGTCTTGAAACTCTGTGCTAATCAAGTCGTTGGAGAAGGTATAGAGGTTGACCATGGTTGGGATTATGCGCTGTGGGACAGCAACCTATCAGGAACTGCTGGCGGTCCAATTACTGTGGAGGTTAAGACTAGCATCAGAAACCGATCTATCGAGGCAGCAACGCTTGGCCAGATGCGCAAAGCCATGCTCACTACGAAGACCAGAATTAGTTTGGTGATCTATCTTGATGGTCCAGCCAACGGCCATGTTACTGAGTTTCCCGTGGAGGGCATCACAATCCTTTTCATACCTGCTGACATCCTCGTTTCGCAACTTGAAACAAGTGATCTGGCTACTTTTATCAGCAACTTCAAGAAAATACACAAGGGGAAGGATGATGCCTGATTACGATGAAACAATCATCACCCAGTATATCAAAGAAGGTGACGACGCTGACACATCAACGGGAGAGGGAAGAAGCAACAAGGGAAAAGCCCTTGAGAGACTTCTTGGTTACTTGTTCACTCAGATTCCTAGCGTCACAGTCACCGCTACCAATATATTGAATGGAGAGAAAGACCAGGAAATTGACGTGGCAATTTTCCACACTGGTCCTGACGATCCCCTCTCTGAGTTCTTTATGGTCATCCTCATAGAATGCAAGTTCTGGAATGCTGCCATTGGACCTGATGAGGTCACACGCTTCTCCACCAAATTGGTTGATCGAGGATTGGACTTTGGGATTATTGTGGCGATGGCTGGCATTTCTGGGAAATGGAAACCAGCGGAAGGGGCATACGCGACAATAGGCAAGGAATTAACAAAGGGGCAAAGAATAATAGTTTTGACAAGAAAAGATATCGAAGGGTTGAAGACTACAGACGCTTTCGTTGGGGTCATTCACAAAAGACTATTAGACCTTATTCTATATGGCAATCCCGGCCCGTTTTTGCTGTAATATTTGAAGTCTAACGAAGCCATCAACCGGACGCGCGTCCGTGGCTGGCCAAAGGTAATCGCGTCATCCAACATCTCGATCAATTCGGGCGCTCCGGTTAGGGCTGATGTTATCAAAGTCCAAATATCTCCTATCAATTTAACTCTCAACTAATCAATAAATGAACAAATGTGTTTGACCAAGTTTTGGAGACCGGATTATGGTTGCATAAGAGCGACCTGAATGTAATAATTTGATATATAAACCGGCGGAGAAATAGAATGAAACATCTATGCACTGCATGTTAATCATCTATTATGTCTCTTACCGATATTCCACCTAATGCGGTACTTGTTGGACAAATGGCCGATGTAGATGAAGTCTCGGCCATTGCTCAATTTCCAGGCTTCTCAATTTCCCCTTATTGATCTATCAGAAAAGTTTCAAGAGATTCTCCCTCTTCTATTTTCTTTTTGAAGATGTTTGGCATCCTACCTTGCCCGGTCCAAGAGATCCGCTCTCCGGCTTCGTTCCAGACCTCATATTTCCGTCGGCGAGGTGCTCTTTCCCTTTGATGTTCTGAACCCGTTGTTAATTCTTCTAGCTCAATACCATCTGCCGCAAGCATTTCCTTATACTTTCGAATCTTTTCGAGTCGTTCAGCATTCTCTTGTTTCTCCGCCTCTACTTCAGCGATACGTTCATCTATGATCGTTTGAAATTTAGTCTTGATCTCCTCAATTTGCTCAATACTTAATTCTTTCACGGCGGTCTTTAACCGTCTAGAATGTGTCACGACTTTGATAAAATCACTCATTTGGTTCCTTTGAATTTAAGAATATTATAATATTTCTCTTGCAGCGCGTAACTCAGTAATAATTTCTTCCTCAATGAAGGTAAAGAGAAAAGCATGAAAAATTATAAAAATTGGGCATTTATTCAAACTTCAGGAGGTGGAAAAGGCACTTGCAAGCAAGAAAAGGACACCAACTGCCGGATTTTGTCCAACAGCGTAAGATGTTAAGAAAAAAGCTTTTCGTATTTTGCCCGAAATTCCTTAAGATAATGAAATGACGGTGCACACTCTATCCTGTCGGTGCTTATGTGTGTTTTTCGTCCATCGCACCTCAAACCCCATTACCGCAAGATTCGCGCAGTTGCCACTTGGATAGCAACAAATTATTTATAATAAGGATTGAGACAGAGGTGTTTCAGTAGTGTTACTGTGATCTCCAAGAGATTGGCAGCATTTTCTCTAAAATTTCACGACTTGATCATTTACTTTCAACTTGCAATCATTGTAAAAAAGCAGGAAGTATTAAGCTAGCTTAGGAGGTGGCAATTTGAAGTAACTATCAAAATGTCATGCCGTTCATCCAGGCAGAGAGAGTGGGTTGTCTCTTTTGTAGTTACGTATAGTTTGGAAATATGTGGACCTTATAAGGAGACCAAGGTCACTAAAATGATGTCATCTTTCTGTATAACATCCCAATCGGGGGGAGATATGCAGATCAGCTGAATAACTTGTTATGCAAAGGAATAGATAATTGGAAACACTTGCAACCACATATGCAAAAGCAATTGATGATCTATCGACCAAGATATTCATCCCAGCATTAATCTGTTCTTTATTTGTAGAAGTGGGTCCTACAATTCAAAGCAAATTCGGTTTAGGATTTGCCATAACATATATAACCGTTTTCTTCATAGGACTAATTCTAGCAGGAGGAGCTATTTATCTTTTAGTCTTAGTTTCAATATTTGTTTTCCAAGGTAAAGAAGTCAATCCTTACATTGGCTTCTTCATAATGCCGCTTGGTTTTATTGGTTTATTTCCTGAACACTTCGGGTTGTACCAGCCTCTTTACTCACAAGTAACGGGGGTTTGCATGCTGGCTTGGTCTTTTGTTCTAATCAAAGATTTTAAAGCAAGAACAAGTGTTTGGGATGATTTCAAATAATATGCATAACAACCGGCTTCACGCGGAAGCCGATAAAGCCCGGCTCCGGTGAGCCGGACGTTGGTCGCAATAAGGGGAGGGAATCCGTGCCAATAACAATTTTTTACAGCTGGCAGAGCGATACGCCTTCGAAGACGAACCATAGGTTCGTCAAAGAAGCACTCGACAATGCGGTTAAGCAGTTGGTAGCGGATGGGCACGTTGAGGAAGCTCCTCGAGTAGACCACGATACGAAGGATGTCCACGGAGATCCCGATATATTTCCGACAATCCTGAAGAAGATAGAGGCATGCGATATTTTCATAGCTGATGTGACTATTGTCTCCTCTACTGCTGAGGGCAAGAATATTCCAAACCCAAACGTTCTTCTGGAGTTGGGATATGCCTACAAAGCTGCCGGGGCCGGCAGAATAATAAAGATAATGAATGACTCTTACGGTGACCCCAGCAAAGGGCTTCCTTTCGACCTTGCACACAAAAGATGGCCTTACATTTATTCGTTATCTCCAGATATAGAGAAAACGAAAATAGAAAAAGTTAAGGAGAAAGTCGCCAAAGACTTGGCCGAATTTATAAGGCTGATCTTGGAGAATGAAGGGGCAAAAGCTGAAACTGGCCAGTTTGCCAATATCACTGTTGGCTATGACAAGAAAGAAATGACTGCAAAATTGCATAAGTACAGCTTATCGCTCTCGGTCAAGTGGCAAGGCCCACGAGATCAAGATTTCTTCAGCATTTCCCTTCTCTGGCCGAAAGACATAAAGATCTCCAATCTTGCAGGTTTTGAAATAGGCGAGGAAGAGGAAATAGATGGGATTCTATATGAAGAACTATCTCTGTTCGTAAATCATCGACTTTGGCCACAGAAAACGATAAAGGCCATAGGTGGCAAGGCTGCCGCGCAGTTGGAATATGCTTTTGACGATGCGACTTATATGAAGGTGCATGGCAACCTCAACCCAAAAGCCTACAAACTATACTACAAATTTCACTCCCAAGAGTGGCCGCCTATAGAGGGTGAGGTTTCATTCAAGGAATTGAACTTCTATTAGGAAGGGCTATCGCAAGCCTGAAAATGAAAAATCGGGAGCGAGTCCCAACAAGATACTTGGACCGGCCCAAAACCTGTCCGGTCAACTTCAAGCCGTTCACAAACAACAATCAGCGTGGAGACGCCTGATGCCGGTTTGCTATCTTTGTGATGAGCCCGCTGTAGGTGTAGAGCACGTTCCACCAAGGTGCCTTTTCCCGAAAGGGAAAGATCTACCAGCGGGAGTCGATTTGCGAAAGAACTTGATTACAGTCCCGTCCTGTGATGAGCATAATTCGGAAAAATCCCGCGATGACGTATATTTCCAGAACGTAGTTACTGGTTGCGACTGCATCAATAACGTGGGTAGAGAGCACTACCGTAGACAGATAAGGCGCCAACACGAACACAGTACAAGCGTAATTGCGAGGTTTGCTCAAAATGCCCTTACTGTCGATGGCAGATTCGGGCACAAAGTAGAGATTGAACGCTTGGATAACTTCGCTGAACATCTCGGGCACGCACTATACTTTGCCCATTTCGGAAAACGCTGGCACGGTGAGTTGGGATGGGTACCCGAGTTTCTTTCGAGACTGACTGATCCAGATCCAGTAGCCGAGCAAAATCGTCTTGATTTGATTGATCTAAATGATCGAGAGTTTCGCGATGTGCTCCACCATGGAGAGAATCCAGAAGTGTTCTCCTACCAAGTAATCGAGATTGATGGACACTGCAAGATGAGGCTGCACTTTTATGAAGGTTGTAAGATCTTCCTCCTTTTTACTGATGACCCGAACGGAACATAAAAATGTTTTTCAGTGGGAACCGAAACCTGCATGGTTTCCGCTGAACCCCGAGTAAAAATAAAAATATAGGAGTTATTCTCAATATGACCGATCCGAATCCTGAAGAAAAAGCTATTTTTGAAAATTTAATTAGATATATTGAAATTTCACATAAACGTATAAGTGAAGGAAATGTTAGTGCAGGTGTCGCACTCAACATGACTGCTAGAATAAGGCAACAATTAATTGCTTTGTACGGAAAAGAAAGCCAAATTCCGAGTTGCCTCCAAGGTCGCGACCAAAATAATATTACCAGTGAAAATGCAAGAGAGATTTTATCAAAAAGAATAAGAAAACTAGAATAGTTTATCAGAGCTTCGACATGTTGGCAATTTATCTTTCTGTAACAATATGGAGAGACGTGTTTTTATTGGACATGGCCGTTCTCCATTATGGCGAGAATTAAAAGATTTTTTACAAGACCGTCTAAAACTAGCATGGGATGAATTTAACCGAGAAGCAGTTGCTGGATTGCCAACATTTGAAAGAATTGGGAATATGTTAAATAGTGCCAAATTTGCTTTTTTAATAATGACCGCCGAAGACGAATATTCAGACAGGTCTACTCATGCTAGGCAGAATGTGGTTCATGAGGTAGGACTATTTCATGGTCGCCTTGGTCCTCGAAAACCAATAATATTACTTGAGGAGGGATGTGAAGAATTCTCTAACATAGCTGGATTATCTCAAATCCGATTTCCAAGATCTGATATTAGCGCAAGATTTGAGGAAATTCGCAGAGTTCTAGAACGTGAAGCAATAATTTGACAAATTTTAAACTAACATTATGTGTCGAATCGAAAGAAAAATCTTGAGAACTCCAGGAACAGGAATTCCTAGGGCACGATATTGATTTCCAAATAAACATTCTGTGGACAACCCGCAGATACATGCGTTCTCGAAGTCAAGATATCTTTTATGAACCTGGCAATACTGATTGGAAATATGAGGACTATTCTGCGTGCAGCTTTCCCGCTGGAGATAGGATTGAGCTCAAAGAATGGAACTGCTATATTGAGGCAAGATAGGAAGCTTCTAGATATCATTCCAATAAGCAGGATAACCAGTTAGAAAGCGCCCGTTGCTGGCTATCTTTGCTAGTCGTGTGTGCCAGTGTCTGGAGATATCTGGAAAACTAGATAATCACTTGTTCGGCGATATATCAACCTTCGAATACAAAGAATTTATAGGATTACATTTTAATGAGAGATGAAAGCAAAGATGCCTTTGAATCGGTTGTAAAGAACGCAGAGGTTCTCAAGAATTATAGCTTTAAAGAGAATATCAAGAATATTCAGATGGTCTGGACATGGCATAAAGATAAACCAGAAGATCTTGCAATTAAAGGTCCCAATAGTGAACAAGTCGCCGCCTTCCTATTGACATTTCGAAAATTCATTCAAGAAAAAGATCAGTGTTCTTTCAAGTATTTAGCTAATAATACTCTTGATGATCCAGGAATATCTGAAGAATGGAAAAAAGAATTTACAAAATTAAGGAATGAATTGAACAACTTTCTCGATGCCTCCCCTTCATGGATGCCGATCCAATTTGGCAATGAACCGGTTGCCAACCAGAGGGAAATTTTAAGAACATATATCTATGGAATGTACGCACACGAAAATCCGGATAAAAAAGCGGTTCTTGAAAAATGGAGGGAAAAAGTCAAAGTTATGCAAGGCGTATTTGACACTCAGTTTCTACGAATAGTTGTTGGGGTTTTTGGGGCTATTGTTGTACTGGGAAGACTTTGTGAAAAGGAATTAAAGAATCAAAAGATATAAAGAGAAATTAAGTTTTGTAATTTTGGGCGATATCCTTCGCTAAATTAAAACTCTGCAATTGCTATATCAGCAGAGCCGAACCATGCTTTTGCAGCGGAGCGCAAAAAGCCGAGCCCGCTGAAAAAAGCCGTTAAGTATCAGTACAGAAACGAACTCCAACTATAATATAGGTATATGATTTATGGTGAAAATTTTTATTAGTCATAGTTCAAATGACTCAGCAATTGCAAAATTAGTGGCAGACCTCTTACGTACTGCCATGTGTCTTTCGAAATCTGATATCAGATGCACAAGTGTAGATGGATACAGGTTACCAGCAGGTGCGATCACTGATGAGCAATTAAGAAGGGAAGTTCTTGAAGCTCAGGTTCTAATAGGTCTAATCTCCCATCAAAGTTTTGAGTCGGCTTATGTTCTTTTTGAGCTAGGAGCTCGGTGGGGCACAAAATCATATATGGTGCCACTGCTAACTCCTGGCGTATCAACATCAATATTAAAAGGGCCACTGTCTGGTTTGAATGCTTTAAGCTGTGATAGTAATTCACAAATACATCAACTGGTTACAGATGTAGCTTCAGAACTGGATAATGTAACTCTAGAACCTCCAGCATCATATCAGGACCAAGTCGATTCATTAGCTAGATATAAAATAGATAAAAGTGAAAATAAAACGTTTATCATAAATCTAACTTTTGACCAAAGATCTGGAACCTTAATATCAACAAAAGACAAAAGGCTTCGCTACTGCCACAAGTGTTTTCATGATACCCCTTCAAAAGAAATTGAACTCCGTGAGTTTGCTGAAGGTTGGCAATGTTCTGTTTGTGGAAAAAATTATTCAAATCCGGATTGGCATCCTGATACAATGCCTGATTTTGAAAATGACTACTAATTCAAAGAAATAATAATATCGAACAACCTGTTGGTGGGGACGCGAAAAAGCAGCGCCCCACAATAGCACGTTAAGTCCATCTTGGGAGACACCGTGACTCAACAACTCTTGTGGCCATTGTTGGCCTTGGCCTCCGGAATAGTCGGCTTCCTGTTTCGGGGCTACTTTGGCTCCTACGTTAGCGAGAAGGGCAAAAATATTGCAACAAGGGAAGACATAAAGGCGATCACATTGCAAGTCGAGGGCGTGAAGTCATCGATCCAAATGCTCTCGCAGCTACAGACCGATTACGAACAACAGCGTCGTGACTGGTTGCTATCGTTCTACGACGCTGCTGTTGAATTGTTGCACGAGAAACTTGCGGTGAATTTCGGCGACCTTCCATCGGATGATGGCAAATCTCTCTTTGAGTTCCAACAATCGTTTAGCACACTCGTTGTTGAATTACTGAAGCGCTATCAAAGAATTGTCGTATACTTCGATAACGACCACGTTCTCCGAACGAGTGCTGAAGATGTGGTTACGTCGGCAGTTGATGCGCGCAAAGTGGTCAAAAAACACTTCGGTGGAGTGAAGCTCACCCTAGTGGAGGAGTGTGAAGCATATAGGTCAGGGGATCGTGACTGGTACCACTCTGCCGTCGAAAAGTCGAACGTGGCTTCTTGCAAGTATTGGGACACCATGAGCCCAGTTGCTGAGAAGTATCGGGAACAACTCCAGGCCTACCTCACCAATCTCAACATTTTTATTGCAGGTAGAGGAGCCTGACCAGTCAATAAACCTGGCAAGAAATAGCCGAATTCTTAAAAGGTGGGAATCTCTCGGCCGGCAGGATATTTCACCGTTGGCTTTAAGGAATAAATTGGAAACTGATCGTATGGATGACAGGAAATACCAAATTTTTATCAGCTCTACTTATAAAGATTTAGAAATTGCGCGTGATAAAGTGATAGAAACTATCCTCAAACTTTATCATTTTCCTGTAGGTATGGAGATGTTTAGTGCAGATGATGATGAACAATGGGAAGTTATCAAAGATACTATAGACATTAGTGACTACTACATTCTTATTTTAGGTCATAGGTATGGTTCTGTAACGAGCGAGGGTATTAGCTATACAGAAAAAGAATATGATTATGCAATGAGTAAAAATATTCCTATTCTCGCTTTCATTCGTAACAGAGATGTAGCTACTAAACCTTATGAAAGAGATGAGGATCCTTCATTCGCAACAAAAGTAAACGATTTTGTAAAGAAAGCATCTAGTAGTAAAATGTGTGATTTTTGGGATAACGAATATGATTTATCAACTAAAGTAGCGATTGCACTTCCAAAAATATTTCGAAAAACTCCAAGGATAGGTTGGGTCAGAGGTGATCTTGCCATCTCCCCTCAAGTGTCTGAAGAAATTGCCTTGTTGAGCAAAGAAAACAGGGAGATAAGGAAGGAAAATGAAAAACTACAACAATTAATTCTAGATAGAAAGCCAGAGTTAGTAACTACAATCAATGGAGAAAATTCAGTTGAAATAGATTTTGTTGGCACAGACAATTTAAGTATCGAATTTAATGGCAATAACAGACCGTTCCGGACTGTAGAATACCCAGGACGTATACAAATTGAAAAAATTCCTAAACATTTAAAACCGTTTTTGAATACAAACAATTATTCCAAGATACATGAGTATAACGATTTACTACCTAAAAATGAAGAAATCGATCAGTACAACTACTATCGCGAATTATATTTTCGTATGAATGGTACTGCTAAAGAATTGAATATAGTTGTAGAAAACACTGGGAATTCAAAAGCTAAAGAAATTCATATCGATTTGGATTTTCCTGATTTTGTAGGAGTAATGACCTCATCAGATATAGAGTCATTCGACTTCCCAAAAAGCCCTATCCCTGGAAATCCATTAAAAATTGCTGAGGAAGAATACCAGAAGGAACAAATAAGAAAACTCACACCGTTTGCCTTATCAAATTTTACAGATCAATTTAGAGACCTATCTTGCCTAACAATACCAGGGGGGACAAGATCTTGGCAAGACACTATTGCTAATATTGATATTAACAAGGAAGTTATCTACGGTTATGATCTAAGCACTCGCAGATTATCAATTCGAATCAAAGCACTATTACATACTAGGAAGCAAGCAATCGATAAGTATCGAATTATTCCATTAAGGAAGGGTGAAGGTAGTATTGAAGTCTCAATAGTTTGTGAAGAATACAATGAACCTGTTTATTCTTCCATCCAACTGAATATAATATAAAAATTATCCTACAAACTGTTCAATTGGACCCGCAGACAGCGCGGTCCAATGAACGCCACGTTCGAAAGTCCACATATCTCCTATCGATTTTGACAGGAATTGTTCAACTCGCAAAACAGGAATAGTTATCCTAAAGAAAGTGGTATGGCTCGAGAACTTTCTACCAGATTGAGGTAGCTGCTGTACAGGCGACATTATCATCAAGCTCAAGTTCCATATATACGTCAGCCGTTAAATATGGCTGATCCACTGGTAATGGCTTTCGTTTGAAGCCAATCGATTCGTAAAGTCGTAAAGCCTTCTCCAATTTGGTGCTTGAAAGCAACCCTACTCGTGCGGCCCCTACCGCCCGTGCCCGATCAATAGCAAAACGAGTTAGTCTGCGCCCCAATCCTTGACCTTGAGCTTCTAGCGATACCGATAATTTAGCTACTTCAAATATAGATGGTGACAATCGAACCAAAGCACACGTCCCAACCACTTGTGCGCCCTTGACTGCAATGTAAATTTCACCGCCTCGCTCAAGGATCGTCTCACGCGGAAAGTAAAGTTGTTTGCCGTCGGCATCTTCGTAGAGTGCAAAGGCGTCCAACCACTCTCGGTTCAGGCGCGCGAAGTCCTCTGCGAATTTGTCATCGTAGTTACAAATAACAATTGGGTCGTCCTTTGCCATAACCTTCCTCTTCCATATATTCAGATTTTCGTGCAAGGAATGCAGCACCTAACGCCAGGGTGAGCGGGGACGAAGCCAGTCTCTCCGTTTATTTTTCCTGCTCCTGAGTCATTCTCTATTGCAGTAAAACATGGCAGCCCGACTGGCTCCACATTCCATCTCCAGCTTACAGCGAAAGCCCCTTTGTCGAGACCAACAGGTCCAGCACCTCCGATGGGTCCGAAGACACGGCAAGTGCCTCTCGATACGGCTGTTTCATAAATCCTTCCTGTTCAGCTTTGCCCAGCATCTGCTTCAAGGGCTCATAGAAACCGTTCACGTCCAGCAGGCCGCAGGGTTTGGAGTGAAATCCCAGTTGCCTGAGGGTGTAGACCTCGAAAAATTCGTCATAGGTCCCGATGCCACCTGGGAGAATGACAAACCCATCCGACAGGGCGATCATGAGTGTCTTACGTTCGTGCATGGTCGGCACGACATGTAGCCGGGTCAATCCCTTATGGAACTCTTCTTTATCTTTCAAGGCCTGCACAGTGACGCCGACAATTTCTCCTCCCGCTTCGAGGACGCTCTCGGCAAGCTGGTTCATGAGACCCGTGCAGGAACCGCCATAGATGCAGGTAATGCCTCGTTTGGCCAATTCGCGGCCGAGGGCGGCGGTGGCATCCATGTAGGCCGGATGCTTGCCGGTGCTTGATCCCAGGAACACGCAGATTGATTTCATTGAATCGTCCGTTGGTTTGTGTCAGCAAATCATTTGTCCAAGAGTCAGTTCTTTCCTGAAATCATTTGTCCAAGAGTCAGTTCTTTCCTGGATTGTCCTTGATGCTCTTTTTCATGCCCGAAGGGGCATTTTTGCCGTTTTCTACTCCAGTATGGCTGGAGAGTCCATATTTTTCGGCAACATTTGGCTCTGTTCAAGCCAAACGATTAAACAGGCAGCTCGAAAAAAATTAGGCGATGTTCAGGAAG
>LADL02000867.1_pt1 | contig 15524 bp, 9 predicted proteins | sample 619721 | NCBI WGS metagenome assembly LADL02 (sample SAMN03397408, study PRJNA257561) | rock porewater metagenome | biome: terrestrial; feature: Opalinus Clay rock; material: porewater; isolation source: Opalinus Clay rock porewater BRC-3 borehole | place: Switzerland: Mt Terri URL, St-Ursanne ...
ACTTGGCGGGCTTCGACTTCGACGCGCACAAGACGCGCATTCATTTGGTGATCAATTCTGGGGCATTAGACCGGTAGGAGAGACCTTCCTCGCCAGCACATTGAATCAGCAACGCGGCCCAATAGTAACTGCTCATCACCGCTGCCGTTCTGGTCGAACCCTTCGGGTGGCTCAACGTTTTTATGTCCGTTTGCTGCCCCGAAGTGATGAAGCCGGTCGCGCCAGGGAAAACCCTGGCGAACCCATGCCCCAAGTTCACCCTCCCGGGTAGGGACTTTGTGACGCGAGACAACTATCTTTGCAGTCAGAAGAAAGTGTCTTGCCTAAGCAAGGTGCACTACCAAGGAGACAGGACAAGTGAAGAATCCAACCGGGCCACCGCGCCCGACTGCCAAGCAGTAACTGCGTTTCCCAACGCAGTGCTGCACCCAAAAATCTGCCGAGACTTTCCTAGTGTGAAGTGAAGGGTTCCACCTTTCGCTCGGGAGCGCTCGACCCTATTTACAACAATTTTCGAGACAAGCCATGGGCATGCTAATAAATATTGACAACGGTGGCACGCTGACCGACATCTGCGTGATAGACGGGGATCGCGTCTACCGAACCAAGACTCTCACCACTCCGTACGATCTCTCCAAATGCTTCTTCGAGGGCATCAAGAAGGTGTCTTCCGCAGTGTATGGGCACGAAGATGTGCAGGCGCTGCTGCTGGCGACCGACCACATACGCTACTCCACCACGCAGGGCACCAATGCATTGGTCGAGCGCAAGGGCCAGCGTCTTGGTCTCGTGCTCAGCGGCACACTGGTCCCCGAGCAGGTGCGCGCCTTTGAGGAGAGTGCCGACCTATTCGATGCTTTGGTGGGGTCCCGAACTGCACGCCTGGATTTGAGTCAGTCGCCGGTCGAGCTGGAGACGGAAGTCGTACGCGCTGTCAGCGGGTTGGCGTCAGCAGGCGCGAACCGTCTCATTGTTGCGCATGGCGGGGCAGGACGGTTCGAGGTGGAGAACCGCGTTAAGGACATTCTGCTGCAGAAGTTTCCGCAGCACCTGCTGGGTTCCATTCCGATCCTGTATTCGCATGAAGTCGTTGAAGACGAGGACGATGTCCGCCGCACTTGGACGGCCGTATTCAATGCCTTTTTGCATCCGGCGATGGAGCGCTTTCTCTACAGCGCGGAGCACAAGTTGCGTGCACACAAGGTAAAGAATCCGCTATTGATCTTCCGCAACGATGGGCACTCGGCGCGCGTGGCCAAGACCATCGCGCTTAAGACCTACAGTTCGGGCCCGCGTGGTGGCATGGAAGGCTCCAAGGCACTCGCAGCGCACCATGGGCTGAAGCACCTGCTGACCATGGACATCGGCGGGACGACCACCGACATTGGTGAAGTTCTTGACGGGGATGTCCGCGTGGATCGCCGCGGCAAGGTGGAGAACGTGTCCACGTCCTTTCCGCTATGCAACGTGGTGAGCGTGGGCGTCGGCGGTAGCTCCATCATCAAGGTAGCCGGCAAGGCCGTTCAGGTTGGTCCAGAAAGCGTGGGTAGCGCGCCAGGTCCTGCGTGCTTCGGTTTGGGTGGCACCAGCGCCACGATCACCGATGCATTTCTGCTGCAGGGGCTGATTGATCCGGCCACCTACTTCGGCGGACAGCTGAAAGTCGATGTGGAGCGCGCACGTGCAGCCGTAGTCACCAACGTTGCCGATCCTCTGGGCATTGGCGTCGAAGAGGCTGTGCAACGCATGGAAGACGCCTGGGTGGCCAAGGTGGCAGACAGTCTCAAGGATTTCACGCGCATCACTCCGGACACTACGCTGGCAGCGTTTGGTGGCGCAGGCCCTTTCGTGACCTGCAAGATCGCCGAGGCAGCAGGCATCTCGAAGGTACTCATTCCGGGCTTGGCCGCTGTTTTCTCCGCCTTCGGCCTGGGCTTTTCCGACATTCAGCATCAGTACGAAGCATCCCTCTCGACGGCTGACGACGCATCGCTCAGGACTTGCCTCGAAGGACTTTTCGAGCAGGCTCAGCGCGGCATGTTCGCCGAGGGGTTCGCCATCGAGGACTGCACGATCACAAAGACCCTGCGCGTCACGAATGCCAAAGGCGAGGAGCGCAACTACGTGCTGACGAGTGACGTTCTCCCCAGTGGAATCACAAAGGGTGCCCGACTCTCCGTCGCCCTGGAGGCGCAGCGAAGCATCGATCGGCCGGAGTTGCACGGTTCGTTCTCGGACAAGAAGGTAGCCCCAAAGGCGGCCGGTGTTCGCTCGGTGATGCTGGGTTCCAAGCGGGCAGAGATCCCGCTCTACAAGATCGAGGAGCAGCCGCAAGGAGCAGCCGCAGTTGGGCCCGCAGTGCTCGAGGAGGCGTTTTTTACCTGCCGTCTGGATGCAGGCTGGCGCTTCAACATCAACGAAAGCGGCGACGTGCTGCTGACCCGGGCTTGACGAGCAAAGTCCTCCCCCCACACAACATTGAAGGTGCGATCGTGAACGTTTTGATTACCGAATACCTGCGTATCAATCTGACTACCGAGAAATGGGAGTGCCGGGCTTGTAGCCATGAGATTGGCTCTGCCCGCGAGAACTACAAGCATGGGCTGTTGGTCCACAACCGAGACCCACGTGAAGTCCATAAGCCGCTGCTTGATCCGAGCAAGTACGAGCGCACCTTCTCGCCCAATCCAGACTGGTGTCGCATCCTGGAGTTCTACTGCCCCAGCTGCGGCACCCTGGTCGAGGCCGAATACCTTCCGCCTGGACATCCGCCGACCCATGACATTGAACTCGACATCGACGCGCTCAAGGAGCAGTGGAAGGACCGCGAAGAGGTGAAGGAACCCCCTGTCGGTGCTGAGCCAGTGCGCCGCGTTCACCACCATCACCACGACCATGACCACGGTCACCCCCATTGAGCAGGGAGGCACATTCCTATGAAACGCATTTCCGTTGACATTGGCGGCACGTTCACCGACTGTTTTGTCGCATGGGGCGAGCGATTCGTGCAGGCCAAGGCCCTTACCACCCATCAGAATCTTGCGCTGGGATTCAACGAGGCACTGGCAGAGGCTGGGCGCGAGTTGAACGTCGACTTGAGCGACATGCTGCGCCAAGTCGATTCAGTTCGTTACGCCACGACGCTCGGCACCAACGCACTGATCGAGCGCAAGGGGCCGCGCATTGGCCTGTTGACCACGGGAGGCTTCAAGGGGACCGTTCCACTGGCGCGAGCTGCGGGCTATGGCGTGGGACTGGACCAGGATCAGCAAATGGACGTGCCCAACGCGCAGCGCCCCGATCCACTCGTGCCAATCACGATGATTCGCGAGGTGCGTGAGCGCGTCGATTATCGGGGCGACATCGTGATCCCGCTTGATGAGGAGCAGTTGCGCACCCAGATTCGCGAGCTGGTCGATGCCGGAGCGGAAGCACTGGTGGTCAACCTCATCAACAGCGTCGTGAATTCCACGCACGAGCGCCGGGTGCGCGAAATCTTCCTGCGAGACTACCCGGGCCACATGCTGGGCGCGATCCCGCTGTTGCTCTCTCACCAGGTGGCAGGACGCAAGGGCGAATACGTGCGTTCGATGTCCACCATCATGGACGCATTCCTGCACCAGGTCATGTACCACGGCCTCGGCACGCTGGAGTTGAACCTGCGCTCGACAGGCTATGACAAGCCCATGCTGGTCAACCACAACTCGGGCGGCATGGCACAGCTCAATTCCACGGACGCATTGCAGACCGTGCACTCGGGGCCGGTCTCAGGCATCGCGGCCAGCGAACACCTGGCCTTGCAGGCGGAATTGGGAAACATCGTGGCCACGGACATGGGCGGCACGAGTTTCGACATCGGCCTCGTCGTCGACGGCGGCGTGAAGTACTACGACTTCAACCCGATCATCGAACGCTGGATGGTGAGTGCACCGATGGTCCACCTCGTCACCCTGGGGGCGGGCGGCGGTTCGATCTGCACCTTCGATCGCATGTACAAGACGGTGAAGGTCGGCCCCGAATCCGCAGGTTCCGATCCGGGGCCGGCCTGCTATGACCGCGGCGGCATGCGGCCCACCGTGACGGACGCAGACATGCTGCTCGGCTATCTGGATCCGGCCAACTATGCGGCAGGACGCATCAAGCTCAATCCGCGCCGTGCCAAGCAAGCCATCGAGGATGGGCTGGCCGAAGATCTTGACATGGAGGCCATTGAGGTTTGCAAGCTGATCAAGCAGACCGTTGACGCCAACATGGCAAACGGCATCGCCACCGAGTTGCGCACGCGCGGCTATGAGCCGGAGGAATTCACGATCTTGGCCTATGGCGGCAACGGCCCGTTGCATGCCTGCGGCATCGCCAAGGCGCTCGGGGTAAGCCGGGTGCTGGCACCACCGTTCGCCTCGGTCTTTTCCGCTGTAGGCGCGGGCAACATGAACCAGATGCACATCCATGAGATGAGCACCTATACCGTCTTGTTCGATGCCAACAAAAAGTCGCTGTTCTCGGACTACGCCACGTTCAACGCAGGCGTAGAGGAACTGGAACGGCGCGGCCACGAGGACCTGGTTCGCCAAGGGATGGATCCAGCCAGCATCGAATTCCGTCTGGAACTGGACATGCGCTACGGCAACCAGCGCGTACAGACCGCGGTGGTGACGGACCTGCATCGCCTGCGCTCGCAAAGCGACGTGCTCAAGCTGATCGATCAGTTCCACGGACGCTACGGCGAGCGTTTCGGCGCGGGTAGCCAGGCACCCGAAGCAGGCGTTCGCATCAACACGATCCGCGTGTGCTCGTTCGTCAAGCAGACCACCGTGCCATTCCGGGGCATCAAACCCAGCGGAAAGACACGTCCTGCGCCTGCCGCCGTGTCCGAACGTCTCTGCCACTACGCCGGCCACGACAAGCCTATGAAAACGCACGTCTACGACGAGGCCGCGCTGGCTGAAGGTACCGAGATTCACGGGCCCGCCATTGTCGTCACGCGCGCCACGACCTATCTGGTGGAGCCGGGATGGACCTATCTTGCTGCAGCCCAAGGCGCTGTCTGGTTCATCCGCAATCAAGCACATTGAGCGGATCCACATCCGACAACATCGAACTGGAGACTTCGAAATGAGCGATATGAATACGACTCTGACGGCAGAAGACAAGCGTCTGCTGGATCAGTTCCTGAACGACAACCAGCTGTTCTATGCACCGGATCCCGAGATCATGGCCAGCCATTCGATCTCGCCGCGATCGGCCGAGGAGGAACGGGTGCTTTCTCAAGAGGTCGATCCTCACAGGCTCAACCAGGTGCGCGGGATCGTCATCGCGGCCCTGGACGAGAGCTTCACGATGGTGGAGCAGATGGGCGCCGCGCCCGGCGCCAAGTGGGGCGACTTGGTAACGGGTATTTACACTGCCACGGGCGATCTGTCGATGATTGCGCCGCATGGCATCGTAGCGTTTGCAGGTTGCTGCCACTATCCGATCAAGTTCATCCGCAAGTATTGGGAGAAAGATCCGACGGTGGGCTTGCGCGAGGGGGACGGCTTTATCCACAACGACTCGCGCTACGGGGGCATCCACAATACCGATCAGTCGATGATCATGCCGGTGTATTGGAAAGGCGAGCTGATCTGCTGGATATCCTCGACCGTGCATGAAGGCGAGAACGGCGCTTGCGAGCCGGGTGGCATGCCGGCGGCGGCTGAAAGCAAGTTCGACGAGGGCCTGAAGATGTCGCCCTTCCGCCTGGTGGAGAACTTCGAGGTGCGCCGCGATCTACTGACCTTCTTGCAGAACTCGGTGCGTGACCCCAAGCTACAACTCGAGGACGTCAAGGTCAAGTTGCATGCGGTGATGCGCCTGCGCGAACGCGTGCTGCGTGTGTTGGAAGAGCATGGCAAGGATGCGTTGATCGCCGCTCTGCGCAAGAACCTCGAGGACGTCGAAGTGGAAGTGCTCCGGCGTATCGCGGAACTTCCCGACGGCACGACACGGGTACTCAGCTTCCCGGATTCGACGCTGCGCGAGAACGCCTTGCTCAAGTTCAGCCTTGCCGTGACCGTCAAGGGCGACCAGATGACGCTGGATCTGCGCGGCTCCTCGCCCGAGTTCCTCAACCGATCGATCAACACCAATTTCGCGTCGTTCAGAACGATTCTCCTTACGGCCTACTTGCAGAACGTTTGGCCCGATCTGCCGCACACGATGGCCGTTCTTTCACCGATCAAGGTCATCGCCGACGAGAACTCGCTCGTGTGCGCCTCGTTCGATACGCCGCAGGCAATGAGCTTGATCCCTCTGTTCAAGGGCATGACGCTGCCGGTGATTCCGATGGCCAAGCTCAGCTACAGCCTACCGCATCGCTACACGGCGATTGTCGCGCCGCAATACGACCAGCCGGCCACCTTCATCTATGGCGGCCTGACACAGCATGGCGAGTCCGTTGGCAACTTCTGTGCTGACATCAACGGCAACGGCCAAGGCGCACGCAGCCACCGCGATGGCGAGAACGCGCTGTCGCCGCCGTTCGGGTTCATGTGTGACATCGGCGAGCAGGAGTTGGCCGAGGAGGAGTTGCCCATCTTGCGCTTGGGTGGGCACAACATTGCCACCGATCGGGTGGGCTTCGGCAAGTACCGCGGTGGCTTCGGCTATGAGCAGATAGCGACGGTGCGCGGCAGCAACCTGTGGGGCTTCATGACGGGTTGCACGGGCTCAATTTTCTCGCCCTCGCCGGGCATGTTCGGTGGTTACGCCTCGCCCGTCTACGCACTGTGCAAGATTCGTGGCATCAACGTGTTCGACTTCGTCAAGAAGCATCCCGGCAAGATCACCTTCGACATCCTGTCGCTGATGAACGAACAGCCCATTCCGGATGCCAAGTACTCGACGCACGACATGGGCATGACCTTCGAGCTGGTCAACGAAGGCGAGATCTACATGATCTGTCAGGGCGGAGGGGCGGGCTATGGTGACGTGCTGGAGCGCGATCCAGCGCAAGTGGTCAAAGACGTGGAAGAAGGACTGATCTCGCACGAAACCGCGAAAGAACTCTTCAAAGTGGTCTATGACCCCCGAAACCTGCTGCTTGATGCCGATGCCACCCGGAAGGCTCGACACGACGAACGCAAGGCGCGTGTGGCACGCGGCAAGCCCTATCACGAGTTCATCAAGGAATGGCAGACAGCTGAACCACCCGCGCACATTCCGTACTTCGGGAGCTGGGACGACCCGAAGAAGATCTGGGCGATGAACGGCGGCCAGCGAGTGGTGCTCGATGCCGACAAGTTGACAGGCATGTTCATGCCGAATCCGAAGGATTTGCGTATCGGCAGGTTGGAGGCCGAGGTCGAGGCGCTGCGCGCCGAGCTTGAAGCAGCCAGGCCCTGACGCTGCGTGCAAGGCAGTCGCGGGCAATCTCGCCGCCCGCGACTGAGCTGTCCAGCAGGCGTGTAGGCGGTTCAGGAGCACCGGGAAAGATGGCAATTGCAAATGAAGGAGTGTGCGTCGTGAGCGAGGGAGATCTGTTGTGGGAGCCAACGAAGGAATGCATCGATTCCGCACCCTTGACCAGATTTGAACGCTGGCTCAATGAGACGAGAGGTCTGTCCTTTGCAGACTATGAGGAGTTGCGACGCTGGTCGGTGACCGACTTGGAGGGTTTTTGGTCGGCCATCTGGGACTATTTCAACGTGATCTCCGACACGCCGTATGAGACGGTTCTGGATCATCGGGTGATGCCAGGCGCTCGGTGGTTCGATGGGACGCGGATCAATTTCGCGGAACACGTGCTGCGGCATGAAGGCTCCGGCGACTCTTCGCAGATCGCCATCCATCATCACGCAGAGGCACGGGCGCCGGGGCATCTGACCTGGCGCCAGCTCGGCGGACAGGTTCGTCGCCTTGCGACACGCCTGCGGCAATCGGGCATCCAGCCAGGTGATCGGATCGTCTCCTACATGCCCGCCGTTCCAGAGACGGCCATTGCGATGCTCGCGACGATCGCAATCGGCGCGGTCTGGTCTTCGGCTGCACCGGAGTTTGGCTCCAGCACGGTCATCGAGCGCTTTTCTCAGATCGAGCCCCGGCTAATGTTTGCCGCTGATGGCTATCGCTTCGCGGGCAAGGATTTCGGGCGGAGAGAAGAGGTACGCACCATTGCGCAGGCGTTGCCATCCCTGGAGCAGGTTATCTGGCTGCGCAACATCGAGTCTGATGGACCACTCCCGGATCTGCCCGGCGTGTGCATCTGGGAAGAAGCGTTGTCGGGCGAAGACGTGTCGCGCGAGCAGTTCAGCTATACGCGCGTTCCGACCGATCATCCACTCTGGGTCGTCTTCTCCAGCGGCACGACAGGCTTGCCGAAAGCCATCGTCCACGGTCATCAGGGGGCATTGCTCGAATACCTCAAAATGATGCACCTGCACATGAACCTTGGCCCTGGTTCGGTGATGTTCTTCTACACCACCACGGGCTGGATCATGTGGAACGTGCTGCTGTCCTCGCTGCTCACGGGCGCGAGCGTCGTGTTGTATGACGGCAGTCCCGTGCATCCGAAGGCCGACACTTTGTGGGAGATTGCGGCGCAGACCGGCGTGACTTTTTTTGGAGCGAGCCCGAGTTACGTACAGATGATGGAGAAAGGCGGGATAGTCCCGAAGGATCGCCACGATCTCTCCCATTTGCAAGTCGTGAGCGTGAGCGGCGCTCCAGCCACGCCCGAAACGTACGAATGGTGCTATCGCGCCATCAAACGCGACCTTTGGGTGCTGTCGCTCTCGGGTGGCACCGAGGCCTGCGGAGCCTTCGTGGGTGGCGTGCCTACCCTGCCTGTTCATGCTGGCGAGATGCAGGCCCGTTCCCTGGGGATGGACGTGCAGGTGTGGTCGGACGACGGTGTGCGCAAGGATCTCGTGGATGAGGTGGGCGAACTGGTGGTGGCATCGCCCTTTCCATCCATGCCCCTGCGGTTCTGGGGAGATGCAGATGGCGCACGTTATCACGACGCCTATTTCTCGAATTTCCCGGGTGTCTGGCGCCACGGTGACTACATCAAGATCAACGCGCGTGGCGGATGCTGTATCTACGGACGCTCGGATTCCACGTTGAATCGCCATGGGGTGCGAATCGGCACTGCAGAGATCTACCGCGCAGTCGAACAGGTGGAGGGTGTCGCGGACAGCCTTGTCGTATGTTGCGAGCAGCATGACGGGGGGTTCTACATGCCCTTGTTCGTGAAGCTCAAACCGGGCTTCGTACTCGACGAGGAGATGCGGAAGCGCATTGTCACGAAGCTGCGAAAGGACTGCAGCCCGAGGCATGTACCAGACCAGATACTGCAAGTTCCCGATGTGCCCTATACGCTCACTGGCAAGAAGACAGAAATTCCTGTTCGCAAATTATTGACAGGGGGCGCCTTGGAGAAGGTTGTCAGTCGCGATGCCTTGAGGAATCCCTCAGCCATCGAATGGTATGCGGGGTACGCCAGAACGCTCGACCCAGTTGGAATCCGTGCTGCGGGAGAAGCCCCATGACGAATCATGAGAAAAAACTGACCCAACCGGCGGGCCACCCCATCCTCTGGTTGGACTATGTGGACTATGCCGCAGACCTGCTCGCCGCAGGCGCACCGCCTTGGCTTCATGTGGCGGATTGCATTGCGTGGCTGCGCAAGGCGCAGGGTCTGCTCCATTCCGATGTCGTTACGTTGCCAGTAAACGAACTGACGCGAGCCTGGATATCGGCACATGCCAACCTACGGCAGTCGATGGCGGCACGCAGGAAGGTGGGGTACCCGCTCAAGGCCTTGCTGGGCGATGCCGCGCTGCGGGAGTATCTGATCGAGCTCCTGAGCGGATTGCGTGCGAGTTTCGGTGGAACCATACTGGCACTGACCTGCCCGGTGCCCGAGGCCTGGATCGCAGAGGCCTATGAAGATGCCTTTGGTGACGGCGCTTCGACAGAGATCGACGACGATGCAGTGGATGCTGCAGCCGTCCATATCGCCGATTTCTTGCGGATATTCGGCCAATCCGGGCTTGACGTTCTTCTGCTAACTGGCATGACCGGTGCGGTGACCAGAATTGAATCTCGTCTTGAACTCTATCAACCGATCTTCAACGTCTGCGGTCACTATCGGTGGGATGCCGGACTGCTCGCCGCAGACGGCACGGGGGATGCGATGCCCCCTGACATGACATTTGCTGTAACGCGTGCTTCCACGCCAGGCGGGCGTGGCTTGGTTCTCGTCCCTGAGTCTTTCTGGACGGAGGGCTCTGTGCAGAAAAATGCTCTTGGAGAACGGCTCTATGCCCGAATCCCGGCGCATGGGACGCCAGAAACGGTGCTCCAGCGGTTGTCCAGCCTTCGGCAGTAGGGCTCAACGCTGGTAGCGATTTTTCATCATTCGAATACAGGAGATATTGGACATGAAGCGTTTGGACGGAAAGGTCGTGTTGATCACGGGCGGCGGCGGTGGAATCGGCGCCGAAACCGCGCGTCTCTTCGCCGCAGAAGGTGCGCGTGTCGTGCTCGCCGATTTGCAAGAGCCCGCGCTGCAGTCTGTGGTGCAGGAGATCGGAACCGAGATTTCAAGCTATATCGTGACCGACGTGTCGGATGGGGGGCAGATGAAACAGGCGGTGGAGACTGCCGTGCAACGATATGGACGGCTGGATGTCCTGTTCGCCAACGCGGGAACGGAAGGACGCATTGTTCCGCTGGTCGACTACGAACCCTCGGAGTTCCAGCGCGTTATCGACGTCAATGTGATGGGCGTTTTTCTCGGCCTCAAGTACACGATTCCAGTGATGCAGAAGCAAGGTGGTGGCAGCATCATCATTACCTCGTCGATTGGTGGCCTCAAGGGATTTGCCGGGTTGTCGGCTTATGTCACAAGCAAGCACGCTCTTGTTGGAATGATGCGCTCTGCAGTGCTTGAGATCGGAAACTCCGGTGTGCGTGTCAACACGATCCACCCGTCACCTATCGAAACCAGAATGATGCGCTCAATCGAGGAAGGTGCCGCACCCGGCCAGGGCAGCGCGGTCAAAAAGCAGTTCGAGGCATCGATTCCGGCGGGACGCTACGGTACGCCCACTGAAGTCGCTCAGACCGCTCTTTTCCTGGCGAGTGACGAGAGTCGGTTCTGCACAGGCGGACGCTACAGTGTGGATGGAGGAATGTCGGCAGGCTGAGCACTCGCGATTTGGGCCCTCGGATGGAACTGGAGAGCAATGGCATGGCAAGGAATCCACGCAAGCCGAACACAAGTGCCCAAGTGCAAGACGAACGCCTTGGCTATGAGCACAAGCTTGCGGCCCCGCGTGGGTACCGACATGCGATCAGCAGAGATGCTCTGCTGGCGAGAATTCTGGATGAAGGTGATGCGCGGGTGATTCTCCTGCAGGCTCCAGCGGGCCACGGCAAGACCACGTTGTTGCAGCAACTTCAGGCCGGCTACGAATCGCAAGGGTACGCCACGGGCTGGATTTCGATCGATGAGTCGGACAACGACGTTCAGCGTTTCTACGCCCACCTGCGGGCCATGGTGTCTGACATGCGCAGGAGAAGTGGACCGGTGCACTGCGAGCCGGCGATGGGTGCTGATGAATTCCGATCCGACTGGCTGGTCGCTCAGCTCCTGGAGATCGGCAAGCCGGTACGCATCTTCCTGGACGATCTTCATGCGGTCGGCACCCGATCGACACTGAACGTGATCCGGGAGGTTCTGGGAAACGCGCCTGATGGAGTCCAGTTTGTCATCGCATCCAGGACGCCGCCGGACATCGGAATTCCTCGGCTTGTGGTAAATGATCAAGCGCTCGTATTGCGAACGGATGACCTGAGTTTTTCGCGAGAAGAGGCCGGTTCCTTCTTCGCTAACGGCAATGTCCGTCTCAGTGATCAAGAGATCGGCGTCATCCATCGGCAGACGGAAGGATGGCCCGCCGCACTTCAGCTCTACCGATTGGCTCTGGGCAACCCGGCGATACGGCAGTCTCTGCAACGGATCGGCGAGTACCGGCCCAGGGAGTTGGCGGAATACTTGTCCGAGAATGTGCTCAGTTCTCTGCCGGAAGAGTGGCGGGACTTTCTTCTGAAATCCGCTCCTCTGTCTCGGATGTCAGCGGAACTTTGTGATGCCGTTCTTGAACGCAGCGATTCGCTTACCGTGCTGACGCAAGTCGAGAAGGCGGGCTTGTTCATGAGGCGGCTGAGTGCGGACGGTGAATGGTTCGTATATCACGCGCTGTTCAGGGCATTCCTGGTGGAGCAATTGCGATTGGGTGACCCGGGATCCGCTTCGCGCATTCGGCGGGTTGCCGCGTGCTGGTTTCGGGACAGAGGCTACCTGGAAGAAGCGCTCTCGCACTATTCAGAGGCTGGCGACCATTCCGACGCCGCTGACGTTCTCGAAATCTGGTCGGATCGGCTGATACCCGATGCGCATCTAGAGACGGTGGAGCGCTGGGCCGATCGCATTCCGCTCAAAGAACTGGAGCAGCGACCGGGCCTGGCCGTGAAGATCGTGTGGTCTCAGGTTTTTCTTCGCAATCACCAGAAGATGAAGCCGCTGCTCTCCATGATGCAGCGACAGCGTGCATTGCCTGCCCCCACTTCGGACAGCATGGCTGACCCGGATGTCGTATTGGCCATGGTGGCGATCTTGGAGGATGACCTGCCGCGCGCGGCCAAGACCGTCGAGTCCATTGACACTGAGGAGCCTGACCCTCGGCCCTTCAGGATTTTTGAGCTCAGCGCAGTGTCCAATGCGCGGGGTTATGCGGCATTCGCGGCCGGGGATTTCGGGTCGGCATACGAGAACTTCAAGCGCGCTCGGGAGATGAGTGCACCTTCCGGAACAAGCTTTGCGTGGGCCTATTCGATCGCGAAATCATCTCTGGCCCACCTGGCCCAGGGTCAGCTTCAAGAAGCTGCCACCCAGTTGAGCATAGCCATGGCGGATCCTCGAATGTACGCGGACGAGTCCGTCTCGCAAGCGTCATTGGTGTCTGCGCACATTCTGGCGCTTTACGAAGCGAACGATCTCGACGCGGCAGAGGCGCGATTTGTCCGCTTTCGTGACACCATCGCCAATGCCGCATTGCATGACTATTTGGTCGTTGCCTATGTTTCGATGGCGAGAATTCACGACGCACGGGGCAGGCCCAGCAAAGCGCTGGAACTTCTGGATGAAGCCGACAGCATCTGCTTTGCCAGCCGTTGGCCACGCGCCTCAACGCTACTGGCGTGGGAGCGAGTGAGAAGGGAAATCGTTCTGGGCGAGTTGGATCGCGCACTCACCATTGTGGAGCGGGAGGATCACGAGGCAGATGTGTCTGCCGGTTGGATTCGCTTCTCCGAGGAGACCGATGGCAGCGCTATCGGCCGCATCAGGTTGGCAGTGCACGGCGGCCAGCGGATTCATTCGATTCAAGCGATATCGTTTCTGCTCCAAGAAGCGAGTCAGAAGGGTTGGGTACGGCGTGAGATTAAGCTCCATATTCTGGCGGCTATTGCCCATTGGCTGGATGGTTCGGAGCAGCACGCCGTGTCCCAATTGAGTGAGGCGCTGCGATTGGCTTCTCCAGGTGGCTTCATCCGCACCTTTGCCGATGAAGGGCCCATCATAAAGCCGCTCCTTGCAGCCCATGCTCTTAGACAGGAACATGGCGAAAGGCCAGAGGCAAAAGAAAACCGTCCAGGGAAATTCTTGCTGGCGCTCTATGAGTTGATGAATATTGAGGTCAAGGGCGACTCTCACTCGATTTCATCATTTTCTTCTGCAAGCAGCGAAGCCTTCCAGCCACTGGAGCCTTTCACGAAGAAGGAGACCAAGATCTTGACTTTGTTGACTGGCTATGCCTCGAATGAGGATATCGCAAAGCAGATGCATTTATCCAAGGACGGCGTGAAGTATCACATCAAGAACATCTATGCAAAACTCGCGGTAAGCAGTCGCATTCAAGCGATCAAAATTGCAAAGCAGATGCGTTTGGACTGAGTTCTGAAGTGATGAGGAAGAATCTGTGATGTGCCTGCTGATCAGGTGCTCAGAGCTTTCAGCGGATTCCACCGCTTACCTTCGAAGGCCTTGCCTATGATCGTGACAGACCATTCGGTAAGGACCGTCTTTTTGGCCAAGGCCGCCACGACGCCGTCGCAATAGCGTCGCTGCAGCAGCCGCTCGATCCAGCGGACTCGAAAACATGCATGGCCATGCCTGGAGATCTTGCGATCGCCAATTTCCGCCTCTTGCCGCCGGCGTCAACTGCCGTGAGCTCAGCCGACCCAGGAAGCGACCTTGCATTCGCGCTGGAGTCGCCGACGGCTGCCACAAACGCAGAGGCAGTGAAATCTCCAATACCGGGATCTGCTGGCTGGTCTGCATTTGCCGTTCCTCTCGGATCATGGCGCAACAAAGTCCACCCACAAGGGTAGGGTTCATTTCTTGGAATGCGCTCAAGATCAAATGCCAAGTTAGCGCTTGAGCTGTGCTTGGATCTCAATCTCAGCAAGTAACGATGTATAGGAGACAGAAAACATGGGACGAGTGCAAGGGAAAGTCGCGCTGATCACCGGTGGCGCCAAAGGCATAGGGCGTGCGGCAGCTTTAATGTTGGCCCGCGAGGGTGCACAGGTGGTGGTGACAGACCTCGACGAAGTAGAAGGCAATGGCGTGGTGCGGGCTGTAAAGGACGCAGGCGGCGATGCAATCTTTCTGCGTCACGATGTGACGGACGAGTCATCATGGATGCACATCATCGAGCGCAGCGTCGCGCAGTACGGTGGCTTGCAGATCGTCGTCAACAATGCCGGCATCGCGGTTCCTAACAGCGCCGAGGATGAAACCCTCGAGGGTTGGCGACGTACGATGGCCGTCAATCTGGATGGCGTATTCCTCGGCACGAAGCATGCAATTCGAGCCATGAAGAATGGTGTTGGTTCAATCATCAATATATCCTCGATCGAGGGAATCATCGCTGACCCTAAAATTGCCGCCTACAACGCCAGTAAAGGTGGGGTGCGAATTTTCTCCAAATCGGCCGCGCTTCATTGCGCTCAAGCCGGCTATCGCATCCGAGTAAACACGATTCACCCAGGTTACATCTGGACCCCGATGGTTGAAGGTTTTTTGACCGACCTAGGCGATGTAGATGCAGGACGGCAAGCCGTCGCGAAGATGCATCCAGTCGGGCATCTGGGCCAGCCTGACGACATTGCGTACGGCGTGCTCTATCTTGCCTCGGATGAATCCTCTTTCGTGACGGGTAGCGAACTTGTCATCGACGGTGGGTACACCGCGCAGTAAGCATTTTTTTGCTTGATGCCATGCTGCCGGTCTCAACTCGAGCTAGGCTAGACTGAGCAGCGTGGTGGAAAAATTTTATATTTTTCGGGCAAAGCGCGGGCCTGCAAGAATTCTCGACAGGAGGGACGGATGCAGCCAAGACCGCCTGTACTATTTTCTTGAATCCCGAAGCGACTAGTTGGCGCAACGTTATGGACGAAGGGATGGACTCATAAGG
>LADL02000724.1_pt1 | contig 15482 bp, 16 predicted proteins | sample 619721 | NCBI WGS metagenome assembly LADL02 (sample SAMN03397408, study PRJNA257561) | rock porewater metagenome | biome: terrestrial; feature: Opalinus Clay rock; material: porewater; isolation source: Opalinus Clay rock porewater BRC-3 borehole | place: Switzerland: Mt Terri URL, St-Ursanne ...
CACTGGCCGAATGAATATCTCGACAAGATCGATCTGAAGGATTTTTACGCCCAGTCCGTGACGTCGAAATCCCACATTCTGATTCCCGTCCATCTGCCGTTCGGCCAGATCGCGGCGGTCAGTTTCTCGACGCTTGAACATGGCATCACCGACCTGAAGGAGGCCTATAGGCTCTATTCGGACTTTTTCGGTATCGTCACCAGCCGGTTCGTCACCGGCTATGTTCTTGCCATGCGCGAGAAGCACCGGATGCCAGCCAATTGCATCCTGTCGAAGCGCGAAGCCGAATGTCTGCACTGGGCAGCGATCGGCAAGACCGACAAGGAGATCAGCATGATCCTGTCGCTCAGCCACGCGACCATCCGCTATCATGTCAATCGGGCCGGGCAAAAGCTGAACAGCGTCAATCGCGGGCAGACGATATTCAAGGCCGGCCAGTTGGGATATCTGGGCGCAACCGATTAATCTCTGGATGGCGTGAAATAGCCGCTATTTCCGCAAAATGGCGAAGACGGCGCTCATCGTCATCAGTACCGTATCACCGCAGAGTATCCGTCCGCTGCAATAGGCGGTCCGCTTGCTGATCCGGTCGATTGCCGCATGGGCCTCAACCCAGTCGCCGAGCTTTGCCGCCGCCAGATAATTGGTGTTGAGATTCATCGTCGCCACCGGCAGCGCAGGCTTCTCCACGCGGTGCACCTGATAGCTGAGCGCCACGTCCGCCAATGTCCCCAGGACGCCCCCGTGGGCGACCTGGATATGGTTGATATGGCCCTGGTTGATGCGCGTCGCGACGATGATGCACTCCTCGCCCTGGCGCTCGTAATAAGGGCCCGCCATATCAAGGAACGGGCTGGAGAATCTTGCCCGCCGAAAGCCGTCCGGAATATCGTCCGCCGCGACTTCGCCCAAGGTCAGGCAGCCACTCTTTTCGGACTTTTCGGCGCTTCCTCGGAATTCAGCCACAGATCCAGTGTTTCATGAAAATGCCGGAGCTTCGATTCCTGATATTGGGCGAACAGCGACACCCCGTGCGGCTGGCTTTTCACGCCCTTCTGCATCGCCTTGTGGTTGAGATAATCCTGGTTGAAAATCTTGTTCAGATAGCTGCCAAATTCCGTCGCCTGGGTATAGTCGTCGTGCAGGTCGAGGAAGGTGCATTTCGCCGGCTCCGGCCGTTCCGCGCCTTCCGGCAGCGCGACCATGAACATCACCTCGTGCAGGGACTGCTCGGGATTGTCGCCATCGGGCCGGAAGCGGTAGAAGATCGGGTTGAAATCGGCCCAGGGGCTGATGTTCGGGAATACGCTGTAGAAAATGGCATCGACGAGATCGGCGTCGCTGAGTTCGTCGACCTTATCGCCCCAGGTCGGCCGCATTTCCTCGCGACGAGCCTGCGCAGCCTCGTTGCGCAGGGCATGGGCGGATACATCGGTATAGACCATCGGCATATTCTCGTCCGCCGCGGCAATCTTGCCACCGATCCAGTTGCACATATGCGGGTCGGCCGACTTCAGGTCGCCCTCGATATAATTGGCTTCCATGTCGAAAATGCCGCTCTTGCCGTTGGGCAGCGACACCTTGACCCGATTCTCTTCCAGCCGCTCGAACTTGTGCTTGCTGATCGGATGGATGAAGCTCTGGAACGCCTTGGCATCCGGAAAGGCGGTCGGGTCGGGATTGACCAGATCGGTGTGCGGACTCGGCTGGCCATGGGCAGACATCGCCCGCGACATGTTGTGCCAGACATCATATTTGCTGTTCGCATCGGCAAAGGCCGGCATCAGTTCGGGATGGGTACCGACCACATGATAGGATTCCATGAAGGCTTCCTGGGCAATTTTCCAGTTGCATGGTAGCCGCTTGATCATGTGCGCCGCCTTGTACCGCCGTTCGAAAGGAATCTGGAAATGCCGGTCGATGTCGCCAAGGAAATCTTCCAGCGGCTCGCAATCGGGATCGGGATTGATGAACACGAACCCGCCCCATTCGCCGACGCTGACTTCCTTCAGACTATGGGTTTCCTCGCTGACCGAAGGAAAATCCCACTGGCAGGGCACTTCCTTCAATTTGCCGTTCAGCTCCCATGACCAGCCATGAAACGGGCAGCGCAGGGCCTTCTGGCCCTTCTTGTGATTGTCGCAAATCGCCCTGCCTCGATGCATGCAGCTGTTCGGAAAGGCCTTGATCTCGTCTTCGGAGACGCGGACAACCAGAAAGGAAAGCTCGGCAATATCATAGACGAATGTATCGCCGACTTCCTTGATGTCGTCCTTGTGGCAGGCCATTTGCCACACGCGCTTCCACAGCCGCTCGACTTCGCGGTCATGCTCTTCCTTGGTCCAGTAGCGGCTGACCTCGACGGTGGTCACACCTGGTTCCATGGGCGATTCTTCGAGATACACGGCCGGCGGCGCGACCTTGTCGCCTTCCAGCAGTTCGGTATAGGAAATGCCGTTGGACCGATTATGTCCGGTTAACGTCTCGACCATTATCTTCTCCTGAAAACTGAATATTCTTCTTGGCTGTAAACTAACGCAATGAAGCGGCGCTGCCACTAGTGATTCTGGCAGCGCCGCCTGTTGTTTTTGAGAGGATAGCCCGCAGCGATTCCCTGTGTATCCTCGGATGCTATAGAGGGGGACGCGAATCCGCCCCGAAGGAGATATGTCAGATGAAGCTTTATTCCAGCCTTGGTCCCAACCCGCGCTTCGTGCGCATGTTCATACTGGAAAAGGGGCTGGATATCGAACGCGTGCACATCGACATCCTGACCGCGGAAAATCGCCAGCCGGAGTTTGCCGACAAGAATATTCTGGGGACGACGCCGGTACTGGAACTGGACAATGGCTTCATGCTCAGCGAGATCATGGCGATTGCGGAATATCTGGAGGAAACCCATCCCGACCCGGCGCTGATCGGATCGACCCCGCAGGAGCGCGCGGAAGTGCGCATGTGGACGAGGCGGATCGATCTGGAAATCGCCGTGCCGATGACCCTGGCCTTTCGCGGCGGGGCCGGTCGGCCGATGTTCGAGCCGCGCATGGACGTGGTCGGCGCGGAAGGCGCAGCGGACCTGTCGCGCATGTCGGACAACAAGTGGAAATGGCTGGACCAGCAGCTCGAGGGCAAGGACTATATCTGCCAGGACAAGTTCACCATGGCCGATCTGATCGCTTATTGCTTCGTCCAGTTCGGCTATACCGTCGGCTGGTCGCTGCCCGAGGGCACCGACAATCTGGCCCGCTTCGTCGCCCGGATCGACCAGCGGCCTTCGGCTCAGGTCTGGAAGGACAGCGAATGAGCGAGAATCCCGCCTCCCTCGCCAAGCTCGGCACGATCATGCAGATCAGCTATGTGCCGGAGGATTATGACGCCGCGCTCGATTACTGGACGCAGAAAATGGGCGCGGGCCCGTTTTTCCACACCGAGAAGGTCGAGGTGGAAAATGTCCGCTATCGCGGCGAGCCCTCCGATATCCAGTTCTCGATGGCGATAGGCTATTGGGGTGATATCCAGGTCGAACTGATCCGCCCCAACAACGACGCACCATCCATGTTCAAGGACTGGCGCGAAAAAGGATTGCAAGGCGTGCAGCATCTGTGCCTGATCGTTGATGATCTGGATCATGCCCGCGCGCTGACCGAGGAAGCCGGCGGCGAGGTCATCCAGGAAGTCAGCCTGCCCGGCGGGGTCGGCGGCGCCTTTTACGCCGATTATGGCGGCGGACCCGGTACAGTCATCGAATATTTGCAAATTCCGCAAGCCGGAATCGACGGTTTCGCGGCGATGCGCCAGATGCATCTCGACTGGGATGGCCAGACAAACCCCGTGATAGGAAAAGAATAGATGAGCGAAGCGCCCGAACGCCGCCCCGACCAGAAACCGATCCAGTGCGTACTGGTTGCCGCCGGCAAATATCATGATATCGACTATGCCCGGCTGGAAGTGATGAAACTGCTCGCCGAAGATGACCGGATCCGGGTGCGGGTGTTCGAGGATTATGAAAATCTCGATGCGATCCGCAACGCCGATTTTCTGGTCAGCTACACTTGCGACCTGAAGCCCAGTCCGGAAGCACAAAAAAATATCCAGAATTTTGTCACAGGTGGCGGGCGCTATTTTGCCTTGCATGGCACCAACTCGGTTCTAAAATTCCTGGAAAACGGACTGGTCGATGCGCCGGACGAGATGCCGGTCTTTGCCGACACGCTTGGCACCCGCTTCCTGTCGCATCCGCCGATCATCCCGTTCACCGTCGACAATGCCCAACCGGATCATCCTTTGGTCAAGGGCATCCCCAGCTTCGAGACCACCGACGAGCAATATCTGGTCGAGACCCGCGCCGAACTGGATGTGCTCCTCGACACCGAATATAATGGCACGGATGACATCAGCGGCTTCGTCCACAGCGATATTCCCAAGAGCCGCCACCCGGTCTTCTATATAAGGCGCATGGGCGAAGGCGCGGTGCTCTATCTGACGATGGGCCATTGCCGCGGCCATTATGACATGCAGCCGGTGCTCGACTGGTGGCCGGAGATCGACCGGTCCGGCTGGCAGCAGCCGATCATCTATGATCTGTTGCGCCGCGGTATCGGCTGGAGCTGCGAAACCGCGATCGCTAAATTCTAACCCCGATTTTTTAAGAAACACAAAGGAGAAGACAATGGATTTGGGACTCAAGGGCAAGAAAGTCATTCTCACCGGCGGCAGCCGCGGACTCGGCCGTGCTGCGCTGGAACATTTCGCCAGCGAAGGCGCTGACGTGGCGTTTTTCTCGCGCAATGCCGAACAGGTCGCCACCGCGAAAAAGGAACTGGAAGCGCATGGCGGCAAGGTGATTGGCGATGCGCTCGACATGACCGATCTCGACGGCTATGCGAAATGGCTGGAAAAGGCGGCCGGCGATCTCGGCGGCTGCGATATTTTCGTGCACAATGTCAGCTCCTCGGGTGCCGGCGCGACCGGTGACTGGGAAGTCACCTTCCAGACCGACATCATCGGCGCGGTCAAGGCCATGGAAGTGCTCGAGCCGCATCTGGAAAAATCCGATGACGGCAGCGTGATCTTCATGTCCTCTACCGCAGCCTTCGAAACCTTTGTCGCACCGCAGGCATTCAACGCGATGAAAGCCGCGCTGATCACCTATGGCAGCCAGCTCAGCCAGGCGCTTGGCCCAAAGGGCATTCGCGTCAACATGGTCTCCCCGGGTCCGATCAAGTTCCCCGGCGGCAACTGGTCGCAGATCGAGAAGGGCATGCCGGAATTTTACGAAGCCACCAAGACCGGCTTCGCGCTGGGCGATTTCGGCACCGCCGATGATGTCGCGCGCGGCGTGGTCTTCCTCGCCAGCCCGGCGTCCAGCTACACCACCGGCGCGCATCTGGTGATCGACGGCGGCTTCACCAAGCGCGTGCAATTCTAGGCGCAAGCCGCGCCTGACTTTCGGGGCGCGGACGCGCTGTTTTTGCGCTAGTATCAGGGCTCCGGCTAATTGCCGGGGCCCCTTTTTTTAGAAGGCACGACTATGACGGACCAGAAAACCAACGAATATCCCGCCAAAGGCTATGCCACCCATGCGCCGGACCAGCCGCTCGAGCCCTTTGCCTTCAACCGGCGCGGCCTCCGCCACGATGACGTGCTGATCGAAATCTCCCATTGCGGCATCTGTCATTCGGACCTGCACACGGCGCGCAACGACTGGGGCGGCAGCAAATATCCGGTCGTTCCCGGTCATGAAATCGTCGGTCATGTCAAAGCGGTCGGGGAAGACGTATCGGACTTTGCCGAAGGCGACCGGGTCGCGATCGGCTGCATGGTCGATGCCTGTCTCGAATGCGATCATTGCCGGCAGGGCCTGGAGCAATATTGCCTGAACGGCATGACCGGCACCTATAATGGCAAGGACCGCCGCGATGGCAGTACCACCCTTGGCGGCTATTCCGACAAGATCGTCGTGCGCAAGCAATTTGTCCTGCGTATCCCGGACGGCATGGAGATGGGCGCTGCGGCTCCCCTGCTCTGCGCGGGGATTACAACCTACTCCCCCCTGAAGCAGTGGAAGGTCGGCCCCGGCAGCAAGGTCGCGGTTGTCGGCCTTGGCGGGCTGGGCCATATGGGCGTCAAGCTGGCTGCCGCGATGGGCGCCGACGTTACGGTCCTCACCCGCACCGAAGACAAGATGGCCGATGCCAAGGCCCTGGGTGCCCAGGATATCCTGATGTCGACCGATCGCGAAGCGATGAAAGCCGCCGCCAACAGTTTCGACATGATCCTGAACACCATTCCCGTGCCGCACCCCGTCGCCCATTATATGCCCTTGCTGAAGGTCGACTGCGCCCAAGTACTGGTCGGTGTGATCGGCACGCTTCCGGAAATGCACAGCGGCCATCTGCTGGGCCGCCGGATCCTAACCGGATCGGGCATCGGCGGGATCGCCGAAACCCAGGAAATGCTCGATTTCTGCGCCGAGAAGAATATCCTGCCCGAGATCGAGATGATCGCGATGCAGGATGTCAACAACGCCTATGACCGGATGGAAAGGTCAGATGTGCGCTATCGCTTCGTGATCGACATGGAGACGCTCGTCTGAGCAGGCCTATTTGCCTTTCCCCATAAAGGCCGCGATCCGCTCGTGCATGTCCGGACCATGACCTTCGCTCTCCATCACTTCCCATTGCAGCCCTGCGTCCAGCGGGCCGCCATCGGTGGCCTCGAGCAGGCGCTTGTTCGCCGCATGCGAGAAGCCGGAATTGGCGACAATCTTGTTGGCCAGCGCTTCAATCTCGGCATCGAACCGCTCGAGCGGCACCGAATATTCGGCCAGACCGATGCGCACAGCTTCCTCAGCATTGATCATGTCGGCGGTGAACATCAGGCGCTTGGCGGTGGCGATGCCGACGCGGCGTGGCAGGCGCTGGCTCATGCCCCAGACCGGGGTCAGCGCCCATTTGGCGTGGGTATCGCCGAACTTCGCGCTGTCCGCTGCCAATATGAAATCCGCAGCGAGAGCAACTTCCAACGCACCGGTATAGCAATGGCCGTGCACCGCCGCGATCACCGGCTTCGGCAGTTTCTCCAGCATCCGCAGCGTCTCCGAATGCCAGCCGCGCGACGGCACCGCCTCGCCTTCGGCAATATCGCCAAGATCATGGCCGGCTGAAAAACATTTGCCGGCGCCGCGCAGCACAACGCAGCCGATGCTGTCATCCTTGCGCAGGTCGGCAACATGGTCGCGCAGTTCGCGGAACATCGCCACCGTCAGCGCGTTCAGCTTCTCGGGCCGGTTGAGCGTCAGCAGTGCCCAGCCATTCCTATCTTCGCGTAGCACCAGGTCAGTCATCGCTTCACTCCCTTTGTCGAACACCGTTCGCCCTGAGCCTGTCGGAGGGTGATTGCCGCATGCTTCGACAAGTTCAGCATGAACGGTGTTGGCTATGTCCTCAATAGCTACCGGCTAGTTGACCGCCCGGTCCCTGCCTTCCCAATAAGGCGCGCGCAGGTCCTTGCGCAGGATCTTGCCCGAGGGATTGCGCGGCAACGCCTCGATAAAGTCGATCGACTTGGGACATTTATAGCCGGCGATGCGGGTGCGGGCATCGGCAATGAGCTCATCCTCGGTCAGTTCCTGCCCCGCCTTCACAACAACACACGCCTTCACCGCCTCGCCCCATTTCTCGTCGGGCACACCGATCACCGCGACATCGGCAACCTTGGGATTGGCGTAGAGCGCGTTCTCGACTTCCGCCGGATAGACATTCTCGCCGCCGGAAATGATCATGTCCTTGAGCCGGTCCTGGATATAGAGATAGCCGTCCGCGTCGAGGGATCCGGCATCGCCTGTCCTCAGCCAGCCGTCTGCATCAATCGTTTCCGCCGTGGCATCGAGCCGGTTCCAGTAGCCCTTCATGTTCTTCGCCGAACGGGTGGCGATCTCGCCGATCGTATAGGGCGGCAATGTCTCGCCGGTCTCGGGATCGATGATCTTGATCTCAACCCCCGGCAAGGGCGTGCCCACCGACCGCATCTTCTCGTTGCCGTTGACATCATGGTCTTCCGGGTTGAGCGTGGTGATCGTGCCCGATGTCTCGGTCATGCCGTACATCTGGACAAAGCCGCAGCCGAGCACATCCATCGCCTGCTTCATCAGTTCAAGCGGGATCGGCGACGCGCCATAGGTGATATATTTGAGATTGGAGAAATCGACATCCCTGGCGCGCGGATGATTGAGCAGGATCTGGATCGCCGCCGGCACCATGAAGATTTTCGAGATATTATATTGCGCGATCAGGTCCAGCGCCTGGGTCGGATCATATTCTGGCAGGACGATGGCGCTGCCGCCGGTGAACATCACCGCCAGCCCGGTACCGGTCCCGCTGATATGGAAACAGGGCATGGCGAGCAGGGTGATTTCGCCGGGGACCGGTTTCTGCCAGTCCATCAGATCCTCTTCGCTGACCCCGGCGCTGCGCGACGAAAAGATCGAGCCATTGGTCATGATCGCGCCCTTGGGATGACCTGTCGTGCCCGAGGTGTAGAGCTGCAGCGCATCATCATCCTCGGCGCAGGGCACCCGCGGATCCTCGGGTTCGAAGCCATCTCGCCACGCCGGGTAGCCGGGAAAATCCCCTTCCGCCTTCTCGCTGCCCAGAATCAGCTCGACATGTTCCAGATCATCCCGGATCTTGCCGGCCAGTTCGTCAAAGCCGGGGCCAATGAAGAGGAGCTTCGCCTGGCAGTCGTTAAGGATATAGGCGACTTCGGGCGGGGCGAGCCGCCAGTTGACCGGAACCATCACCGCGCCCAGCTTGGCTGCGCCAACCAGTATCTCGAAATAGAGATGGCTGTTCTTGCCCATATAGGCGATCCGGTCGCCCTTGCGGACCCCCTTGGAGGCCAGCGCCTGCGCCGCCCGGTTGCTGCCGGCATCGAGCGCGGCATAGGTCATCTCGTCGCCTTCGAAGGTGAAGACCACCGCATCCGGCTGTTCCTGCGCCTGGAAACGCAGCACGCCGCCAATGGAAATGATTTCTTCTTCGGTCATGCAAATATCCTCTGTGCCCGATTCCGCGATCGGCTTTTCCCCAAGATACATAGAGAGGCCGCCATATGATACAGCCTAGCAGATTGACTAGCCCCAATGCCGTGAAACCGTTGGCCCCGGGGCCGCATGCTGATCTATTATTGGCTCATGTACAAGCTGGCATTGCACCAGATCACGATGATGGAGGGCGGACCGGAAGGCCTCGTCCGTTTTGCCGCCGAGACCGGGCTCGAGGGAGTCTGCCTGTTCACCGCCACTCCGCTCGATGCCAATGGCGAGGGACTGTTTCCGACCGTTGATCCGGCAGGCGCTTCATCCTTCAAGCGACTGCTGCGTGACCATGATGTGCGGATCACCAATGCCGAATATTTTCCGGTGATGCCGGAACGCGATGTAGCGCGATATCTGCCCGCCATAAGCCTTTCCGCAGAATTGGGTGCCAAACGTCTGGTCACCCATATCCACGAAACCGGCAGCGGGCGAGCGGAGGATCAATTGGCGAGTTTGTGCGCCATCGCTTCTGAACACGGGCTGGAAGTCGGTCTGGAATTCACCGGTTTTGCCGATGGCTGCAACAGCCTGGCGAGCGCGGTTGCCTTGCATCGCCGGATGAACCGCAGCAATCTGACGATAGCGATCGATGCGCTGCATCTTTTCCGCACCGGCGGCACGCTGGATCAATTGGCGGCCGTGGATCCATCGACCATCGGCTATGCCCAGCTGTGCGATGGTCCGGACTTCCGCCGGTCGAATGATTATCTCGCAGAGGCGATGCACCGGATGATCCCCGGAGAAGGCGTCTTCCCGCTGCGCGATCTGCTGGCCTTGCTCGGCCCGCATGTCGATATCGACATCGAAGTGCCTCATCATGTGATTGCAGCCGGTTTCGACACAAGAAACCGGGCCCGTCGCGCCATTGCCGCCAGCCGGGCGTTATTTGTTGAAGGAAATCAGGATGTTCCATGACACGCAACGCAATCTGAACCGGGAAATGGGTCATCGAGCCTTGTTCGAACAGGCAGCGCGGCGTGCGCGCAAGCTCAGCTGACCGGCAGCCGGGCTTTCAGTTGGGCAAGGATGACAGGGTCGGTGAGGACTTGACCGACGGCAGGTCCGAAAGATCGAGCCAATGATGTTCCGGCAGGCCATAATAGCTGTCCAGCACCGAGAAGGGCAGCCGGAACGGTCGCCCCCAACCGTTGTTCCACATGGCAACCACGCCGGTCCGGGTTGCCGGATCAAATATCATCGTCGAGCGATAGCCGTCCACCGCGCCGCTATGGCCGACCAGTTGTCGTCCGGCATAGGTAAAGCTCCGCCAGCCCAGGCCATAGGAGGGCTGGCCAAGCGCGCGGGAGAGATCACCGCTATACACGCGGCTGGTCCTGATCAGCGGCGCGTGGGCCAGCATCAGCACCTTACTCGACAGGACATCTTCATTCTCGCCCATTTGCGCGCGCAGCCAGCGGGCCATGTCGACAATGTCGCTGCTGACGCCGGCAGCGGCCGGGACTCGCCAGTAGGATTCCGACAGGGTTCGCACTTGGTTCCCCCGATGGGGCCGCGCCCAGCTTTGCGCGCCGGTGAGGCCGGTCATGCCGAATTGCGCGCTCTTCATGCCAAGCGGTTTGAACAGGCGCTTTTGTACCGCGTCGGAATAGAGGGTGCCTGCCGCCTGCGCCAATATCTCGCTCGATGCATCAAAGGCGATATTCTGGTAGCTGTGACAGGTGCCCGGTACGCACTGCAACGGGGCGGTGGCAAGCTGCGCGCGCAACAAACCGGGACTTTGACCGTCCTCAAGCTTGAGATCATAGGCATTTTTGGTGAGGCCGGTCTGGTGGGACAAAAGCTGTGCCAGCGACATTTGCGATTCGGCACCGCCAGGCAAGCGGAGGGAAGTCCGCCACTTGCTGAGCGGAGCGTTGAGATCAAGACCATCCTCTGCCGCCAATTTCGCGGCCAGCGAGCCCGCCACCCCTTTTGATACCGACGCCCAGCGGAACACCGTCTGCGGCGTCACCGGCTCGCCGCTTTGCTTGTCTGTCACACCATAAGTGGAAACAAAGCGAAGGTCGCCATCCTCCACGATCGCCACGGCCAGCCCCGCCATTTCCGGACGGGCCGCCAGCGCTGCAAAGTCCCGGTCGAGCCGTTGATAATCGATCTTTCCCTGCCAGTCATCCGGGTCGGTTGGCAGGCGGGTAGGCATTTCGAGTTCGGCAAGGGTCGGTACCGGAAAACCGGCTTGCTGGACGACCAGCGCCTGTTCGCCATACCAGCCGACGAGCATCAGGGCAGAAAGCCCGAGTAATGGTGCCAGATATTTTTTCACATCCAGTATCTTATAAAGCCATTTCATAATTTGCGGTAGTTTTTGCGGCAACGTCGTCGGCGCTGACCCCCGGTGCCAGTTCGACCAGCCGGAACGGACTGTCATGGTCGGGACGCTGGAACACGCACAGATCGGTAATGATCATGTCGACGACATTGGCGCCGGTCAGCGGCAGCGTGCAGGCAGGAATGAATTTGGGGCTGCCGTCCTTCGCGCAATGGTCCATGACAACGATGATTTTCTTGACGCCGGCGACCAGATCCATCGCCCCGCCCATCCCCTTGATCATCTTGCCCGGGATCATCCAGTTGGCGATATCGCCATTTTCCGCGACTTCCATCGCGCCCAATACGGTCAAGTCTATATGGCCGCCGCGAATCATCGCAAAGCTGTCGGAGGAACTGAAATAGCTCGACGAGGGCAATTCGCTGATCGTCTGCTTGCCCGCGTTGATCAGGTCGGGGTCAATTTCGTCCTCATAGGGAAACGGTCCGATGCCAAGCATCCCGTTTTCGCTCTGCAAGGTGACCTCGACGCCGGGCGGAATATGGTTGGCGACCAGCGTCGGAATGCCGATCCCCAGATTGACATAATAGCCATCGTGCAGTTCCTGAGCCGCCCGGGCGGCCATTTCATCGCGAGTCCAGGGCATATTCATCCTTCTTTTTCATCTGGCAGTGGGTCTGCTGCTTCCGTCGCTTCCACGAGCGGCGGGGGGGTCAGGAACCAGCCGTTGTCAAACATCGACTCTAGCATGATCGCTCCGTCGGGGTCGCGCAAATAGACATAGAGTTCGTCGAAATCCGACCGGTCGTCGCCTGCCATGGCGACGATGCAATAGTTTCGCGCGGCATCCCAGCGCCGAACCTGTTTGCGATCTTCATCGCCGCGGTCAAGAAAAAGAAAATCATCCGATTCGGACTGCGAAAAACCCGCCTCCTCGAGAATCGCTGCCACTTTGTCGGACGCGCTCACGGGCTGACCAGACAACCAGATCACGCTGATCCCGGCCGCGCGCAGGCTCAGCAGCACTTCGATCAATCCATTCTGCCGGTATAGCGTGTCCGCTTCCATCCAGTCGCGGCCCGCCTTGTCGTCGAGATCAATGACCACCGCCAAGGGCTTGCCGGCGCAGGCGACGGTTTCCGGCTTGATAATATCCACCCGCGGAACCAGCACCACCGATTGAACACCTTTGCCTTCCGCAAGCTTGGCCGACTGCTGCAGCGCATAAGCGGCAAAATCGGCATAGGGTGAAGAGTCCGGACCCACCGGCTGGAAAAATTGCGAGATATAATCGGCAGCGTCGCCATCAAGTTCGACCTCGACAATTGTGGAAGTGCCACCTTGGCCGGTAAATTTCTTGGCCGTTCTGGGCAATCCGCGCGCCGCCCCGTCGTCGCCTCCGATGGTGACCGACCCCACCGGCATCGCCAGATCTATCGCACCGGATGCGACCAGGGCGCGCTTCGCCTTGGTGCGATCAATTTGATTCTTGCCCAGCGCACCCACAGCCGCAAGCGGCAGCAATGCAGCAACGCAGCTCGAAAGCAGCGGCAAAGCCGCTAGCGCGAGCAAAGAGAGGCGACGCCGGCTCATCAGGCGGCTTCACGCTCCCGGGTCATGCGGAATTCGATCTTCTTGTCATAGGGCGCACCGTTGATCAGGCGTTTGACATAAATGCCCGGCAGATGAATGCAATCCGGATCCAGTTCTCCGACTTCGACGATTTCCTCCACCTCGGCGACGCAGAGTTTGCCGGCGGTTGCCATTGGCGCATTGAAATTGCGCGCGGTCTTGCGGAACATCAGATTGCCCGCCTTGTCTGCCTTCCAGCCCTTGATCAGGCAGAGATCGGCATAAATTCCGCGCTCGAGGATATAGGTTTCGCCCTCGAAATCCTTGTGTTCCTTGCCCTCGGCCACCTGCGTCCCGACGCCGGTCTTGGTATAGAAACCCGGAATGCCCGCACCGCCAGCACGGCAGCGTTCGGCGAGCGTGCCCTGCGGACAGAATTCCACCTCCAGTTCGCCGGACAGAAACTGCCGCTCGAATTCCTTGTTCTCGCCGACATAGGAAGAGATCATCTTCTTGACCTGCCGCGAGCGGAGCAGCTTGCCGAGGCCTTCATTGTCGATTCCGGCATTGTTGGAAGCGATGGTGAGGCCCTTGGCTCCATCCTGCTGGATCGCGTCGATCAGCCGTTCCGGTATCCCGCACAGACCGAAGCCGCCGACGCAGAGATGCATGTCATCGAACAGGAGACCCTCAAGTGCGGCAGCCGCATCCGGATAGATTTTTTTCATAGTTGCGCTTTCCTCAATGATTGCCCGGCATCTAGCGCAGGTGCCGCACGAGCGTCCAGAATAGAATATGTTTGAAACGAGGAATCGGTTATGCGCCGCCCGATGCTCCGCTTGCTTGCCTGCCTGTCCCTGTTCTTCTTTCTGGTGCCGGTCACCTATGTGCGCGGTCCCGTGCCTCCGGCAAATGACAGCCAGTATTTAGCCTCGAACCGGTACAACTGGACAGCAGCGCCCCCGCCCGGGCCCGGGTCGGTGGTCTTGAATTTCTCGGCGGCTGGAAAATCACCAGCGACAATCACGAGTTCGGCGGCATATCATCCATGCTGGTCATGCCGGACAACCGGGTCCTCATGCTCAGCGATAATGGCACATTGGTCGGCTTCACCCTGGACGCAGGCAAAGACCAGGCCATCCGTCCGTTCATCGCGCCCTTGCCGGACGGACCGGCCAAACCCAATGAACATGCGCGAAAAAACTGGGATTCCGAATCTCTGCTCCACGATCCCGCGACCGGCCAGTTCTGGGTGGGATACGAGCATCAGCACAGCATCTGGCGCTATGGCCTTTCCTTTTCCCGGACAGAGCGTGTGAATTTTCCGAAGGCTATGCAGAAATGGCCCGAAAATGGCGGCGCGGAGGCAATGCTGCGTTTGCCCGATGGCCGCTTTCTGGTCTTTTCGGAATCGGCAAAATATCCTGCAGGCGGCTTTCAGGCGCTTGTCCTTGATGGCGACCCGTCCGAGCCGACCAGCAAGGCGGTATCGTTCGGCTACCGGCCACCCGAAGGCTATAAATTGACCGACGCGGCATTACTGGATGACCGCTCGGCGCTGATGCTGCACCGCCGGTTCACGCCCCTGCATGGCGTTTCGGCAATATTGTCCATCGCGCAGCTGGCGGATTTCGCCCCCGGGAAGGTTGCGACATCGATCCCGATTGCCACTCTGAAACCGCCGCTCAAGGTCGACAATATGGAAGCGATCGCCGTTTCTCGCGACGGCAATGAAACCATCGTCTGGCTCGCCTCGGATGACAATTTCAGCGGTCTTCAGGAATCGCTGCTGCTGAAATTCCGGCTGCTGAAAGACAGGCCCCGGCAGCAGAAGGCCGGCCCCGGTGACCAAACTGAAAAAGCCGGAGCGAGCCCCGGCTTTTCAGCATTCGAATCGGACTGATCGCTTAAGCGGTGGCAACCTGCTTTTTCGCGATTTCCTTCTTGAGGCGCTTCACCCGCAGGCTAAGCTTCTCGTCCTTGGTTTTCAGCAGCCAGTTGTCGAGGCCGCCGACATGTTCGACCGAACGCAGGCCGTGCGTCGAAACGCGGAGCTTCACGCCCTTGCCCAATGCGTCGGAGAGAAGCGTCACATTTTGCAGGTTGGGCAAAAAGGTCTTCTTGGTCCGGTTTTTGGCGTGCGACACATTATTGCCTACCAGCCGAGTCTTACCTGTCAGTTCGCAAATCCGCGACATCGTATAAGTCCAATTTCTTGTTGTTGAGTGATTCCCACGGGAAAGAGCGGTCCCCTAACCGCAATCGGGCCATGCGTCAAGCATATCGGCGGCAATTTGCACGATCGCGCTGTCCTATGGCCTTCCGCCCGCTTCCCCGCTAATCGATTATCATGACAGGGGCAAAATATACTTCATTCATGGGCGATGCGCTGGCCCTGGCGGATGCGGCGATCGCTGTCGGCGAGGTTCCGGTCGGCGCGGTCGTCGTCCGCAGCGGAAAAATTATCGGCCGTGGCCACAACCGCACCCGCATTGATTCCGACCCCACCGCTCATGCCGAGAT
>LADL02003694.1_pt1 | contig 15475 bp, 16 predicted proteins | sample 619721 | NCBI WGS metagenome assembly LADL02 (sample SAMN03397408, study PRJNA257561) | rock porewater metagenome | biome: terrestrial; feature: Opalinus Clay rock; material: porewater; isolation source: Opalinus Clay rock porewater BRC-3 borehole | place: Switzerland: Mt Terri URL, St-Ursanne ...
CCATTTGCCAATTGCTCCACCAAGCCACTCACGCTGCCTCTGTCCAACGGCTAGCATGTCGTGATCTTGACCAGTTAAGACTTCAACTTTGAATTGCTTTTCAAGCCGCTCTTTGTTCCAAATTCCGAGCTCGTGGACACGAAGGGTTCGACTCCACACGTTTTCTAAAGTAAGTGCCTGCAAAGCGTCTGAGAGCCACTTCACGTCTTCATCTGAGGCTACAGTGCCAATAATACCATCTAACAAAAATTCATCAGTAGTCCCTAGGCGAGAAAGATCACAGGTAATTTTTCCGCTGCTATCTTGGCGCCAGTAAAAATCCAACAAATCGTCAACAGCAAGTCGTCCATAGCGCGCCTCATCCTCGTCGCGATCCGATTTTTTAGACTTCTCCCGCAGCCGTGCTGTGATTATCCGACGAGCCAAGTGCCCCTCCTAGGCTATGGTGGTTTGCCTCAGGCAAATTATATTATGGCATTTTTCCCAATTTCACAAAGAAACTTAAATGGGACTGCCCTCGTTCCGATTCCAAGCTCATTATCAGATAAATATCCTCTAGAGCTTGAATCAGAGCTGACCAACACGACGTTGTTTTGGCACCAGTTGGTAGAGCTTGAATAGCAAGCGCTTCTTCTGATACCGAATTTGCGCCCCGCCGGGAGGCGAAGTCCACAAATCACATCTAAGTGCTTGAAAAAATGGTGGACGCACTAGGGCTCGAACCTAGGACCCGCTGATTAAGAGTTATAAATCAGGCCCAAACGCACCCTAACTTATCAAAACGTCCTACCCCGAAAAAGTGCCTGTATTACCTTGCAATGTGATGCGATGTTAGGCAATGTGATGAACAAGGGGTAACGGAACAAAACAAGCCATTCTGTTACCCCAGTGTTACCCCAAGCGGACTTTTTGAGTTTGGCAGGGGTTTGGAGCGGCATTCTAGGGCCGTTCCAGCACAAGTGATTGAAACCCTAGCATAACCGCCGGGGTAACAGCGGGGTAAACGGCAAATGGCACGGGCACTAACTGCAAAGACAATTGAGACAGCCAAAGCGGGCGAAGCGCGGCGCGAATTGCCCGATGGCATTGTGCCGGGGCTTTATCTGGTGGTGCAGCCAAGTGGCGCTAAATCATGGGCGCTGCGCTATCGCTTCGCGGGCAAGCCGTGCAAGCTGACCTTGGGCCGCTGGCCAGTGATGACACTTAAGGATGCGAGGCAGGCCGCAGCCGATGCGCTCGACAAGGTGGATCGTGGCGACAATCCGGCAGGGCTTAGGCAGGCTGAAAAGGCCGCACAAGCGCAGGCGCAGCTAGAAGGCCGCAACAAGGTCAAAAACCTGTTAGACGAATTCGAGAAGCGCCACCTAGCCAAGCTGAAAAGCGGCAAGCAATCCCGCGACTTTCTCGACCGTTTCGTTTTGCCCGCATGGGGCGAAAAGGACGTGCAGACCATCGCCAAGCGGGACGTTATCGAACTGCTAGACGGCATTGCGGACAGCGGGCGCGGCACAAGCGCAAACCGCGTCTTGGCGCATACCCGCAAGTTTCTGAACTGGTGCGTGGAGCGGGATATTTTGCAGGCATCGCCAGCCGCAGGGGTGAAGGCTCCGGCGGATGAAAACGCCCGCGACAGGGTGCTTTCCGATGACGAGATACGCCTATTTTGGGCCGCTTGCGACAGCGCGGGCTATCCGTTCGGGCCGCTTGGCAAGTTGCTGCTGCTGACAGGCCAGCGGCGGGGTGAAGTTGGCGGGATGACGTTTGGCGAGATATCCGGCGACACGTGGAGCCTTGCACCTGACAGGACCAAAAACGGGCGCGCCCATGACGTGCCATTGTCGCAGGCCGCACAAGCCATTCTGGCGGGCGTGGAGCGCATCAAGAGCAGGGCGGGCCATGTGTTCACGACGACAGGCGAAACAAGCGTGAGCGGCTTTAGCAAGGCACACAAGATTATCAGCGCCAAGATGGCCGAACTTGCCAGCGAGGCCGCAGGCGAAGCCGTGGAGATACCCGCTTGGACGTGGCACGACTTGCGCCGGACTTGTGCAACGGGCTTGGCGCGCCTTGCCGTGCCTGTTTGGGTGACAGAGGCGGCGCTTAATCACGTGAGCGGGACTAGGGCAGGGCTGGTGAGCGTTTATCAGCGCCATGACTACGCGCCCGAAAAGCGCGAAGCCTTGGACCTATGGGCGCAGGCCGTGGCGGATATCTTGGCAGGCTTGGAACCCGTGGAGCAAATGGCCAAGCGTGAACAAGAGCAACGCCAGCGCGATATCGAGATTGCAGCCGCTAACAATGTGGTAAAGCTGGAGGCGCGGGCGTGATGGCGGACTTTGCCGATATTGCGGCCTCGTTTGACAGTGTCGAAGCGGCTAAGGCGGGCAATCTTGAACCCATGATCGCACGTTTGGCAAGGCTCACCCCTAGCGAGGCCGAATGGCTCGCTGCTGAATTGCGTGGTGAACACAAAACCAAGCGTGGTCGGCCCAAATTGAGTCAAGCAAAGGGAGCTCATCTCCCGATCAAGAAAGGCTTTGCGGACAATAACGACATTGATCTAGCAGCTTGGGACGCGTTCAATTTCATACTGCGCGCCGAGGGCAAGAGTGACGCCGAGGCGAGACGCGAAATTGCCAAAATACTTGGCGAGGACCCTAAAAACGTCTCCCACCGCCTCAATCGTTTGAAGTGCCACTTGGCGACAGGCAAAGCCCGAGCAGAATATCGAACCTCTCGAAACGATACGCTTCGCTCGGCGGAAGTGATCGTCGAGGCTTTCGCGCGGATTGGCCTAGCGACTGATCCGGTCCTCCGATTTCCAATCTTACTGGCACTCGGCCGGAAATAAAATAGCGGGCGTTTTGTTCCTTTGGGGAACGTTAGAACATGCTTTAACTGGTGCGCCATGCTGAACAAGGAGCATGGCATGGCAAGCAATCCCGCCCCCGAATTCTATAGCCCTGAGCGCCGTATCAATGCGGCTGCTGTCCGCGATATGTGCGGCGGGGTGTCTGATATGACGCTCTGGCGTTGGCTCGAGCACCGCGACTTCCCCAAGCCCGTTTACATTGCGAAGCGCCGCTACTGGAAGGCGGCTTCGGTCGTCGATTGGCTGGAAGCGCAGGAGCGGGAAAGCGCCTGATGGATACGAAAAACCCCCGCACCGGGCAGAGTGCGAGGGCTTCGAAATCCACGGCAGCGGACAATCGGAACCCTACCCAAAACACCCCCGAAACGCAACCGCAAGCGCGCCCTTACCGCGTCGTCATCGGGCGCGATCTATGGCAGCGATGCGTCGTTTCGGTTGAACCCGCGACCATTACGCGCCAGCCGCGCAGCTTCCCTAATCATGGGGCTGCAATGGCCTATGCCGAGGGCTTGGCGCAGCTCGAAGGTTGGCCGCTTATTGACCGGGCAGGGGGTGCAGAATGAGCGCCCCTATCGTCGCGGATGATCCCGCGCTCGCCTATCATATCCAGCAATATTGCCCCGGCGCTGAAGGCGATGAATTGGCGCAGCGTATGGCGCTGCTGAAGGCCCGTGATTGGTCCGCAGCCTTGCGGGGCCGCTCGACTAGCTGGCTTGCCGATCAAGCCGCTTCCCATGCCCATGAGGTTGCGGGGCGGTTTGTGTTTCGACCTGGGGAGAGTGAAGCGCGCCTAGCTTTGGCTGCGCAGCTTTGCCGCTCCCTAGTCCGCGCTGCGATGGCGGCGGACAGTCTCGACAGCGAGGAAACCCCGCTGTGACCGATCACGAAATTGAGGCGCTAGAGCGCATGACAAACGAATATCAGGGCATCGCCTCTAAGCCTGCCAGAAACGGCGAGGTGAGCGAGGATGCAATTGCGCTAGCATTTGCGCGCCGCCATGCCGACAAGCTGCGCTTTGACCATAGCGCGGGGCGCTGGTTTGAGTGGACCGGGACGCGGTGGCAGCGGAACGAGACTAAGGTTGCGTTCCACTACGCCCGTGAATTGGCGCGCGAGGCTAGCGACGGGCAAAAGACGTTCTGCAAGTATAGCGTTGCCAACGGGGTTGAAGCGTTCGCCCGCGCTGATCCCGCGCTTGCGGTGACTGCTGACGTTTGGGACCGTGACCCGTGGCTGATTGGAACACCCGGCGGCACCGTCAATTTGCGATCTGGGCAGATAGCGCCCGCGCGCCCCGGCGACCTAATCACGAAACAGACAGGGGTTGAACCTGCCCGAGGAGATCCGGCGCGATGGCTGCAATTCTTGGATGAGGCGACGGGCGGCGACCGCGCTCTAATGCGCTTTCTCCAACAGATGGCGGGCTATTGCCTCACAGGCCTGACAAACGAACACGCCCTGTTTTTTATCTACGGACCGGGCGGCAACGGGAAATCTGTTTTCCTGAACCTGCTGAACTACGTCATGGGCGACTATGCCACCACGGCGGCGATGGAGACATTCACCGCGTCCAAGCATGACAGACACCCGACAGACCTAGCCAAACTAAACGGTGCGCGGCTGGTGAGCGCCAGCGAGACCGAAGAGGGCAGGGCATGGGCGGAAAGCCGCATCAAGCAAGTGACAGGCGGCGACAAGATTAGCGCCCGTTTCATGCGGCAAGATTTTTTCGAGTTTGTGCCTCAATTCAAGCTAGTGATCGTAGGCAATCATGCGCCCGTTCTGGGCAACGTGGATGACGCGGCGCGGCGACGGTTCAATATCATCCCGTTCACGCAAAAGCCCGTCACCCCTGACCGGGAACTTGAGGACAAGCTAAAGGCCGAGGTGGGGCAAATCCTGTCATGGGCAATCACGGGTTGCCGTGATTGGCAGGCCAACGGGCTTGTCAGGCCGCAAATCGTCACCGCTGCGACCGCAGATTATTTTGAGGACCAAGACCTGTTTAGCCAATGGCTAGAGGACAATTGCGAGCGCGACCCTTTGAAGTGGGAGTTGCCGACCCCGCTTTATAACGATTGGGCAGCATATGCGCGGGGCGCTGGTGATGATCCGGGCAATTCGCGCGCGATGAAAAGCAAGCTAGAGCGCGCAGGCTTCCCCCGCGTCAAAACAATGGGGCAGCGCGTCTATCGCGGGCTGGTCCTGAAGCGACCCCTGCCAAGCTATGACTAGGGATAGGGACACAAGGGGCACTAAGGGGCACCAATTCCGCTTAATCGTTACACGCGCGCGCGTGAGGGCGATAATGGGGAATATCTGTCCAATCTGTCCCTTGTGTCCCTTTGGCATGATCCGGGCCGATTTAGGGCATGGGCCTGTTAAGGAAACTGGCCGAAAATATTAACGCAATTTTGGGGCTTTTTCCCCCGCGTTTCGGGCCATCCGCTGGCAGGCAATCGGGCTTGTGGATAGCGGCGCGCTGATCTCTTATCAAAGCGTCCCTATCACTAACATACTGTAACACAATAGCTATATGGCTTCACGGCGGCGCTTAGGTTATAAAGGGGTAACAGACGGGTAACGAAAGGCCCTGCATTGCCCAAGGAAAGCGCCACCCATGACAGGCCATTGCCACAATTCAGCACGCGCAAAGGTAACGCGGGCTTCGCCTTGGCTGGTGTGGATGGCCGCTCGCTGGTGGCACGCCGCTTTCGTGAGATTTACTGCAATATCGAAGCGGACCTAGGCGGCGACCTTACCGAAGCGCAGCGCCACCTTATCGCAAGAGCCGCAACGCTCGCCTTGTGGTGCGAGGAACGCGAAACCGAACTTGCGGCTGGTGGTGAATTTGACGCGGCCAGCTATGCGACAATTTCAAACGCCTTGCGCCGCCTGCTGTCAGACTTGGGGCTTGAACGCCGGATGCGCGATGCAACGCCTACCTTGTCACAGTATCTTGCCGATAGGGCGCAGCCATGACAGCGCCCGTCACCATCCGCGAGGTAATGACTGACAAGCAGTTATTCGGTGATCAATTCGGCGGCGATAGCTTTGCGGCGTGGCGGGCATTGCTGGCAGCGTTTTACGGGCTTGAACTCACCGATGACGAGCGGCGCATCCTAGAAGCCATCACAGGCCGCGCAGGGCCGTTTCTGGGCGCTTTCAGCGAACTATGGATGGCAATTGGTCGCCGTGGGGGCAAAAGCCAAATTGCGGCGCTGGTGGCAGTGTTTGAAGCCGCGTTCAAAGATCACCGCGACAAACTTGCACCGGGCGAATGGGCAACCGTCATGTTGCTTGCAGCCGATCGGCAACAGGCGCGCACATTGCTGAGATATACTCGGGGACTGTTTCAGAATCCCATGCTTGCCCCGCTGGTGACGCGGGAAACCGAAAGCAGCATCGAACTTGGCGGCACGCGCACCATCATCGAAATTGCTACAGCATCGCACCGGGCGACGCGTGGTTATACCGTCTCAGCTTGTGTGGCGGACGAAATAGCCTTTTGGTTTCATGACGGCGCATCGCCCGATCGGGCTATCATTCAGGCCATCCGGCCAGCCTTGGCAACGCTTGGCGGGCCATTGCTTGCCCTGTCATCACCTTATGCGCGCAGGGGCATTTTGTGGGATACCTACAAGGCTCACTATGCAGGCGACAGCGATCGGATACTGGTGGCACAAGCGCCATCGCTGACAATGAACCCGACCTTGCCCGAAAGTGTTGTTGCCGAGGCGATGCGCGATGATCCGGCATCCGCTCTTGCGGAGTATGGCGCGCAATTCCGCACCGATATTGCCAGCTTTATTGATCCCGTGCTGGTGGAGGATGCAACCCGGCGCAAGCCTTTGATCCTGCCACCGCGTGAGGGCATCACCTATCGGGCTTTCTGCGATCCGTCAGGCGGCGGCGCAGATGGCTTTAGCCTTGCCGTTGCTCACACCGAGGCAGGGCGCATCATCATCGATCTGGTGACGGAGCGGCACGGCTCCCCTGCCAAGATCACGGGCGAATATGCCAGCATCTTGCGCCAATACCGCATCACCGAGGTGACAGGCGATCGATACAGCGGCGCATGGGTGCGCGATGAATTCAGCAAGCATGGCATCCGCTATCACACCGCGCCGACAGACCGCAGCGGGCTTTATTTGGAATTCTTGGCCAAGTTGAATTCGGGCAGCGTCATTTTGCCACCTGATCCCAAGTTGCAACGCCAGCTTATCGCCTTGGAACGGCGCACAAGCAGGGGTGGCAGGGATACGATCGATCACCCGCCAAATGCGCATGATGACTTAGCAAACAGCATCGCGGGTGCGGTGGCAATATCCCGGCAGCGCCAAGCAGAGACCATCACCCGGCGGATTGCTGGGCTACTTTGACGAAAGGAAATTGACCCATGAAACCTTCCGAATTGAAAGCAGAGGCCGAACGGCAACGCCTTGCACCGAAGGCCCAAGCGATCACCGTTGGCGACGAACTGGCGGGCGATCAATATGCGCGCAAAGACTGGCAGGCACGTATCGAAGCGGGTGACGTAGTGCTGTCAGGACTTGCCGCTGCGCATCGGCAGTTTTTCAATTATCACCGCGACCTGCGCGAAGCCTTTGACCGCCGCGACCCGGAACTGACACCGGACGCGCATTTTATGGCTATCAAGCGCCTTGGCGAGCAAACCCTAGCACGCGCAGGGCAGGCATCCGACGCGGCGCGGGAACGTGCCGAGGGTGAACTGACAGCCATTCGGGCATCGCTGCAAACGCAGCTTGGACTTACCGAGACACACCGTGCCGGGGAGATTCGGGCGATGCTGCGCGGCGCGACGGATAAGGACCGCAGCGCGATCCTACAGGCGGCGGTGACCGCTATGGATGGCGAGACCGTGGCGGCGGTTATTGAGGCACCCGCTTATCTTTCAGGGCTGACAGCCGAACAGGCGCAGGCGCTTCGCACGCAATACGAGCGGACGCATGGTGGAGACCTTCCTGCACGTGCTGACGCGCTTGATCGGGCTATCGCGGTCAACCGTAAGGCGGCGCTGCAAGCTTTGCAGTTTCAGGGGGCGCTTTTGCCTGCTGAACGGGCGCGTGAGATTGAGGCCAGACAACAGGCGGCGCGTGCAATGCGTGAGCGGTTGGCGACCGGCGGCTAGGGTTAGGTGCAGCGTTTCATCCTTTCGCCTGCACCGGGGCCGCGCCTGATTATTGAGCGCGGCCCTTTCCAACGGTGGAGTTTGAAGGCGATGATGCGCTTGCATTCGTCATCAGCCATAACCTGCACCGCAGGCACCTAAGCGAGAGCCAGAGGGCCATGATAGCCAAACGCGTGGCTAATATGCCAAGGGGGCGGCCTTCGGAAAATACCGCAATTGCGGCAATATCAGTTTCACAAGATGAAGCCGCTAAGATGTTGAATGTCAGTGTAGACAGCATTCAGCGCGCCCGCAAGGTTCAAGAAACCGCGCCGCGTGAAAACATGGAGCATGGCGGCAACAGGCAAGATGCAAATTTGCATCTTGAACCGCCTATCACCCGCGCCGAAGTTGACGGGCATCTGGTTTGCGCGCTGGCAGGCTTTGAGCCGGACTATCTGCGCCGTAAGCTGGTGGAGCGGGGCTAACCCCCCTTTGAGTGCGCCCACTCACGCCATCGCGCAGCGGCGGACCTTGCGGACCTATCTTTAGTTGAATGGTGCTCGCCATGATATGAGCCGGATGCGACCCAGACACTGCTAGAGTGCTGCACCACGGATAGCTCGAAGCTCTCGCCCCACACAGTCACGAATTCAATCACCTTGCGCATGGTGGCGAAATATCAGCTTTTCCACAGACAGGCGAGGGCGCTTTACCCCGGCGCTATCTGTTACCCCATACGTTACCCCGAAGGCTTTTGCCCGATTAGGGGAGGGTAAATTCGCTACTAAGTGATTGTTTTTATGGTGGACGCACTAGGGCTCGAACCTAGGACCCGCTGATTAAGAGTCAGCTGCTCTACCAACTGAGCTATGCGTCCATTCCGACGTCCCCATCAAGGGGCCGGACAGCGAAACGAGGCGACCTTGGGGCACTCGATTCGCGTGAGGCGCTGCATTTAGCGCGTATCACCCCGATGGCAAGGCCCTATTGCGCCTTTTCATAAAGGTGGCTCCTCAACCCGCCAGACCGCGATGGGGTGTGCGCTGGTTCCAGCGGTTCACCATCATCAGCAGCCCGATACAGATCATGTTGGTCATCATCGAAGAACCACCATGGCTCATCCACGGCAAAGGAATGCCCTTGGCGGGTGCCATGCCCATCACCATCAGCAGGTTGATCGCGATATAGAAAAATATCGTCGCGGTCGCCCCAGCGGCGAGCAATGCGGAGAACCGGTCCTGTGATTGCGCTGCAACCTTCATCCCCCAACGCAGGATCAGTCCGTACATCAACAACACGAACAACCCGCCAACAAGGCCCCATTCCTCCGCCATGGAGGCGAACACAAAGTCGGTATGCGGTTCGGGCAGATAGTTAAGGTGGCTCTGGGTGCCGTTATTGAACCCCTTGCCGAAGATCCCGCCTGATCCGATCGCAATTTTGGACTGGGCGATGTGGTACCCTGCGCCCAGCGGATCGCTTTCCGGATCAAGGAAGGTCGTCACGCGCGCGCGCTGGTAATCATGCAAGGCGAAGAAATACACCAGCGGCGCTGCACTTACCGCCGCGCCGCCTGCCAGCAGGAACCACCACATGGGCAATCCGGCAAGGAACATCACCACCACACCGCCAAACGCAATCGCCACCGACGTGCCAAGATCGGGCTGCATCAGGACAAGCCCCATGGGTAGCACGATCAGCATCCCCGCAGGCACGAGCGAGCGCCAGGTGCCCACCATCCCCAAGGGCAAAGTTTCATAAAACCGCGCCATCGCCAGCACCACGGCAGGCTTCATCAGTTCGGATGGCTGGATGCGGACCGGGCCAAGCTCAAGCCAGCGTTGGCTCCCCCCGCCAACCGCGCCGACAACCTCCACCGCGAGCAGTAGCAACAGCACGGTGAGGTAGCCCGGATAGGTAACCGCCCGCACCACATCGCGCGGCATGGCAGCGATGATGGCAGCCATCACCGAAAACACGAGAAAGCGGAGAAAATGCGATGCTGCGAACGGCTGCATAGCGCCGCCGCCAGCAGAATAGAGCACCAACCCGCCGAATGCGGTCAGCATCACCAGCGGGATCAGCATTTCCCATGGCTGGCGGGCAATCGCATCGGGCACAACCCTGTGGGCGGCAGTGCTGTTCATTCGCTAACCTCGGGCGGCGCGGGCGCCGGTTCAGGTTGTTGCTCTGGTGAAACGACCGTGGCGGCAGGCGGTGTTGCAGAGGGGTTAGCCTCTGCACGCGGGGTGATCACATCCTCAGCGATCGCTTCGGTTTGAGTGGCAGCCACGCGGGCCTCGGCCTCAACCCGGTCGAAGATTTCCTCGTCCCGGCGCGGCGGACGGCGGACTTCGGCACCGCGCTCGGCCGCATAGGTGGCATAACGAGCCTCAAGTCGCTGCTGCGCGGTGCCGCCCCACTGCTTTTCCAGCGCAGTGAGCGCCTCCATCCCCTTGGTCGGATCGAACAGAAAGGTCGTTACATCACGGGCAATCGGGTAGGCAGCGCCCGACCCGCCGCCATGTTCGATCACCACTGCTCCGGCATAGCGCGGGTTATCGAAGGGTGCGAAGAAGATGAACAATCCGTGGTCGCGGTATTTCCACGGGCCGGTGCGCCCGTTCGATATGCTGAGCGAAACGACCTGCGCGGTGCCGGTCTTGCCCGCGATCTGCACGTCCTTGATAGGCAGGCGGGCGCGGCCAGCAGTGCCGGGGCCATTCACCACATCGCTCATCGCCTGACGCACGTATTCGACGTGTTCGGAGGGAAAATCGATGGTGTCGAAGCCCTTCGGCTTTGTGTCCAAGGTCAGGCGAGGCATGACATGGCGACCAGTGGCGAGGCGCGAGGCCATCACCGCCAGTTGCAACGGGCTGGAGAGCATATAGCCTTGGCCAATGGTGGCATTGACCGTGTCAAAGGTCTGCCATTCACGCCCCCATTTCTTCATTTTCCATGCGGGATCAGGCACGGTTCCGTAGAACTGGCTGGTCACAGGCAGAGGAAACTCCTCCCCCATTCCACACCGCCGCGCCATTGCTGCAATCGGGTCCATGCCCACGCGCTGCGCCATCGTGTAAAAATAGACATCACAGCTTTGATAAATGCCCCGCGCCATGTCGACCGCACCGTGACCGCGCCGGTTCCAGCAGCCAAACACGCGATTGCCGACACGCAGGCCCCCGCCGCAATGCACCTTTTCATGTGGGTCGATGCCCTGTGCCATCAACGCCATTGATACCATCGGTTTGACGGTGGAACCGGGAGGATACAGCCCTTTCAGCACCTTGTTGCGCAACGGAACGCGCTCATCATCGCGCAGCATGGCGTATTCGACGCTGCCGATACCATCGGAAAAACTGTTGGGATCAAAACTGGGCATGGATGCCATGCACAAAAGATCGCCGGTGCGGCAATCCATCACCACCACCGATCCGCTTTCCAACCCGATCCGGCGGGCTGCATAGTCCTGCAACGGCCCATCAATGGTGAGACGCACGGGTGCACCCTGCACATCCTCACGGGTTTCCAGATCGCGCACGATCCGCCCGCTGGCGGTCACTTCAACCCGCCGCGCACCCGGCACGCCGCGCAGGTCTTTTTCAAACTGCTTTTCCAGCCCGTCCTTGCCGATCTTGTAGCCCGGTGTGATCAGGATCGGGTTGGGATCTTTCTCATATTCCTCGGCTGATGCCGGGCCGACATAGCCGATCAGGTGACCGACGCTGGAGGCGGTGGGGTAAAACCGCGAAAAGCCGCGCTGCGGCACCACGCCGGGCAGATCGGGCAGGCGCACGCTGAGCGCGGCGAATTGTTCGTAATTCAATCCGCTGGCCACCTCGACCGGAGCGAACCCGCGCGATGTGCTGACCTTGTCCTTTATGTCGGCGATCCGCGTCGGCTCAAGCGCCAGGAGTTCACCCAAACGGTCAATCGTAGCGGACGCATTATGCATCCGTTCGGGGATCAGATCGACGCGGAAATCCGCTCGGTTGGATGCAAGCGGGGCGCCGTTGCGATCAAGGATCCAGCCTCGGCGCGGGGGTATCAGAGTGAGATTGACGCGGTTGCTTTCGGATTCGAGACGGTATTTCTCATTCTCGGCGATCGCCAGATAGCCCAGCCGTAATGCCAACAGAGCGCCAATCCCGCCTTGCACCGCGCCGATCAGCACCGCCCGTCGTTCAAAGGTTGCGCGCAGGATCGTGGCGTTGATGACCCGTCCACGGCGCAGCGACCCATCGCCCAGGAACGGAAAACGCATCAGGCGATCTTTCGTGCCCGGGCAAGCCGGAACCGATCAAGGCTGGCAACCATACGCGCCATTATCGGATAAAGCAGGATTGCCAGCAAGGCCTGCGGCAGCGCCACCAGCAGCATTTCCGATGTCACCGGCGCGCCTGATGCCAACAGCGTTGCCAGCCAATATCCAACCACCATCACTCCGGCAGTGAACCAGTCCAGCCAGAAACCGCGCCAGGGAAACCGCGTTTCAATGATTTCAATCGCAATCATGGCCAGCGACCATAGCAGAATGGCGCTGCCAAATGGTTGTCCGCTGAAAAGATCGTCAAATGCGCCCAGCGGCACGCCCGCCCAAAGCGGCAGCAGCCCGGGCCGAACCATGCGCCAGCCCAGCAGCAGCAAAAATCCGAGCGGCGGAACGAGCGGCATTACATCCGCGATCAACATCACCGGGATGAACGAAGCAATCATGATCGACAAATAGGGGACGCTGCGCGCGCGAAGGGGGGAGGACGTGCGGTTGATGCGTTGTCCATAAATATCTGACCGTGCGCGGGGATCAAATTGCTCCATTACCGATCATCCGCCGCTGCACTCGCAGTTGGCGTGGCGGAAGATGGTTGCTGCTCGGCGTTGGCGGCACCTTCCGGCGTGCCAAGCGAATTTTCGCCGCGCAGCACCGCCACAGCAGCGGCTTGGTGGATCGGCTCAACCGCGACGAAATTGGTGGCCGCAGGCTCTGCCACCAGACGCGCAATTCCGCCATCCTCGGTTATCTTGCTGATTACCGCAACCGCGACGCCGGGCCGGTAATATCCGCCAGCGCCGCTTGTCACCATCAGATCACCGACCTTGAGCGGATTGATCCCGAGATTGACCAGTCGCACCCGCAGAAGTCCATCCCCGCGCCCTTCGGCAAAGGCGATGACGTCATCCTTCGCCCGGCGCACCGGCAGCACGCTTTCGCTGTCGGTGAGCAGCAACACCCGCGCCGAATTGCGGCCGGTTTCCAGCACCCGTCCGATGACGCCCCGTTCGGAAATAACCGGCATCCCCGGCGTTACGCCATTATTTGCCCCCGCACTGAGATAGGCGTGCCGCCGTGTGCTGGTAGCGGTCGACCCGACCAAGCGTGCGATGGAGACGGGCTTGACCTCGGAATCTTGCAGGCCAAGTAGTGACTTCAAACGCCGGTTCTCGGCCCTGACGGCGTCGGCTTCAGCCAGACGGACGCGCGCGATTTCCATTTCCTCACGCAGAGCCGCATTCTGGCTGCCTGCGTTGAAATAGCCCCCGATGCTGGCGAAGAAACCTTGAGTTTCGGTGCGCGCGACCGCGCCCGCAGTGCCTGCCGGTGTTACTATATCGCTCGCGCCTCCGCGCAAAGGGGCAAATGCAGATGGCTGCCACAGCGACAACATCAGCAACGCCAGCCCCAGCAATGCGCCCGCACCGGCCAGCAAGTAGCCGGTGAACAGCGAATATTGTGCCTTCCTGGAAAAGCCCGACCGGCGCGATGAGGGAGGCGCCATGGCTTAAAGTCCCTTCTGCCAGTTCTCCCGGCTTACGCTGGCGCGCTTCACGCGGTCATCAGCACGCCGCGATAGATCGGATCTTCCATCGCGCGGCCCGTGCCGATGGCAACACACAAAAGCGGATCTTCCGCGACCGAGACCGGAAGGCCGGTTTCTTCGCGCAGATGCTCGTCAAGGCGGCGGATCAACGCACCGCCGCCGGTCAGCACGATGCCCTGATCGACGATATCGGCCGCGAGTTCGGGCGCGGTATTTTCCAGCGCGATGCGCACACCTTCAACGATTGCGCCAATCGGTTCGGACAGTGCTTCGGCAACGTGTGCCTGATTGATCGTGATTTCCTTGGGCACGCCGTTGACCAGATCGCGGCCCTTGAGCGTGATGATCTCACCGATCCCGTCTTCGGGGATCATGGCGATGCCGTAATCTTTCTTGATCCGTTCAGCCGTGGCGTCGCCGATCAACAGGTTGTGATGGCGGCGAACATAGGAGACGATAGCTTCGTCCATCTTGTCACCACCAGTGCGCACCGAGGTGGTATAGGCCAACCCGCGCAAGCTGAGAACGGCGACTTCGGTGGTGCCGCCACCAATATCGACCACCATGCTGCCAACCGGCTCGGTAACGGGCATATCCGCGCCAATCGCCGCTGCCATCGGCTCAAGGATCAGATGAACGTTCGAGGCCCCTGCGTTCGACGCCGCATCGCGGATCGCGCGGCGTTCAACCGAGGTGGAGCCCGACGGCACACAGACCACGATTTCGGGGTAGCGAAACATGCTCTTCTTGCCGTGCACCTTCTGGATGAAGTGCTTGATCATCTGTTCGGCCACTTCGATGTCGGCGATCACACCATCGCGCAACGGGCGGATCGCCTCGATGCTGTCGGGGGTCTTCCCCATCATCATCTTCGCATCATTGCCAACTGCCTTCACGCGGCGGATGCCGTTGATCGTCTCAATCGCGACCACCGAAGGTTCGTTCAGAACGATCCCCTGATCCTGCACGTAAACCAGCGTGTTGGCGGTTCCGAGATCGATCGCCATGTTTTGCGAACGGAAGCTGAAGAAATTGGACAGAAAACTCATTGGTGGTGGTGTTCCAGTGGTGGCGGGCCGCGGACCGCGTAATGAGCGCGATTGCGGGAAAATAGACCCGGTTATGACATGACGTGATGCGCCTAGCGAATCCGCGCACAAAACGCCAAAATATTTGTCCACCGCAGCGGGGATTTTTTGGGGGTTAGCCTCGAAATTGCGACCATTGATCGCTAGCGTGCGACAAATGCCCGAAATCCGCCGCCTCCCGTCCGCTCTGGTGAACCGCATTGCCGCAGGCGAGGTGGTCGAACGCCCGGCGGCGGCGCTGAAAGAGCTGGTTGAAAACGCGATTGATGCCGGTGCGCGGCGAATCGGGGTGGTGCTGGTTGATGGGGGCCTTGCCCGGATCGAGGTGGTTGATGATGGCTGCGGCATGGGGCCTGACGCAATGGCACTTGCGCTGGAACGCCACGCCACGTCAAAACTGCCCGATTCGCTGATTGGCGCAGACGGCGCAATTGAGCTGGTCACAACACTAGGCTTTCGCGGAGAGGCGCTGCCATCCATCGCCAGCGTCGCGCGGCTGACCATCGAAAGCCGCGAGGCAGGCGCGGCAGAAGGCTGGCGGCGGGTGGTCGATCAT
>LADL02002243.1_pt1 | contig 15465 bp, 14 predicted proteins | sample 619721 | NCBI WGS metagenome assembly LADL02 (sample SAMN03397408, study PRJNA257561) | rock porewater metagenome | biome: terrestrial; feature: Opalinus Clay rock; material: porewater; isolation source: Opalinus Clay rock porewater BRC-3 borehole | place: Switzerland: Mt Terri URL, St-Ursanne ...
AAAAGCCTCTAAAACGCAAGTTTAGAGGCTTTATCAAAAAGACTATTAATTAACTAATTCAAATAATTATAAATATTCTTTTATATTTTTAAAGCATTTTCATGCTTTCTGTTATTGTATTTTGAACACTGCAAATTTAAGTCATTAATAAGTCTAACTTGTTAAAGGATAGTTAATTAAATGTAAACAAATTCACAAAGTTTTTTACATAAATCCGCCACTGCCTTGCGCTTCATTGTTGTCTCTTGTTTTACGACTTTTCGCGCTATTTTTTCCTCCGCCAAATTTGTACATAAATCCAACATAAGCCGTCCTGCTTTCCCAGTTAAACTGCCCAGATTGCGGATAAGGATTTTCTGATTCAAATTTGAATTTCATTCCTTCAAAAATATCGTTAACCCTTAAACTAATGGTGCCTTTTCCTTCCAGTACATTTAAACTGGCACCGGTATTTATCATCCACATTGGATCAATTTTAAATTGGATAGATTCTCCACCGCCTCGGTACATACCAAACAATTGAAAACGTAGATTTTTAGTGACCGTAAAATTATTGTTTACTCTGAAATTTAATGAGTTACTGGTAATTTCGAGCTGTTGACCATTGGCTATTCCGCTTTCTTTTTGGGTATATAAATCGAAACTTGCATTTACTTTCCACCAAGCAGTAAATTTATGGTTGCTCGATAATTCTACACCATATCGATTGTTGCTGTCTGAATTTGTGAAAGACAACTCTACTTTGTCTTCATCCAATGGATCAGCATTAAGAATTCGGCTAATGTTATCGTTAACTCTTCGGTAAAATGTTCCAAAAGTAACTGAGCCTTTCTCGTAATTACGTGTATAATTAAGTTCATAGGAATTGGTGAATTGTGGTTTTAGATTTGGATTTCCTACGGATGTAATTGTTGGCGTACTCCATTCTCTAATCGGATTTACCTGACCAATTGACGGACGGTCGACCCTGCGGCTATAACTTAGTTGAAATTGATTTTTATCGTTCACATTATAGGTAAAAAATGCGGAAGGATACACCGTAAATATTTCATCTTTATAAGTCGCAGTTTCTGTATTTTTAACAAAAGTGCCATTTACTTCATATTGTTCTAAACGAGCGCCAAGTTGTACAGCTAATTTGTTGAAAGTTTGGTTGTAGTTTGCATAACCAGAATAGATTTTTCGATCATATTTAAATGATGAGTTGCCTTTTGGTGCTGTTTCATACCAGCCGTTTCCATCATCGATTAAATTGCCGTTGGCGTCGTAAACAAATTCGTGTTGGTTTGTAATATTATTATTTTTGGTATCTTCTATTCGTGCTTCCAAACCTAGTTCTAGTTTTGATTTTTCTGATAAAGGGTTCGTGTAATCTAAATTAATAAGGTTTGTTTTTCGGTCGTTCTCAACTTTATCATTGTAATTTGTTGTCAAATCATTGGGATGGATAATTTCCGTATAAAACGCATCTTCCGGACTTTCGGAGTTTGAAAAATTGGCCTCCAATTCTAATTTATGGTCCTTTTTTTCAAAATCTAAGGTGTAATTAAAATTATAGGCTTGGGAGGTGTCTTCCGAATCAACTAACATCGGACTGTTACTGGTAATAACATTGTTATAAGCAACCAGGGTATTTCCTTTAAATAGTTGATTTGACATGTTTTGGGTGGTATAAAACGAAAAAGTGTTTTTGTCATTTATATATACATCTGCGCCCAGTTTTAGCAGGTGAGAAGTGCCGTCATCCACAAACAAAAAGTTTTGAACGGCATTGTTATCGTATCTGACAACTTTCCCGTAATTTTCACTTTTTCCGTCCTTTACGCCATAATTTGAAAAGAAATTTACTTTTCCGGTTTTAAAATTCATATCCAATGAGCCGTTAAATCTGTTATTTACGCCAAAAGTTACTCCCGTGTTAACGGTTGCGTTAAATCCTAAATTTGTATTTTTGTGTAATACGATATTAATAATGCCGCTCATTCCTTCCGGATTGTATTTGGCTGAAGGATTGGTGATTAACTCAATGCTTTTAATGGATGTTGACGGAATTTGTTTGAGCAGTTGTGCCGTATCAATATTTGAAGGTTTTCCGTCAACCAAAACACGCACATTTTCATTGCCTCTTAAGCTTATATTACCAGTTTGACTGTCTACTGAAACAGATTGGACATTGTTTAACAACTCCGAAGCTGTTGCGCCTGCTGAGGTTAAATCCTTTCCTACATTGATCACTTTTCTGTCGATTTTTTGCGTCACTGTTGAAGTTTCTGCCACTACAACTACTTCCTCTAATTGTGAAGCTTCTTCTTTTAAAACAATGATACCTAAATTAATGTTAGTGATAGTTCTGGTAATGTTTATTTTTTTAACTTCAGTTTTATATCCAATAAATTGAATTTCAACACTGTTTTCACCTTCAGGAATTTGTTTGATGGAAAAATTTCCATTCTCATCAGTGATTCCTCCAGTGGTAGATTTGTTGCCTGCATCTTTAACAACAATACTCACATAAGGCAAGGCCTGTTTTGTGGTTTCATCAATAACTTTTCCGGAAACTGCACCAGTTTTCAGATTGTTATTTGCTGGAAGTTGTGCAGAAACCGTCAAAGAGATGATTAGACTGCATAGTAAAAGTATTTTTTTCATTTTTAGTAAATAGTAATTAGCGTTAATTATATTAGGCTTTTTTATTAAAATTTGAATTGGGTAAGAAAAGAATAACGTCTTTTACTGTTCCAATTTATGCGTTTTGTAGTGTTTAACAATTCAAAATTTAATCTGGTATTTGTAGTGTTTGTTGTTTTCATTTTTATGGTTTTTTGATTTAGTAGAGCAAAATTATATTTTATTTTAGTACTATGCAAAGCAAAGTACTATTTTAAGAATTATTTAACATTTTTTTAACTATTTCCATTCTAAATAAGATTCACCAGGTTAATGTTTTTTAATAGACTATCAATTTTAAATTATGTTACATACTGTTTTCTAAACTTTAGTTAATTTTGCAGGATGATAAAAAACACATTGGTTATTGGAGCCTCAACAAATCCAAGCAGATATTCTTTTATGGCAATTCAGAAGTTAATTAATTACGGACATCAGGTAATGGCTATTGGCAATAAAATAGGGGAAGTTAGCGGCGTAAAAATCACCACAGAAAAGGTGATATTTGAAAATATCGATACAGTAACACTTTATTTAAATAAAAAAAATCAGGAGATATTTTATGACTATATTATTGGTTTAAATCCGAAAAGGGTAATTTTTAATCCTGGGACCGAAAATGTGGAACTTGAAAATTTACTCACAAAAAATCACATTGCTTTTGAAGAAGCATGTACCTTAGTATTGTTAAGTATAGGCAAGTATTAAATTTATTGGTATTTGTAATATTGTTCAAATTAAACTTTGTGAAACATCACAAAAAATAAACCCCTTTAAATTAGATTTAAAGAGGTTTTATGATTCATTTTAATTAGATTTAAATTCTCAAAAGCGGTTGTAAAGAGATTACTTTTCAATCGTAATGTTTTACATGCTGCGATAGGAAATTAAATCCTCAATCAATTAAATCATTATTTAAAGTGAGTCTAAAAATTTGTTTAATTCTTCTTTTGTTTTACCAAGTTTAACTTGAAGTTTTCCAAGCATTTCTTCTCTTTGGCCTTCTTCATACATAAGATCATTGTCTGTTAAATCTGCATATTTTTGTTTCAATTTGGCTTTCTGGATATTCCAGTTTCCTTTTGCTTCAGTTGTGTTCATCATATTAGATTTTATTTGTGAAAGCGTTTTCACTTTTCAAAGGTATTTCTATTAACAATAAAGGGCCTTACATAATTCCGACGATATTTTATATGATTCACACATTTTAATACTTTGTATAAAAGGTGTTTATTTTAAATTAATATAGGTATACAAACCATATAAAACCAGCAAAACGGTGACAATAATTAAATTGAGCACATACACCAAACTGCTTTTGAAAAAGGAAACCAAATGAGATTCTCCATAGAAACGTCGGTGCGCCGGAAAGAAATAGAACACCATCCAAATAAGTCCTGCCGATTGAACAATCAGATTTATCCAACCTAAAATAGGAGAAACAGACAATGCAAAAAGTTTATCTATAAAAAACAGCAATAATATCATTAACAGCAAAAACGAAAAAAGGTGCAACGTAAAAATACCGTGATCATAAAAGTACCATCTTTTTTTATCATGAAATAGCCATAAAAAAAAGGCAAAAACCGGCATGTAAATAAACAACACCTTGGGCATATTAAGGACAAAGGATTTGCCAAATTTATCAATTATTTCTTTGTTTGTGTTTTCCTCTTTAACAGCAAGCCACTTTTTGAGAAACCAATATTCCGTTTTGCCTAATTTTTCTTTCTCTGCACTGTGTTTCTGGATCCAATCTAGTTGTTTGGTTCCTTTGTAGCCAAAATCAGTAATTTTTTCGGGATTAATTTCTTTTGTGTCTTTCAATAATTTTTTTATGGTGTCATTCTTATCCTGAGAAATTATGCCAATCTTGGTCAGTCCGTCCACACCTTTTTCATCAATCTTCAACGAGTCTAATGCAGGAACTACTTGTTCCACTTTATTTTTAACATTGGTTACTGCTTTTTTAGCATTATCAGCCGGAAATAAGGAAATCAGCAAAAAAGTGACAAAACTGGTAAAAATATACAACCTGAAAGGCGGTAAGAAAGACACACGTTGTCCTGATGTATAGGCAATTGTTACTGTTGCAGGTTTGAAGAGCAAATAGATTATTGTTTTCCAAAACTTTTTGTCATAATGCGTTAAGTCTTCAAAGAAATGAGTGAATAAATGACGAAAAGTAAAGCGAATCTCAGTGTTTTCCTGCCCGCAGTTTGGGCAAAATCGCTCTTCAACCACATGTTTGCAGTTGAGGCAGTCGGTCTCTGATCTTAATCTTTTTTTTGCCATTTTAGTGATTTTTAATGTAAGCTTCTACTTAGTAATGGAAGGTTTTACCATCGTAAATCAATTCAAGACAAATCTACTGATACCTATTTGGTTTCGGCAAATTTTATAATGGCAGCATTAAACTTCTCTGTTTCCTCCAAAAACAAACTATGGCCGCTTTTTTCAAATGCAATGAGTTGTGAATTTGATATTCCGGCTAACATCTGTTCAGCCAAATCAAAAGAACAGATCTTGTCTTTTTTGCCATGTAAAATCAAAGTTGGAATTTTAATTTTCTTCATATCAGGTCTTAAATCTGTATCGCGCAACGCTATCAAACATTCAGCTGTCGCGTGTGAAGATGCACTTAAACCAATCATATTCAGCCAATCTCCAATACCTTTATTTAAGGAAGTTTCAGTAGCCGAAAATATTTTTGCAAAATTGGAAAGAAGTGCTGGACGGTCTTTATAATTCAATGCAATTAATTCATCAACGGCACTTTGAGGCAGATTGTACTTAAAATCATCACGCTGTGTCCATAGCGGCGCTGCTGCTCCAGCCAAAACCAATTTGCAAACGTGTTCACCAAAATATTTTGAGACAAAACGAATTGCAATGGCACCACCCATAGAAAACCCGGCCAAAACGGCATCTTTTATGTCAAGTTTGATTAAAACTGTTTTAATATCTGCTGCGTGCACATCATAGTTATAAGCGCCGTAAGGTTTGCTTGATTTGCCAAAACCTCTTAACGTAATGCCAATTACACGGAAATTTTTATTGATAAAATCGTTGTATTGGTATTCATACATTTCGTCGCTCAATGGCCATCCGTGAATTAAAACAATGGGTTTGCCTTCACCGGCATCCGTAATATGCAGACTTACATTAGGCGCTACTTCTATATATTCTGCTCTTGCTATGTTAGCTATTTGGTTTTTATATAATTTTTCCATTGTTTTAGTTTTTGATGCTGTTAAATCAAATTAAAAAGCCTGTATTTTGTGATGTGATTTAGGGATGTTCTAATTTGTATTTGGTTAATAAAGCGTTAAGTGAATCGTAATAAGCATTTAAATTTTTAATTGTTATTTCCGGATTTTTTTCAGTTGGCAATGTCATTGGCATTTCATCCAAATATTTCAACAATTCAGGATATTTGTCTTTTATAATCATAGTGATTTCCATAATTTTTGAATTCAAATCTTTTTCAAGGTCATTGTAAGAAATTTTTTTAGTTGTTTCTTGACCTTCAAAAACCGACCTGATTTCTTTATGAATTTTGATAGGTTCTTGATTGGCTCCTGATATTTTTTTCGGATTATTTTCCATTTTTTTTAAACTATTTATTCCCTTGCATTTAGGTTATTATTACTTATATTATTCACATTTCATCTTTTGATTCTTCAATCTTTATTTTAAAGCATTAAGAAATTTATGAACTTGATTATTGAATGCTTCCGGATTTTCAAGATTGCTTAAATGACCTGCCTGATCAATGATGCTTAAAAGCGCGATGTCTATCTTTTCGTGCATTGCTTTTGCTGCTTCCGGTGGCGTTATTTTATCGTCTTTTCCTACCAATATAAGCACAGGAGCTTTTATTTCTGCAAGTTTACTGCAGGTTTCTTTGCGATTTGCCAATGCATTCAAACTTTTATAAAGTGATTCTTTAGACGTATTTACAATCATCTCTTTTACCGCTACGATTTCTTCTGAACTTGTTGTAAAGGATTCAGGCGCAAACAAGTTTGGAAGTAAATCATTTGCCAATTTCTCAACGCCTTTTTCCTTGATGCTTTCAATGGTGTTCATGCGTTTTTCTTTCGCTTCTGCGGTATCGGCTGTGCAATTTGTATCGCTTAATATAAGTCCAGTAAAACGTTCAGGATGGTTTTGAATTGCGTTTAATGCAATATACCCGCCCATGGACAAGCCGCAAATGATGGTTTTTTCAATTTTTAAAGCATCCATAAAACCAAGTAAATCCTTCACAAAAAGATCAATCGAAAAATCAAGGGTCCCAACATCCGTTTTTCCATGTCCGCGAATATCATAGGCAATCACTCGGTAGTTGTCTTTTAAAGCTTTCACTTGTTTGTTCCACATAGATTTGTTCAAGGGAAAACCGTGAATGAAAATGATTACCGAAGCTTCATTCAATCCTTCATCGTTATAACTTACGCTAATTTTGTTTACTGTAATGTTGAGATTGTTTCCTGTTTGTCTCATGGTTGGTTGTAGTTTTATGATTTTTCTTTATTTTTTGTATAAATACTGAAGTCTGAAGCCGGGAGTTCAAAGTTTATTTTCACCAAGTAAACTTCGTCTTTCATCGTCAATCTCCCGTAATGCTTAAAAGACTTCATTATAAATTACGGTGCAGCAAAATATTTGTATTCGATATTAATTAAACGGCCGGACTTACAGTTTGATTCATTAAGTAATTTTCAATGCCCATTTGCTCCATTTGTGCATGTTGTATTTCGGCCCAATCTGCATGACCTTCTTCCATTCCAAGAATTTTAGAAAGCAAATCGGAAGTGATTTGATCGCCGACTTCACGAGCTAGTTTGATGGCGTCGTTATATGCTTTAATTGCATTTACTTCATCATCGCTGTCGTTATTAATTATTTCAGGAACTGTTTTTCCGATATTTATGGAATTAAGTTTAGATACTGTTGGAGAACCGTCTAAAAAAATAATTCTTTCAATAAGCCATTCGGCATGATGCATTTCATCCATTGCTTGTAAGCGAATGGCGTTATGAAGTTTTCCGTAACCCCAGCTGGCACACATTTCAGAATGCACCATATATTGATTTATAGCCGTTAATTCATCGGCCAAAAGTGAATTTAATACTGTAATTAATTTTGCATTTCCTTTCATTTTTTCTTTATTATAATTGATGAAAAATTTATAGGTGTTAAGGATGTAAATTTCATCATTTTCAGATGGAATCTTGTTACACAACTCTTAAAAAAAGTTACAAAATTCACACTTTTTGGTATTTAAAATGAACTATGGAAAGCAATAAAAAAAATATAAATGCAATTAATTATTAATAGTTTTGATGATTTAAAGAGGATATTAAAGGGTGCCATTTAAGCATAAAAACGCTTCCGAATTTGGTTTCTGGATAAAGTAATTATTTTAATAGATCGCCATAATAAAAATTGGCCGGCAATCCTCCGGTATGCCAAAAAAGGATGTTTGTGTTTGTAGGGATTTTGTGTTTTATTAAATAATTTAACATGGCATAAAAGGCGCGTCCCGTATAAACCGGATCTAAAATAATTCCTTCATTTTGTGCTAATTCTTTAATGGCTTCTGTTTCGTTTTTGGTGATAACGCCATAGCCGGCTTCATTATAATCGTTATTGATTTTTACATCATCAAGCGTGTACTCTTTTTTAATATTGAGAAGTGATTTTCCCTCATTAACAATGTTAAGAACGGCTTCTTCAAGGCTTAAACCCTGAGTTTCGCTTTTGTCAATCCCAACAGGAATCAAATTGATGTTTAAATTGTGCAAGTCATTTCCCAAGATCAACCCGGCTTGTGTACCTCCAGAACTTGAAGCAAAAAACAGATAATCAATTTTTAGGTTTTGCTCAGTAAGTTGTGACTTTAATTCTTTCATGGCATTTACAAATCCAAGAACTCCTGTAAGATTTGATCCGCCATAAGGAACAATAAAAGGCTTTTTTCCTTCCAATTCCAGTTTTTGTTTTAAACGGTCAATATCTTCTCCTTTTCTGTGTTCTCCGGTAAAATGAATTTGAGCGCCCAATAAATGAGACAACAATAAATTGCCATTAAATTTTTCGGGTTCATTTCCGCCTAGCAGCAAATGACATTTCAGTTTTGCAACGGAACAAGCGGCCGCTGTTTGCCTGCAATGGTTAGATTGTTGTGCGCCTGCAGTGATAATGGTATCGCAATCATGATCCAAAGCTTCCTGAATTAAATATTCAAGTTTTCTGGTTTTATTTCCGCCTGATGCAAGCCCGGTTTGGTCATCGCGTTTGATGAAAATGTTATAAGGAGTATATTTCTCAGAAAGATTTTTTAGTTGATGCAGTGGTGTAGGGAAAAAACCCAAATCAAATTTATGGTCGAGAATCATTGTTTTTATATCTTTTTGCGCCTTATATTAATTTTTATGTAAAATTGAGGTCGATTTTTCTAATGTCTAAACCCCTTTACATCTATATTGATATTTTTCAGTTTCTCTTTCAAAGCTTCATATTCTGTTTCTGTAATCACCTTTCGTTCTTTTAGAAAGTTGAGGTTTTCTATTTGTTTTTCAATAGGTAAATCTATATCAATTACGGCATACTTTTCTTTCAAATAAGTGAAGGTTTTTGTTTTGAGTGTTTCAAGAAATTCATCCATAGCTTCTTTACTTGGATTTTTGTCGTAAAAATCAATTAAATAACCGCTTAATGTGTTGATGTACAACATATATTTTCTGCTTAAAATTGTCAGCAATAAAAATAGCCCGAAAAGTAATCCGGAAAAAAATACCAAAACCATATAAATTCCAAAAGGAATTTGAAGAATATCCAAAAAAGACAGGCTTAAAATTAATCCGAAAGCGATTGCAATCCAGAGGAAAAGTCTGCTGGTTTTGGTTTCCCTCGTAATGGCATCAGGGATAATTTCATCATAAGAAATAAAAATTTCTTTGGCGTTTAAAAAATTCCCCGAATAAAAAGTGATTCCGTCAATTTCAAATTCAACCCTTTTTGAATTAAAGAACCTCTTTTGTTTAAATTCTTCCATTGTAAGTAGTTTTAGTTGATAATTTTTTTACTCATAAATCAGTTTTCATAAATGCGCAGCCTGTTTTTAATTAAAATTAATTCATTTTCAAGTTCATCTATTTTTTGCAATAAATTAAAAGCAATATCAATTCCTTCGATATTGATATTCAAATCAAGGTGCATTCGTATCATTTTTTCAATATCGTTTATTTTATCCTGATGAATGCAATGTGACTCCTCAATAAGACTGATTTGTATCAGCCCGATGTCGTTTAAACCGCTGAAGAATGACATCTCAACCTTGTAGAGTTCGCATAATTTTTGAAGCGGTATAAATTTTTCTTTGCTCATGACGGTCTTAATTTAGCAAGTTCAGCAAACAACTGTTTTTCTTTTTCCGAAAGATTTTTTGGAATTATTACCTGATATGTAATATATAAATCACCAAAAGATCCTTCTTTTTTATAAACCGGAAAACCCTTTCCTTTCAATTTTACTTTGGCGCCATTTTGTGTTTCGGGCGCAATTTTCAATTTTGCTTTTCCATCAAAAGTATCAACCGTTATTTCTCCGCCCAAAACTGCTTTGTGCAAATCCAAATTGATTGTTGTGTGTAAATTGTCACCATCCAATTTAAATTTGGTGTTGTTTTCAATTGAAAATGTGATGTTCAAATCACCTTTGGGTCCGCCATTGATGCCTTCGCCGCCGTGTCCTTTAATTTTTATGACTTGTCCGTTTTTAACACCTGCCGGAATGGTAAGCCGAATATTTTTGCCGTTGATGGTTAAAGTTCTTTTATGGGTTTCATAAACGTCTTTTAGGTTGAGGTTTAAAGATGCGTTGAGATCTTGTCCTCTAAATTTTACGCCGCCGCCGCTGCTTGTTCTTCCTCTTGAAGAAGTGCGCCCGCCAAACATCGATTCAAAAAAATCGGAGTAATCGCCACCGCCAAAATCGCCAAACGGACTTTGTTGTTGACCTCTTTGGTATTGCCTTTGATGTTGATTTGCCCTTTCAAATTCTTCGGCATGCTTCCAGTCTTTTCCGTGTTCATCGTATTTTTTCCGATTTTCGGGATCGCTCAAAACCTCGTTCGCTTCATTAATTTCTTTGAATTTACGTTCTGCTTCTTTGTCGGAAGGATTCAAATCGGGGTGGTATTTTCTGGCCAATTTTCGGTAAGCCTTTTTAATGTCGCCCGCGGAAGCACTTTTATCAATGCCCAATATTTTATAATAATCTATAAATGCCATTTTTGCTGTTTGTGGAAATCTATCTAAATTTACAAAAAATATGTTTAACTGTTTATTTGTTTAGCTGTTTTTATATGCAACAAGTCCGAAGACCGAATTTCAAAAAGTAAATATTAGATAGTAGATATTAAATATTAAAAGTTTTAGGTCGAAGATGAAAGTTAAAGTTAAATGTATCAATTACCCCTTTTGGAGAAGCCTGTCCAGTATTTAGTATGGAAGGGTTAAAGGATGTGTAATAAACATAAAAAGAAAAAAACTAATAAAAACCGGTAAACACCAATCAGATAAGTTCAATACATAACATATAACATATAACAAATAACGAATAACATTTAACATTTAACATTAACATATATCATTTCAACCTTTAACTAAAAACAAACTGTCGATTTGTCACCTAAAATATTTTGGCGTGATATTCGTTTAAGAAAATGTTATGAGCAAAACCAACGTATCTTACAAGTGGGCTTTTAAGGAATTTATTTGGCCGCGAAAAAAAATAATATTTATAGGAATTGTATTGATTATTGCCAAAAGTTTGGCCGGATTGGTGCTTCCTTATGCCAGTAAAACTTTGATTGATGATGTCATTCCGTCAAAGGACATAAATGCATTGATAATTTTACTTGTGGTGGTTTGTGTTTCTATTCTGATAGCGGCGGTAACTTCTTTTGAACTTACGAGGTTGCTGAGTGTGGAAGCGCAACATTTAATTTCGATTTTACGCGCAAAAGTGCAAAAGAAATTGCTCACATTACCCATCAGTTTTTTCGACAACAACAAATCCGGCGCATTGGTTTCCCGAGTGATGAACGATGTTGAAGGTGTCCGTAATTTGGTGGGAACCGGATTGGTTCAGCTGGTTGGCGGATCGATAACTGCCGTTATTTCATTGGTGATTTTAATTAAAATAAATGCAATGATGACCGTTTTTGTGTTGGTGCCGGTTGCCATTTTTGCCATTGTGGCTTTAAAGGCTTTTGGCTATATCCGACCGATTTTTAGGGATCGCGGAAAAATTAGTGCCGAAGTTACGGGAAGATTGACCGAAACACTGAACGGCGTTCGGGTAATTAAAGGTTTTAATGCTGAAAATCAGGAAAATAAAACTTTTGAAGAAGGCGTGGAACGTTTATTTTTGAATGTGAAAAAAAGTTTAACGGCCACCGCATTGATTACCAGTTCTTCAACATTTTTGCTGGGATTGGCATCCGCAGGAATTATGGGAATTGGCGGTTATTTTATTATGAATAACACGATGACGATTGGTGAATTTGTATCATTTACGCTTTTTTTAGGATTTATGATTGCGCCAATTGTGCAAATGAGCAATATCGGAAGCCAGTTAACGGAAGCGATGGCAGGATTGGATCGTACCCAGGAATTGATGAATATGACAGAAGAGGATAATCCCGAAATCAGAAAAGTGGTTTTGGAGGATATTGTTGGCGATATGGTTTTTGATGATGTGTCATTTAGTTATGAAAAAAGCAAAGAAGTGTTGCACAACATTTCTTTTAAAGCACCATCTGGAAGCGTTACGGCTTTGGTGGGTTCGTCAGGATCCGGAAAAACAACCATTGCCGGATTGGCAGCGTCATTTTTAAATCCTTTGGAAGGAAAAGTAACCGTTGACGGCATCGATTTGTCCACCGTAAATTTGAGCAGTTTCAGAAGCCACTTGGGTGTGGTGCTTCAGGATGATTTTTTATATGAAGGCACCATTCGTGAAAATATCTTGTTTCCAAGGCCAAATGCTACCGAAGCTCAATTGTTGGAAGCTGTAAAAGGCGCTTATGTCAATGAATTTACCGACCGATTTGAAAACGGATTGGATACCGTAATTGGCGAACGTGGTGTTAAATTATCGGGCGGACAGCGTCAGCGAATTACCATTGCAAGGGCTTTGCTGGCAAATCCGAAAATTATTATTTTAGATGAAGCCACTTCAAATTTGGATACCGAAAGTGAATCCTTTATCCAAAAAAGCTTGCATATTTTGATGAAAGACAGAACCACTTTCGTGATTGCGCACAGGTTAAGCACCATTCAAAAAGCCGATCAAATTTTGGTGATTGAAAACGGAAATATTGTGGAGCAGGGCAGGCACGAAGATCTGATTGCCAAACAGGGAAGATATTACGATTTATATACCTACCAAAGCAGGATTTAAAAGCCCTTTAAAAATATTTTATTTTCACTTGTGCTTATTTAATTTATAAAGTGCTTTATAAATTTTTTATGGTTGCATGGCAATCTAATAAACTGCCCCCAATAATTATTTGGGGCAGTTTTTTCCTTTTTCTTTTGTTTTATCGCAATTTTCCAATAGTTTTTTTCATATCTTTTATAGTAAATGTGAATTGTTAAATGGATGTAAAAGCGGTGTACAAAATGTACAAGCTTGAAAGCATCACTAAAAACATGATTAAACCGATGAGTACAATTTGGGTAGTTTTCTGCTGAATTTGATTAAGGGTGATTTGAATTATCTTTTTCATAACGCTTCAATTGTTTTAAAATCAAAATGATAAGGCGAATTTAAAAACATCATTTCATTAAATCACATTCTCGCATTATAATGAGATGATTATTTTTTTTATCTCACAAACTGTATTTTGTGTATATTTGGCTTATGATGCTTAGGGACAAGTTTTTAACCGCTGGTTTATTTTTATTTACAACGCTTTTATTCGCGCAATCGGTTTATGTGGGAAAATATAATGAAATATCCCACACTTCATTGGATAGCGCAAACAATGCCATCTTCGTTTTTTTTAAGGATTACTACAAAAAAATTGATCTGGAAACTTTTGAAATCGATAGCGTAAAAATTGTTGTTGACTCTCAATTTGAATTTATGGGCGCTAAACCGGTATTGGTGAATTCAAACTATTATTTTGTGCATAACATGGGCGGAATTGTTTACAAATTGCAGAATGATACGATTAAGCGAATAGACAACTCCTTTAACCACAAAATGCAAATCAATTCTAACATTTTTGTTTATGATGATAAAATTGTTAGATATGGCGGTTATGGTTTTTGGGGTGCCCGAAATTTTTTCACTTATTTTGATTCAGATTTATTGGAATGGGAAACCCTAAGTCCGGTTAATTCTAAAGAAGTGCCCAAAGGAACTTTTGACGGATTGTATTTATTGGACAAAGACGACGCTTATATTTTTAACGGCAAAAGTATTGACGATTTTAACAAGACGGAAATGTATTTTAATAATGAAGTGTGGAAATACAATTTTAAATTGAACGAATGGCATTATTTGGGAACAAGTGAATTCATTGATTTATCCAATCTTGGCCATCCAATACGTTATAAAAAATCTTTATTGATGATTTATACCAATGGAATATCAACCATAGATCTAGGCAATAACAAACACACCAAATTTAAACACGGTAAATATTCTCATAATATGATACCGGTTTTAAATCATTATTTTTTGAATGACCGCTTTTATTTTTTCTCATATAGAGCAAATAATTATAAACATACTAATAATGTTTATTTCAGAAGTGCCAGTGAAAATGAATTTATTGGTGAATTTGTTTCTGCACAAGCATTTTACAGCAATCATAATTTGTTAAAAGGATCATTTTCATTGGTTGCATTTTTGATGTTTAGTGCTTTGTTGGCTAATTTTGGATTTAAGCAATTCAAAAAAAGAAAGAAAATTGTTTTGTTGGATAATGGCTTGCGTTATCAAAATAAATTTATTGAGTTTGATCAAAAAGCGATGGAAATTTTGCAGTTGTTGGTTTCCGGCGAAGCGGTAAGCTCTCATCAAATTTTAAGCATTGTGGAAGAAAACCAATACAGTACTGCCCATAACGAGCGAATAAAAGTCCAAAAACTCGATGAAATTAACCTAAAAATTAAAACGTTGATTGGTTTAAGCGATGATATTATTCAATCAAAAAAATCTGAAGTTGATAAAAGAATACGACAGTATTTCATCAATAAGAATTTGTTTTTTCTGTCTAAAAAAGACCGCTTAAAATAATTTGCAATCCCACAAATTAAGTAATGTCGGCTATTTGCAATTTTTTTAGCAAATTTGCACACCTATATTTTATAAATGACTAAAAACACACTTCCTGCTTCAAACGATAATGAGCAAGAGCAACTGTCGCTGAAAACTAAAATCAACCTTTTGCAAAAGGAACTGAATGACATTGAACAAAAAACAGCTGCTTTTGAAGCTGTTTTGCGTTCGCATTTAAGCAATGAACTAATTGAAGAACAGGAGTTAACGGTACTTTACAAAAAAGTGCAACTGGAAAAAAAGGAAAAACGCTTTGCGCAAAAAAAGAAAGGTAAAAACTTTAAGGATTTGGAGGGCTTGAAAGTGATCGCCATAAACACCACAAAATCCGCAAGCAAAGACGACCAAAAAGAAAAGAAACGCTTGTACCGCGAAGCCATGCTTTTTGTGCATCCCGACAAATTTTCGATGCACGACGAAAAAATTGAC
>LADL02001446.1_pt1 | contig 15421 bp, 16 predicted proteins | sample 619721 | NCBI WGS metagenome assembly LADL02 (sample SAMN03397408, study PRJNA257561) | rock porewater metagenome | biome: terrestrial; feature: Opalinus Clay rock; material: porewater; isolation source: Opalinus Clay rock porewater BRC-3 borehole | place: Switzerland: Mt Terri URL, St-Ursanne ...
CGAGCAGCTTCTCTTTCCACTTATACAAGCTGCACCTGCTGGTACCGAATTTTTCGGCAACGGCTACGGCAGACCCTTCTCTGGTACACAATTCAACTACAGCATCCTTTTTCTGCTCTTCTGAAAATTGTGCCACCGGGCCGCATTTGAGGCGCACTTTGCGTTCACCGGGAGCCAGTTCGTCTATCCATCCCGCCAAGGTTTCACGCACTGGGTATCCAAGTGCTCTCACTGTCCGACTAATATTGCGCCCATGCTCCAGATAGTAATTGACAGCTGTCACCTTTTGAGCCGAGGTGTAAGCCGACTGCTTGATGTATCGTTCATGCAACCCACCCGTCTCCTGATACTCCTTGTACCATTGAACCAACATCATACGACTTGGATAGCCTAATTCCCGGACGGTGTCGGCTGCGCTCAGGTCATACTTGATGTACAGTTCTACTGCTTTAATGCGGTCTTTGTACGAATACATGGACTACCCCCTGACTTAACCCAAGTCCAGGTTTTCGTCCGCACCCCCGGTGGTCAACTTTTTGGTTAGCAGAACCGGCTTACCCGTCAACTTTTATGTTAGCGAACACAGGGGGTTTCCCGTGTTATACTGATATACAGATAAACGTATACACATATATGAAGAGAGCCTTTCGAGGAGGTGGACGAACTGGGTAAAGAACCTAAGGATATGGCTACTACACATCACGACAGCAAATACCCTTTAACATTCACAAAGCGGCCTCTGCGGGCCGACGTTTCGCTGTTTGATCGTTACCGAAGAGCATGGGAGACTGCGAAGAAAGCGGCTGAGCTTTTAAGAGAGAGTTACGAAGCCGACAGAGTAGTCGCGTTCGGTTCTTTGGCTGACCGATCTCGATTCACCAAATGGTCTGATGTTGACCTTGCGGTTTGGGGTATCCCTGATAGGCGGTTCTTCGCCGCAGTAGGAGCTGTCACCGAGTTAAGCACGGAGTTCAAGGTGGATTTGGTTGATGCCACTTCCTGCCACACCTCCTTGGGCAGGGCCATTGCAGACGAGGGGGTTGAACTATGAACAGGGGACATTTGGTATTGGTCGGCAGGATTCGTGAGAACCTTGCTGAAATCAAGCACACCATCGCCCGGATACAAGCAGGATGGGAGCGGTCCCCTAAGAGTTAGGTCTTTCATAATCAGTATATCACTCGACGGGTCCCTAGGACAGCCAGTACTCCCGCACGTACTCCCATAAGGCGGCGGTGGCCGCCACGCAGTTCAGGTTGGCCTGGGCCAGGTCGCGGAGGCGCTGTTCGGCGATGACCACTGCCTGCTCAGGGTCGCCCTTGGCCAGCTCGTCTACTACCTCATGGATTTCCTCAATTCCGTATCCTGCCTGCCGGAGCAGGACTACTACCCGCAGGCGCCGGATCTGCTCCCCATCGTAGAGGCGGTAACCGCTCTCTGGGTCCCGGTCGGGTTTGAGAAGGCCCTTCTGCTCCCAGAAGCGCAGGGCTGAGACCTGCACCCCTACTAATTCGGCGGCTTCTCCGATCCGGCGACGCCGCTTCAAGGCGCCGCCGGCGGCCCCTCCTTCACCCTGTGACAGCTCCCGCAGGGCCGCCAGATGCTCCTCAGCCTCCAACCCTTCCCTGTGGAGGGCGGCGTGGCGGGCATTGACGAGCTTTATGGCTTCCTCGAGGTGGCCGGCGTGGACCTGACGCATGACGCGCAGGGCGGGCCGCCAGTCGTATCCGTCGATCATTGTCCGCGCCGTCAGCAGGGCCTGGCGGTGCTGGGCGGTGTACTGGCGGTAACCGGTCTCGCTGCGCTGGGCAGGGGGGATAAAGCCCAGCCGCTCGTAGACGCGGACGGTCTGGACGCTGACACCGGCAGCCCGGGCCAGGTCAATGGGACGATAGTAGTGAGACACTTCAACCACAACCCTAAAGCTAAATTGAAGACTTACATCGTTTTAAGCCCCTTCTATTATAGCAAACCCTTCATGCTTGCGTCAGTGTTGTACTATGAAACCAGCCTACAATTCTGGACTGAAGTGAAGGGGAGATAATAGTGCACATCATCTCGGCAAAGGACCTATCAATGACCTATCGCGTACCAGTCCGGGGCGAAGGACTTGAGGCCTCCCTGAGGGCCCTGATCCGTCCCGAGTTCCGGCGGGTTGAGGCCGTCCGGCAGATCAGCTTCGAGATTGGGGAAGGGGAGGTCGTCGGCTTCATCGGGCCCAACGGCGCCGGTAAGACCACCACCCTGAAGATCCTCAGCGGCATTCTCCATCCCACGGGAGGGCGGGCCACTGTCCTCGGCCACACCCCGGGGCAGCGGGAGGGTGATTTCCTGCGCCAGATCGCCATGATCCGGGGTAGCCGTCCCATCTCTGCTCCCATCGAGATCACGGTGCTGGACGCCCTCCGCTTCCAGCAGGCCATCTACCGGGTGCCCGAGGACCGGTTCCGGATGAACCTCGCTGAACTGGCGGAGCTTCTCAACCTGGGGCCCCTCCTGGACCGGCAGATCAGGGCCCTCTCGCTGGGGGAGAGGATGCGGGCCGGGCTGGCCTGGTCCCTCCTCTACCGGCCCCGGGTGCTCTTCCTTGATGAGCCCACCCTGGGGCTGGATGTGGTGGCGGTGACCATGATGCGCCGCTTTGTGGCAGACTACGCCGCCGCCACCGGGGCCACCATCATGCTGACCAGCCACTACATGGCCGATGTGGAGCAGCTTTGCCCCCGCATCATCCTGATTGACCGGGGCCAGCTGGCCTACGACGGCAGCCTCAGTGGGCTGGCCCAGCGCCTCACCCCCTACAAACTGGTCAAGGTCAGCACTGACATCGACCACCGCGGTGACTGGGAGCGCCTGGGCGAGGTGGTGTCCTGCGAGGCGGGGCGGACCGTCCTGAGGGTACCGCGGGAGGACGTGAGGGAGATAGTGGCCAGCCTACTGGCCGACGAGGGCGTCAGCGACCTGGGCGTAGAGGAGCCGCCCCTGGAGATGGTCATCAGCCAGGCCTATCAAGAGGGGGTAGGAGCATGAGCTACAACCTGCAGGTGCTGGCCCAGTATGTCAGGCAAAGCTTTCTGGAGTGGAACGCCGGGCGTAGCTTTACCTTTACCCTGGTGGTTCAGGCGGTGGTGCCGCCCCTGATCGGGCTGGCGGTGTGGACCCAGGCCCTTCCCGGCCAGGACCTTATCACCCTCTACTACGCCATCCTGCTCTTTGCTCGGCTCTTGACGGTGTCCTATGAGCACCACACCTTCTCCAGCCGCATCTACAGTGGAAATCTCGTCGACGACCTGCTGCGGCCCCATCCAGTGATCCTGGCTCCCCTAGGGGTGAACCTGGCGGTGCGCCTCTGGCATGTGGCCATGGGGCTGCCGCTGATCCTGGTGGTAGGGGTGCTGATCCCGGTGCGGCCTGAACTCGGCAGCCTGCTGATGGCCCTGCCGGCCCTGCTGCTGGCGGCGGCCCTACAGTTTCTCTTCACCTACGGGCTGGCCCTGACGGCTTTCTGGACCGAGAAGGCCTTCGGGGTGGTAGGCATTGGCCAGACCCTGATCTTCCTGTTGGGGGGCGAGGCCTTCCCGGCCTGGTTGGCGCCATCGGACCTGAAGCCCCTGATGACCTTACTGCCCTTCCGGTACATGCTGGGCTTTCCGGCGGAGATCGCCGCCGGCCAGGTGGCTGGACCTGAGCTACTGGTGGGATACGGGGCGCAGCTGGCCTGGGTAGGGCTGATGGGACTGGCGGTGGCGGCCATCTGGCGCTCTGGAGTCCGTCGCTACACGGCGGTAGGAGGTTAGTGATCATGATTAGACTACTGGGGCGAATCGTCCGTCTGTCAATTCAGCAGTTAACGGCCCACCGGGCCAACCTGATCTTCGAGGGGTTTCTCACCCTGGTCCGGCTGGCGGCAGGGCTCGTCGCCCTGGGGGCGATCTTCAGCCAGACCGACAATCTGGCCGGTTGGTCGCTGGGCGGGACCGTAGTACTCCTCGGCACCTATCAGGTGGTGGGGGGACTGATGGGAGCCTTCATCCAGCCCAACCTTAGCTTCTTCAGTGAACAGGTCCGGGAGGGCAAACTTGACGACATCCTGCTGAAACCGGTACCCAGCATCTTCATGGCCAGTCTTGGCTCCTGCTCCCCCTGGCCGCTGCTGCAGGTGGTCCTGGGAGCGGGGGTTGTGGGCCTGGGGGTTGCCCATGGGGGCCTTACTGCCGGCCCGTTGCAGGTGGCCTGCTACCTTCTTCAATTGGGCAGCGGTGTTGTTGTGGCCTGGGCCTACCTGGTAGTCCTGGCCAGCGCCTCCTTCTGGGCCACGGGGCTGGAGCTGAACGTCCTCTACAGCGCCAGCTGGCAGCTGGGGCGCTACCCGGTGGATGTCTACCACACGGCCATCACCCGCTTCCTGACCTTTGTGGTGCCCATCGCCTTTGTCTCCACCTACCCGGCCCGCACCCTGGCCGGCGGCGGCAGTCCAACCGGCGTAGGGGCAAGCCTTCTGGCGGCGGCCATATCCCTGGTTGTGGCCAACCTGGTCTGGCAGGCCGGGACCAGGCGTTACACCAGCGCCACCAGTTAGAGGAATACCACAGAGCCGGGGGTTCAGGGGGGCGTATCTCTGTCCAGACCAGAGATACTAAGATCATCAGTAATGATAGTTAGATTGAAGACGGTACTATAGGCCAACCGTAGTCTTTAGCCGTGAGGTCCTGGCGCAGATTACAGGATTTGGCGAGTGGGTTGGAGAAACCACTGCCTAGCGCAACAACGGTTTCTGCCCCCAGGGATTATGTGGGGGAGCGGCGAGGAAAGGGGATGCATGCGCTATGAGAATCAGTGTGTTGGGCAGTGGAAGATGGGGAAGCTTCCTGGCCTGGTACTCACGGAGGATTGGCCATGAAGTGATGCTCTGGGGTCGCGGTAGGTCGAAGAGGTTTCTCGTTCTGACAGAGACCCGCAAGAATGACTACTTGACCCTGCAGCCCGATATCCAGCTCACAGCGTCACTAGATGAGGCCGTCTCTCATGGGGAGATTGTCATCGTAGCTATCAGCGCGCAGCAGCTGAGGACCTTCGCTCAGGACATCGCGGAGACCGATTACAGGGACAAGGTCTTCTCCCTCAATATGAAGGGTCTCGAGAATGACACCGGCAAGAGGCTTTCTGAGGTCATGGCTGAGGAGTTGGGTAACCCCTCGAATGTCGCGGTATGGGTGGGGCCCGGCCACGTCCAGGACCTTGCCGCCGGGATACCCAACTGCATGGTAACATCGTCCTCTGATCCGGCCACGGCGGAGCTCATGATAGAGGCCTTCTCCAGCAAGCTGATCAGGTTCTACCTGAACTCTGACCTCATCGGCACCGAGGTGGGTGCTGCCCTTAAGAATGTCTTCGGGATCGCCGCCGGGATGTTGGACGGCCTGGGCCTGTCCAGTCTTAAAGGGCCGCTGATGGCGAGGGGACCATATGAAACCGCGAGATTAATACAGCACCTTGGGGGCGATGGGCGCAGCGCCTACGGCCTTGCTCACCTGGGGGACTACGAAGCGACGCTCTTCTCCCGGCACAGCAATAACAGGATGTTCGGTGAGTCCTTTGTCACCAAGAGGGAATTCGGTTCCCTGGCGGAAGGGGTCGCCACTCTGGATGCCATCGGTAACATGGACACCGCTGGGCTAGACCTGCCCATTATATCGGCGCTGGTGGATGTAATCAAGCACCGTAAGGACCCCCGCGTGATATTGGACCTGCTCTTCGAGCGTCCTCAAAGGGATGAGTTCTAGGACTGGCATTGGTATCGAGGATTGCCCTTACTGTTCTCTGGCCCATTTAATTGCTTCCTCCACATCAGCGGCCTTAAGCCCTTTGGCGGCAAACCGCTTTCTGACCTCTTCAGCATACTGCTGGAAGTCTTCTGGCGCTCTTTCCATCCTAAGAGGCACCTGCCCTTTGGTACTGGTCTTTCCCGGATCGAGTTTGGGCTTTTCCACTATTGCTCACCTCCCTTCTTATGCACCAATTCTACCACTGTCGTTACGTATGTCCAAGGGCCTTCTGACATTCCTCAAAGGCCTCGGGCTTGGCGTTGGCGCCTTGCCCTGATCATCTCTTCGGCCTCGTCAATCCAGACACCCGAGACAAAGCGGCGGGCTACCCAGGCAGCGCGGCCGACATAGTCGGCGATGAGCCCTATGAAGATCCCCGTCAGGCCCAGGGCCATCGGTACGCTTAATGCGTAGCTCAGACCAAGCATCAGTACTGTCTGACTAACAACTGCCGCATAGAAGGGGCTTCTGGTGTCTCCGGCTCCGGCCAAGGTCCCGGCCATGACGTTGTAGGTGGCGAAGATTGGGGCACCGATGGCGAGAATCTTGAGGAACCCGACTCCATGAGCAACGGTTTGGGGGTCCTCTGTGAATACCCGGACCATCTGGGGCGCGAAGGCAAAGAGGGCTGTCCCCACCGCGCCTACGGTCAGGGCTGCCAACCACAGCATCGCCCGGCCATTGAGTCGACTCCTGTCCCGGAGCCCCCTGCCGAGGTCCTGGCCCACCAGAATTGTAGCGACGGTGCCGTAGGAGCGCTGGAAGGGGGCCATTACCTGCTGTTGAATTCTTCTGGTAATGTGGTAGGCGGCCGCCGCTTCAGTCCCGAAGAGGAGGATGAGGGCGTTGAAGGGGAATTCAATCAGGCTCTGATAGGTGCCGTGCAGGATGCGCGGAATACTGATGGCCAGGAGCTGCCTGGTGACGGTGAGGTCCCAGCCCTCTTTGGGGATGTGCAGGCTCAATCCGGTCTGGGGCAGGACAAATACGCCGATGTAGGATGCCGCCCCCAGGAGGTTCGCCAGGGCAGTGCCCCAGGCTACCCCTGGAACTCCCAGTTCAGGGAAGGGGCCGATGCCGGTTACAAGGGCAATGGACAGGCCGATGTTGACGGCATTGGACAGAACGCCGATCACCATCGGTGTTCTCGTGTCACCGGTACCCTGGAGGGCCCGTGTTGATATTAGAGTCATAATCCGGAAGGGCGCCGAGGCGAAGATGATCTGGAGGTACTGGGCGGACAGGGCGACTACCTCGGGGGTTGGCCCCAGAAGCGCGATCAGGGCCTCTGGCACGAGCCACCCCAGCAGGATGAAGGGAATGCCCGCCAGGGCGCCCGTGGCCAGGACCTGGGTCAGTACGGCGTCTCTGCCGCGGTCCTCGCCGCTGCTGGCCCTGTCGGCACCGGTTTCCTGGGATATGAGGGTGATGCTGCCCGCCCCAAGCCCCAGGCCTATTCTAAGGACAATCCGGTCCCAGACGTCGCCCAGACCCACTGCCGCTACAGCCGCCGGCCCGAAGCCGCCCATCAGTATCATATCGGTTGTTCGCATCGCCGTGTTGAAGACGTGGGTTAGCGCCATTGGCCAGGCCAGAACCAGGGCCCTTCTCCAGACGGGACTGTATAGAATGTAGAGATCCATAGAATTCGATGGGCTCCTTTGCGCGCGGTAGCGCCCAGCTCCAGGTTTCCTTTAGGTAGTAAATGTTCTGGCTTTGGAACCGATTTTCCTGTCAGGATCCTGGAGCGCTGATGGGCGCGCCACGGGCCCAAGGTCCGCGAGGGCTTGCGGCGCCTTTCTGAAGTGGGTTATACTCAATTGACGGTAAAGGGACGCATTAACCCGAGCGGGGGCTACGAATGGAAAAGGGCAAGATCATTCTCCTAAACGGGGTTTCCAGTTCCGGCAAGTCAACCCTGGCCCAGGAACTAGTAAGGAGACTCCCTGAATACTTTCATCTCAGCATCGATGACTTCGACGGGGTCATTGAGGCAATGGAGGACAGGAAAAACAAGCGGTTAATCCCCGTCGAGACGGAATATTTCTTTCACCGCACAGTGGCAATGTTCTCAGACAAGGGAGTCAACCTGGTTGTGGATCAGATCCTTCATAATGACTTCACCACTGAGGATTGCGTGAGGACTCTGAGGGATTACCCAATAGTCTTTGTGGGGGTTCACTGCCCCGTTGAAGAACTGCGTAGAAGAGAGGAATCCCGGGGAGATCGCCAGGTCGGCCAGGGAGAAGGCCAGTTGACTTACGTTCATCAACAGGGTGAGATCTATGATGTAGAGGTCAATACATTATCTGAGAGTCTAGACAGTTGTGTAGAACGAGTTCTAGGCACCATGAAGACCCCTACAGGCTGGGAGAGAACCTGTCAACTGCTCCTGTCAACCCCACGGTGATGGATGCTTTTTGGGAGGTGTAAAGTGAAGGTAAAGACCTATGATGAAGTCAACCCCCTTGAGGTGCTCCAACTCAACATGAGTGTCCTGGAGTACCCGCTGACACCAGAGGTAGTTCAGGCCTTTCATGATCACGATAGGCGGGCTACGCGGGATCTGTTTTACTATGCAGTTGTCGAAGGAAAGTTGGTTGGCCAGGCAGGGCTGCTCACGACCCAAATAGAAACCACGGAGGGTCCAATGAAAGTTGGTAACGCTATGGCTGTCTGTACTGATCCTGGCTACGCCCGCCGTGGCATTGCGCGCCACCTCATGGCGTTCCTTGAGGAGAAGGCCCGGGAGCTTCAATGCCGAGCCATAACCCTTGCAACCAGCCGTTCCAGGGTCTCGCACCACCTGTACCGCGATGTGGGTTATATAGACCTGGTCCTGGTCTGGTCCGCGTACAACTGGCGCGCTGCCGCAGGAGGCCCTGCCCCCCGGGCACTTGAGGTAAGACAGGCGACAGAGGCTGATTTGCCCCTGCTGGAGCAGACCTTCTACAGGAACACCGCCGGCATGCTAGGCTTCGTACACAGGCATGAGGGTTTCCTGCAGCGCAACATCCATACCCGTGAGATTGATATTAGTGAGATCCATGGGGTTTACCAGGGCGGCGCTGCCGTAGGATACCTTGGCGCCAAGAGAACCGGAAACGATAGCTTCTTGCTTGTTCGCCAAGCGGTGCTGCCAGGTTCGACTGAGCTGGCCGATGTCATTAAGGCACTACAGGCTTTCCACAAAACCCCTTATGTGATTGTTGCCGACGAGGTGAGGCTGTCCACTGTAGAGCAGCTTAGGAACCATGGTTACGAACCTCAGGTCACATGGGGCACGGTGATGCTGCGGAGTCTCGATGACAGGCTTAATTTCCGAGAGCTTCTAGGTGTGACCCAAGGTCGCTTCTTCATGGACTGTCTTGACTTTACCTGATTGGGATAGGGGGAGACCTCAACCGAGCTAGGAGGGGTACACATGCTTGTACCGCATCTTCATCTAGGAGGTCGCTGTGAGGAAGCGATCGAGTTGTACAAGAAAGCATTTGACGCAACCGTGGATTCAGTCCTGTACAGCCGTGATATGGGCGGAGGCGAAGGCGTTGGACATGCAGAAATGTACATTCATGGGCAGCGTGTGATGCTCAATGACCGTTTCGGAAACACCAAAAACTCCATGGACTCTGCCATCCAGATTGTGATGATATTCAGTGATGTTGATGAACTGAAGAGAAGCTATTCTGTTATGCGGGAAGGCAGCACGACTATTGATGCTATGGGTGAGACCTTCTACAGCCCGTGCGTCGTTGTCTTCATGGACAAATTCGGTGTCCAGTGGTGTTTTATGGTTGATGAGAACCACGGGAGGTAACAATCGACATGAAAAGCTTAACCCCAGTCTACTACCTACACTTCGGCTACCAGTGCCCGGGCAAGGATTACATGGCCCAGGGAGCCAGGGAGGCTGCCGCTGCGCTGGAGCGCCAATACCTTGAAGTCGGTGTAGATGTAATGGAGAAACCTGGCTATGCAGAGCGGTATAACAGCTTCTATCCCGGCTTGGTTGTGATTGATGAGATGCGCTGTGCCTGGCCAGCCAAAGGTGAAGAACTACTCTATATTTACAAAACAGGGGAGGCTCTGGCAGGCGAATACGCCCCTGCCAACCTGGAGGTGGCTGAGCCCCAGGAAGTCGTAGCCCTGACCCCTGAGTTGGGCGGCGCGGCGGCCTGCATCTGCAATCCCTCCGGCAGCCAGCAGAAGGCTGCTTGGTTTCAGTCCATGGCTGACAGGGGGGCCGGCAGTACCCTGGGCTTCCTGGCCCTTGACAATGGGCAGCCTGTTGCAGCCGTGGAATTCCTGCCTGGGAACCTGATACCTTACCCCTACACTGACAAGCACGCCTCCGACCTGATTATCACCTGTCTTTACTCCGACACGAAAACAAAGGACTACCGGCCAGCCCTAGTCCGCAAGATGATTGCTGAAGCCCCCGGCCTGGGGTTCCAGCGGATCCGGGCTGCCGCAGGCTTGGAGACTCCTTACCCCAACGGCCCTGTCTCCTTCTTCGAAGGGTTCGGGTTTGAGACCGGGGCCCATCTGGACACAATGATGCTCAAGAAACGCTGGGATGAGATGTTTGAGGTCCGGCTTAACCTTTAGAGGGCGCAGGTTGACCTGAGCTACCCTCAGGTGATTATCCAGTGGGCGGCAGATCTAGCGCCTGTTACATGAGGATCGTGAGGGAGGGGTTTAACAATGGGCCATCCGCTGTTTCCTGTGGTGGCAATCGGTGATGTTCACGGAAACCTCCAGGTCCTGACAAGGTGCCTGCAGGATCTGGGGTTCATTGATGATGCCGGCAGGTGGAGCGGTGGGTCTCGCCAACTGGTGCAACTGGGCGATACCATCGATCGGGGCCCGGATTCCCTGGCTGCCCTTGGTCTCATGGCCCGGCTGCGGGATGAGGCTGCTGCCGCTGGGGGCGCCCTTCACCTTCTGGTGGGCAACCACGAATCAATGGCCCTGATGGCTGGCGCCGGCAGCCATCGGCTCCGGATGCACTGGATGTATAACGGGGGCGACAGTGTCTACAGTGAATGGGCCGGGCCTGACGCTGACCGCCACCACTGGCCCTATCCCGAAGGATTTTACTCCCCCTTCAGCGTCGACGGGGTCTATGGTCAGTTCATTGGCACCTGGCAGGGGGCTCTGCAAATTGGGGAATTTATCTTCATTCATGCCGGCCTCCCCGTCGACTATCAGGGTAATATCGAGGCCTTCAACAGCGAGATGACGAGGGTCCTTGCCGACCCCTCTGAACTTGTTGCCCGCGCCGAAAGGCTGACCCAGGACCCGCTGGTCGGTACCGGGGGACCCCTCTGGATGAGGGAGTTCGATCAGGGCGCCGTGGCAAGACAGCTGCAGCGGTGGCAGGGATCCACGGTTGTGGCGGGGCATTCTGTTGGTGACGGGATCAGGCGGAGTCTTGGCGGTACGCTCCTTCAGATTGATGTCGGCATGGCTTTCAGGGGACTGTGGGCGGCAGTGGGCATTGACGACGCCGGCAGGATCTGGGGCCTCACGGAGGGAATTGATGCCCTGCGCCTTGCGGGCGGTGACGGTATGCTTGTGCCCATCCCGGCGGAGACTGCACCACCCAGTGACGACGAGACCGACGCCTCCAGGAGGCGCAGGTTCGGCCCAGGCGATCTGGTGGTCCTGTATCGCTCCGTCGACAAAACCTACACCAGGCTCTTCAGGATTGAAGGTGTCAGGGAGCTCTTCAGCACGCCCTGCTACCACGGGATCTTCGTTGACCTGATTGACGGTAAGGATCAGGCCACATCGGGTGAGTGGCCCGTAGAGAGAGTCGATCGCTTCGGGCGGATCCCACAGAAGACGCCACCTTTTCCCTTGCATAACAATCCAAATCACAGTATAATTATCCCCATAGTTCTTCCAGAGGTCAAAGTTGAATCGCATTAGAGGTCTTTAGGGGAGGGGAATTGGTTTTGAAGAAGGTTGTGCTCGCCTATTCCGGGGGGCTTGATACGTCGGTTGCCATCAAGTGGTTGCAGGAGAAGTATGGTTACAGCGTGATCGCGCTGGCTGTTGATGTAGGTGAAGGCAAGGACCTGGAGTTTACCAGGGAGAAGGCGCTGCAGATTGGCGCCAAGAAAAGCTATGTGCTGGACGCCCGCCAGGAGTATCTGCAGGACTACGCCTTCAAGGCCCTCAAGGCCAACGCCCTCTACGAGGGCAAGTACCCGCTGGCCTCGGCCCTCTCCCGTCCCCTCATATCAAAGCTCCTGGTAGACATCGCTCGCAGGGAAGGGGCGGAGGCGGTGGCCCACGGCTGCACCGGCAAGGGCAACGACCAGGTCCGGTTTGACGTCTCCGTTGGGGCCCTGGCCCCGGACCTGAAGATCATCGCCCCGGTGCGGGAGTGGCCCATGTCGCGCGAAGATGAGATTGACTACGCCCTGGAGAGGGGTATCCCCATCCCCGTAGGGAAGGCCAACCCCTTCAGTATCGACGAGAACCTCTGGGGCCGCAGCATCGAGTGCGGAGTCCTGGAGGACCCCTGGGCTGAGCCCCCTGAGGAGGCCTATGAGTGGACCGCCCCCGTCGAGGAAGCCCCGGCGGAGCCCGAGTACCTGGAGCTGACCTTCGAAGGCGGGGTCCCCACGGGCATAGGCGACGTGAGTTGTGACCCAGTAGAGCTGGTGTCATATCTCAACAAGGTTGGAGGAAAGCACGGTGTCGGGCGGTTAGACCATGTGGAAAACCGCCTGGTTGGCATCAAGTCCCGGGAGATATACGAGGCCCCGGCTGCAAGCATCCTGATTTCGGCCCACAAGGAACTGGAGGACCTGACCCTTGCCAGGGAGGTAGCCCACTTTCTACCGGTGATCAGTCAGAAGTACGCGGAACTAACCTACTACGGGCTCTGGTTCTCACCCCTCAGGGAAGCCCTGGATGCCTTCCTGGAGACCACCCAGCGGGCGGTCTCGGGAAGGGTCCGGGTCAAGCTTCACAAGGGGTCCTGCAGTGTTGTGGGCCGGAAATCTCCTCACTCGCTGTATGATTATGCACTTGCCACCTACGATCAGGACGATACCTACAACCACGCAGCGGCCGAGGGTTTCATCGAGCTCTGGGGCCTCCCCACCCGGGTCTACGCTTCGGCCCATAAAGGGCCCGCGGCCCTGAAGGCCAAGAGGAATCTGGGGTAACCTAAGTGTCAATTGTGATAACAACCGACAGGAGTCACTGATAATGACATTTCAGGGGTGAGACCACTTTGAAACTCTGGGGAGGACGATTCACAGCCAAGGCCGATGCCAAGGCCGAGGGCTTTACAAGCTCAATCTCTTTTGACCGCCGCCTCTACCGGCAGGACATCGCCGGGAGCATCGCCCATGCCAGGATGCTGGCGAAGCAGGGCATCATCGGCGAGGATGAGGGCCGGCAGATTGTCGACGGCCTTGAGATCATAGCACGTGAAATAGAGGCGGGGCGGTTCCCCTTCAGGCAGGAACACGAGGATATCCACATGAACATTGAGGCCCGGCTGGCGGAGCTCGTCGGCCCGGTGGCGGGGAAGCTCCACACCGCCCGGAGCCGCAATGACCAGGTCGCCCTGGACATGCATATGTTCATGCGGGAGGAGATCGCCGAGATCCAGGGTCTGCTTCTGAACCTGATGGAGGTGCTCCTGGCCCGGGCGGAGGAGCACAGGGAGACGGTGTTCCCCGGCTACACTCACCTGCAGCGGGCCCAGCCGGTGCTCTTTTCCCACCACCTTATGGCCTACTTCTTCATGTTCCGCCGCGACCACCAGCGCTTCGATGACTGCGCCCGGCGGGCCGATGTGATGCCCCTGGGGGCGGCTGCGCTGGCGGGTACTCCCCATCCCATCGACCGGCAGCTTGTCGCCGACCAGCTGGGCTTTAGCCAGATCTACGAGAACAGCATGGACGCCGTCAGCGACCGCGACTACCTCCTGGAGTTCCTGGCGGCGGCGTCGATTACAATGATGCACCTGAGCCGCCTGGCAGAGGAGCTGATCCTCTGGTCCTCCCAGGAGTTCAGCCTGATTGAGATGGATGACGCCTTCTCTACGGGTTCAAGCATCATGCCCCAGAAGAAGAACCCTGACGTGGCCGAGATCCTCCGGGGCAAGACCGGCCGGGTCTACGGGAGCCTCTTCGGCCTCCTCACCGTCATGAAGGGCCTCCCCCTGGCCTATCACTCCGACATGCAGGAAGACAAGGAAGGTACCTTTGATGCCATCGACACCCTCAAGGCCTGCCTCGCGGTGACGGCGGGGATGCTGGCTTCCCTGAAGGTGAAGGAGGAGGAGATTAGCCACTCCTTCCGGTCTGACTTTTCAGTGGCCACCGATGTCGCCGATTACCTGGTCGGAAAGGGCGTGCCCTTCCGGCAGGCCCACGAGGCCGTGGGCAGGCTTGTCCTCTACTGCGTCCAGGAAGCGAAGGGCCTCGCTGACCTCACCACCGCAGAGTTCCAGTCCGCCAACAGCGCCTTCGCTGACGACGTCCACCAGATCCTCACCCCCGAGGCATCGGTGCGGGCAAGGAAGACCCCTGGGGGAACGGCCCCCACTGCGGTGGCAGAGCAGATTGCCCAGGGCGCTCGATTCCTGGAGGGAGCACGCGGTGCAGAGACCTAGTTCCGGGGCAGTAGAGAATGAGGTCTCCCTGACCCTCAGGCATGGGACTGCTGCAGGACGATTTCCCCGGTGCCACCGTGAAGCTCTACTTCGTCGCCGGACTTTAGCAGCGATACATCCTCGCCCACTCCGTATATCGCCGGTATGCCGAGCTCGCGCGCGATGATCCCCATGTGGCTGGCAGGGGTGCCCATCTTCACAATCAGTCCCGCCACGCGGCCGAGGATAGTCGTTAAGTCTCCTTCGTGGCCGTGCTCAAGTACGAGGATGATGTCGTCGTCAGGGGTCTGCCTGGGGAACCCCACGTGGATGCGTCCCCGTACGTCCTTCCGCGTCCCGCTCTCTCCTTTGATGACAAGCACTGGCTCGCGCTCATTATCACCGGTGTCTTGGCCCTCGTCATCACCTGCGTCTTGGCCGTCGGCTGTACGGGGCTCGTCGCCCCCGATCCGGTCGGGCGGCAACACCTCCCGCCACCGCTGATGCTCCTCCCGTCGCTTAGCAATTTGGTCATGCAGCGGCGATCCATCGGTGAGGGCTGCCTTGACTTCGTCCAGGTACAAGAACCGGATGTCGTCGGGTATGTCGATTTGACCGCCTTCGACCAAAGCGTCGGCGGCCTTAGTGAGGGCATCGCAGATGTATACGTACTTCCTGGAGCAGATGTAGAAGGCATGGTTATCCCCCGCCAGAAATGCCTTTTCCCCCGCCTTCAGGGCCATCTCTAGAGCGGTTCGGTCCTCATCGGTGGTGCAGTTTTCAAATCCCTTAGCCCGAAGGCGTGCCGCGTTGTCTGCCATCTGCCTGAGATTGGTTCGGTAGTCATCGAGGGACACCTGCAGGTATCGCCTAACCCGGTTGACACATTCCACCGGCGGGACCGTTCCCGGCCGCGGCAGGAAGCCATCTTCCAAACCACCGCCCAGGCCACCGCCAAATAGCCAGCCGTACT
>LADL02001102.1_pt1 | contig 15360 bp, 17 predicted proteins | sample 619721 | NCBI WGS metagenome assembly LADL02 (sample SAMN03397408, study PRJNA257561) | rock porewater metagenome | biome: terrestrial; feature: Opalinus Clay rock; material: porewater; isolation source: Opalinus Clay rock porewater BRC-3 borehole | place: Switzerland: Mt Terri URL, St-Ursanne ...
CGCTCGGGCGGCCCACGCCCGATCGGCTGCGGATCATCGCGCAGGCCCTGCGCGAGGGCATGACCACCGACGAAATCCACCGGCTCGCCCAGGTCGACCCGTGGTTTCTCGATCAGATTGAAGAAATCATCAAGACGGAAGCCGGCATCAGGACCCACGGTCTTCCCGAGCATGCGGACGGACTCCGCACGCTCAAGTCGATGGGGTTTTCTGACGCGCGGCTCGCCAAGCTCACCGGGCAAAGCGCGTCCGTCGTCGCAAGGGCGCGCCGTGATCTTGGCGTCGTGCCGGTCTACAAGCGCATCGACACCTGCGCCGCAGAATTCGAGGCCAAGACGCCTTATATGTACTCGACCTACGAAACGCCGTTCGCCGGTTCGGCGGAATGCGAAAGTCAGCCGACGGAGCGTCGCAAAGTGATGATCCTGGGCGGCGGACCCAATCGCATCGGCCAGGGTATCGAGTTCGATTACTGCTGCTGTCACGCCGCCTTCGCACTGAAGGATGTCGGCATCGAAACCATCATGGTGAACTGCAATCCGGAGACCGTGTCGACCGACTACGACACCTCCGACCGGCTCTATTTCGAGCCGCTGACCGAAGAGGACGTTCTGGAAATCGTGCGCGTGGAACGCGCGAAGGGCACTCTGCTCGGCGTCATCGTTCAGTTCGGCGGCCAGACACCCCTCAAACTTGCCGAGGCGCTCGAGCGTGAGCAGGTGCCGATCCTCGGCACCCCTTACGATGCGATCGATCTGGCGGAGGACCGGCGCCGCTTCCAGAAGCTGCTGCAAGATCTCGCTTTGAGGCAGCCTCCCAACGCCATTGTCACGTCGGCCGAGGAAGCCGTCCGTGCGAGCGACCAAGTCGGTTATCCCGTCGTCATCCGCCCGTCCTATGTCCTGGGTGGGCGCGCGATGGAGATCGTGCGCGACGAGCCGCAGATGAAACGCGCGGCGCTGCACCTGTTTCGCGAATTTCCCGACAACGTGGTGCTGATCGACGGCTACCTGCAGGACGCGATCGAGGTCGATGTCGACGCGATCGCCGACAAGGACACGGTCTACGTCGCGGGCATCATGGAGCACATCGAGGAGGCCGGAATTCACTCGGGCGACAGTGCCTGCTCGCTTCCCCCCTACTCGCTCAGCCCGAAGATTATTGCGGAGCTGGAACGCCAGACCGTCGCGCTCGCCAAGGCGCTCGGCGTCATCGGCCTGATGAATGTGCAATACGCCATCCAGGGCGAGGCGATTTTCGTGCTCGAAGTCAACCCGCGGGCATCGCGCACGGTACCGTTCGTCGCGAAGGCCGTGAAATCTCCCATTGCCAAGATTGCCGCGCGGGTGATGGCAGGCGAGAAGCTTGCAAGCTTCGAAAAGCCCCGCATGCGCACGAGCCACATCGCGGTGAAGGAAGCCGTATTTCCATTTGCGCGCTTTCCCGGTGTCGACACCGTGCTCGGGCCGGAAATGCGCTCCACCGGCGAGGTCATGGGGCTCGACACCACATTCGAACGCGCCTTTGCCAAGAGCCAGATCGCAGGCGGCACCAAAGTCCCGCTCAAGGGCTCCGTTTTCATCTCCGTCAAGGAGCGCGACAAGAACGCGATCGTCGGCGCCGCGCGTCAGCTTGAGGAGATGGGCTTCAAGCTGATCGCGACACGTGGCACCGCACGCTTCCTTGAGGAACAGGGACTTCGCGTGGAAACGATCAACAAGGTGCTCGAAGGCCGCCCTCATGTCGTCGATGCGATGAAGAACGGCGGCGTCGATCTGGTGTTCAACACCACCGAGGGCATCCAGGCACTTGCCGACTCCCTTGAGATCCGCCGCACCGCCCTGCTACTCAAAATCCCCTACTACACGACCGTGGCCGGCGCTCGCGCGGCCGTTCTCGGCATCAAGTCCGCCATGGCCGGGGATCTCGATGTCGCGCCCCTGCAAAGCTATGCCTAGAGCCCGCGCCGAAACGGCAGGGGACTTGACGCGCACCCGATCACATGGAAGCCTAGCTGCCCGCGTCGGAATGGGCCTGATCGCCCGCCCGCGCTGAGTATGGTTTTGCCGCTCTTGATCCAGGAGCGTGCTGATACCACTTTCTAGTCCCTGTTCGGTCGCCCGCCCGGTGCGCGCGCAAAGAACTTTTGTGAGCACGAAGTAGATCGATGGAAAAAGTCCCGATGACCGCGTCCGGCTACGCACAGCTGGAAACCGAGATCAAACATCTCAAGAGCGTTGAGCGGCCTGCCGTGATCCGGCAGATCGAGGAAGCGCGCGCGCATGGCGATCTGTCGGAAAACGCCGAGTATCACGCGGCGAAAGAGCGCCAGGGGTTTATCGAGGGCCGTGTCATGGACCTTGAGGACATGATCAGCCGCGCGCAGGTCATCGATCCGACCAAGCTTGGCGGCGACACTGTGAAGTTCGGCGCGACCGTTACGCTGGTTGACGAGGATACTGAGGAAGAGGCCAAGTACCAGATCGTCGGCGAGATTGAAGCGGACGTGAAGCAGGGCCGTATCTCGATCACCTCGCCGATGGCTCGCGCTCTGATTGGCAAGGCCGCGGGTGATTCGGTCGAAGTGTCGACACCGGGTGGCGGGCGTTCTTACGAAATTCTCAAGGTCGAATACAAATAGCGGCGCCCGCTATTTGGAACGGGTGATGTCGGGCACGCCGCTCGCCGTCACGAGCCTGGAGTTGGCGTCGGTCGAAATTGCGACCCACTTGTAGGCGTCCCCCGGCGACTGGATCGAGACCCAGTCATAGCCCGCTTCTTCCCAGGTCAGAATCTTAAGGCGCCGATTGTCGAGCACGAAGTTGCCGTGGTCGGTGACGACGATCAGGACCGCGTGGCGGCGTGCCGCCGGGTCGGCGTCGGGAATGTTGGCCACCGCGAGCAGCAGCGCGCTGCGCGGCCACCCCAGCGACATCAGGCGCGCCTTCTTGGCCAGCGCAAAATCTTCGCAGTCGCCCACCGGATGCGGTCCGCTGGGGATATCCCAGTGCTCGATGAGCCCCAGGGCCTCCTGATCCGTCTTCGGTTCGATGGTCTCGTCATAGTGCGCGTTGATCGTGACCAGCTGGCTCCACGATGCATCGGTCAGGGATACCTGATCGGCGCCACCGACGGTGCAGATGTCCGGCCGCCGGTGACAGAAATCAAGATAGCCCGACGGCGCGGGCCGCTCGATCCCGGCCAGGTCTCGTCTGATCGACGTCGCACCTGCGATGACCGGGCTCGCGACCTCGATCGGTGCGCGAATCAACTTTGGCTTGCGAACCGGGACGGCTTGCGCGGTGACCGAGTGCGCGGCTTCGGCGCCCGGGGGCGGCATTTCCATCGGTTCCGGCGGAACGGCATCGACACTGAGAATCGGATCGAGGGTCAGGTTCGGCGCCCGCTCGATTGCGCTTTCAACCGGTGCCACACGCAATGCCATGGCGATTACCACCACCACAACGCACACACCGCCAAAGAGTTTGGCTATCAGCCCCATCAATCCGCCACCCGAAAGCCCTTCACCATGATGTCGCAAGGCGGACGGCCGCGCAACAATTGCGATCGGATCAGCTCGGGCTAGCTCTCGAGCGGGACGCCGGAGACGGATTTGGTGGTGCGGATCGTGAAGGACGTCTTGACGCTCGCGACGTGGGGCGCCGCCGTCAGCTGCTCCGTCAAAAAGCGCTGAAACTGGGCGAGGTCATGCGCGACGATCTTGAGCAGGAAGTCGATTTCCCCGTTGAGCATGTAGCACTCACGCACATTCGGCCAGCCGCGCACGCGCTCCTCGAACGCCCGCAGGTCCGCGTCGGCCTGGCTGTCGAGGCCGACCATCGCGAACACGGTCACTTCATATCCGAGCGCCTTGGGATTGAGCTTGGCGCTGTAACCTTCCACGACGCCTGCCTCCTCCAGCGCGCGCAGCCGGCGCAGGCAGGGCGGCGGGGAAATACCCACCCGACGCGCCAATTCGACGTTGGTCATCCGACCGTCGCCCTGCAGTTCCGCCAGGATCCGCAGGTCTATCTCGTCCAGGCGAACCCGTTGCATTGGCGCTCCGCTCATGGTTTTTGTTGGGTCAGTGATAGGGCAAGTTGAAACATTATTTCAAGAGCGCGCAACAAAATGACCCGAGCTGACGTCGTTGGCGTTGCCGACGAGACCTGGGTTTTGACCGACGGCTCCGTCGGCATGGAGAACCAGGGACTTGCCGTCGCCGAGGCTGTCGGGCTGCCGGTGATCACCAAGCGCGTCAGGCGAACGGGACCGTGGCGGTGGCTCCCCACGACGTGGCAGCTGGCCGCCCCGGCCCTGACCTTGATCAGCGACATCGACCGATCGGGGGATTTCTTAAACCCGCCCTGGCCGCGGCTGGTGATTTCGATCGGCCGGCATTCGGTGCCCCTGACACTGGCGATCCGCCGCCTTTCGGGCGGGCGGACGTTTGCCGTTCACATTCAAAATCCCAAGGTGCCGCTCTCGCGCTTCGATCTGGTGACGGCCCCGCTGCACGACGCCCTTGAGGGCGGAAACGTCGTGACAACCCTAGGCGCACCCCACCGGGTCACTGCGGCGCGGCTGGCCGCGCAGGAAGAGGAATTTGCGCGCGCTGTCGCCGGTCTGCCCCGTCCCCGGGTGACGGTGCTGCTCGGCGGTAACAGCAAGGCGTTTCGCTTTGCGGAGGCGGAGGCGATCGCGCTGTGCGACGATCTCGCAGCGCTCCACCTCAAGACCGGCTGCAGCTTCCTCGTCACCCCGTCGCGCCGCACCGGCGAGACGGTTACAAATATCTTGCGGGCACGTCTTGCGACGCTTCCCGCCGTAATCTGGGACGGTCGCGGCCCCAATCCCTATTTCGGTTATCTGGCGCTGGGAGACGCGATCGTCGCAACCTCGGATTCCGTCAACATGGTGACCGAAGCGGCGGGCACGGGAAAGCCGGTCTACGTCTACCCGCTGCCCGGAAAATCGAAGCGTTTTGCGCGCTTTCACGCCGAAATGGAGCGCTGCGGCGCGACGCGACCCTTTGTCCGCGCGCTCGCCGAAGGTCTTGCGTCGTGGCGCTATACCCCCATTAATGATACAGCGCGCGTTGCCGACGCGATCAAGGAGCGCATGGCACGCGCGCGAGTGGCGTCGCCGGTGGGGGCAGTGGGGAGCGCAGCGTAGTCATGGCACTGACGATTGAAACCTTTCGCAACGCCGATCTCTCTCAGGGCTGGCGGCCCGGCAACAATGCCGGCGGCGCGACACTGTTCAAGGCGCTTGGCCACCCGATCGCCGCGCGCAAGGGGCGCGAGCTGATCTCGGCACTGAGCAACGCAGGCCCCGTCGCGCTCTACGATCCGACCGGCGCCATCGGAAATTTCAATGCGTATTACGACCTCTCGGGCCTTGAGCTTGCGGGATATTTCGTGCAGCGGATCGAAGATCTGGGGCAGGTTTATCTGGGCCGGCGCGCGCAACCGGTGAGCGAGATCGGCGCGAGCGGGGCCAGGACGGTGCTGGTGCTCCTGTTCGACGGTGAGCGTGCGCTCGCTTCGCTGCGTCATCTGTTCCCCGCAGGCGCGCAGATCGTAACGCTCGACGCCCTGCGCATCCCCGATGCGATGCTGACCAACAAGGGCGACTACCTCGATCCGATCAATTTCGCGACGAATTTCGCGCTGCTGCGCGATCAGGGCGCGAACGGCTCGGGGCTCCACAGCCGGGTTGCCACTGCCAACTACTGGAGCCTTCACGGCGCACAGAATCCGGCCTTGTGGTTGTGCCTGTTCAACGAGGCTGGCGATCCGATCGCCGAGTGGGAAGAGGCGCTCCCGCAAGCGGGCGCCCCCTTTGCGCTCGACAGCAAGGAGATCCGCGCCCGCTTCGGCCTTGCCGATTTTCTGGGGTCGCTGTTCATCCACGCGATCCGGATCGCCGGTCACGATGTCGTCAAATATGCGCTCGACCTATACGGCGATGACGGGCACGCACTCACCTGCACGCACGACGCCAATGCCTGGCCCGCGGATTACTTCGCCGGCATGCCTGCGGGCGAGGACGATGAAACGCTGACCCTGTTCGTGCAGAACTCCCACCCCGCGCCGATTCCACGTGGCGCCATCGGCGTCAATATCATGGGATCGCAGGACGTGAGCTGGGTGGACGAGGAGATCGCCCCGTTCGCCACCCGTGCGCTCGACATCACGGCACTTCTGCCGCACGCCAAATGGCCCGACCAGATCGAGATCGTCGCCGGGCGCTATTTCGTGCGCCCGCGTTATGAGGTGGTGCGCAAGACAGCCGGTCATACCAAACGCCGCATTGCGCACGCCAACGTTGAACGGACCGATCTGAAGGGCAATCCGGATATTCCGGGCCTCGCCGCCCATATGGGGAAGGGTTACATCATGCCCCTGCCTGTGCTGCCGCGCAGTCTGTTCAAATCGGTGGTGCTGCCGACGCCGATGGCGCGCGATGAGCATGAAATGCCGATCCGCGCCGAACTGTTCGATGCCGACGGCTCGAAGGTCACGGAAAAATATCTCGGGCGCATCGCGCGGCGCGAGAGCGTCGCAATTGAGATCGACACGTGGCTCGCCCAAGCGGGAGCGACGCTTCCGTCAGGGTTTGGCCATGTAGAGTTTCTCTACGATTTCCGCAACGGCGGCGAGGCCAATGGCTGGCTTCACGCGCTGGGGCGCTACGAGCAGATTTCGAGCGGCCATCGCGCCGAAACGATCTTCGGCGCACACATCTACAACGTGCCGACCATCTATAAGGACGAGCCGCAGTCCTACATCAACAAGCCGCCAGGTCTCACGACACGGCTATTTCTGCGCCTGCCGCAAGGCGCGAGCGAGTGGGACGGCATGTGCCATCTGGTCTATCCCGCTTCCCTGCCGTGGCACGAGAACAGCGCGACCAAACTGATCCTGCATGACGAACACGGCCAGCCTGTGGCAGCGCGCAGTGTCGAGATCGCCTGCGGTGGCTCGCTGTTCTGGCGTTATCGCGAGATGTTCGATGCCGCCGAACGCGCGAAAGCCGGCGCACAGGGATACGTCATCGTGCGCGACACGACGTGCCGGCTCTTCGGCTTTCATGGCATGATCAACGGCGAGACGAGCTTCTGTCTCGATCACATGTTCGGCTTTTAGCGGGCGTAGATCTGCCGCCCCACGCCATCTTCTGAGCCGAGGTGCACGCGCGCGCCCTCCCCACCAAGCGGTCGTGGAAGCGTCAGCTCCAGCTTCGGCATCATATGCGCCAGCACGGCGCTGACGGTTACGCCCAGATAGGTTGCGATCTGTTGCGCGCTCATACCGAGATCGCTGAGCGCATCGAGTTCGCGACGGCTCAGCGGCCACAACACATAGTAAGATCGTGACGGATGGTACGAACAGGCGTTCGGCACGTTCTCATGTTGTGATTTCGTCATTGGCCAGCTCCTCTTCTCCCCGCTCGCCGTCAGGCGGACGCGGGGCACCGAGATTGCAGGTGACGCACTCACACTCATCTACTCGGCGGCGATTGACGGCTTATAGGCCTCTGCGTGCTCGCTGACCGCTTTAGTCAGCGACGATTGCGCTTCGGCCAGGTTTTCCGCTTCTGCCTTCGCAGCGCGCGTGGTGACCTCGATGATCTTCGCAGTTTGTGCGGAGTAATCGGCCAGCGTCTCGGCAATCCAGTCTTGCTGCAGCTGACTGAGCTGTCCGATCTCGCGGACCTCCATCGCATTGCGCTGGAAGTTCAGATCGCTGCTCAGCCGTTTGCCCAGGAAACCGACTGACTCGCGCTGGAGTGTCACGATTGCATCCAGCATCGCGCCGTTAAACTGCGAAAACGTGGCCGCCATCAGATTGTTGATTGGGCCTGCCTGCGTAAGCAACCCGTTGGCAGGTGCTTTGGCGTTGGTCTTGGTCATTAAAATGATCCTCTTCATGATGAAAGCAACGGTTGAAACACAGGCATACGAACGGGAATTAGTGCTCCTTCACTTCAACCTTGTGGGTCGCACGTTGCGCTTCCGGCGTCTTGGGAAGCACAATCTTCAAGACGCCCTTGTTGAACGAGGCATCGATCTTTTCCCGATCGACGCCGGGAGGAATCTGGAACATACGCTCGAAGCTGCCGTAGCGGCGCTCGGAGAGGTAGCGGTTCTTGGTCTTCTCCTCACGCTCTTCCTTCTTCTCGCCCTTGAGGGTGAGCGTGTCGCCCGAAATCTGGATGTCGATATTCTCGCGCCCAAGACCGGGAAGCTCGGCGCTCAGCTCGTACGCGCTGTCTTTCTCGACAATGTCGACAGCCGGACTGGTGCCCCATTCGAGCGCCTGCGGCCATGTGAACTCACCTGCCGGGCGTGAAAACGGCAGCCGCCAACCGCGCTTGCTGAAGCCATTGAAGAGATGCGAGTCAAAGAGCCGATCGATCTCTTGCCTGAGCGACTCGAACGGCTCGAATCCGTGAGCGGGTTCAGCAACACCACCACTACGCTTCTCGCGTGAGATCTCGATAGATTTTGTGTCTTCGCTCATCTTAGGCGCTCCATCTAATCAAAAGCACCCCCCGCCAGACATTCATATCTTAGCAACCAAATCGTCTATTGACGCAAATCAACTTTTTGAGAAATTCCGTCTCAATTGATTTTTTATTCAGTATAAGGATCAATGACGATCATACTGCATCGCGGCGGTAACGTGCGCTTGCGACTTGCGCCTGTCCTACAGTTATTGCGGCGCAACAAACGCGCGCCGCTTCATCAAATAATCATCGTGCGCCTTCTTGTCTTTCCACAGGACGGAGCGCATATTTAGCCCCGTCGCGGCCATTGCCGTTTTAGTAGAATTGAACTCGTGTATACGCCTTGATGCGCATTCGCCGACCAACTCTCCTAAAATCGTCATTGGTTTCGGCCCGGGACAAGCGCGGTTGCGAGCCCGGTTCAATCACTTGAGGACATGTTTTCAATGACGATCGGTACCGTGAAGTTCTTCGATGCCACCCGTGGCTTCGGTTTTATCACTCCGGAAGATGGTTCGAAGGACGTCTTCGTTCATATCTCAGCCGTGGAGCGCTCGGGCCTCGGCCGCTTGACGGAAGGACAGAAGGTGAAGTTTGAGGTTCAAGCGGATACCCGCGGACCTAAGGCGATCAATCTCCAGGCCGCGTAACAAGCGCCGGGATATCGTTTGCGGTACTGAACCGCTTTGTTGAGAAGCCGCCTGCGAAGGCGGCTTCTTGTGCTTTAAAAACTATGTCAGTGTTATTGCCTGATGTGCAGGCTTACGTTGATGCCGGACCGTCGACCTCCTCGTCGCGCTCAACGCTGCGGAAGAAATTCGCGAGTTCCGGCTTGTCGGCCAGCAGCGCCTTGTAACGAGCATGCGCGGCGTCAACCAGCGAACCGCCGCGTCCAAGCAGTTCATCCCCAAATCGGATCAACAGAAGATTGGGCCACGCGCGCGGGCGGATGCGCACAACTTCGGCAACGATATCGCTCGCCGTGAGATCGGGCCGCGCCTGCGCGAGCAACAGCATCATCGACGCCGTCGAGCGCGAGATGCCCATGTGGCAGTGAACCAGAAGATGGCGAACATTGCGCGGCTCCGCCATGAGGTCGCGTCCAAACGCGAGCAGCAGATCGACGTCCGCACGCATCGGCAGAATTTCGCCGGGACGTTGTTTGATGATGTCATGAAAGCGCAGCTCGAGCTTGGCATGTGCCGGAAACGAGGCGAACGCGGGCGGCTCCGGGTATCCTGGATCGAGGATCGAGAGCACATGGCTGACACCTGCATTCGCGAAGTCGCCAAGCTCCTCCAGTCCGCACACGGTTGTTCCAAAGGGTACGACATCCGACTTCCATTCCATAACCTGATCCTTTTTAAGCGGCTCCAAGAGGCGGAAAACTACCGGGCGGGCCCGCCCTGCTTTCCGCTTGCGCGCCTGCGCCCCCCGTCGCATAGTAAACGGGTCCAGGCAAGGCTTGACGACAAAGTGCATCGGGAGGGCGTAGGAGTTCGAGTGGTCCGGCCGCTCCGTCACGTGCACGCGAGTGTTACGTGTTGCCTGTGATCCGCAACGATCTGCGGCGCAGTCGTTCGCGGTGTTTCCCGAACAGCGCGGACTCTTGTTGCAATGATCCTCGGCACCGTCAAGTTCTTCAATACCACCAAAGGGTTCGGTTTCATTAAACCCGATGATGGATCACAGGATGTTTTTGTTCACATCTCGGCCGTGGAGCGATCCGGGCTGAAGACGCTGAACCAGGGACAGAAGATCCGGTTTGAAATCCAGCCGGACAAGAAGGGCCCCAAAGCGGTCAATCTGGAAGTTGTCTGACCGCGGCGAAGCTTCGGGCGCGGCGGCGCTTGGCTCGCCGCACGAGCAACTCGCCCTGATCTACTCCACCTTTCCCGACGCTGCCACGGCCCGCGCGGTCGGAACCGAACTGGTGGCCAGCCGGCTCGTGGCGTGTGTGAACATCCTGGGACCCATCACGTCGCTTTATCTTTGGAACGGCAACCTGGAGACCTCGAGCGAGGTGGCGGTCGTCTTGAAGACGACGCGCGCGCGATTGGCCGAAGCTCTGGACGCCGCCGAGCGGCTGCACCCGTACGATGTGCCCGCGCTCATCGTTATTGAGCCCGCCGCGACCAACCCGGCCTATCTCGCGTGGGCGGCCGCCGGCGTCGTGCCGGACGCGGCCCTCCCGGCAGGTTCGCTCGACAGCGCCGGAAAAGGCCAGTAAACAGGGGTCCTGCCGCCCACCAGCAGCCCCGTATGCGCACAGCGCGCTCATTTGAACGGTGACGTATGGTCAAGACTGCCGACCTGCCGCAACGCGCCAATCCCTTGTGGGACGCCCGGGAGGATTATCTGCGCGTCATCATCAAGGACCTGACGATCGAGACGCGGATCGGGCTTCACGCCTGGGAGCGGCACGAGGACCATCCCCAGCGGATCGTGATCAACATCGAGCTGTTCAAGCGCCAGCCCGAGCGCATGACGGCTCAAGCCGGCGCCGACGTCGTGATCGACTATGATTATATCCGGCGATCGCTCCGCCAGTGGCGCAATCGCCAGCAGGTCACGTATATCGAGCCTCTCCTCGAGGAGCTGGTCGACCTGTGCTTTCAGGATCAGCGCGTCGAGGCGTGCCGGGTGTCGATCGTCAAACCGGATATCTATAGCGACGCCGCCGCGGCGGGCGCCGAACTCTACCGCGTGCGGCGGCCAGGTTAGCGATGGCGTGGGCGCTCATCACTGGAGCCGCGAAGCGCCTGGGCGCCGTGACGGCCCTGACATTCGCACGCGCCGGCTATGACGTCCTCGTCCACTACAATCACTCGCAGGACGATGCCGAAGCGCGCGTTCGCGAAATCGTGCAGCTTGGCCGCAAGGCCCGCGCCCTTCCGTGCGACCTCGCCGAGCCCGCTCAGATCGACCGTCTCTTCGAGACACTGAGCCGCGAAGGCATCTTGCCATCGGTGCTCGTCAACAGCGCCTCGATCTTCGAATATGACACGCTCGATACACTCAGCGCGGAAAGCCTGCAGCGCCACTATGCCGCCAACACGCAAGCCCCCCTCCTCCTCGCCCAGCACCTCGCAGGGGCGCTCGCGGAGGGCGAAGAAGGCTGCATCGTCAACCTGCTGGATCAGCGGCTGTTCAACCTCAACGTCGATTTCGTATCCTACACCTTGAGTAAATACGCGCTGCTCGGCGCCACGAAAGTGATGGCGATGGCACTGGCACCGCGCATCCGGGTCAATGCCATCGCGGTCGGGTTGACGTTGCAAAGTGGGGCGCAGAGCGCCGCGGCGTTCGAGGCTGCACATCGGCTGACGCCGCTCGGCCGGGGCACCCGTGCGCAGGACGTCGCCGATGCTGTCCTATTTCTGTCGCAAAACCGCAGCGTCACAGGGACTGTGCTGACGGTCGACGCCGGTCAGAGCCTCGACGCCCGCCGCCGCGATGTCATGTTTTCCTATCAAGAAGGCGCGCGGGTCGGAGATGTGGAAACCCATGAGTAACCGGGCTATTAACCATCTTTCGCGCGTCATGGCGAAGACCCGCGGTGCACGGAGAATCCGGGTACAGAGGCTCACCCCACAGACGATCGGCGCGAGAGAGTGCTGCGCACTGGGCGCGCCGGGACCGGACTATCTGTGGACAGATCATCCGACGACGGTTTCGTGAAGGTCTCGATTTGTTCCAAACCAGAACAAAAAGAATACGCCCATCAATGCGACCCGGAATTTTTCGGCAATTTCAAGTGTTTGTTTGCAGCCGGTTTTGTGATCTCAGTTTTATTGCCGCCCGCGCCGCAGGTGAAATCGCAGCACCCGCAAGTTATCCACAGGGTTGTTCACACATTTAGCCACAGAATTCGCGGGCCATCCCGACATTGCCATGACGAAAAACAGTCACACACCGCGAACGCCTGAACCGCCCCTGCTGGCGGCCGACGCCGCGCTTCAGCCCCGCGAGGGAGAAAGCGGCGAGCCGGACGCCATCGGGGCCGCGCTGATCGCCTCCTATCTACCCAACCTGCCGGAGGGGCCCGGTGTCTATCGCATGCTCGACGCGGCCGGCAACGCTCTCTATGTGGGAAAGGCGCGCAATCTCAAGCGGCGCGTCGCGAGTTACACCAAGGGCTCCGGGCTCGTGCAGCGGATCGCGCGCATGGTCTACGAAACACGCCAGTTCGAGATCATCACGACACGATCAGAGATCGAAGCGCTGCTCCTTGAGGCCAATCTGATCAAGCGACTGAAGCCGCGCTACAACGTGACGCTGCGCGACGACAAGACCTATCCCTATATCCTGCTGCGCACCGACCACGGTTTTGCCCAAGTGGTCAAACATCGCGGCGCGCAATCGATCCCGGGTCACTACTACGGGCCGTTCGCCTCGGCCGGTGCGGTCAACCGTACACTGAACACATTGCAACGTGCATTTCTGCTGAGATCGTGCTCCGACAGCGTCTTCGAAGCGCGGACCCGTCCTTGCCTGCTGCACCAGATCAAGCGCTGCAGCGCGCCCTGCGTCGGCTACATCGACAAGCAGAAATACGACACCCTCGTTGCGGGCGCTGAGGAATTTCTCGGCGGGAAAAGTCAGGCGTTGCGAGACGCGCTGACTCACGACATGGAGGCAGCCTCCCGGGATCTCGACTTCGAGCGCGCCGCCACCTTGCGCGATCGCATCCGCGCCCTCAGCCATGTCGACGCTGAACAGGGCATCAATCCGCTCGGCCTGCAGGAAGCCGATGTCGTCGCGATCCATAGCGAGGGGGGAAGCAGCTGCGTACAGATATTCTTCTTCCGCTCCGGACAGAACTGGGGCAACCGCGCCTATTTTCCCCGCCACGACAAAACGGCAGAGACGGACGAAATTCTCGATGCGTTTCTGTCCCAGTTTTACGAAGACAAGCCCGTGCCGCGCCTGATCCTGCTCAGCGAAGATTTTTCGGGCCGCGAGTGGCTCGAAGCGGCATTGAGCGAGCGGGAGGGCCGCCGGGTGGAGATCATTGTTCCGCAGCGTGGCGAAAAGCGGGCGATCGTTCAAAGTGCGCTCGACAACGCGCGCGAGGCGCATGGGCGCCGGCTGGCCGAAAGCGCGTCCCAGCGTCATTTGCTGCAAGGCGTGGCCCGGATCTTCGGATTAGCCGACACACCCGCGCGCATCGAGGTCTACGACAACAGTCACATCCAGGGCACCAACGCGGTCGGCGGAATGATTGTTGCGGGACCTGACGGTCTGGAGAAAGCTCAGTACCGCAAGTTCAACATCAAGGACACCGAGCTGACGCCGGGCGACGATTTCGGAATGATGCGCGAAGTGCTCACGCGCAGATTTGCGCGCCTCGTCAAGGAGGAGGCCGCCGGCGAGCCTGTCAATCGCCCGGACATCGTGCTCATCGACGGGGGACTGGGGCAGCTCAATGCGGCCTGCGCCGTTCTGGCGGATCTTGGCGTCACCGGCGTTCAGCTCATCGCGATCGCCAAGGGCCCGGACCGCAACGCGGGCCGCGAACATTTTTTCATGCCCGGCCGCGACCCGATCATGCTCGAGCCGAAGGACCCCGTGCTTTATTTTCTCCAACGGCTGCGCGACGAGGCGCACCGCTTTGCGATCGGAACCCACCGCGCCAAGCGGTCCAAGGCGATCCGCCGCTCTCCGCTCGACGACATCCAGGGGATCGGCCCCACGCGAAAGCGCGCATTGCTCCATCACTTCGGCTCTGCGCGCAGCATCGAGCGCGCGAGCGTCGCGGACCTTGAAAAGGTCGAGGGAATCAATCACGCCATGGCGCTGCGCATCCGCGATCATTTTCACAAAGCGAATTGAGACCAAGCAATGGACCTGAAGGCCCTTCCCAACCTGCTGACGCTTGCGCGGATCGCGGTCATTCCGGCGATCATCGGCGTGCTCTTTCTGCCCGGGGACGGCGCGAGGTGGACCGCGCTCGGCCTGTTCGCTGCCGCAAGCGTCACCGATTACTTCGACGGCTGGCTTGCGCGGCACTTGCAGGCGCATTCGCGCCTCGGCGCATTGCTCGATCCGATCGCCGACAAGCTGATCGTCGCGGCGGTGCTCGCGATGCTCGTGGCGCAGGGCGCTGTCGGCGGGATGCACGTGATCGCGGCGATCGCGATCCTGTTGCGCGAACTCGCGATTTCGGGATTGCGAGAATTCCTCGCCGCGGACCGCATCGAACTTAAGGTCAGCGTTCTCGCCAAGTGGAAGACAACGCTCCAGATGATTGCAATCGGCCTCCTGCTGGTGCCGTTCGCGCCGGGCGATACCGTCCACGTCGCGGCGCTCGGCGCATTGTGGCTTGCCGCGCTCTTGAGCGTGTGGACCGGCGCGGCCTATGCTGCAGGAACCTATCAGCACTGGGCCGTCACGCCCCAAGGACGCGACACGTGAGACTTCTTTATTTCGCCTGGGTCCGCGAAAAAATCGGAATTTCAGAAGAAGTGCGGGCACGGCCAGTCGCCGTCACGAACGTCGGCGAACTCCTTGACTGGCTGGAAGCGCAGGGGCCCGGCTATGCTGCCGCGCTCGCGCAACGCAGGCTCGTACGCGTCGCGGTCGACGGCGAGGCGGTGGATTGCCGGCACACAATTTCAGATGATGACGAGATCGCGATCTTCCCGCCCGTCACCGGGGGCGCGTCATGATCCGAATCCAGCATGAAGACTTCGATGCCTCCCGCGAGACCGCTGCGCTCATCGGCGGACGCACGGATGTCGGCGCGCTGGTGACGTTCAGCGGGCTTGTGCGCGATGTCGCCATCGAGCTTGAGCACTACCCCGCGATGGCGCAGCGCCTGCTGGAGCAACTCGAAGCCGATGC
>LADL02001328.1_pt1 | contig 15342 bp, 11 predicted proteins | sample 619721 | NCBI WGS metagenome assembly LADL02 (sample SAMN03397408, study PRJNA257561) | rock porewater metagenome | biome: terrestrial; feature: Opalinus Clay rock; material: porewater; isolation source: Opalinus Clay rock porewater BRC-3 borehole | place: Switzerland: Mt Terri URL, St-Ursanne ...
CGTAACCCTGAAAATACATTATCAATTCTTAGTAACATATCAAAAAAATTCGACAAAGATGTGGATATATTGTTATTCGGTTCTAATGATGTTCGTTCAGTTGTGAATCAGCGATATCTTGATTTCAGGTGGAGACAATTAGGCAAATTAACTCAATTTCAAGTTGCATCCATGATGAGTAAGGCTGATATATTTACAGATTTCTCAAGCCACCAGGCTATGGGTTTATCAGCACTGGAGGCGATGGCAGCTGGATGCAGTGTCATTGTTCCCAGAAATGGTGGAGCTGTTGAATTTATCCATCATAGAAAAAATGGAATTGTTGTGGATACATTTGATTTCCATGATAGTTTGAATGGTTTACGTGAATTAGTGGAAAATGATGAACTCAGAAAACAACTTCAATTAAATGGGATTCATGATGTCGTTCAATATTACCCTGAAAAAGCCAGTTTTAATATTTTGGATGTGCTTTTCAAGTAAGAATTCATAATTTGGATAAGTTTTATAAAAATGAGAAAGTGTTAAAGGTTAATAAAAATCCACTTTAATGTAGCACCAATCAATTGGAGGAATATCTGAGTGAAATTTAAATTAAATCCTTATTTATTTGAATATATTCGAAAAAATAAATTTCTACTCGTCATATTCTTTGTATCCATTTTTTTTATAGAAACACTATTCTTTAATAGTGAATTTATCAGATTTAACTATAACAATTTGGAGACTCAACATTTAAAAATTGAAGATGGAATATTAAATGGCTTTAAGATAATCGATGGAAGGTTAGTTTCAATAAATGACGATCCGAATATCACCCTCTCATCTCTCGATTTAAAAGTTGGATATTTATCGATCTATTGCACCAATCCAAATCCTGAAGCGATTGCCCAAATTTATTTTCAAGGCGGTGGAAGGGTATTTTCTGAAGACAATACCATAAGATTCTCGTTATCTTCTCCTGCAACAGATTTAAAGGTACCTGAATTACAGGATGTAACGAGTATTCGATTAGATTTAACAAATTACCAGGGTGATTCTATAAGTTGCCAGGAATTTATTTTGAATCCCGAGGTTAAGTTTAATTTTCTAAGACTAACAATTCTTTTTATAATCAGCGGGGGATTGCTAATTGGATTTAATAAATTAAATCCAACTCTTCAGGAAAAAATTAAAACGAATCTACTTGATAATTCTATTTGGATGTTGATGGTATTAATCATTATTATTGATTTAGTTTATCCAATAACAATCACGTGGGATTCAGGACATTATTTGTGGTTAGCAGATGTAATAAAACATTCAAATTGGGAAAACTGGGATCCAGTGAGGTATGTGATATTCCCATTATTTTTATTTATTTCCCAAAAATTTCTTGGATCCAACCAAAATGCGTTATTGATCCCAATGATAATTTCACATTTATTGTTATTTGTTACAAGTTATTTTATCGCTGTAGAATTATTTCAAATAACTAATAAGTTTCAACGTTTCAAAATATTATTATTTATATTCTTTTTTATAGCACTTGATGCAACAGTTGTTGGATATTTTCATATAGTTTTGACAGAGTATGTCGCGGCTACTATCGCGGTTATCTCGTGTTATGCTGCTTTTAGATTATATAAATCCTCATTACAATCAAAATCATTTTACTTGTGGGCTATTTATTTTCTTATAATGGTGCCATTATCATGGCATATAAAACAACCGTATATTGGCGCAGCATATTTTCCTTTTATTGTAAGTTTCCTCTTGATTATTTTGCGTGAATTTTCATGGAAAACATTTGCATATGGACTAACTTTAAATTTAATAATAATCGCCATTGTCTATTTCAGTACACTTACTTGGAACTCGTTTTTAATATCACAAGATAACCCAATGAATAGTGATCGGTTAGTGTCAACAAAATTGGATGATAGACTTACCATGAAAGTGGAAACTATTGAGGGCTCCCCAATTATCTTTGGTAAGGATTTGATTAAGAGATATATAGCAAGCACTAATTTGTTTCCGTATGATCATCCTAACCGAACTCTAATTTATAAACCTTGTTTAATTTGCGGTTTTCAAAATAAAGTAGTGGGACAGAGGATGTATTATTCAAAACAAAGCATGACAAACATATTTTACTCAAGGATGTTTGACCAATTTACAAATCATTTTGAGACTGAATATAACCCTCCTGAATGGCTAAATAATATTTTTCAGACCACTGCAAAATTTAGCAACTTTCTGTATACATTTACAAATTTATTAATACCAATTTTTGTTGTTGTGATATTTTTACTTTGGAACAAAAGAAAAAATGTTATTAATGCTATGTTACTGATATTGGCTGGCACATCACTATTAAATTCATTGAGTCATCTCATTGTTCTTGGTTCAACGCTGGACAGGTATCTTTTCATGGGGCACCCGTTGAATTTATTAATTCTGGTGATTTTGGTGGCTAAATTTGCAATGTGCCTAATTGAGAAAAATCAATTGAGGGTAGAAAAGCGAATTAATTAAGGTTATGAAATCAAATGAAGTCGCAGATAAACTAAAAGGTCAATAATCGGATCTTAGTTCCCGCATTTGGTACGATAATAATGATTAATTCACGTGGACTACCTACTATAAATATTTCTTAAATGAAGAAATCAAAATTACTTTCTTTTTTGCCACACATTCCGAGTAAAATAACAGGTTTTCCGTTATATATTTTTTAGATGGTAATTTGCTTGAAAGTTAAAAATTTTCAACGAAATCAACTATCCATTTAGTAACATCAATTTTATCATTTAATAAGATTGTTCTTTTCTCTTGCCATTCATCTTTGAGGCACTGTTTGTTCATTAATTCATCAATTTTAATAAATATATCTTCTTCTTGACCCAGCAAAAAAGAAAAAGACAAACCATATTTGTTTTCTAATTCTATAAGAACGGAACAGCGCTTTGCAAATGTATTTACCCTTATCGAAGGTACACCTAAAATTGCTGCTTCAACAGCCATTGATTGACTATCACCTATTAACATTTTGGAGAAATAAAGTGCATCATGAATATCAATAGTCGGTATATTTAATCTATAAGATAATAAATCTCCTGATAATGGAATTTCACTCGTTATAAAAACACGACCGTAATTTAATAATTTCTTGATAATTTTAGATTTCATTTCTTCATTAAGGCCAGATTCGCCTTGATCATGTGCTGCTTTTAAGGAAACAAACCTTAAGATGAAATATGGTTCGTTTGGAAGAACACCTAATTTTTCAAGTATTATTCTATTTGGTTTGAAATAATTGGGATGTAAATAAGCTAATTTTTGATATCCATCGTACACAAAATGCCGTTTTCCATGATTTTCATTTAAACTTGTTGGAGTAACAATTGCATTTGCTAAAGGATAGGCTAATTTAACAAAAGTATTGGCAATAGAAGCATCATCCTCATTAAAAACAATTGATTTTACTCCTAATATTCGAGAAACATGAGAAATAGCTACTGATGTGCCAATCAGAACCTGGCATTTGTTTCTAATTGCTGCTTTCAAAACTCCAAAATCGTGTTCAATAAGTTCGAATGCTAAACCTATTGTGCCTTTTCTTGCAATGGAAGCAACATGATATGAAAAACCATATAAGTCGAGTAATTCACTGGTAATGTCTTTGTCACGAATGGTTATTGTGATGGAATGTCCATGCTCTATCCAGATTTTTGCTGCATTACGAAATAGGTGAACATGAGCAGGGTGACCAATATCAATCAGAATATTCATCAGGATAATTATAAAGCGAGTAATTGATATTATTGTTGTGTTGCATATCAAACCACATGGCAAACATGACAAACTGAAGTCCGCTAATTATCATGAACATTAAAGCCAGAGCATTAATTGGTGGAATTCTTCCAGAAATTATCCACATATAAGTCAATCGAACTAATAAGATCGGTGAAAAGATGAATAATTGAGGGAGTCCGATCGCGTAGAAAAGTAGCAATGGATGAAAATCTCGGATTAGATATTTTTGAACCAGGCGAAAATTAAAAAGCCAAAAAAGTAACCCAAGCATCTTTGGAATGATTAAAATTGGTACAATTCCGCTTTTTTCTCCAATATTATAGACAGGTCGAACAGGTACATCAACGACCCGAAGATTGTTAATATTCAATCGAACAAGCAGGTCATTAGGTTGTCCATAACGAGTATACATATGATTCCAATTAATGATCTTCATGGCTTTTCGATTGATTACTGTATAGCCACATTGAGAGTCTGCGATACTCCAATACCCTGAGGCAATTTTTGTCATTAAAGAAAGTAGTGAATTTCCAATATACCGAATTTTTGGTATCTGGTTCCATGCATCTCCAGTGAACAATCGATTGCCTTTTGAATAATCTGCTTTATCCTCTACGACTGGATCCAAGAGGCGTTCAAGATCTGCCGGGTCCATTTGAGCATCACCAGCCATAACAGCAGCCACGTCGATCTCATTATCTCGACACCACAGATAACCATCAGCGATAGAACCACCAACACCACTGTTAATTTTGTGTTTTATCAAAATGATTTTTTTAGGAATTGACTCTTGAAATTCTTCTACAACCTGGCAGGTTTTATCTTTACTGGCATCGTCAACAACGATAATGAAATCAACATAAGGAGGCATAGTGCTGATGACTCTACCAATTAGCTTTTCTTCATTGTAGGCCGGGATAACTACAGCTACTACTTTATTTTTATACAATAATACTTACCTTCCCTATTTTAATATATTAATTATTGATGGATAAAATTTTACCATAACCACTCCAACCCTGATAGAAAATTATTGAGGATTCTTATTCAAATAAACCTCAACTCTTTCTCAATACTTAGTAATGCGTTCCTATTGTAATTATTGTCCTTCCAACAAATCGTTAAAAATATTTAACAACTTTCCCATTTCAACATCAGCATTTAAATCATTCCTGGCTTGAAAAGAAGCCATTTTTAAATCATCCCATTTAATCGCAGAAGTATTATTAAGGGTTTCTGCGAATAATTCAGGTTCAAAAGAAGGGACAATAAGTCCACAATTATACTGTTCAATAATTTCACTCATCGAAGGGGAAGGACCAATACAAACCGCTAAACCAGCTGCAATGAATTCAAAAAACTTGTTTGGTAAAGCAATCGAGTAGTTAAAATTTGTTGGATATAAAGGAAAGAAACCTATGTCATACTTAGAGATTTCTTTTACAATATCAGAAGGCGAAACAGGTTGGTGGAAAAACACTCGATTTGGAGCAATAGCCTCGGCCAGTTTATGTAATTTTTCGGCATAAGAGGATCGATGATTCGTAATAATAAGATGAAGTTCGTATCGCTTATCACTCAATGCAAGTGATTGAATCAGAAGATCCGTTCGTCTGGCTTGTGAAGCTACCCCATGTGAAACTAAGCAAATCTTGTTTGGGTCTGTCTGATTAATATTTGTAATTTCGGAATCAAAATTTGGAATATTACGTACGATAATGGGATCAAAACCAAATTTTTTGTGTTGTTGAGCAAGAGCATTTACAACAGTAGTTGAAGCATTAACATTTTTTGAAAACTTCTTGAAGATTTTACTAATAATCCCTTTGTTTAACCCCCAATACCAGGCATCATAGGATTCATGAATATCCAAAATTAATATACTGTGAAATTTTTTAGAAGCAATTGCGGCGGTTGGCAATGAATCCCAATTGTTCGCAAGAAATGCATCACAATGAGTTTTGAGTGCCAATTTGGTTGCTTGATGGGTTGTAGGAAAGAATGGTATTTGAAATAGTCGAGAAGAAATTGTTGATGTTGTTCGAAGAAATGAATTTTTTGGAAGTTTTATTTCATGCCACTCAATATGTTTTTGGGAAATATATTTTTCCGGACAAGAACCAAAACCTATGACAATGAGATCATAATTAATAGAAAGATAATCGATTTGTCGTAAGACTCTTCCATCGCTACTTATTTTTGATAATGAAATAATACAAATTTTTTTTTTCATACCCATGGAATTCGTTTAATATAATAATCTGGTTTTTGAAATTACCCTTTTACAAATGAAATATTTATTGTATTAAATTTTCAAAAATGTTTATCAATTTTTGCATTTCAATATCTGCGTTCAATTCCTTTGAAGCCTCTATAGATGCTCGTTTCATTTTATCCCATTCAAAGGCACTAGTTTGATTTAGTAAGTTAGCAAGATCAATTGGTTCAAATGATGGAGAAACAACTCCATTACAATATTTCTTTACAATCTCAGCCATAGATGGGGAAGGACCAATACAAATAGCCAATCTTGCAGCAATAAAATCAAAAAATTTATTTGGGAGGGCGATATGGTTATTATAATTTGTTGGAAGAAGTGGAAAAAACCCAACATCATATGTACTAATCATGTTAACAATCTCCATAGGTGAACAAGGTGGATGAAAAAACGCACGACCAGGTGCAATTTGTTTTGCCAATTTTTGTAAATATTCAACATATTTTGATTCTTTGTTTATAAACATCAGATGTAATTTATAGCGAGGGTCACAGAGTGCAATAGTTTTAATTAATAAATCAGTACCTCTTTGGTGAGAAGCGACCCCATGAGAAATTAGTTGTATATGATTTTTATCTGTTATCTTTATAACTTGTTTCCCAATTGGTATTTGGGGAATATTTCGTAAAATATTAGGTGTAAATCCAAAACATGTCTTGTAATCCTCAGCAATAGCGTTTACAACAGTGGTACTGGCGTCTATTTGTGTAGAATATTGTTTGACAATTTTTTTATTTAGATCACTATACATTTGACTACTTGCTGTTTGCAGAGACTCGTGAATATCTAATACCAGTTTTGCTTTGTTTGTTCGAGCAGCGATAGCTGCAATTGGAAGTGTATCCCAGTTATTTGCCAGATATGCGTCACAATTATTGTTTATTGCTGTTCTTAATACATCCGGTCTATCTACCATTCCAAAACCATATCGAAGAATTCTTACTACATCGGTAGCTTTTCGTACTATTGATTTTTTTCTTCTCTTGATCCTTATCCATTCTATTTGATTCACACAAGAAAAATCAGCAGGTTGATCACCATGACCTATTACGACTAATTTATAAAATTTGGATAAATATTCAATCTGACGTAAGACACGCGCGTCTTGAGAAATATTGGAATATGAGATTATGCAGATTTTTTTGATTTGGGTCATATTCATTTTTTGTTTAAAATCCTATCAATTATACGAAAATTATCAATTCATTATTTTCTATTGACCTTCGAAAAAATACTCCTTAAAGTTTCTTTGAAAATTACCAATAATTCAAATAATTCTGGAGATTTAATGGCATAATTTACCAAAAAATAAGTTCCAAAACCAATAATTATTTGAAGAAAAAGCATGAAGAAATTGTTAGATATTTCGATCGTACTTATAATATACATTGAAATGCCCATTAGAAGAGCTTTTCCCAAAGATGGTATCAAATCCTTTATTTGATTAAATAAGCTGTAATTAATCATTCGACCAGAATAAAAAGAATAAATGAAGTAAGTAAGGAATGATGTCACAATTTGACCATACAATAAAGCTGAAATCCCTTTTTGAAAAGTTAAAGCGATCACCAATAAAGTTAAAACTTTATTGGTGATTTGTAATCTCATAAAAACATCTGATCGACCTTTGACTTTTAGTATATTTAAATTTAAAATCTGTAAAGGATAAGTGAGCCCAACAACACACAACAACTGAAATATTGAAATACTAGGTGCCCACTTTTCAGTTAACAGAAAACGAATCAAAGGATCAGCGACTGCTATTAGGCCAATCATGAGTGGAAAATGTAAAAAAAGAGAAAAACGTATTGTTTTTTGATATGCTTGTTTTAATGTAATATCATCATCTTGAAATGGTGAAAGAGCAGGATACATAACTTTGCTTAATGATGTGCTTGTCGCTTGAGTTGCTGCTGTTTCAATAGTCATCGCTCGTGAATAATAACCTAAATCCACCGCAGAATATACTTTTCCAATAAATGTTTGGTAGATGTTTCTAAATATTATTTCAATTACTCCCGAGATGAGTAAATTTGACCCAAAGGAAAACATTGTTTTAATCGACGAAAAGCTGAAAACAAAAGATGGTCTCCATCGACTGAATATCCATAAAAAAATTGCTTTAAAGAGAGAATTAGCAACAATTTGAGCCACTAAACTCCACACTCCCATACCTTGTGAAGCCATCGTAACTCCGATAGTTCCTGATAATAAAACTGATAGTAGACTTACTTTCAACTGGATATTGAAATTCATGTTTTTCGTAAGCAAGGATGATTGAACTAAGCTAAAAGCATTAATAATCAAATTAATTGATAAAACTTGGGTAAGCGCGCTCAAGATCGGTTGTTGATAAAATTTAGCTATAAATGGAGCACATAAATTGAGGATCAAAGCTAATATTAGACCGACAATTAAATTTAAATAGAAAATTGATGAAGCATCAACTTGGGATGCATTTTTTTTTTGAATTAGGGCAGATCCGAAGCCACTGTCTAAAATGGATTGCGCTAAAGCTGTGAATATAGTTAACATCCCAATTAAACCAAATTCAGAAGGTTCTAACAATCTGGCGATAATAATTGAAACGATTAATTGAACTAACTGTAAACTTAACCGTTCGCTTACAGTCCAAATCATTCCATTTATGGTTTTTTGTTTTAGGTTGTTCATTTATTAAGCATGAAATATTTTTTTGAACAATACTTGAATATTTTATATAGATGAAGTTGATTGATAATCCACCTCAATTGAAAATTTATAATTCAATCTACAATTGGTTTATTTTTCTTAAAACTAAAAAAATAATATACCCATTCTAGTACAAAATAATGAATTTTTTTTATTGAATATTCTACTCCGATTTACTTAGGATTAACAATAATTATTGAATCAATATAAATAATTAACTGAAATTTAATTGATTTATTTTAAGGATAACATAAAAGGAAAGTTCTTAGACCTAGATTATTTTAAAATTGATGATTGAATTTTGATTTTTTAAAATCTAGAAAAATTAATTCTAAATAATTCGCAGATTGAACTGGTAAGTGAAACTTCGAAGGTCAAAAAGGAAGCATGATAAAGTAAGATATTTTCATTAAATTCAGTTTGGCCATTCGGAATCAAGGTTAGTGTTTGAATAATAATATATTATTATCTTTTCATATTGTTTTATCCAAAAGATGCTGATTATAATATTACATAATAAATTCTAGGATGGAAAAATGAAAGCAATAAAAAAATTAATAAGTAGACTATTTATCCGAATTTCCGATATTATCTTTTATTATAGTTCTTTAAAAAAATTCCATTATTTAGAAATAATGAAGAATAAAGATAAATCAGAAATTGAAAATATTCAATTGATTTACTTAAAAAAAATTATTGAAGTTGCTTATAATGATTGTCAATATTATCAAGAAAAGTTAAATAAAAATGATTTATCTCCATCAAAAATAAATTCTCTAGAAGATTTGAAAAAAATTCCTCCTACAACCAAAGTAGATATCAGAAAATATGTTAATCAAATGATTAATTCCAAAATCAAATGTTGCAGAATCAAAACCATTCACAGTAGTGGCTCTACAGGGCAACCGAAGGTCTTTTACAATACTTTTCGTGATTATTCATGGCATATGGCTAGTATTTATTATCATTACAAACAAGCCGGTGTTGACTATGGCGATAAAATTCTTTATATCAAAGATTTCAAAAGAATTAAATTAATAAATAAACTTTCTTCGTTTTTTTCTCGATCAAGTTCAATTTTTTTACAGACATTTGATGAAAATAGCCTTAAAGCAATTGTAGAAAAAATTGAAAGAATAAACCCAAAAATTATTCATAGCCGTTCAATTACATTTTTTTTATTAGCAGAAATTATAAAAAAGTCAAAAGGATATATTCGTCCAATTCATTCTATCTCTACAACAGGCTCTATATTATTTCCACATTATCGAGAATTGATCGAGAATGTATTCAATACAAAGGTCTTTGACCATTATGGAGGAGATGGAATGGCGATAGCTTGTCAATGTGAATATGGAAATTATCACAATTTTGATTTAGGTGTGATCATGGAAGTTGTCGATGATAATTTAAATCCAGTGCCCGAAGGCACAATCGGACGTATTCTAATAACTGATTTGCATAATAAATATATGCCAATTATCCGATATGAAATCGGCGACATGGGAATGAAGATTAAAGGTTTATGTAAATGTGGAAGTCAATATGGCTTGATGGCTCAACCTTTTGGTAGGGATACCGATATTATTAGGTTGTCGAATGGTGTTAGTTTGAATGTTCATCAGTTTGGTTATTATTTCCGAAATATTGAAGAAATTTTACAATTTCAAATTCGTGAAGTAGGTCAGGACCAGTTATTAATTCTCTTTCAAGTATCTCAAGAATTGAATGAAAGAAAGAGGGACCAAATTTTAAAAAGAATTGACGAATTATCAATCGGTCAAGCACAGGTTGAAATAAGAATTGTCGATGAAATTCCTTTGGAAAAATCAAATAAACGGAGATATATGATTGGAAGAGGATAAAAGATTCCTATTTGACATATTTCCCGTTTTTTGTGATACCAATTTAGTAATTATTGAGTTTTCAATAAATTTGATTTTCGGTAATTATAGTATGAAATTGCTTGATAGAGATGTGCTAGGTGACGGATATATACATTTTTTTCCTTAATAGAATATGCAAAGCTTCCATCTTTATTTTGAAGATTTGTTTCAATCCAACTGATAATTTCTTCTGGATAAATAATATATTTCTCTTCAAGCCATGATGCATGAGTAAATGTTCGAATTGCAGATGCATATCCCCACAATGGAGCAATATTGTTATTTAATATTGGGAGGTTTTTTTTAATATTATCCCAAAAAAGAATAAATAAAGAGATTTTTTGTAAATCTTCCCATTTATAAAATGTTCGATTCAGAAAACCACCATTGCCTTTATGTAGTACATCCTTAAAAAAAAGAATCCCATCATTAAATGATTGTTTGATCGTTTGATTGGGATGAAAATTTAATACATTAAACAATCCATCAAGGATAAAGCCATTATGAGTTATATCCTGTTGGGCTGAATATTCACTGTAGTGCCATCCGCCTCTTTCCAATTGGCAATCTATGATAGATTTTATCGCTTGATTTATTATGCCGATACTTTCATATTCATTTGTAAATGAGTATAAATGGCTAATAAATCCCACTGCTTTTGCAGATGGATTAGGAATGAAATATCTTAATTTTGGTGAATTTGCGTAATAAAAATAATATCCATCTCGATATAATTTACCGCCATTTTCCTCGAAAATCCATCGTGAAATAAGTTTTGCAATATTTAAATAAGACTGGTTTCTTTTCACTTCGTAAAGATTTAAAAAAAATTCTCCGACAAAAACTGTGGTTATTAAATATCCAATTTCAGCAGGAACCTCCCAATTCTCCCATTTCCAAGGCAATCCCCAACAAGGATACTTATAGTTGGATTTTGTGTTGTTCAGTAACCAGGTGGTACAATATTCTGCCTTCAATAAATAATCTGTATCATTTGTTAATCGGAAATTATCAACAAAACCCATTCCCCATTGAGCGTAGGCTTCAGCATAATGGAATTTTTCAGTTGGTTTGTAACGGTCAAAACCAAAACCAAATTCATTACCATTATTTTTTATTAAAAACTTTTCTAATTTTTCAATAATTTCAATCATAATTATTCGGTGAGTTTGGATTTTTTTTATTTTTTGGTATTATCTGATCTTTATTCAAGTTTATTGAAAAATTGTATTTGAAAAAAATATAAAAATTGATAAGGATAATAAATTTACTTTATTTTTTTTGATTTGATTTGAAATATTTATTAGACATATATGATGTTTTTTTCATTATTAGTCTTCCGACAAACCTTAGTAAATTTAGTGGAATGTTCTCATAAATATTTTTATTTATTTGTATATACCACAAACGATTATAACCGCCAATTATCTCTTTGATATAGTATGGGGTTTGAATTTTTAAGAAAAACTGGTCAAAAGTCAATTCTTTTGTGATCAGTTTATTTTCATAAATCGCAGAATCTAGTAATTTCTCTCCAATTTCAGTTCTAACAATGACATTACTACTTCCTTCAAAATGTCTATCACCAACTGATATATCTGCATAATGATTAGTATTGTCAACACAGTTTAAACAAAATGGATAAGAGTAAAAATAACTTAACCATGAATAACTTGGATATTCAACAGTTTTTCCATCCAACATTTCAATCTTCAAACCTCCACCAGGTTTTCGATAATCTAATTGGTTTATTCGAGCTTTATCGACTTTTAATTGGTGAAATAAATAATCAAAACCTTTTCTGGATATGGAAATACCACAAAATAGACCAATTTTTATACATTTTTTATCTTTAAAATTTTTTATTTGACATGGAAGGCCAACTACAGCTGTTTGACTATTTATTTGGTTAGCAAATTTATTAAATGATAATAAAGTGTATTTTGAACCTGAGCTATCCAAAATTTGTTTTGTAGATGTTGCATTGATATATTTAGCCCACGGTTCTTTATTATCAGATACAACAACTAATGCATTCGTTATAATTCCTTGTTCAAAGGCATTTGCAAGTACTGTCGTAACAACACCTCCACCACCTCGCTCAACCAAATTTTGGTTCTTAGATTGAGAGCTAAATAATCTTAAATAATTCCCTGTCATAAATTATCTTTCCATTTTAATAATAAAAATGTGCCAGTCTCAAATAAAGATGCATGATAACGAATGTATTGAGTTTTAAAAAATGGAATTGAAATGGTAAATAATTTGAGATCAAATTCTCGAATTAGATAAAAAAAATTGTCCCCTGGAAGAGAAAATTTCCTTAGGCCATTAAAAAAATTATCAAACCCAATTTCAAAATGATTTGTAAGGATAAATGCTTTTGCTGCCCATATATATGTTTTAAATAAGATACTTTGAGAGATTTTTTTGTGGGGATATCTAGATTGATAACCATGGTTGAGAAAATATTGTGAGAGATAATTTATTGCAAAATTTATACTTTTTTCAATCTCAATTTTATTAAGTATATTGTTTGCCTCAAATAATTCCCAAATTTCTAAAGCATGATAGGGGATATAAACCATTTTATCATTACTGAAATAAGAATAGCCACCATTTTCCAACTGTTGGTCAATACAATATTCAGCAAAATCAATTGCTAAATAAAAATATTCTTTTTGATCAAACAAGACAGATGCTTTCGAAAATACATTGGCAGCCATTGAGCTAATATTCGGAACTTCGATTTTATCATTTGCAGAATACCAAAATATTCCTTTTTTATAACCGATGTCTTTTAACAAAAAATCAATATTTTTTCTGATCGATTCAATCACTAAATCTCTATGGTTAATAGGAAATTCAAGAGCAAAAAATAACGGACGAATGGTCATAAAATTTTCACATGCATATGAATAATTAGCAGGATTTTTCCGGAAAAAATATGGAAACAACCAACTACCATTTTTATTTTGAGATTTTAATAATTTGATGATACAGTAGTTCGCATTTTCTAGATATTCTTCGTTATTTGTTAATTTATATAAATTTAACCACCCGACCAATGATAGACTTAATACTGTACTAATTTCTGCAATTGGATTATTTATAGATACATCGTAACCCAAATAATCTTTATTATGTAATTTCTCCCCGATTTGAATAATTCTATTTACTGTTTCAGGGTATGTAATTTGGTTTTTATTTGATTGGAAATTAATCCAAAATAATAAATTTTTCATATATATTTTTCCTCTGAAACATTAAATCATTTCTAAACTTGTCCAATTATTAACTAATTTCTTCCATTACTGCAGAAATGATTTTGTTACAGGGATCATTATGAGTTCACCTCAAAGGAAAGAATGATAATTATAACTCTCTGTTTCTTTTCTAAGCTAATTGAAGAATTTCTAAACTTTTGGTTCATTGTTGTAATAATCTGGTAATGATTTTTGAAGGAGATTTTTCTTTGATAAGTGTATCTTTTCTAGATAAATTGGAATAATCTGAATTTACGGATTCTAGAATTTTTTCTTGGTTTGTGTTTGTTAGAGTATTCCATCCACTTTCGACAGTTTCCACCCATTCCGTCTCATCTCTCAAAGTCACACAGGGTACTTGCAGCCAAAAAGCTTCTTTTTGAATGCCGCCTGAATCGGTGATAATTGCAAGTGCATTCTCCTCCACACTAACCATATCGAGGTAACCTAAAGGTTCGACCAACTGAATATAATTCCCTGGTTGCCAGTTCAATTCTACAAGTTTCTTTCGAGTGCGCGGATGTACTGGCCAAATGAGGTTTTCAGTAATCTGGTTGAAAGCAGTCAGAATATTGTTTAGCCGTTCAGGGTTGTCGGTGTTTTCAGCTCGATGCACAGTAGCGAGCAGGTAATTCTTCGGTGTCAGTTTAAGATCATCTAGGATAGTGGAATGTGTCCTCGCTTTTTTCAACGCCCACATCAGTGCTTCGTACATAACATCGCCCACCAGGTGCACACCTTTGGTAATGCCTTCTTGCTTGAGGTTATCGATCGCGGTTTGAGTAGGGCAGAGCAATAAATCCGAGATATGGTCTGTCAATACCCGGTTGATTTCCTCTGGCATCATACGGTTATAGCTACGCAATCCTGCTTCTATGTGAGCTACTTTAATGTGCAATTTGACTGCTGCCAATGCTCCTGAAAGAGTAGAATTGGTATCCCCATATACCAGGCACCAATCCGGTTTTTCTTTGAGTAGTACTTCTTCAATGCCTTTTAGCATGGCTCCAGTCTGCTCGCCGTGGTTGCTGGATCCGATATTGAGATTGTAATTAGGCTTCGGTATCTCCATTTCCTCGAAGAATACATCCGACATATTGGCATCGTAATGCTGCCCAGTGTGCACCAGGATTTCAGTGTGTTCTTTGCGTAGCTCACGGGATAGTACAGCAGCTTTCACAAACTGAGGGCGAGCACCGACTATAGAAACTACTTTCATGCCTGATCCATTGCAATATTTATGATCTCCACCACTTGTTTTACCTGTTCTCTTGTTAATTCCGGATATAACGGTAACGCCAATAGTTCCTGACTGGCTAATTCAGATACGGGTAATCCACCAGTGGGGAGCGGTAATTCCAGGCATGGCTGACAAAGATGCAGAGGTTGTGGGTAGTAGATATCTGAAGCAATGCCAGCAACCTTG
>LADL02003867.1_pt1 | contig 15289 bp, 14 predicted proteins | sample 619721 | NCBI WGS metagenome assembly LADL02 (sample SAMN03397408, study PRJNA257561) | rock porewater metagenome | biome: terrestrial; feature: Opalinus Clay rock; material: porewater; isolation source: Opalinus Clay rock porewater BRC-3 borehole | place: Switzerland: Mt Terri URL, St-Ursanne ...
GGCTATATCAGCACATCATGACGTTACCGACGAAACCCGTTGGGACGAGATAATGACATTGTGTGAATCTGAGTTGGGTGCGCCGTCCGTCATGGTGAACAATGCCGGCGTTGCGATCGGCGGCGCGATAATGGATTTCAGTCTCGCAGACTGGCAAAAGCAGATGGCGATCAACATGGACAGCGTCTTCCTCGGCACCCGAGCGGCGATGAGAGCGATGAAGCTCAAAGGCGGTTCGATCATCAATCTGTCGTCAATCGCCGGACTGCGCGGCGCATCCGGCGTGAGCGCCTATTGCGCCAGCAAGGGCGGTGTTCGGCTTTTCTCCAAGGCCGCAGCAGTCGAGTGTGGCCAGCTTGGCCTTCCGATCCGTGTCAACTCGGTCCATCCAGGCATTATTGATACGCCAATCTGGCAAAAATCCATCGCGCGCATGACTGAAACCATGTCCGCCGACCAAATTGCAGGACTCTCAGGGTCATCGGGCGCAAATTCGCTCAATGCAGATGTCATTGCACAGGCTGCGCCCATGGGACGGGCTGGACGCCCGGAGGAAGTCGCAGATCTTGTTGTCTTCCTTGCGAGCGATGCATCCAGCTACATCAGCGGACAGGAACTCGTCGTCGATGGAGCGATGACAGCTGGCTGAAATGGGTCGAAGGGTCGGAAACAGCGTGAATTGTCCTTTCCATCCTTCAAGGCCCAATCTTTGCGTCTCTCCTCGGGCTCCGGCGCGACTCTTGCAGATATCCACATCACCAATGAACCCTCAAACTGCGTATGAAAGCCGGCAATTTGACTGAAGTGACCGTCGTCATTCCCAGCTACAATAGCTCCGCAACGATTGAGGCAGCCGTGCAAAGCGCGCTGGTTCAAACCGAACCGGCCGATGTCATTGTCGTGGACGATGGGTCAACTGACGATACCGTCAGAAAAGTGCAAGCATTGGCGAAGGACCATCCACGCCTGTCGCTGCTCGTCCAGTCGCGCAACCAGGGACCGTCGGCGGCCCGGAATCGGGCGATTGGGGCGGCGCAGACACGCTGGATTGCCATACTCGACGGCGATGACTTCATGCATCCAGATCGTCTCCGCCGGATGCTGAAAGTCGCAATGGCTGAAGATCTGGACATTGTCGCGGACGATCTCATCCGCATTTCCGCCGAACCTGAGCCTCAAGCCGGCACCCGCCTCTGGTCGGACACACCTATTGGCTTGGTTAAAATTGATCTCGCCCGTTTCGCTCGGGAGAACATTGATAAATACACAGGTAGTCGCCGAGAACTCGGATATCTCAAGCCGCTGATGCGCAGAGAATTTCTGGCCGACCACTGCATCTCGTATAACGAAAACATGCGGCTCGCAGAGGATTACGACCTCTATATGCGAGCATTACTCGCAGGTGCACGCTTTGGCTTGATTGATCCGTGCGGTTATTTCTCAATCGATTATCCCAACTCACTATCGAAGGAATATGCAGCAGCCGACCTGCGCCAGGTGCTGGATCGCGACATAGAGATTCTGAAACGCCCCGAATTGACCGCCGTCGAGCGTCATGCCGTGGGCGAGCACAAGACGCTCGCGCACAAGCAGTGGGCATGGATGCAAATGATCGAGATGGTCCGCAAGCGGAACCCAATAGGTGCCGCTCGCACCCTGATCGCCCCTCCGGAAGTGTTAGGGGCGCTGCTGTTGCGCCTTTTCCGGCATGCATTGGGCAAGGAGCCGGTTCCCCACTCGGTTGAGAACTCGGCAAAACGCCAGTCTATCGAGGCAATGCTCACGGAAGTGAACGGATCGGTCGTCGCTTAGGGCCTGCTCCCAATCCGGGATTTCCGATTTTCAGATTGCGTGATTCACGTCGGTGGTGAGCGGGAGATGATCATTGCATGCTGAGATCGGAATGATGAGGAATAGCTGAGTGTCAAGCCGCCTTCATGGCCGTCGTCACCCTCGTGGTAGCTCATAACTGGACGCGCGCCATTGAGTCCGTGCTAGGCAGCATGGCTATCCCAATTGGCGGTCTGGGCAGCTTGCTGGCGTGCCAGGCGGGTTCCTATCGCACTCACCATGGGCAGCATGGCCGTCGAAGCGAGTTTTTGAACCTTATAGCTGTGGCCGATCAGCGGGAGCTTGCGCACAAGCGGTTTCACAACGCCTTCATGGTAACGCCATGACGTGAGCTTTTGATATTTTTTGAAGTAAGGGTCATCTTCCAGACCCCATTTCTTCTGGAAGTGGGCCAAGCTCTTGCGCTGCCATTTCGGCGACCAGCGCAGGATGAACAAGGGCCAATCCATCGGCTCGACCGGATGGGTGCGATCCGGGTGGCAGAACGTGACCACAGCGGCAGGCTCAAACATGATGCGGCCACCCTTGCTCCAGATCGAGATGCTGAAATCAACATGATCCTTGGAGCAAGGCATGCCTTCGTCGAAGTCCCCAAAGCGTTCGAACGTATCGCGCCGCACCAGAATGCAGTGCACTTCGCAAACCTGCGTTTCCGCACGCTTGAGACTGACCTCGTCGATGCGCTTGCCCTGATCGTTCAGGTGGCTGTCGAGCAAACGGTGCTGTTCTGGTGTACCGCGAAAGAAACCGTCGATGCTTTCGGCGAAATTGCCGCCAGCCTGATGGATTTCAGTATGAAGCGGCATGCCTTGGCAAATCAATGGCTGGACGACTTCCGCGCCGGTTTCCTCGCCGCATTTGATGAGCGCATCCAGCCAGCCCTCTGCCGCCATGACATCGTTTTCGATATAAGCGACATACTTGGTATCGGCGAGATGCTGGCCACGGTTTCGGGCCTGGCATGGGCTCAGGAAGTGCTCAAAGCGTTCATAGCGGAACCCGTTTTCCTCGCAAATACGCTTGAGTTCGCTCGCGACGGGCTGAGGAGAGCCGGAGTCGATATAGATCAGCTTGTAGGGTCGGCGGGTAACCGCCACGATATTCTCAAGTGTGCGTACTGCGAGGCTGAAGCGGTCTCGTGCAGTAATAACTATCGTTGCGTTCGACTCAATTGATTCGGAATTACTCATGTTGCGATCACTTTCACGCTGCGTTTGATGCTTGGATGGGGGCGTTTTTCTGTTCTCCTGAAAGGCAACGCTCGTAATGATCGATGAGCTGGCTGGTGCATCGCTCAAGACCATATATCCCTTCCACTTTTTCCCGGCCGCGTCTGACCATTTCAGGCCATGCAGCGCGGTGCTGGATAAGACGTTCGATTGCCTGACAAAGACTGGTAGCGTCGCCTTCATCCGCGAGTGCCCCCGTCACGCCGTCTATCACCAGCTCCGGAATGCCGCCGTGGCGTGTCCCGACCACTGGACGCCCGATGGCCATTGCCTCTTTGAGCGTGTTTACAGGTCCATCCTCCCCACCCTTTGAGCTGGTCATGGAGGGCGCGAGAAAGATGTCTGTCCTGCGGATCGAATCAGCGATTTCGGAGTGATCTCGGGCGCCATGAAACGTCACCTTGCCTTCAAGGGCCAGTTCGGTCGACAGCGCTTCGAGTTTCTCCCGCATTTCGCCATCGCCGATGATCTCGACTGCAATGTCGACGGGATTTCGCAACACGAAATCCGCCAATGCCCGAAGCGCGATATGTATTCCCTTGCGTTCTATCAACCGTCCAACCAAAAGGAATCGGATCGGACCGGATGGGTCCGGATCTTTGGGCTCGAACGGGAAATTTTCGAGTCGAATGCCTGATCCGATGACTTCTATGCGATCGGCTGGACAGCCTAGATCAATAGCCCGGCGACGAAAATAATCACAATTGGCGATATAGCCGGAAGCTTGCGGCCAGACGTGGTCATAAACATGCGGGCCAATCGCTGCGACTGTTTCCGAGATATCATAGCCCCTGAAATTGACGACGATCTTGCCTTTGAGGAAACCTGCCTTGCGGTGCTTGATGACGCTTTCGGCAATCGTCGCGAACTGGCAATGAAGGATATCATAATCGCCGTCGTCCTTGATGGCGCTCACTTGATATACCGCGCTGAGATCCCGAAGAGAGCGCCGATAGATTATGGGGTTCAGTCGGGAGATCGCTCCGATGCCATGATTTTTCGATATTTTTCCCAGTGTTCGCGGCAAGTGAGCCAAGCGCCTGATTTTCGATGTCGGCCACCGCGTATTGACCGTGCACGCTTCCAGGTGGTGCCTTTTCACAGCGGTCGCAGACAACCCGGTCGGTGGAATATTTCCAAAGCCGAAAATGTCGACGCTATGTCCCTGGTCAATGAGCGCGGCAGCACTGTTTGCGATAAAAGCCTCCGATATCATCGGAAATGCATTGACGAAAAAGGCAATCTTCATTTTCGGACGATCCTGTCATCTTGCCGGAGCCAATGCACGCTGAAAGTAAAGCGGGAGCGTTTGTGGCGCGCGAATTGCTACCACACCAGTGAGCAAGTTCGGTGCCACGCTACAGGGGCGGTAAGGCTACGCAGGTTGAGACGAAACATGAAGCCAACGACAGTTACAGCCATCGTTCCGACCTTCAACAGAGGCGAACTGCTTATCGAATGCCTGAGGTCCATTTTGGCACAGACTCGTCCGGCGGATGAAATAATCATTGTTGTTGACGGGTCGACAGACAATACGTTGGCGTTGTTGAAGCCGTATGAAGACCGGGTTCGCGTCCTGTCGAAGCACAATCAAGGCAAAGCAGCTGCACTGAATTTGGGGATGAAGCATGCAGCTGGCGATTATGTCTGGATCTGCGATGATGATGATATTGCGGCGCCGAATGCTCTCGCGATCCTGGTTGGATTGATTGAAGCGAATCCACACGCCGATATTGCGTATGGTCGTCACGAACGCTTTTCAATCGGGCGTTCGGGTGAGTTCTACAATTTTGGTACCGGATACTGGCGCAGCTGTGACCCGGACGAATTCCTGATTGTGACCCTCGATGACATGTTCGCGCACCAACAGGGGATGATAGTGAGGCGGTCGCTCTACCAGCGTGTTGGTCCATTCAATGAGCGGCTGGTTCGTTCACAGGATTACGAGATGCTGATTCGTCTCGCGCGCGTTGGCACGCCAGTATCAACCGAGGACACGGTATTTTTCCAACGAATTCACAATGGGGTCCGCGGGAATGAGGTTGAGCAGATTGCGGCGACGAAGCAGGAAGCCGCCTGGTCTCAGTTCGACAGAGAGATATTCCAGAGAATCTACTCGGAACTAACGCTCGATGAATATTTGGGCAAAGGCCAGACCATTTCCATGCCTGCAGACAAGCGGCGGGCGCTCATCCGCCGCGCAAGCATCATGTCCCGGAAGAAACTCTGGAAACTTGCCGTGCAAGACCTATGGGAGGCTGAGGCGACGAGCCGGGATCCGTTATCCAAACCTGAAATCGCATCCTTGCGCTCTGCCTTTGCCTCAAAGTATGGCTGTGTCGAAATCCTCGATAATGCCAAACTCATCGACAAGCTTTGCGAACTGGCCCAGTTGTCTCCCATTGGGTCAGAAATGGTGGCTGCCTTGGCCCGTGGGCTTCGCTGGAAGGTCCGTACGGCATTCTTCAACTCTCGACCCCATCGTTCAGTCGACTATTTGCGGGCCAGGAACCGGCTCAGGAAGGCATCGTCGATGCCTTCGAAAGAGATGAGTCGATCGATGCGACCACATGAGGCGTTGCTAAAAAAAGTGAAAGCTAATCATGACTGAGGGCCTGCTCAGACGCGCTGGAAAAGCGGTGGCGCTCAATGCCATGGGCAATTGGTTTGGATTGGTTGGCGGATTACTTTCGCTGGTCTTTATCGCGCGCCTGTTGTCTCCCACAGATTTCGGTGTGTTTGGCCTGGTTCTGGTCGTGTTCGCGATCCCGGAAATGTTGACCTCAGGCAGCCTCCACGAGTCGCTGATACAACGCCGCGATCTCCGTCCGGGCCATATCAGTTCGGTTTTTATACAGTCGCTGTTACTGGCGGGAATATTCTGGCTCGGCATCAACCTCTTTTCGCCCTTGATCGGCAGTTGGTTCAGCCATCCCGAGCTTGAACCCATGCTGCGTTTCTTCTCCATCACGCTGTTCATGGGCGCCTTCGCGTCGATCCCGGCTGCGCTGTTGCAGCGCGATTTGCGATATCGCGAAATCACGATTGTCGATGTATTGGGAATTGTCGTCGCGGCTGCCGTTGGCATTGCATGCGCGGTTTATCTCAAAAGCCCATGGGCGCTGATTTTCATGGAAATGTCTCGCCGGACAATTCGTCTTGTCGCGTTCACGGCCATGGCGAAATGGCGACCTTCATTCAAGACGAGCTGGACCGAGACGGTGGAATTGACGCGGTACAATGCGCTTAACATCGCCACGCGCGGGGTTCAGTCAATCGAGGATGCGTTTACACGCAGTGCTATCGGCGCGGTGCAGGGGCCAGCCGCACTTGGCATGTTCAATATGGCAAGTCGATTGCGAGATCAGGCAAAGGCTGCCGTCGTGACGCCTTTCACGGCCGTCGCTATTCCAGTTGCTTCGCAATCCCAGCACGATCTTCCGACGCTTCACCGGGCGATCGAAGGTGCCATGAGGCTAGCCGCGTTCATTGCTTATCCAACGTTCATCGGGGCCAGTGTCATCGCGCCCGTCGCAATACCTCTCGTGTTTGGTGAACAATGGATACCCGCGGTTCCGACAATTCAGATATTTCTAGTCATGGGTCTCAGAATGCCGACCGCAGCCTTCAACTCGGGAGTCCTCAATGGTGTTGGCCGGGTCGACTGGACGTTCAAGATTTCTGTGATCAGCCTCGTACTTGCGGCCGTCTGCGTTGCCGCAACGGTTCGGATCAGTCTCGAAGCCGTAGCGCTCGCCTTTCTGGGACAGATGGTCATTACCTGGGGCATCGGCGCTTATGCTGTGAAGAAATCAGTCGGATTTCCAATGCGACGTCAGGTGACCGCAGGGGCAACGTCCATTGCTGCGACTCTTGTGATGGCTCTCACTGTCTGGGTCGTGATGAGGGCGCTTCCAGAGACGATGCTCGCGCCGGTCCAACTCCTGATGCTGGTGCTTACCGGAACGGTCTCGTATGCAGTCGCTATGGCAATCTTCGCTCCTGCTCTGGCAATGAGGCTGGGACGTGTGTCCATGATGGTCGCGAAGGGGCGCAGGCAGGAGGCTATCGCGTTGATCAAGGGTGGCACCTAGGTGGTTAGTCCCGGACGCTACAACCTTTAGCGTTATACATAGTGTTACTCGCCCATGTATTACGCTTTCCTTGGGTGAACGTCGGCGCAATGCAACTGACTCATACTCGACAAATGGCGCGATGACATGGTTTGACACTTGCATTCCTCTGGGCCATCTAGCGCCTCGGGGGAACGCAGAATGCCAATATCGGACAGTGTAAAATTCGTCGGGAATGTGACAGTGCATCACCCCGCCCTCGTTAACCTGTACGGGTGCGAGATTGGTGACGGCAGCCGGATTGGTGCATTCGTGGAGATTCAGAAGGGAGCCGTGGTTGGCGCTCGCTGCAAAATTTCGTCCCACACGTTCATCTGCGAAGGCGTGACAGTGGAAGATGAAGTCTTCGTCGGGCACGGCGTCATGTTCACCAATGACCGTCTCCCAAAGGCGACCAATCCTGATGGCTCAGCCCAAACTGATGCCGACTGGACGCTCGAACTGACTCGGGTCAAACGCAAGGCGTCCATTGGGTCCAATGCTACAATCCTCTGCGGCATAACGATCGGTGAAGGCGCACTTGTCGCTGCGGGCGCTGTAGTCACTGGAAATGTGCCCGATTTCGCTATCGTCGCTGGCGTGCCAGCCAAGGTGGTCGGTGATGTCCGCAGCAAATAGCACGATGACAAAAAAAGAACTCGCGGCCCAGCCGCGTCAACACACAAAGGGCCGGGCATGAACGCCGCGAAGAAAAAAGACAAAATCATTAATATCGGCGTCGTGGGATACGGCTACTGGGGACCGAACCTTGTCCGCAACTTCGCCGAACTCGCGGATGCACGCGTTCACACCGTGGCTGACCTGAATCCAAAGGTTCTGGAGATTGTCGCGCGTCGTTTTCCAGCAACAAAAACCTCAACAGATTTCCAGGACATGCTGCGCGATCCGGAAATCGATGCCATTGCTATTGCGACGCCGGTTAACACGCATTTCTCGCTCGGCATGGCGGCACTCAAGGCGGGCAAGCACGTGTGGCTGGAAAAGCCGATGGCCGAGACATCCCTACAAGCGCGTTCACTCGTCGAAGAAGCGGAAAAGCGCAATCTCGTGCTGCATGTCGATCACACTTTCATCTACACAGGCGCCGTTCGAAAAATCAAAACCCTGATCGATAGTGGCGAACTGGGCAAGATATTGTATTTTGACTCCACCCGCGTGAACCTCGGCCTCTTCCAGCGCGACGTGAACGTCATCTCTGACCTTGGAGTCCACGATTTCTCGATTCTCGATTATCTGTTTGATGAGCATCCCATAGCGGTGTCAGCGTCGGGCATCAACCATTACCCCGGAACGCCAGAGAACCTTGCCTACATTACGCTTTTCTATGAAAGCGGCATGATCGCTCATACCAACGTATCGTGGCTGGCACCGGTGAAAGTGCGCCAAGTCCTCATCGGCGGTTCTAACAAAATGATCACATATGACGATCTTGAGCCAAGTGAAAAACTGAAAGTTTACGACAAGGGTGTTAGCTTCACAGATGATCCGGAGAAAATCCAGGAAATGAGAGTCGGTTACCGAACCGGCGACATGTGGGCACCCAAGATCGACAGTGCAGAAGCCCTGCGCGTTGAAGGCGAGCACTTTGTCGATTGTATTATCAACGGAACGAAATCCATCACTGGCGGTCGTCTTGGCCTCCGTGTGGTCGAAGTTATAGAAGCAGCGACCAGCTCCATGCGAGGTTTCGGCGAAACCGTTCACCTCCCACGCCAAGGAAAGTAAGAATGATCCCGTTTGTAGACCTGAAGGCCCAGTATCACTCGATCAAGCCGGAAGTTGATGCCGCCATCCAGGGCGTCCTGGAAAGCTGCGCCTTTACACTCGGCCCTGATGTCGCCGAACTCGAAAAAGAGTTTGCTGCGTATTGCACCAATTCATACGCCGCAGGGGTCAACAATGGCACGAGCGCCCTCCATCTGGCGCTGCTGTCTGCCGGTGTTGGACCCGGCGACGAAGTCATCACGGTTCCTCACACCTTCGTCGCATCAGCAGCGGCGATCTACTACACGGGCGCCACGATCAAGCTTTGTGACATTGATCCGGTCACCTTCACAATGGATCCGGCGGCGCTTGAAGATGCGATCACCTCGCGCACGAAAGCGATCATTCCCGTTCACCTGTATGGCCAGATGGCTGATATGGACCCGATCATGGCCATCGCGAAGAAGCATGGCCTCGTAGTACTTGAAGATGCTGCACAGGCACATGGCGCCGAGTATAACGGCAGACGCGCAGGCTCGATCGGCGACCTGGCTGGCTTCTCATTCTATCCGGGCAAGAACCTTGGCGCTGCAGGCGAAGGCGGCATGGTGGTCACCAAGAATGCGGAATTCAACCGCAAGGTCCGTATGCTGCGCGACTGGGGCGCCGAAAAGAAATATCATCACGAACTCAAGGGCTTCAACATGCGGCTTGAGGGTATCCAGGGCGCCGTCCTCCGCGTGAAGATGAAATATATCGAAAAGTGGACCGAGATGCGTCGGGACGCCGCTGCGCGCTACGACGAGATGTTCGCAGGCTCTGGCGTCGCAACGCCGGTCCAACTGGACAATCGGCGCCACGTTTACCACCTCTACGTCATCCGAACGCCCGACCGGGCGCGCTGGATCGACGAGCTTTCAAAGAAGCAGATCCAGACCGGCATTCACTACCCCTTCCCTGTTCATCTGCTGCCAGCCTATGCCGACCTCGGCTACAAGCAGGGCCAGTTTCCGCATTCCGAGAAAGCGGGCGACGAAGTCCTTTCCTTACCCATGTATCCGGAGCTGACAGGCGACATGCAAGCCGTCGTAGTGGACGCCGTGCAAGCCCTCCAACTTCAGCTCGCATAAATCAGAGGCGATACCGAATTCCGGCCTGCTTCTCTGGCCGGCCAGCAACGCACCACGCTGGCCAAGCAGGCTTTTTTAAACGATTACAAGGACCTGAAATGAACCTGGACGGCGCAAATATACTGGTTACGGGTGGCTGTGGTCTGATCGGATCCACAACGATTGATGAGATCCTCGCGACGAGCAGCCCGCAAAAGATCGTGATCTTTGACAACCTCTCTCGCGGTTCCATGAGAAACGTCGAGAATATCTTGAAGGATGATCGCGTCGAACTCGTGACGGGCGACATTCGGGATGCCAAGGCCGTGGAGCAGGTGACCGCTGGAATCGACGCCGTTATCCATATGGCCGCGATTCGCATTACGGCTTGCGCCGCTGATACACGCGAAGCGATGGAAGTGATGTGCGACGGCACATACAACGTCGTGGAAGCGGCCCACACCTGCGGCGTCAAGAAGATCCTCGCGGCATCTTCAGCATCCGTCTACGGGATGGCTGACACATTCCCCACCACCGAAGATCACCATCCCTACAATAACCGCACATGGTACGGCACTTCCAAGGTCATGCTGGAAGGCCTGCTTCGCTCGTTCAACGATATGTACGATACGAACTATGTAGCTATGCGTTACTTCAATGTTTACGGCCCGCGCATGGACATTCACGGCAAGTACACAGAAGTCCTGGTCCGCTGGATGCAGCGTATCGCCGAAGGTGTCCCTCCCCTGATCCTGGGAGACGGAAAAACGTCGATGGATTTCATCTTTATCGAAGACCTTGCCCGCGCCAACGTTCTTGCATTGAAGTCCGATGTTTCGGACGAAGTCTTCAATGTCGCTTCCGGCGTTGAAACCAGCCTCAATGAGCTAGCGGCCGCATTGATGAACGTAATGGGCGCAGATCCCTCCATGGTTCCCGAATATGGCCCGGAGCGTTCCGTCAATGCCGTTGCGCGCCGTCTGGCCGACACATCAAAGGCGCAAAGGCTGCTCGGTTTCAAGTCACAGATTGACCTTGAAGAGGGCTTGCGGCGCCTCGTCAAGTGGTGGGAAACCAACAAGGACGTGTTCGAATGATCCCGATCATTAAACCGGTGATGGACCAGGCCGAAGCAGATGCGGCGGCACGCGTCATTATGTCAGGCTGGATCACGCAGGGGCCTGAAGTAGCGGCCTTCGAGCATGAGTTTGCCGCCTACATGGGGGCCGAACACGCTGTCGCCGTCTCAAACTGCACGACAGGCCTGCATCTCGCGCTGATCGGCGCCGGGGTGGAAGCGGGTGATGAAGTTATTACCGTCAGTCATTCCTATATCGCGACAGCCAATGTCGTGCGCTATTGCGGTGCAGAGCCGGTATTTGTTGATGTCGATCCTGCAACCTTCAACATGGACCCGACATTGATCGAGGCCGCTATCACATCGCGAACCAAGGCCATCCTTTTGGTCCATCAAATGGGTATGCCGGCTGACCTCGCCGCCATAGTTGGCATCGCACGAAAGCATGGACTCAAGGTCATTGAAGACGCAGCGTGCGCTGCCGGCTCCGAGATCAAGTGGCAAGGCGAATGGGAAAAGGTCGGGCGGGTTCGAGGCGACGCTGCCGTATTTTCCTTCCACCCTCGCAAAATCATGTCCACCGGTGATGGCGGCATGATTACCACGCCCCACGACGACTGGGCAGCCAAGTTCCGACTGCTGCGCCAACACGGCATGAGCGTTCCAGACACAGTTCGCCACAAGGCCAATACGGTCATCTTCGAGACCCACCCCGTGCTCGGCTACAATTATCGAATGACAGACATCCAGGCGGCAGTGGGCCGTCAGCAGCTGAAGCGCCTGCCGTCCATCACCGTCCGGCGCCGCGAGATTGCCGATCAGTACAAAGTACTGCTGGCAGCGGCGCAGTGGATTGGCTTGCCTGAAGAGCCGTCATGGGCGCGATCGAACTGGCAAAGCTTTTCGGTACAGATTCCTGCGAGCATGGACCAGCGCGACGTTATGCAGAAATTGCTCGACGCAGGTGTGTCTTCGCGCCGGGGCATCATGTGCGCCCACCGCGAAGATGTTTACAAGGACGCCCCTCGAAAGACACCGCTCCCACATTCGGAATTCGCCCAGGATAACCGCATCATTCTGCCGCTCTATCCTCAGATGAGTAACGACGATATCGTGAAAGTTGCCGACACGCTGAAAAAAGCTACTCAAGTGTAAAGAGTCAGGCATAGACGGGACGGAAAAAATTGAACAAGGCTTTGACGATGCCACGCGTTGACGTGGCCATTCCCTGCTACAATTATGCGAAGTATCTCGACTATTGCGTCGGAACGGTCCTCTCTCAACGAGACGTGGACGTCAGGGTGCTTATCATTGACGATTGTTCTCCGGACAACACACCTGAAGTAGGCCAGCGTCTCGCTGCCGCAGATAAACGCGTAACTTACATCCGCAATGCAGAAAACCTGGGTTTGGTTGGAACGGCCAATCGCGGCGTGATCGACTGGGCGACCGCCCCATATACGTTACTTCTATCGGCGGACGACGCGCTCACGCCCGGCGCATTGGCCCGGGCTGTGAAGGTCATGGAAGCCCATCCGGAAGTAGGCATGACTTATGGCATGGCAATCGTTGTCAACGAAAAGAATGATGAATATCCAGCCGAAGACAATACCGAGTTCGACATTCGCATCGTTCCAGGGAAGACTTTCATCGAACGTTTTTGCCGAAACAAGAACTCGGTGGCTTCACCGACAGCCTTGGTGCGAACCAGTGTCCAGAAGGAGATTGGTGGTTACAATCAGGATTTCCCGCATACATGCGATGTGGAAATGTGGATGCGGTTCGCCACGCAAAGCGCTATCGGCGTCATAAATGCCCCTCAAGCCTATTATCGCTGGCACGACAATAACATGTCGTCTCAATATATCGGCCAGCCTATGGGCGACTTGCGCGAACAAATTGAGACATGCGAGCATGTCAGCTGTGCGTGGGGTCAGGGAATACCTGAGTTCCCGCAATGGATCGACGAGATGCGAACCCGCTTTGCCGCCGAAGCTTGCTGGCTGGCAGGATTGGCGATCGAGCGAGGGGATGCCCGGGCCGCTGGGGAATGCCTCGAATTCGCAAAAAGTTTGCAGCCTGACATCTGGAAATTGAGAAGTTGGTGGATTTTTCAAATCAAGCGTGCTGTCGGGGCGCGCAGCGTTGCTCACCTGAGATCACGCACTGGCAAGGGTGATCCGCGATACCGTCCATTCAATCACGGCGCACAGTTTGGCTGGTGGCCCGGCTCGGATTAGGGCCTCTGGCGTTGCCAAGGCCGGACCCAAACCGGGACGGGTGCAGTTATCAAAGCATGTCCATCTGAGCATCACTGCTCAGGCATGTTCCAATGCGATCGATTGAGCGATTTCCAGCGCTTGCTCAGGCCCGTCCGCCCAGAAGACATTGCTGTACCGACTGCTTGAGTAATCCCAAACTGCGCGGTTCTTGCCAAAGCGATCCGGCAAGAGGACGCAGGGTTGATCTCGCAGGATGCACAGCACGTGTGGATGAAGGCGATCGGTAACGAGCACCTTGCCCTCGTCCAGCAAGCGGTTTCCATTCGAAATCACACGCCGCGAAATGGCACGAAAGGAGGCATCGACGACGGGATTGGTCAAAGAGTGCAGCACGGGCACAGACCGGCCGAGCTTCGAGCCAATGCGAGCCACAAGGGTGACTAGGGCCTTGCGCTCAACTACCGGCCAATCGAATACCTTTAAATTTTCGGGCGACGTGAAACCGGCGCTTTCATGATCTTCGCGCGCGAGCCAGATAACATCGTGCTCGGCCGCACTTTTCACGCGGGGCTGGAGCGGCAGGATGAAAGTGGAGTCGTGAACGGTCACGATCGAGACATGAGACGCGAACACTTCACGAGCCGATGCCTCGCTTACTGGATCACGCGCCATCATGACCACGTCGCGATGATCGCCGAAAATCGTGCTCGCCTGACGCCGATCGTCGTCATCGAGGAACAGCATTGTGGAAGGTAGCGAGATCAGTCGATTATGCGGGCATGCCTCGGCAACCTGGCGCTTGATGTCGGCATGTTCGGGCCACAGGCGCGATATCGTGACGCCCCCAATGAACAGGATCGTACCGTTCCCGATGGCGTTGACCAGGTCATCAATGTCGAAACCCCATTCATGCGCCACATAGGCTGTGTGAATTCCACGTAGCTCAAGGTAATCGGTGATCGCCAGCCACATCATGTGGTTTCCCACGTTGTCATCAAACGGGAACAGCAAGATGGCAACGGGGCGGTCCTGAGGAATGTGTTCGTCCAGACAGGCTAAAACTTCATGCGCCTGGCTTGATAGCAAGGCGGCATCAGCCGCCGACAACGTCGTCATGGTCACGAGGTCTGCGCTCCAGCATCAAATTGCGTTGCGTGATCAAAGCCAAGTCGGCGTCCAGAAGCTGATAACCCGATTGTGCTCAAGTACCGCATTCCCGCCATTAGAACCACTCCTCCCAGGAATCGAACTTGCCCTTCAGGAGCGCGTCGAAAATAAAGTCTCCGTCGTACTTGGTCACGAATGTACGCGCCACAGTATCGCCGGGCCGCGTCTCTTCGGCCTGCGCATATATCGTAGAGTAACCTGCTTCCCGCGCCAGCCTGCGCGCATCGTCAGACCAGTTTCCGGACTGACCGAAAGGAATGGCAAATGTCTCAGGCGCAAATCCGAGACGCTTGGCGAACAACTCGCGCGAACCTGCCAGTTCATCGACCATCTGGTTCGCTTTGACCTGAGCCCCAAATGGTCCCGCATTTGAATGGAGAGTCTGTCGTAACGGAGACAGACAATGCGCAAGAGCAAATTTACCGAGGAACAGATCATCGCGATCCTGGCAGAGCAGGAGCGTGGCATGGCAACGGCAGACGTGTGCCGGCGTCACGGGATCAGCTCGGCGACCTTCTACAAGTGGAAGGCGAAGTATGGCGGGATGGACGTGTCGGATGCCCGCAAGCTGAAGACGCTGGAAACCGAGAACGCTCGGTTGAAGCGGCTTCTGGCTGACAGCATGCTCGACAACTCGATCCTGAAAGACCTGCTGGGAAAGCCCTGACGACGCCCCAGTTGAAGCGGGATGCGGCGCTCAAGGTGATCGATAAATACGACATCTCCCAGCGCCGCGCCTGCCGACTGGTCAGCGTCGATCCGAAAACTGTCAGGCGTGAGCCGGAACCGGACAATC
>LADL02002420.1_pt1 | contig 15288 bp, 10 predicted proteins | sample 619721 | NCBI WGS metagenome assembly LADL02 (sample SAMN03397408, study PRJNA257561) | rock porewater metagenome | biome: terrestrial; feature: Opalinus Clay rock; material: porewater; isolation source: Opalinus Clay rock porewater BRC-3 borehole | place: Switzerland: Mt Terri URL, St-Ursanne ...
TTTAAGGTTTTGAAATTGATTTTTCTTATTTTGACTGAAAACTTGAAGTCCTTCTTCATCAGCAATACAGCCATCCACAGTATCACGCGACGGACTATATGGCTGAACCAATTCCGCTCGGAAAAAATCACTGCCGTGTCGACCTCCCCGCTACTGGATTAATTCGGTCAAGTTCAAGGCAATGATTTCCTGTTGGATCATTTCACTGGCCAGTACCGACTTTACTGCGAAAAATGACTGTGGGGGGAACACTGGCCTGCGAGAGACGCTGCTCGTCTGCGGTCCATTGCTTAGGAAGAAGCAGCCAAAGATCAATCAGTGTTTCGCCTTGTGAACTGCAATAACTCACAAATACGTCCACTTGACGGTTATCAACGCGACCGAAGGTTGGGAAGCTGTTGCAGGATCGCACTACCCTACACATTCATCATCCTCAAGCCCACCTTGGTCTTGAATTAGAACGTCGCCCGTCAAGTCTTGTGGAAACCAAATTGCAATGTTTGTAATCCCTTCGAATGCTACGTCACCCGTATCGCGATTTCGTAGATCGAGACGATGGATTTGGATTGTTATATCATTCTGCGAATGAATTTCGCGGTCGCCAGGATATATTTCTCCACGTCGTTCTGGTGGATTAACAGGCGCAGCACCTTGGAATAAATTTGGGATTTGGCCAAGTTGACTCAATGTACGTTCGCGAGTTTCGCCCTGACTCATTTCGTATACTGAGCAGGTTGCCTCAGGATTGTCTCGGAGGTGATTGCGGAGAATCACAAGCGTACCCAGGAAGTTTTGAGCATCGCTCAATCTTGAGAAACGCAGACCAAGGAGCAAATTCTCGTACACATCTTGAAGAGGAACATTTTCTGCTACATTATGCCTTTGTATATCACTGCGTGCTTCATGTCCTTCATTCTCCTGCATTTCGACCGTGTCGAGGAAATCGTCAACGAACTGTTGATTGAGAACTCCATTTTCAGGTGACTCTTGGGGGGAACGTGGGGAGAACCACCCGTGATTAACTCTAACTCTGACAAAGGCGACATCGATAATGCTGTCACGAGTGGCGAACAGACCGCGTGGAAGTAGAAAAATCCTTCTGAGTTCATCAAGAGACGAAGTTTGATTGGCAACTATTTCAAGTTGCGTTCGTATGTCTCGCTCATGCTCAACATATCGTGTAAAAGAATCAACTACTATCTGTTCGAGATAAACTCGACAATACCCAAGATATGGTTCTTTATAACCAAAGAATCGTGCTCGCTGCTGTATTGTATCAGCTCGCCTAGTTCCAACTCCCCTCGGCATATACGTGACAGTCAAACCTTCGACAGTGTAGCCACGATCAAGTGCTTGTCCACCAACGAGAATTTGCGAATAGGTAGCCCGCCAATCAATTTCAGGCGCTCTACCCCTGGATGAATTAACAAGCCACAATTCTGTTCGGCGAATAGCGTGCAGTAGTCTGTTACACAAGTTTTCGAACGGTTCAAGGTTGAGCACTGTTGCAGCGAGATCATCGTAGGCCGGGCGAAAATCCTCAAGCAAATCGTCGCGATCAGGGCCATCAGCTTCAAGAGTTTGTTGCCAATTCGCGCGAATTGCAGTTACCCATGTATGGTACTGTTGATGGCCACCGGTTCTCTGCGATGGATGGACCATCATTGAACGATTACCTTCTCCACCTGAGCGGATGAGTTCGGAAGCTACACCCAGAAAGAAAAGTCGCATTGCTTCTATGGTCAATGTCGAAGACAACAGTTCTTTCGACTAACTCACCAAGTGCTGACGTCCTTACAGACCATTTGGGGGCGAACCAACATGCGGCACTCTTCATCCCCATACCGAACTCAGAAAGACCAGTTCGGTTTGGTGGTAGCTGTGCCGGACGAAATGCCCGAAGGAAATCGGCTTCAGCAATACCAGCGGCGTTGTCGCGGATTGTAATTCGACCACCATCTTCTGAATCAATCTCAATCGACACTCTTAGCTTGTGATTTTCATCATCAATAGATCTGAATACGGCATCTGTTTTTTTCACGACTTCTTGGAAGCGTCAGGCATTCGGCCTGTGATCTACCTTAACGACCAGAAGTCGATGCTCCAAAAGCGGCAGTTGGTATTCAACGCTCCGTACATGCTCGAGATGCAAAGTCGTGGCTACGACATGCGGTGGGAGAATGAATGGCGAATCAAGAGGAGACTTTCCTTCACAGCCGACGACGTGGCGTTCTTGATCGTCCCGGACAAGGCCTACGACTCGTTTGTGAATTGGTTCGAATCCAAGGACATGGATTACCTCGTGATGCCAGCGCCGGTTTTCACTGACCCATTGGATTACCTGCGTCTTCTTCCAAAGATGCAGTACCTCGCTTGGGGACAAATCAGAATCTTTGATGGCATTTTGCTTGATTTCGAGGAGTTTGAGCCGTACACCGCAAGCGATCGAAAACAGCTGCAGGCAAAGGCTGGCGTCGAATTGGCGTGCCTAGTAAAGACTGAAATCCAGCAGGTATACGAAGAACATTTCATCAAACGGCATCAAGCGTTCGTGAAGCAGCTCAAAAATAGCACGAAAGTGACTGCTCTTATGAGCCAATTCACTAACGTTGATAAAAACGCGAACGATCCGTGGCATAGCAGTGTTGATCTCGCGAAAGCAGCATACGAAGAGCTTTTCAAAATTCAGGGCGACCGGATCACGAAGAACTGGATTCCTGACCTGGACTGAATCCGATTTTCATCGCTGCGGGACTGGCCTAGCCCACCAGTCCCGCAAATCGTTCGTATTAAAATATTGTCCTGTATTTGACGAGTTTCGCGAACAGAATTAAGTGGGCCCGCTTTACACGCCAATCTACAGGCGGATTGATAAGGATCAATTTCAGATCAGATCGGAGTGATCCGTGCCAATCTGCTTTGCGAGTTCTTCTCGAATCGGTGCATCGGACCAATTGGATTCACCCAGAAAATGCTGTATGGCTTTGCGGTCCAACCACTAACCAATCAACTTGCGAATGTCTCGCGGCTCAATCTAATCTAGGACGGTTCTTATCGATTCTCCCTCTTGACAGGGGACATTACGTCCTTTAATATGAGAGGGGACATATTGTCCTCTTGGTTGCAATAGATTTATGGGTCATTGAGTTCTTCGTGTCAGACTTTGAGGAGTCACCAGATGTCGGGAATAGTTATCGGTGAATGTGTATGCGGGAAACGCTATCGACTTCAGAAAAGCTCTATTTCCAATACCAAGAAATGTATGAAGTGTGGACGTCCCCTGAAAATACTCACGGCGCCTCCATCAAAGAGTCGTGATAGACAATCTCATTCATCACTCAAACAGTGGATTATTCTTGTCGGATGTTCTTCCATAATTCTCATTGCTGCGCTGAGCACAATCGTCATTACCCGGCAACGACTGCTTGAACAATCTCCGATTGAAGACGAGACCAAAAACAATGTTGCAACCGCCAGTTCGCCTACTCCGGCAGAACCGAAAGTTGTTGCTACATTCCCGAAGGCAATTGATCCATCGTTGGATGACCAGCCAGTCAATCCAGGTCATTCAGCGGAAACAATTGTGGCCGGCTGGCCTACTCCGATCGTGGCGCCTGAAGTGATGCCAAGTGTTGACGGTCAAATCCGATTCAAGAACCAACCAAATCCCCTTCACTATGACGTGCCTTCGATTCGATCAATTGCAGTTTCTCCGGATGGACGTTGGTTGGTCAGTGGAGGTTGGACGAATGGAAAAGAAAACGAGGTAGTTCTCTGGGACCTTCAGATAAATCAACCTAAATGGATTTACAATTTACAAGAACCAGTGAATAAAATTGTTTTCTCTCCTGATGGTTCACTGATCGCATTCCTGACTGGATTTCGAAATATTACAGTCATTCAGCTCAAAGACAAAGAACTTGTTTGTGCATTTAGAAATTCTCAAGATATTTCCGTTTCAATCGCATTTACAACAGATGGAAAGCAACTGATCACAACGGGATGGGAAGGAACGTTCCATATCTTTGACGCGTTTCAAGGAACGGAACTGGGGACACTCAAGGATGAATCTGCCACACCTTCCCGAAGAATGATTCAGAACTCCACGGTACTGGAGTTTCTCAATGACAAAAAAACGCTTGTTACCGTGAATTCGGAATCTGTATTACTCTGGGACTTTTCAGTAAAACGATTGTTGAAATCTTTTCAGCATGGTTTTCAATTCCGGATTTGTTCTGCTCTCTCTTCAACAAACAATATTATCGCTGTGGCTGGTCAAGCAAAACCGCTGGAGTACGAGGTAAGATTATGGAATGCTGAGACAGGAAAAAGTCTGGGGACTCTGAAACAGGACAAAGGAGAACTGCTCTGTCTGAAGATTGCTTCGGATGGTAATACAATTATTGGTGGAGGAACACATGGTGAGATTTTCTTTTGGAAAATGGGAACCTCTGAACCATTTCGAACGATAGAAGCTCATGCAGGATCTGTGTTTGGTGTCGCTGTTTTATCAGACGATCAATTCCTCATCACTACGGGTACTGACAAAAAAATTCATATCTGGGATGCGAAAGACCATTCTGCGAATAAACCAAAGGCAACCCTTAGTCGCCTTGATCCGGATCATATGGACCATCCGAGTGCTGTTCTCTCTGTTGTATTATCACCTGATGGCAAGCTTATCGCGTCCTCGCATCAGGATGGAACGATTCGCCTGCGAGATGCATCATCTGGCGACGTTCTGCGAATCGTGGGAGAAAGTAAAGTCTCCCCAGCCATCGCATTCTCTCCTGATGGCAAGAACATTATGATGGCAACAATTGATGGAACAATCCAGTTATGGAACGTGGAAACGGGAACCAAATTGAATTCGTCGAAACCGGCGCTGAAACCAGTTGCACCACGTTGTTTGATTTACTCTCCTGATAATCAATGGCTGGTCTCCGGCAGCGTCAACGGAAAAGTCCAACTTTGGGATACCTCGTCATTGGAACCTTCTCAAGTGGAAGTCACAGTTGAGGATTCCATTGCTTCTCTGTGCCTGTCTCACGATGGAAAACACCTGGCTGTCGGCAATTCTGCTGGCATCATCAAAGTTTACAGATTCCCGGATCTTGATGAGCGATTAATTCTTCGAGGACATACAGAGACTGTCCACGCGCTCTCATTCGCCCCCTCCGACGATTTGATCGCTTCCGGAGGAGAGGATAAAACCATTCGACTCTGGGAAACTGCTACGGGCAAAGAAATCGCCAAATTGGAAAAACCCCTGCCGCCAGAAAACAGTGCAATTAAAATGTCCTCTCAGAGCAACAAGAAAACAGCTTTTTCAACATCAATGATCAGCCCTATCCGGTCGTTGGCGTTCTCATCGGATGGAAACATGCTTGTTGCCGGGTTAGCGACTAGTTTGATCGAAATCTGGAATATCGAAACCCAAAAACATCGTCAGACTCTGTACGGCCAGTCGGATTCTGTTGTGTTTGCTCCGAAGAGCAGTAATCTGATTAGCGGAGGAAACGATCCATCGATTCTCCTCTGGGAACCCAAGTTCTCCCTGGTTTACCCGGTCAAAGTGCCTGCTGGAATTATTGGATTTTCAGGTCCGGAAAAGGCGTATGACTTCAAGGTGATCAGAGATGATATCAATAATCCCGAGTCACTTCTGATTACAGGTTCTGGACAAAGTGCCGGAATATCGGTAGGACCGGTCGCATTGGAAAAAGGTAAAAAATATTCAGCCCATGGATGGGTCCAAGTTAAGGACAGCTCCAACACACGCACTGAAGTTCAGATCGATTTTTATAATCAATCCGGACAGCGCTTGGAATCGCTCAGTCCCGGTCGAGTTCGATTCGAAGCGGACGAATGGCAACTTGCAGCCGTTGATCAGGGGACCGCGAGTATTCCAGAGTCGGCAAAATTCGTAAGTGCATCACTGCGAGTTGTTGGCGCTTCAGAAATTCGGGTCAGAACACTTGAGCTCTATGCTTCGAATGCTCCCATGAATGACGGAAACGAACTTGAGAATGGGAGCATCGAAAACATTGCCGGAATCAATTTACCACATTGGTGGATTAACTTCAAAGACAACCCCACCGCGTCCATACGTTGGAGTGATCGAAATCCACGGCATGGAAAGTTCTGTCTGCAACTCAGTGGCAACGGTGAGTATGTCGAGGCCCATTCCGACTGGATCAAACCAGATTTCAGCCGAAGCTATATCCTGAAAGGTTTCGTCCGGACTGTAAAAGGAAAATGCGGGTTGCAGATCCATTACTGGGGGCGAGATAAAAAGACGAGAAAACGAGAGCACCTTGGGAAAACGGTCGTTCCGGCCATTTCTTCTTCTCAATGGCGAGAATTGACGCTGGTTTCCACACTAGAAAAGTACCCACAGGCGGAAGCCATTTCCGTTTCGGCGATTGCCCGGGGTTCGGTTGAGGCCTGGCTTGATGAACTTCGTTTTGTTTCCGTAGAGAAATCCGCTGCCGCACAAATTGCTCATAACTCAAAAACGATTTCGAGTTCCTCTGGTTTGGATAAGCCTGAATGGTTCCTGGCTTATGATGATTCTGGAAGCGTGGAATTTCAGACAACAAAAGTGAGTGGCACTGATCGTAAACCGGTTTTGTATTTAAAAGGCCAATGCAAATGGGCTGTTGTTGCCAACAAAAACAGGAAGGCGGTAGCAGGAGGCAAGGATTATGTACTGACTGGACTGGTTCAATGCAACTCAGGGCAGGCAAAAATCAAAATCGACTATTACAAGGCAAAGCAGCGTCTGGGAAGCGAGTATTCAAAAATTGCGACAGCAAATGGAAAGTGGGAAAAACTGACCGTTACATTTCGCCATTCGCTTCATCCGCAAACCACTCATCTCGCTGTTGCCGGATCTGGAAACGGCAATATTGATGTCCACTTTCGTGACCTTGAGCTTACGGAAAAGATAAAATGAACCAGAAAAAAGCACACACATCAAAGGATTTTCGAAGCGGTTTTACACTCATTGAACTTCTGGTCGCGATTTCCATTATTGGAATTCTCATCGCCCTATTATTACCGGCTGTCATGCAGGCACGCGAGGCTGCACGGCGATTGTCTTGTAAGAACAGAATCAAGCAAATTGGCCTGGCGCTCCATAACTATGAATCTTCTTTTCAGTCGTTTCCTCCCGGGTATGTTTCACGACAGCGCTTGAATTCGTTCAACGATTGGTGCAGAACGGGAACTACAAATAATGGAGCTCCCTGGACGACCCTGACACTACCTTATCTGGATGAGTCGAATCGCTATCATCAATTTGTGTTTGAGGAAGATTTTACACCGGGAGGTGGCAACGCCGGAAGCAGTGCCAATCATGGTCAATGGATATTGTCGCTCACGAAATTTCAGTGTCCTTCTGACCCAAATTCTGATTCATCCAGAAACAATTCTAACTATGTCGGCGTACAGGGAGGAGGAGATAAACCAGCCTGTATCGGAGGCTCATTGAGTCGGCTGTTCTATCTCAACGGGGTGTTTTACCACAATTCTCACACACGTTTCCGAGACATTAGTGATGGTCAGGCAAACACATTTCTGGTTGGTGAAACAAAATATCAATCCACAAACATGGGCTGGGCATCCACGGCGAAGCTGGATTTCCTGGGCTTGCCATTCACGATTGCAGCAGCAAAGGAACCGATTAACTCGAGCCAGTATAACCCTACCGGCTGGGAACAGGTTTCGATCATGTTTGGTAGCCAGCATACCGGCGGCTGTCACTTTTGTTTGGCCGATGGTTCCGTGCAATTCGTGAGCGAGAATATCAATATTTCTGTTTACCAGCAGCTTGCAATTCGAAACGACGGAGAACCTGTTGGCGATTTTTCCTTTTAAACAGCGTTAAAAAATAAGCATTTAACCACACAAACTGTAACCACTGATACCTTTACCACACTAATTTCTCGCCATTGCATATTTCCGGGAGAAAACAGAATGTCAGAAGTCTCTACTGAAACAGTTTCCGAGACGGAAATCCGACGTGACAGAAAACCCTGGAAGTGGTCTATTTTGTTACTTGTAGTAGCTGTGTTCGTCACTGCATGGGTTTCCATTCGTGTTTCATGCCAACAGGTAGAAGCAACACAAGTGGCTCTGAAGAAACAGAACATAATCACGGTAACCGTGCCTCGCGGACCGGATTGGATTCACGTTCTTGGCATCCCCAAGATTGTCGAAATTCAACTGAAAGACATTTCACTTTCCAGTCTGGATCAGGATCATTTTTCCAATGGTTTGAGCAGTGTTGAGAGAGTCATGATTTTCAATGCGGATTTCACTGCCAATGATCTGGACCGACTGAAGGAGCTACGTTACCTCGAACTCATCTCAGTAACGAACGGTAGCATTGATAAGGAAGCGCTCAGTAAACTGACCATGTTGCAACAACTCAAGACGCTCTACTTCCATAAGACCGATATACGAGATAGCGATCTTGAATTCATCGGGGAGCTCTCCAGCATTCAAAGTCTAGCTGTCACCGATGCCGAGATTACCGATACTGGATTGAAAAGTCTCCATAGACATCCAAACCTGAAAATGATCAATCTCGGTCATACAAATATTACAGCGAACGGAGCCACGGAATTACAAAACTCAATTCCGGAATGCACGATATTTTACCGGTAAAAATGTTATCGATCCTAAAATATGTCTGCGCAACAGTATTACAAAATCCTTGACCAGGAGTATGGGCCGATTCCGTTTGATAAGTATTTCGAACTGACCCGGTCTGAACATCTATCCTTTTCGGATGAAGCCAGAAGTAGAGGAAGAGACCAGGTGTCCGCCAACTCGATCGAAGGTTTATTTCCTTAAAACTGATTACAACTAAAAAATGAAACGGCATTTCCATCTGCAGAATTACTTAATCATAACAATTTGCAAAAGGCAGAAAACGACTTTTTGGAACGTATGCAGAAGATGAAAAGATAGATTGACTATGAATGATGATCGGAGATGCAGCTCAGACCTGTTTTCTACAACTCGTTTTGAAGCATCTTCATTTATAAGGTACTTCAATGATGATAAGTCATAAGAAAATCAGATTATTGTCATCTGAAAGAATATTTTTAATTCTATTGATCTTTATTGTGACCTGTGGTGTGTCCTGCTCATCAAAGCCTCCGGTTTTTGAGCCACCTGCTCCAAAAGAAGAGGAGAATCTGCTTTCACCGTTTCTTGAGGATGGTGTTCCCGTGGAATTGATAAGTTTTTCGAATCCTTTTGATGGTTTTCAAAGTCATTTCGTTGAAGAGGGTCACACAGGAAAGAAATCGTTGTTGATTGAAGGGGCAGGTGATTATGGTGGCGTCAACGTAGGACGCGTCAAACTAGAGGGGCGCAAGACTTATATTGCCACGGTGTACACTCACAAAATTGAAGGAAGACCACTTTTGAAGATTGATTATTACCAGAACGAGAAATATCTGGGAAGCACGAACTCATTCCCCGCAAAGCTCGATGGTTGGCAACATTTGACTGTTCTTTCACAAAGATCTCGATTTCCAAAAGCAACGCATTTGCTTGTGGTAGCCGTTTGTCGCGGGGCATCCAAAGCTCGTTTTGACGACTTTGCCTTGGAAGCTCGATAATCATCCTTGTATGACCAGAAAATCAACTCGTCTTGATTTCATGAATTTCCTGCATTCATACATGAGGGATCACTTTTTATACGTTTTTGTGATTGATAACTTAAGTGGAAGATTTCTCCAAGAACGTTCTTGACGGTCAGAACATTGACTGAATAAGATGAGGGGGACAAAATGTACCGAATGAGGTGAGACCATGGTTCGAAAAGCAAAAGATGTTACCGATGCGGAATTGGCCGTATTGCAGGTGCTCTGGAATGAAGGAGCTACCTCGATCCAGGCCGTCAGCGATGTACTGTATCCGGATGATGCCGAGAAGAAATATTCGACAGTGAAACGTCTCCTGACTCGCTTGGAGACAAAAGGCTATGTCAAGCGGAACAGCAGTGGAACTCTCCTAACCTTTGAAGCCAGTCGAACTCGAGATGATCTTGTGGGACAACGTCTGGAAACCTTAGTCGAAACTTTATGCGAAGGTTCTCTCTCTCCTCTTTTAACACATCTTTCAAATGTTGATCGTCTGACTGCCAAGCAGCAGCAGACTTTAAAAAAGATGATTAACGATCTGAAAAAACGGCCTTCAAAAAAAAACAAATAACCCGTTTTGTCCGGGCAGGAAGGCAGACATGAGCGAAATCTTTGAGATCATTCTCAATAATGCAATATTTGCTACATTGCTTGCGGGGTGTGTTGTATTGTTTGGCCGCTGCTTCTCCAAGCCGGTTTTCATTCATTTGCTTTGGGTGATCGTTCTTCTAAAATTTGTCACACCTCCCTTGATCCCAATTATATTTCCATTTACCGAGATTGATTTTGCTACAACGAATCCATCTCCAGAAAAAAACAGATCGGAAAATCTCTTTGGCAGGATAAATCCACAAAAAACGGATCTCACTAACCAATGTTATCCGGAAAACAACCATACGGATGTCATTTCCAACTTGAAGAACCGTGAGGCCTCTATACCAGATAAAATTAGGAAATTCTCTCAACCAGTGACTCAGTCTGAGGTGGCGAATGACATTTCTCCGGTTTCTCAAAAGATGTCACAAATGTCTCGTCATTCAGTTGATGAAATTCTACCTGCTTATGGAGAGATGAGCACCATGCAAAAGGGAAACATCAGTGAGGGTTCTCGAAAGGCTCTGTTTTTATTTCCTTATTACCCTGTCATCGCATATGTATGGCTCTTAGGAATGGGAGTCTGTTTTGCTCTTTTTGCCATGAGAATTCTCCGGTTTCAGCGAATTCTTCGATTTTCTGAACCGGCTCACCACGCGATGCAAGAGGAAGCGGAGAAACTGGCTCGTCGTATTGGACTTTCAAATTCCCCCCGAGTGTTGATCGTTCCTGGACGGGTTTCCCCCATGCTCTGGGCACCCAGTAAAACTGCCACAATTTTGTTTCCCAGCGATTTGATTGAGAAGCTCGATCCATTGTCACTGTCAACGCTGTTGTTACACGAACTTTCTCACTTCCGTCGACGAGATCACTGGATCCGAATGTTAGAGTGTTTGGTTACCGCAATCTATTGGTGGTATCCCGTTGTGTGGTGGATTCGACATCGGCTCCATTCCGTTGAAGAAGAGTGTTGCGACCGTTGCGTCATCTCCGAAATGCCACACTCAAGAGAAATCTATGCTTCGGCGCTCTTGGCTGTCCTTGGTCACATTTCTCGAACACACGCGCCTCTGCCACCGATGGCGAGTGGAATCAGCCATTTCAAATTTGTGCAGAAACGTTTGACGAATATTATGCTGGAAACGGGAGCAAATGTGTTGTCGCGTTGGGGGAGAGCCAGCCTGATGATCATAGCCTTCGCTCTGCTCCCGCTGCTGCCAACGTTTACTCATCTCCAAGCCGACTTTCTGAACACTGAGGTCTCTCATGCCAGTGACCTGAATTCATTTCATCTTGTCGAATCTCCCTCCTTTCTTTGGCATGAAACTGCATCTCATGCCAAAGAAAAAGAGGGTGGGAAATCTCATTCAGTTTCTATTCCACCATTGACGGTGCTTCGAAGACCTGGCTCGCACCCAACCTTCGTTGAGATGTCTCCGGATGGTAAAACGATGGCAGTCGGAAATACTGCTGGAAGCTTGGAGTTCTGGAATCTGCATGAAGGAAAAGTGATTAATGAAATCACATCCCATAATTGTGCTTTGCGAAGTGCCATTTTTTCGCCGGACGGGCTTTCCATTGCAGTAATTGGAATAGATGGAAATGTCCGGATTTACAAAGTTTCTAACCAGCAAAAGCCAGAGGTTCTGCGAGAGCTTTCCGGAGGGATCATATCTATCGTATATACTCCCAATGGGCGGTTGCTTCTTGGAAGTGTCACTCTTCCTGATGGGCAGTCATGTGTGAAGGCTTGGGAGACATCCACGTTTCATGAGCTTTGGTCGATTGCGAGCCAGGAAACACCAATTGATCATCTTGCTCTCTCACCTGATGGCCAAACTCTGGCAATTGTCAGAAGTAGCGCCAGTCACGTGCAGAAAGAAGAGGGAATCACATTGTGGGATGTGACATCACTTAAACATCTTGTAAAATTACCAACTCCGGACGAAACGAAGGATTACACAAGCGTTGAATTCGCTCCCCACGGAACTCTCTTGGCAGCAACAGACAAGCAGAATCGGATTGTGATTTGGAATCTCAACGGGAAATCTCCTGGTACCATTATCTCGACATCTTCTATGGTTAGCTCTATTGCCTTTCATCCAAGCCAAAATCTCCTGGCATCAATCCAACAGGACGGCGAAATGGTTCTTTGGAATCCCCTTACCGGTGATCGTATTACCCGGTTTGAAGGACACGTTTTTGATGATCAATTAATCAAGAGGCTTGCTCCACCCTCTTCCGTTACATTTTCGTCAGATGGAAGTATCATCGCATCTTCTGGTTCCGATGGAACGGTTAAGCTTTGGACCGATTCACGAATTGCTGAGTTGAGCAGTCTCCATGCAAGCGGCTATCTGTATTCCGTTGTCGTTTCTAAAAATGCAGAATATTTACTGACCGGAGGAAACGACGGAGCAGCACTTTGGGATTTCCGCCAAAAACGACGCATTCGGACCTTTGCAAAGGATTTGGGAAAATCGATAGCTGTTTCCATCTCTCCAGATGGTAGCCAAGTTCTCACGGGTGGTGATCTTAATAATTTGTTTCTTTGGGAACTTGCAACTGGAAAGTTATTACATCGATTAGAGGGGCACACCAATACTATCCGAAGTACGCAATTTTCTCCTGATGGAAAGACGGCTCTCTCAGGTGCATATGATGGTTCAGCGATCCTCTGGAACCTCGAATCCGGCAGAGAAATTCAACGCTTCTCCGGCCACAACGATCGAGTTAATACCGTTGCATTTTCTTCTGATGGTCATGTGGTAGCAACAGGAGGAACTTTTACTGTACGAATTTGGAATGTTGAAACTGGAGAAGAGATCCATTCTTTACATACTGGTTCCCCTGTAGCCTCACTTGCATTCAATTCTGGAGGAAATCAATTACTGACCGCTCTTAATGACGCAAGTCTTCGTCTTTGGGATCTTCGGACAGGTAAACAACTTCAACACTTTTTCGGTCACACTAAGCCTCTAGAAGCAGTAGCGATTTCGCCCGATGGTCGATTCGTCGCCTCAGGTGGGCAGGATAAGCGAGTATTGGTTTGGGATATTGATAATCCTCGAGCTGTCCACCAGCTTGGTGTTTTTGATACGACAGTGAAGGATGTTACTTTTTCCCCTGATGGAAAATCTCTCATTACGGCTGGTGCGGATGGATATACGAGGATCTGGAATCTACATCGGCAAGTTGAGACGCGTGGAGTTGTAGCTAAGGTCCGAAGATGGGGAAGTAACGCAGGGGCGCCGCCAGTCGAAATCATACACGCTAGAAACACCATTCAAACGGATAAGAAGAATACATCTTTTGTTGCATTCTCACCCCATGATTCTATTTTTGTAACTGCGGGTAGTGATAAGATCGTCAAGCTTTGGAACGCTGAGACAAGGCAGTTACAGAAATCCCTTGTCGGCCATCAAGCAGGAATCGCATCGGGTGCCTTTTCGCCAAATGGAAAGCTATTGGCAACAGGAAGCTGGGCGCCTGAAAATTCTGTGCGCGTCTGGGATTTGGAAACAGGTACCTTGCTGGCTTGTCTCCAAGGACATACTGAGCCAATTCGTATGGTCTCAATTTCTTCAGACGGGACAATTCTTGCTTCAGCGAGTGAGGACAAAACAGTCAGACTTTGGGACCTGAGCACCTTTAAAATTCTACGAACTCTTCCGAAACAGATGCTTCCAGTATTCTCTGTTTCTTTTTCTTCCGATGGTCGGACATTAGCTACTGGAACAGGGAGCCTGGCACCTTATCGTCCGGGGATCGTCAAACTCTGGAACGTTTCTACCGGCAAGGAATTGCGAACGATTGATGGTTTTAAGGGGTTGCAGTCTGCAGTAACATTTTCATCAGATGGCAAATTACTCGCATCAAAGAAAGCAGAGAACATAATTTCATGGATCGAGATTGCTACCGGAAAACAAGGTTTGAACTTACTTTCAACTGCAGGTCCAATAGAATTCTCTCCGAATGGTCGCCATCTCGCTTCAGGTCATCTCGATGGAAGCATCCGCATTTGGGATATTACAAACGGTTATCAAATTGCCGAACTTCGCCAGCACCAATCTCATGTGCGCTCAATCTCCTTCTCTCATGATGGAAAGACCCTAGCTAGTTCCAGCTTGGATGGAATGGTGAAACTATGGGACATCGTTTCGATGAACAATCGGCATCATCGTGGAGTCCCTGCCGATTCTCCCGGTACATTGGCCAGTATTAGATAAGATCACGGTAAAATAATTCGGCATCCTGAACTGATCTTCTAATCGTATGTGCTCGAACATTCATTTGACTGGGATCTGCCCTAATCACTTCAGTCGAATAGTATCAGGGCGTAAGGAACAGTTTTGATTGGTGGAAGTGCGTCACTTCTGATTGTGTGAAAAAGTATGACTTCTTAGGGCATTATTCTGTTCGTATTAAAATATTGTCCTGTATTTGACGAGTTTCGCAGACAAAAATGAGCTGTCGGTCTGGCATGGATCAATTTCAGATCAGATCGAAGTGGTGCGAAACCGTTTAACGGTGGTTTTGCGGTGTGTCTGTGAAATGACGAGTGTCGCAGTCGAATCAAGCACTTAGATCTGTTGCAGCCAATTGGCGAACGGGATTATTTCGTATGTCAACGCGCCCCTATTCTCGTCCCGTTAAAATGATCGATCAGATTTGTTGTTTAATAGTGTCATAGTGCCTTACAAATGGAATCACAGCATCCAGGTATGGCTCTTAGGGAGGTGATGGTGCTTCAGTACCGAATGAGTTCGAATATGGTGCGGGAGCACAAAAGGTGGGATTCGACAATCCGGTCCACTTTAACGCTTTCCATTGCTCACCGTCTTCTGGTCGAATAGTAACCTCAATCTTGAAGATTTCATCTGTTTCGTGTGGCAATAGCAAATTGAATGTCTGTTGACGCTCCTGTTTACGAAGAATCGGCCCGCTCTCACAGATTACACAAGTTCGAAGTTCTTCAATTTCCGCCCAAGATCGAGAGTCACGATCAATCAATGCAATCGTAGGTGACTTA
>LADL02002228.1_pt1 | contig 15213 bp, 16 predicted proteins | sample 619721 | NCBI WGS metagenome assembly LADL02 (sample SAMN03397408, study PRJNA257561) | rock porewater metagenome | biome: terrestrial; feature: Opalinus Clay rock; material: porewater; isolation source: Opalinus Clay rock porewater BRC-3 borehole | place: Switzerland: Mt Terri URL, St-Ursanne ...
CCACCTTGACGCCGCTCGGGCGCAAGGTTCGCACCCGCTACCGCGCCTTGCAGCGCGCGCTCGAGACGGCGGCACGCAAGCACGCCGACCGGCTAATGGGCGATCTCAAGCCGTAAGATGCGCGGCGCTCACTCGACACCTTTCCAAGGCAGCCGATATCCGGTTTCGTACAGGCCATAGCCCTTGGTGCCGTCCCCGAGGCGGAACTCCATGAGCTGCTCGCGCAGGACGAACGTGTCGAGCGGGAACAGCCAGCTGAACAGCGGCTTGCCGGTTATCTCGAAGCGCCGGTCAAGCTCATCGACAAACACCCAGCGCGCACTGTCGACCGACGTCTTGTCGGCACCGAACACCATCTGGTCGTCGATATGCTTGATGCGGCGCCACTGCTCGCCGTCGTGCATCATCCGCAGATAGGTCGAGTCCCCGCCGGTCGACAGGCCATGAACACCGGCAAACGCCATCCCGTTGTCGAAGATCGGCCATGCAAGACGATAATGGAGCAGGGCATCCCAGTTTCGCGGGCCTGCCGCGATATCGCGAAAACCCTTGCCGTTCAGCTCGCTTTTTATTCCGCGGTGAGTGAGCGTGCCCGTGACGGTCGCGGTTCCCTCAAGATGGACATGCGCAAGCTCGCGGGTGAGCGCGCCCTCCGCGTCGTTGCTCATCGCGACGCAGTCTTCCATCGGATGGAGCTCGTTCCACGTCAGGTCGGCCGAAAAGTCGGGGGAGTCGAACGTGAGGCGCGTCTTCTTGAGCGGCACCTCGGCGTGAACGCGCATACCGGCGATGTCGATCCCGCCCAGCGGGCGCTCGGACGTATACGGAAGGTTCATATTAGTGCGCGCGAAGATCGGCAAGCCGTCCCGAAACACGATCAGCCAGCTGTTGGCTTCCTCGCGCTTTTCCATCACGCCGATACGAACCAGCACCCCGGTCCGCGTGGCGGGATCGTAGGCGTTGTAGTAGTAGCTCTGGTTCCAGAAGGGATTGCCGTCGCCGGAGACGCGGCCTTCATATTTTTCGTAGTCCTTTTGCATATCCTCGATCTCCTCCGAAGTGCACACCGGGCGCAGGTTGAGCGGCTTACTCCGCTTCTTTGAGCAGTTCGTCGATGGGGGGAAGCGCGCCGGGATCCAGCTCCCAGCCCTGCGCTACCAGCAGCGCGCGGTCGCGAAGGGTCTGCTCGCGCGTCATGTCCAGAATGCAGGCCTCGCCCTGCGCGATCTGCTTCGCATTGTCTCCGCTTCCGATCGCGGTCACGACGGCGCCGATCATCTCGCGCAGCTCGCGGATCGATCCTTCAAGCTGCGCGGGATCGACCGCGCATTGATCGAGCAGAGCGGATGCGGAAATACGGGAAGCCTGGAGCTGACGGCGCGGGCCGCCGAATTTCGGGTCCGCGTCGGCGATCGCCTCGAGCTTTTGCGCGACCGTGGCCAGACGTTTGAGCTCATCGCGGTCAAACCGGAATTGAAAGGGCAACTGCTGCGCCATCAAATCCAGCATCCCCACGACGAGCTTTGATTGCTCGAGCGCGAGTTGATTGGAGGAGTCGATCGCGGGGATCACGACGTCAGTCATCGCCTTGATCATGCTGTTGATCTGGATCTGCGGACGCATCTGCATGTCAGCACCCTCCCTCAATCTGTTCGCGCATCTGTTCCAGGACAACGCCCCCAATTCCCATTAGCCATGAGACCAGCACATCCTGGTGCGTCTTGCCGTTGCGCGCGACGCGGTAGCCGGTGGCGTAAACAAGAACCGCGATGCTGAAATTATTGTAGACTTGGTACCATTTCACGGTTCTGCGGTCGATCGGAAGTCCCGCCGCCGCCTCATACGCATCGTAGAATGCGGGTTCGGAAATCAGATTACACACGAGGAATGTTTTTCCGTCGGCGTCGAGGCCGCCGAAGGTGCGGCTGGTGGTCCACGCAATGTCCTGATGGCGGTCTCCGATGCGACCCAGCTCCCAGTCGAGCAGTGCCGTGATGCGCATGTCGTCCTCGGTGAACAGAAAATTGCCCACGCGGTAGTCGGAATGAACGATCGAGGGGCGATCCATCACCGGCATGTTGCGGCGTAGCCATGCGGCCGCCAGCCGGATCATGGGAATATCCTCGTCGCTGTCTTCCTCCCACACCCGCTCCCACCAGTTGACGCCCCACTCGGCACACTGGAGACCGGGCGCCGGCGCGGTGAATTCCGTGAGATCGGCGGTTCGGTAATCGAGGCTGTGGATGCGGGCGAGATGCTCGATGAATTGCGGCGCGAGCTTCTCGCGCATCTGCGGCGCGAGAAGCGTCCCCAGCCCCGAGACGCGGGTGTTCGTGTTGCTCGGCTTTGTCACCCCGGGCATCATTCCATAAACGAGGGCCGGATACGGAAGGTGCTCGCCGTTCGCATCGAACCAGAAGACGGGTGGCACGGGAACGATATCTCGAACCGCGCGGATCAGCTGGAATTCGCGCACCCGGCTCGTTGCGACGATCGATTCCGCCGGCTCCATGCGCAAGACCATGCCGGTGGTTTCGCGCCCGACGCCGGGGCGCTCCCAATCCAGATCGAACGCCATCTGGATTTTTGACGCGCCGCCCGAGAGCCAGCGCGTATTGGTGATCGAAAATCGCGATTGGATCTGCGAGCCGATCAGCGAATGAAGCCCCTGCTTGAGGGCGTCCAGCGAGACCGGCGCGTAGCCCGGGCCGGCGCGCCGCTCCATCTTGCGTGTCAGGATTTGGTCGATCTGGGGTTCGGTCGGAAATTTGCGCCTGAGCGACGCAATCCACTCCGCCGACGGACGGTCCTTGTCCGGCCGCATCGTGCGCTCCTCCATCGCGTTATCCGCATGGCGCGCTCGCTCCCCCTCCATCGAGGGCCCGGGTGCGACTGCGTTTGTTATCTCGTGATTATTATCGACTGTCGGTCGAAAATCAATCGCATTTTTTCGGGTGAGCGATCAGCGCACGAAGGCCCACGGCCGAGCGTGGCCATAAAGGCGTTCGATTTCGGTAGAGAATGGCCGGAAACGCGGCGTCCGTTACGCGCTGATCCGCCGCGCGATAATGAGGCGCTGGATATCGTTGGTGCCCTCGTAGATCTGGCACACGCGCACGTCGCGGCACAGCCGCTCGAGGGGATAGTCCTGCAGATAACCGTAGCCGCCATGGATCTGCAGCGCGTCGGAGCACACCCGTTCGGCCATCTCGGCGGCAAAGAGCTTCGCCATTGATGCCTCCTTCACGCAATCGAGCCCCTCATCGAGACGACGCGCGGCCGCATAGGTGTAGGTGCGCGCGACGTCGATTTTCATCGCCATGTCGGCGAGGCGAAACGCCACCGCCTGATTCTCGATGATGGCCTTGCCGAAAGCGCGCCGCTCCTTGGCGTAAGCGAGGGCGTGATCGAACGCCGCCTGCGCCATGCCGACGGCCTGCGCCGCGATCGAGATGCGCCCATCCGACAGCAGGCCCATGGTTTGCCGGAAGGCCTCATTGAGCCCGCCCAGGATCGCGTCGTCGGGGACCCAGCACTCCTCCAGAAAGATCTGGGTCGTGTCGGACACCCGCTGGCCCATTTTCTCCTCGGGCGGACCCGCCTTGTAGCCCGGCGTGCCCGCTGGAACGAGGAAGAACGTCATGCCGCGCGCGCCCGCTGCCGGGTCCGTCACGGCAAGTATGATGGCGACGCTGGCCCGCGCGCCGTTTGTGATGAACTGCTTGGTGCCGTTCAGCCGCCAGCCATTGCCGTCGCGTACCGCCCGCGTCGAGATTCCCGCGACATCAGAACCCGCCCCCGGCTCAGTCAGACACACCGCGCCGATCGCTTCGCCGGAGACCATTCTTGAAATCCAGGTGCGCTTCTGCTCCGCCGTGCCAAGCTTGAGGATCGGCCCCATGGTGCCCAGCGAATGGACATGCATCAACGTGGACACGGCGCCGTTGCCGCCCGCGATCTGCTCGAGCGCGACGATGAAGGAGAGGAACGAGGACTGCGCACCGCCGTATTCCTCCGGTGCCAAAATGCCGAAAAAGCCGAGTTCGCCCATATCGCGAAGAAGGCCGGACGGAATGGTTTTCGCGCGCTCCCATTGCGCCGCAAACGGCGTCAGCCTGTCGCGCGCAAAGCGCGCCGCAAGCTCCTGAAAATCGCGGCTGGCGTCGTCCCGCATGGCTTTGCTCCCCGTTGCTTGAACAAACTGACTGTTATCATAATTAAACTGACGTTAAAGTCATTTTCATCTCGTCGCAAGGCCGGTTCCGAAGAGCGTTCACTCAATCACAGATTTCACACGCAGCACCGGCGGGGGGCAGGCAACCGGCAGAGCGGAAAAATCGCTCTGGAACCGGCGAAACTGCCATGTTAGAGTATTGACTCTAATAACAAAAAACATTGTCAGGGCGAGGAACAAGATGTCGGCGACCGAGCAGACACACGCCACCGCACACAACGAACATGCAAAAGGGGAAACGTCCCTATTCGCCCGCTTTTGGCGGCGGCGTCCTGGCGCCGGACGAATTGCGCAAGACCGGCCCCATCCGATCGTCGTGCGCCCGTTCACGTTTGACTTCCCGGCGGACCTCAATCCCGTGTGGTCGCCGAAGCGGCCCGTGCTCTCGCACATGTTCAACGGCTTTTCGCTGACGATGCCGTATCTCGAACCATATCTCATCCGCACAATGCGCGAGGTCACGCCGCAGATATCCGAACCCGGCCTCCTGAAGGATATCCGCGGTTTCAATGGTCAGGAAGGGCGGCACTTCGAATGCCACCGCCGGATGAATGAGCTGCTCAAGAGCAACGGATATCCCGAGCTGGCACAGGTCGAGAACCGGCTTGCGGCCTCCTACGCGCGCCTTGGAAAGCGCAGCCTGCGCACGCGGCTCGCCTACAATGCCGGCTTTGAGAGCATGACCAATGGCTTCACCAACTGGTTCATCTCCAAGCGGCGCGACCTGTTTGGAAACGCCTGCCCTTACGTTGCGTCCTTCTGGATCATGCACATGATCGAGGAAGGCGAGCACAAGACGGTGGCGTTTGATGCCTACAAGGCTTACTCGGGCGCCTATCTTCCGCGCGTTCTTGGCGTCCTTCACGGCTCGTTCCACGTACTTGGGTACGGCATGGTGGGAATGGTGTGCGCGCTGCGCAAGGACGGCACGCTCTACCGTCCGGGCACGCTCCTCGCCATCCTGCGCGAAACGTCCTCGCTGGTGTGGAATGTCGGGCCTTACCTGCTGCGCGCGCTTGTGCCGGGATACGACCCGCGTCAGGAAGAAGATCCGCAATGGATGCGGGACTGGGTCGCCGGGTATGCGCGATTACCAGCGGGAGCGCCCCTCCCGCTGGTCGATACGGCAAATGAGGACATTCCGGTGCCCTTTCCGGCGGCAGGGTAGGACCGGCGCCGCGGGGGAAATCAGAGAGACGAACCAGAACGACATCAGGCGGGACGACAACCGCCGTCTATCACTGCGAGGGGGAACGACGTGGACAAACTTCAACGGATCATGATCTGCAATGGCCTGCTGGTCATCATAGCGGCGATGTTCGCCGGCTTCATGCTGATGTTTTCGCTCATCGGCGGCCTCGAAGTATGGCCGGGCACCATCGTGCCGCTGCACATCTACGGCACCGCCGATGGCTGGGTGCGCGCACATTCGGGCGGCACGATGAACGGCCTGCTCGTCATCGCAGTGGCGCTGGCGCTGCCGAAACTCAATCTCACACCGCGCATGCAAAAGCTGACCGCGTACGGATTTCTCTATGTCGCGTGGTCGTTCACGCTGTTTTACTGGCTCGGAAACGCAGCTGGAAATCGGGGCCTGACCCTCGGCGACAGCCAGCTCGGCCACTCCGACTGGATCAGCATCCTCGCGTTCCTGCCGGGATTGCCGAGCGTGTTCATCGTGGTCATCCTGCTCGCGATCGCGGCCAGGAACGTGCTGATGCCGGGCGCAAAATAGCGCCCGCTGCGTGATGGTGGCCGCGGCCGGACTCGAACCGGCACTCCCGTTGCCAGGAAGCAGATTTTAAGTCTGCTGTGTCTACCATTCCACCACGCGGCCAGGCGCAGCGCGATTGCTCGCGCATTCGAGGTATCTGATTGCGCAGGTTCGCTCAAGCGTTTCGTGCGCGCTGCGCAGCGTGGTCACGGAGCGACGTGCTTGGAGGTCAGTTTTTCCGGTGCAAAGGGAAACACGACTCGCGCGTCGGGCTTCAGGAGCCGCGTCTTGCGCCCGTCATAGGCGATACGCGAGAGCAGGTCCCGGATCACGTTGAGCCGTGTGCGCTTCTTGTCGTTGGCAATGACGATGTGCCAGGGCGCGCTCTTGTGATTGGTGCGAATCAGCATCTCGTTGCGCGCGTTGGAATACTCGTCCCAATGGGCGATCGCGGCGCCGTCGATCGGGCTGATCTTCCATTGCTTGAGCGGATCGCTCTTGCGGTCGGCCAGACGCTCCCTTTGTTCGTCCCTCGAGATATCAAGGTAATATTTGAACAGCAGGATGCCATCGCGCACCAGCATCTCCTCGAACGGGCACACCGCCTCCATGAATGCCTCGTACTGGGTATCGGTGCAAAAGCCCATCACCCGCTCGACCCCCGCCCGATTGTACCAGCTGCGATTGAACAGGACGAATTCGTCCGAAGCCGGAAGATACGGTGTGTATCGCTGGAAATACCATTGGCTGGTCTCCCGGTCGGACGGCTTGCCCAGCGCCACGACGCGTGTTTCGCGCGGGCTGAGATGCTCGACGATACGCTTGATGGTGCCGTCCTTGCCGGCCGCATCGCGTCCCTCGAAGATCACCAACAGCCGAAGATTATTTGCAATGATGTGTTTTTGCAGTTTGACGAGTTCGATTTGCAGCGCGCGCAAGGACTTCTTGTAGCTCTTGCTGCCGTCCTCATCGTCGAAATTTTCGTCATGCGATATCGCTTTCGCCACCGCTCAGCTCCCCGGCTCGCCTGCTGCCGTCATCCGCGGCGGTTCGCCCTCGCGGGGCTCGGCGCCTTCCGCGCGCAGCATCGCGGCAACTTCATTCTTGGCGCGGGCGAGCGCGTCCGCATCATAGCTCTTCAGTACAAGGACGGTTCCGAACTTGCCGTCGATGAAATTGGGATAGCTGCCGATCTCGACATCGGGCGCGCGGGTTTGGATCTCGCGCAGCGGGTCCGCGATCCGGCCCTCCACCACGAGGCCCCAGAGCGCTGCCGCAAGGCGCGGCGTTCCTTCGTCGAGGGAGTCGAGAACGGCATCGAGCATCGCCTGGTTGATGCGCGGCACGCCGGCCATCACATAGACATTCTCGATCCGGAACCCCGGCGCCCCCGAAACCGGATTGGGGATCAGGTCGGCGCCGGCGGGAATGCGGGCCATGCGGCGGCGGGCCGACGTGAAATCGTCGCGATTGACGTAATAGCGCTCAAGAATGGCAAGCGCGCGCGGGTCTTCGCCGATCCGAACGCCGAAGGCTTCGGCGATACAGTCGGCCGTAATGTCGTCGTGCGTCGGCCCGATCCCGCCCGTGGTGAAGACGTAGCGGTATTGCGCGCGCAGCGAATTGACCGCCGAAACAATGATTTGCGGAACGTCCGGGATGACTCGCGCCTCGCCGAGCACGATCCCCCTCGTCGCCAGTTTCAGAGCGAAATGCTGGAGATTTGCGTCCCGCGTACGCCCCGAGAGCACCTCATTGCCGATGATCAGCATCGCGGCGACGACGGACCGGGGGTGTTTGGCGGCAGGGTTCATGAGACGCAATGTACTGGAGCCGCGCGCATAGACATAGTCTGCCGCGATGCTTAATTTGCCCGCGTCATGGATTTCCCGTCCCCCCTCCTGCCCGCCAGATTTGTGAGGCGTTACAAGCGCTTCTTCGCCGATGTCGAACTCCCCGACGGGCGCGAGATTACCGCCCATTGCCCCAATCCGGGCGCGATGCTCGGCCTGCTGGAGCCCGGCGCGCGAGCGTGGGTTTCGCAGTCCCCGGACCCCAAGCGCAAGCTTGCCTATACGCTGGAGCTTCTCGAGGCCGAGGGCGATCTGGTCGGGATCAATACCCTGCTCCCCAACCGCATCGTTGCCGAGGCCCTCGCCGCCCGGGCGCTGACGCCCTTTGGCGATTATGCGGTCGTGCGCAGGGAGGTCGCGTATGGCGAGAACAGCCGGGTCGATTTTCTCCTCGAAGGAGAGGATGGGGCGCGTCTTTACCTCGAGGTCAAGAACGTTCACCTCAAGCGCACCCCCGGTCTGGCGGAGTTTCCGGACTGCGTCACGGCGCGTGGCGCCAAACACATGGTTCAGCTTGGCGCGGCGCTGGCGCATCGCACCCGCGCCGTGGTCTTATTTCTCGTCCAGCGCGAAAATTGCAACCAGATGGCGATTTCGGGTGATCTCGATCCCGTCTACGCGATGGCCTTCAAACAGGCTCTTGATCGAGGGGTCGAGGCGATGGCCTATGACTGTATTCTGACCTGTCGGGGAATAACGCTCGGCCGCCCTTTGCCGGTCGCGGTGTGAATGCCAATATATGAGTCCAACATGCAATTAGGTTCGACAACACCATGAGCTATGTCCAGGCGAGCGACGCCCCGCCCCGCAATACCGGCCTCGTACGGCTTCACAGCGCCGAGGATTTCGAAGGCATGCGCAAGGCTGGGCGCCTCGCGGCCGAAACGCTCGACATGATCACGCCCCTCGTTGTCCCCGGCGTTTCGACCGGCGAGCTTGACCGGATCTGCTACGAATTCATGCGCGACCACGGCGCAGTACCAGGTCCGCTGTTTTATCGCGGCTACCCCAAATCGATCTGCACATCGATCAATCACGTCGTGTGCCACGGCATCCCGAGCGAAAAGACGCTCAAGGAAGGCGACATCGTCAATATCGACGTCACGCCGATCCTGGAGGGATGGCACGGCGATTCCAGCCGCATGTTTCCAGTGGGCGACGTCAAGCGCATCGCCGAGCGGCTGGTCGACGTCACCTACGAAGCGATGATGCGCGGGATCGAGGTCGTTCGGCCCGGCGCCACGACCGGCGACATCGGTCACGCGATTCAGACCTACGCGGAAGCCGAGCGCTTCTCGGTGGTGCGCGATTTTTGCGGGCATGGCCTTGGGCGCATTTTTCACGACGCCCCCAACATCGTCCATTACGGCCGCGCGGGCGAGGGGTTGACGCTGCGGGCGGGCATGTTCTTCACCATCGAGCCGATGATCAATCAGGGCCGCTACGAGGTGAAACTGCTGGATGACGGCTGGACCGCCGTGACGCGCGATCGCTCGCTGTCGGCCCAGTTCGAGCATTCCATCGGCGTGACCGAAACCGGCTACGAGATTTTCACGCTCTCGCCTGCAGGCCTTCACAAGCCCCCTTACGCCTAAGCCCCTTCATGGACGAAGACGCAGACAAGAGCGATCCGCCGCATTATTCCGGCCACCGCGCGAGGCTGCGCGAACGGTTCTTCAAGGGCGGCGCGGCGGCGCTCGCCGACTATGAGCTGCTCGAACTCATCTTGTTCCGCGCTATCCCGCGCCGCGACGTGAAGCCGCTTGCCAAGGCGCTCATCGCACGCTTCGGCAGCTTCGCCGATGTCATGGCGGCCAACATCGATCGCCTGCTTGAGATCGAGGGCATCAGCGAATCCAGCGCGGCGGAAATCAAGATCGTTCAGGCCGCGGCCCTGAAGCTGTCGCAGGCGCAGGTGCTCAATCGCCCCGCGATCGCCTCATGGCGCGAACTCCTGGATTACTGCACCGCCTCCATGGCGACCAATCTGACCGAGCAGTTCCGTATTCTTTTTCTCGATCGCAAGAATGTTCTGATCGCGGACGAAATCCAGCAGCAAGGCACCGTCGATCACACGCCGGTCTACCCGCGCGAAGTCATCAAGCGCGCGCTCGAACTCGGCGCTTCCGCGATCATCCTGGTGCACAACCACCCCTCCGGCGATCCAACGCCCTCGCGTGCCGACATCGACATGACCAAGCAGATCGTCAAGGCCGGCGACGGCGTCGGCGTGCGCGTCCACGATCACCTGGTGATCGGACGGCAGGCGCATGCGAGCTTCAAGAGTCTCGGGCTGATCTAGCCAAGGCCGGTGGGCGCCCGTTACCCCTTCGAGAGTTCTTTCAGGTGCGTGTGCCAGTTGCCGTAATCGCGCAGCGGGGTCCATGTCACGTCTTCCACCATGTGCGCGTAATTCTTCCACAACGGCAACGAGAGCAGGACGGCATCCATCTGATCGTGCGATTCAGCGTCCACGATCGCCACGACCTTGGGCTCGCCGGCGACCTTGTAGGCGGCCTTGAGTACGCCGGCCTTCAGGCCTTCACCGACCGCCTCGGCCTCCTTCTCCCAAATTCCATAAAATTCCTTGGTCGACATCTCGGCCGGCTTGCGCACGGTGACCTGAAACAGAAACAGCATGATCTCTCCCCTCCTCCGGGTGGTTACAAAATGAGTGGGCGGTGCGGCCTGGATTGCCTCGCCTACAGCGCTTTCCGAGCGCTTGTTTGTTCCTTCGCCCGACCTTAGATGACCTCGATTCGAGGGTCAATTTCGCGCCGGATCGCCCCGGATTACGCTCGTTAAGAGGCTCTTAATCACGGTGGGACCGGGTTGCGTGCGTGCCCGTTCCCGGTGCACGGGTTATGCCTTCCCTAACCAATCCTTCCTATACCTGCCTTGAGCCGTCCACGGGAGTGAAGCCATTGGCAGATCAGCAGATTGCGTCCGCGTCGCGCACGGTTGCCCTGTCCGTCGTGATTCCTTGCTTCAACGAGTGCGACGGCCTCGCAGAGCTTCATGCGCGAGTCACCGCCGCGTGCACGGGACAGGTCGGGCGCTCATACGAGATCGTCCTCATCAACGATGGCTCGCTGGACGGCACGCGCGACGCTCTCTTCGCGCTTGCGGCCCGTGATCCCCACATCGTTGCCATCGACCTTGCGCGAAATTACGGCCATCAGATCGCGCTCACGGCGGGACTTGAGCTGTGCCGCGGTGCGCGGGTGCTGATCCTCGATGCCGATCTTCAGGACCCGCCCGAGCTGCTGGCAGACCTGATGGCGAAGATGGACGAAGGCTTTGACGTCGTATACGGCCAGCGGGAGGCGCGCGAGGGCGAAAGCTGGTTCAAGATTGCGAGTGCCAACGCATTCTACCGCCTCTTGCGCAGGATCGTGGATGTCGACATCGCCCCCAATGCGGGCGACTTCCGGCTGATGAGCCGGCGCGCCGTCGACCACCTCAATGGCATGCCGGAGCGCTTTCGCTTTATTCGTGGAATGGTGAGCTGGATCGGTCTGAAGCAGGCCGCATTTCCCTATCGCCGGCATGCCCGCTTTACGGGCACGACACATTACCCCCTCCGCAAGATGATTCAGCTTGCGCTCGACGCAATCACGAGCTTTTCGGTCATGCCGTTGCGCATCGCATCCCATCTGGGTATGGCGTTTGGGGTGATGGCACTGCTCGCGCTCGCCTACACGCTCTATGCGTGGGCCGCCGGTAACGTCGTGCCGGGGTGGACGAGCCTTGCCACGATCACGCTCGTACTTGGAAGCGTTCAGCTCATGGTGCTCGGCGTCTTCGGAGAATATCTCGGGCGGATGTACATGGAAACCAAGCGACGCCCGCTCTACATCATCAATGAAATCAAGGCCGGAGTGACGAACGAGGACGAACAAAACGTCGAAGTGCATCGCCTTCAGGAAAGGGCGCGCGAGGCAATTCGTGCTTGAGGCCGAGTTCGATCGATTTGCAAGCGAGTATCACGCGGCCCACGCTGCCAGCATCCGCCTGAGCGGCGAAGCGCCAGAGTTTTTCGCACGCTACAAGATCCACGACGTGGCACGGGTGGCGGCACGCGAGGGGCTTGCTCCGCGGCGTATACTGGATTTTGGCGGCGGCGTCGGCAATTCACTTGGGCCCATGAGAGCTGCATTTCCGCGCGCCGAAATCACACTGCTCGATCCCTCTCACAAATCGCTGGAGATCGCGCGCTCGCGCTTCCCCGGCGGCGCGCGCCTGCAGCATTTCGACGGTCGGGCCGTTCCCCTGCCGGACAACGCGTTCGATCTGATTTTCACAGCCTGCGTATTCCACCACATCCCCGCGACCGAACACGTCGCGCTGCTCGAAGAAATCCACCGCGTTCTCGCTCCGGGCGGGCAGTTTTTCATATTCGAACATAATCCGCTCAACCCTCTCACGCGGGCCGCCGTGCGGGCTTGTGCGTTCGACGAAAATGCCGTGCTCATCGACGCGGGCACGATGCGAGCGCGGCTCAAGGAGGCGGGCTTCGTGAGGATGCGTACAGAATTTCGGATTTTCCTCCCGCACGCCCTCGCCGCATTACGACCTCTTGAGCGGTTTCTCGCCGACGTCCCTCTTGGAGCCCAGTACTTTGTCCACGCGCGCAAGCCCGGCGTCTGACCTTCAGCGCCTCGTCCGGTTCGGCGTCGTAGGGGCAGCCAATACCGGGCTGGGCTTTCTGGCAATCGTGTGTGCACTCGCCGCCGGGTACGGTGATTTCCTCGCTAACGCGTTCGGCTACGCGGTTGGTGTTGGGCTTGGCTACGTGCTCAATAGTCGATGGACCTTTCCCGCCGGAGCACTGCGCGATCGGGCCATGTTGGCGCGTTATGCCGGCGTGGCTGTTGGCGCTTATGGGGCCAATCTGGCCATTATTGGAACGGCACGCGCGTTTGGAATCGTCGACAACCCGTTCAGTCATCTCGCCGGAATGGGCGTCTATACGGCACTGTTTTATCTGGGCGCGGCACGCGTCGTCTTCGTGCCGCGCCACGAACTCGACGCAAATGTGAGCGCACTGCGCAGCATTCTCGCCCACAGCTGGCCACAATGGACAGCCGGCGCGCTATGGTTGACCGCGTTCGCTTCACTGCAAGCGATTACACTGTCTCATGATGTGGTGTGGCAGTTGTGGATCGCGCGCCAGCTATTGGGCGGGACCGAGCTTTACCGGCAGATTCTGGAAATCAATCCGCCTCTGTGGTTCTGGACCGCGCTACCCGTCCAATGGATTTCCGAACGGTTGGCGATCCCGGCAGACCACACCATGACCGGAGCCGTATTCGTCTTGATCGGCGCGGCCCTTGTCCTGCTCGCCGCGTTGAGCGCGCACGAACGTGCAATTACGCGTGCGCTGATCCTCGCCGGGGCGCTTCTCGCATTGATCGTGGTCCCGCTGCCCGATTTTGCGCAACGCGAACACTTGAGCCTGATCGGCGCGCTTCCCTATGCCGCGCTCATCGCGCGCCGGGCCGAGGGGCGTCACACCCCTTGGGCTGTCGCGCTCGCGGTCGGTCTCCTCGCGGCTCCCGGATTTGCGCTCAAACACTATTTCGTGCTGGTGCCTGTTTTTCTTGAACTGTGGCTTGCCGTCACATTGCGCCGGCGATGGACCGTCGCGCGGCCCGAAATCGGCGTTCTTGCCGCCGGCGCGCTCATCTACGCGGCCGCGCTCATCGCTCTGTGCCCGGAATATTTCACGACGATGGTGCCGCTGGTCGCCGTAGCGTACGACGGCTACGAGGTGCAGTTCATACGTCAGATTTCGCCGGTCTGGTGCATCGTGTGGGCACTGTGCTCGGTTGTCCTGTGGCGTCAGCGTAACCGCATGACGCCGCTCACGGTTGCGGCCATACTCGCGGCGGCGGCGTTTTGCTGCTCCTACTTCGCTCAGCAAAAGGGTTGGCGATACCACGCGCTGCCAGTGACCGGCGCGCTCGTCTTCGCGCTGGTGCCGCTGCTGGCCAGACAGCGTTGGGCCCACGCTCAATGGGTCGTGGGGTTCAGTGTGTTCTTCGTCATCTCGCTGACGTTGTTGCCCAGCATTGTCACGGGTCCCTACAGGAATCCGCGCGAGCAGGCGGTTAATGAGCTCCTGAGCGCCGCCCGCCCCGGCGATGCAGCGGTGATGCTGACGGCCAACCCGTCAAATGTGTGGCCGATGATCGAGCAGAAGGGGTTGAAATGGCCGTCGCGTCATTTCACCTTCTGGATGATCCACGCGATCTCGGCTGCACAGAGATCAGCAGATGTATTGCCCGAGAATCTTCTTCGCGTCGCGCGTGACGTGCAACGCCAGACGGCCGAGGATCTGGCATGCAACCCGCCCGAACTGATTCTCGTGGACGATCTCTCGACCTCGAAATCCCCTGGTTTCGATCTCGTGGCGTTCTTCTCGCAGGACGCGGATTTCGCGGCATTGTTTGCGCATTACAGCGAGATCGGTGCAGCAGGAACATACACATCCTACCGCAGGGCACAGGGCTGGATGCCGGAGCGGCCGGCGGATTGCCGGGCGATTTATTGAGGGAGACGGCTAGGCGGCTTCGAGGACGATGCCTTTTTCGGCGAAATAGTCCTTCAGCTCACCTTCCTCGAACATCTCGCGGATGATATCGCAGCCGCCGACGAACTCGCCCTTTACATAAAGCTGCGGGAAGGTCGGCCAGTTGGAATATTCCTTGAGGGCCTGACGAATTTCGTCGTCAGCGAGGATATTGACGCTGTGAAACGGCGCGCCGAGATAAGACAGGATCTTCACGACCGTCGCCGAGAACCCGCATTGGGGCATCATCGGCACGCCTTTCATGAAAAGGACGACGTCGTTGGATGAGACGGTGTTCTGGATGCGATCAATTACCGAAGTGCTCATAGCGTCCCTTTTGTCGTTCGCGGCCGCAAAAAACTGTTCTTCCTAGAGGTAGGCGGTCCCACGAAATCCGTCAAGACGGTGCAACCGCGCAGGACATTCCTTCCCGGTCCCTGTATTGTTCCTTGCTTATCAAGGGGTTACCGTTGTCATTTACGGCTTGGGAGGAGACGTCTGGAGCGCCAGCGCGTGGAGTTCCCCGCCCATGCGGCCCTGGAGCGCGTCATACACCATCTTGTGCTGCTGCACGCGCGTCTTGCCGACGAACGCCGCGGAGATCACGCGGGCGGCGTAGTGGTCGCCGTCCCCGGCCAGATCCTCAACCGTCACGATCGCGTCCGGGAGCGCGTCCTTGATGAGCCGTTCGATGTCGCCGATGTTCATCGCCATGCCTGCATCTTACCCCTGCATGTAGGCGGGAAACCAGCCCTCATGGGCGTCCTTGAGCCGGCTGACGAGCACCGCCGCGCCGGGCAGGACGAGCGCATCTCCGCCCGTGACGCCAAGACGCTGG
>LADL02000028.1_pt1 | contig 15192 bp, 14 predicted proteins | sample 619721 | NCBI WGS metagenome assembly LADL02 (sample SAMN03397408, study PRJNA257561) | rock porewater metagenome | biome: terrestrial; feature: Opalinus Clay rock; material: porewater; isolation source: Opalinus Clay rock porewater BRC-3 borehole | place: Switzerland: Mt Terri URL, St-Ursanne ...
CGGCCCCGGCCGGGGCGATGCCCTGGCGGCGCCGGAAGGCCTGCCCGCCGATACCCTGAGCCCGCCGCAGCAGGCCCTGCTGACCGACCTGATCCGCACCTATGTCGGCCTTGCCCGCGACGAGATCGGCCGCCCCTACATGGACCTGGTGCGGGCCGGCTGGGCCGACACCCGCGTCGCCTGGGCCGGACCCATGGCCGAGGGCACGGCCTTCTACTACCGCATCCACGGCCCCCGGCTGCTGATCGAGTTCGACAATTCGCAGAACGCCGCCAACCATATCCACAGCCTGTGGCGCGACCCGGCCAACGACTTCGGCCGCGACGACCTGCACCGCCACTACCGTGGCGCGCCGGAAGCGCACGGGCACAGGCCCTAGGGGCGGCGCGGACAAACAAAAACCCGTCGGTTCGGCGACGGGTTTCGGTCGATCTTCATTGAGAATGAGAAGAAGAAATGGTGGAGCCGGACGTAATCGAACCGACGACCTCTACAATGCCATTGTATTTGTAGAAAAAGGCGCTAAACCCTCGGAGTAATGCGAGCCGCAGTCCTGATATCTGCAGTCCGAACACCCAAGGCATTGAGCGTTTGCCGCATATCGTTGAAAATTGGCCGTTCGCCGTCTAGGTCAGAAATGGTCAATATCGCTGTAAACGGAACGCCGTCGGCGGGCATCTGTTCACCCGCCCGCGTAAGATAGTTGACTGCCAACCGCCAGTTGGAACTGAAACCAACTCCTCTAGGCATTGATTTTTCGTACACCTTTACGGCGCTCCATTTGAGCCCGTGCTCAATAAGCTCAGCTTCCACGCGATGAACGTCTTTCTGCTCCTTCAGATAAGGCGACTCAAGCCGTCCGGCCCATCGCCCATCGTGCGTTTCTTGTTGCAACGAGCCTTCGATATTCACACGAACAAACTCTGCGCCGTACCGAGTATCGATTGGCGGAGACGCGACTAGAGTGAGACGTGCAGACCCACGGCACTTTCCTTCGTCTGTCACAAGTGAAGCGGGCCAGGGGAAGCGGAAGGCGAGTTGTTGACCCTGACGGATACGTGTCGCGAAAACCAATGTGATTTGATGGTCTTCAGTTTGTAGGATTTGGTCACTGTTGGAGGGGAGGCCAAATCCAACCATATGCCGAGCAATTGGCTTCAGCGCCTTAGTACTTAATGGAGCGGGTAGTTCGGCGGTGTGCACCAACAATGCGAGGAGGGTTTCCCGAGAAACGTCGCCTTCAATCGCGTTGTCAATCGAAGCTGCGATCTTCGCAACAATTGGTGTCGAATAGCTTGTCCCGCAGCCTGTAGTGAGGGCACCGTCGGGCAAAATGGAAACTAAGGCATGCCCGACAGGAAGTTGGGGCGTTCCAGAACCGCCAACGTGCGCAAGGTCAGGTTTCACGCCAGCCCGTAGCCCCGGCCCTCTGCGGCTATACCTCGCTGGAGCCAGGGCGACAGACGTAGGATGGCCGGGAGGGTTAAGCGCTGCAACCGAAGCGTTCCGGACGCTTTCCGCAGGTATAAGAATGCCATCATTTCGAGCGGCAGCGATGCCTGCAAGGGCTTGAGTATCGTCACTAGGCCATTCCGGACGTAGGTCGGGTCCATCAAGGTTACCCGCCGAAATAAAAAAAATCGCGTCCTGTTCGTCGGCAATACGATCAAGGTGTCTGGCGTACGGGCTGTAGTGGTCAGGTGTCGCAGGCCTCTGAATATTCATGCTTAAATTGAATATCCGAACGTTGTTACGCGATCTGGCGTCAATAACAGCATTTTCCATTTCTTCAAAAAATTGGGGTATCCCATCCGGATAATAGGATGAAAATGCCTCATTTTTTGCGCTGTCGGGTAGGATTGCGATATCAACGATTTCCGCGCCATCGGCTTCGGCGCAAATCTGATCGCCGTTTAGAGCACGCCCTGCTACCATCAGGCCACCAATGAAAGAACCGTGCTCAAGGTCCATATCTTCGTCCGCAAGGGTATCCCAGCGGTCTATGACCCATTCATTGATCGCGTCTCCAACCCCACCGTCAATGATTGCGATGCGTGGATATGGTCGTCCTTCAATTTTTTCCGGTAGCGAAGCCTGCCCCATATCAGTGTCATGGTTGATCTCGGCCGACCGGACAACGACGCCAGGAAGCGAAACTCGTCGAACCAAGGGGTGCATGTCGAGGAATCGTAGTAGGCGTTCATGACGCGCTTCTGATGGGTCAAACGGCACGATTGTCCTCTCATGCCTGCTCGCGATCATGGCAGGTGAGAGCCGCAAGATCGGCCCTTCGTCAGAGCGCCCGAGTCGAACTGACAGCCTTGGTTGTTCAGTTGGCCCTGTAATTTGTCGCTGGGCAACAAGACCTTGCCCAAACTCACTTAGGCCCGCCGCAAAAGATTGGAAAAGCCTTTGGTAGCGGTCTTCGAGCGCATCTAGGGAAACTCGAGGCGGGGGTGAACGGAAAAGCTCGATCTCATATCCGCCGCCGGTATCTGATCTAGACAGCCAGTTTATTGCCTGTTCAAGGGAGAAAGAGCGTTTATCCGCAGCGCTATAACGTTCAATTCGGTCAATCGCCCCAACCTCGCTTCTTAATCGGCTTGGGTACGGTATTTCGCGTCGAAGCGCTTCTGAGTATCTTTTTTGAGTCTCGTTTTCAGCTTGTTCAATGGAGCGGGAAATCGTTCTAACTGACGCCGAGCTTGCTTCTATGAGCATTACACCAATGTCAGCCCCGCCAACGTAGGGAGTGATATCGCGTTTAAATATCGCAGTCGTCGGTCGGTGGCTTTTTGCCCAGGCACTTCGTCGTAAAGTGACTTTTAGATACCCGACATCGCCTTCTGGCTGCTTCTCAAAATAATCAGTGATATCTTCAAGCTGCTTCATCAAGCGTTGTTTGTGGATCCGAAATTCATTGTCACGGTCGACAAAGAAGTCTTTCGGTGGGCCGCCACCCCCGCCTTCACGGTCAGTTTCAAAATCTTCAGGGTTGAGGACGATCTGAATTGGGCTAGCCATTTTCATTCGCCTTTACCTTCGGAGTGGCGTTCGCTTCATCAGGCTGCGATCCGATTTGCCTGCTAATGGTCGATTTGTCTTTTCCGGCGATTTCGCCAATTTCCGCAAGCGTAAGAGACAGGTCACGGTCGGCCTTCATAGCCTTGAACAATTTGCCCGCGTCCAAGTTCAATAGGGCACGGCGCTCCGCGCCAATGCGCCCACTGTTCAAAGTAGCGAATTGTTGCAAGGTATCGAGAAGCCCTCGCTCTTTACCTCCGGTTACGGCCTGCGACCTTTTATATGTGCGCACGAGCGATTCAATCTCGGCCCCCGTACAGCCTTCGGTGAACCAAGAAATTAATCGTACGTGCGAGTCCGGCGCCTTGACCGGTGGCATGAAGTTCGCCGCGATTTTAGAGCGCACCGCGAAATCAGGTTTCGGAATCTCAAGTTGGATTTCAAACCGTCGCCAGACTGCCGGATCAAGGAGCGAAGCATGATTGGTAATGCCGATTGTGAAGCCAATGTCCTTGCGGCTGTCGAGATTCTGAAGGAGGGCATTGACCACACGTTTAATCTCGCCAACTTCTTGTGGGTCGTCCCGCAATTTTGCAATGGAATCGAATTCATCCAGCAGGAGTAGGCTCCTGTAGCGATTTGCGAAGGAAAAAAGATTTCCGATGTTTCGTGACGTTGTGCCGAGAAACGAGGAGATAAGACCATCAAGCTTTACGAGAACTACAGGCAGGCCGAGTTCTTTAGCCATCCACATAGCCAGCTTGGTCTTCCCAGTGCCTGGCGGCCCATAGATCAAACACGTCATGGGGGGCTCTAAGCCCACTTGCGACAAAGCACTAGCATTTCCCCACTCATCCATGACGCTACTAATCGCGTCCGTAACAGTGTTGTTAAAAATCGGAGAGGGAGTGTCATTGTCGTCCGGGAAAATAATCTCCGCGAGCGGCGCAGAGGTTTCTCGGTCTACAGGTGCGCTAGTGTTTTTCGTGAGGTCTTCGCCCCCGACGTTTGAGCGAGAGCGCGTCATCCGGCTTGGGGCCATATCCTTGTCGCGCTCTGCTGAGACCAGCAGCGCGTTGAGCGCCTTTGCCTGTTTGTCGTCGCCACCGCCGCTCAGCGCGCCTGCCAGCCTTTCGATTTGTTTTCGAATGGCAGGGCTCGGATTTGCCAGTGAAGCGCGGCACAGCGCTTGTACGATCGGGAAATGTTCCATTGGTTGTTGCGCCTTGTTTCTGATTGTTGCGTATATCATATATTAGGTTGCGCATCAATGGAATAATGTTTCGTATTTTTCACGTATGTTGCGTCATTGCCGTCGTGAGCGCGCGGGGGCGCGGTGCGGCCAGTCAAAGATACCGTCGATCCAATGAGAGCAATTTTGAATTTTCTCCAGAAAGAAAAAGGATCAGCAGAGGTTTTGGCGAGTACCACAATTCACCCCTCCCCACCCCTCCGGGTTTAAAATTTGGAAGATGGAAGATGCTCTGAGTGACGCTGCTGCGTTGTCGCTCTGAGTTAGATCGACGCGCCGCGCGGGCACAATCAGGCTTGAGCAGCGGGAATAGATGCTGCGCAGTGCACGTGCGCGGCAGCAAGCTGCGTTGAGCTGATGGGGGCGCGCGAGAAAAAAGACACGAAATTGCGTCGCGTGCCTACCCGGCGCCTACCCGAGCGAAAATGCTAACTGCTCTGAACTGCGGGGAATCAAAAACCCCTTGGTTTCCCAAGGGGTTGAAATGGTGGAGCCGGACGGAATCGAACCGACGACCTCTACAATGCCATTGTGTCCGAAAATTATGGAAACCTAAGTAAGTTCAATGACTTGTTCGGGCACTGTCGCAATAATGTGCCCGTTTTGTGCCGGATAAGGCCTGGGAAGACCGGATAAAGCTGACACGATTCGGGCACAGTAATATCGACACTTGTTCACATCTCAAGTGCGGACAATATCTTTCGTAGTGATAGGTTTTTCTCGGCACCTGATATAACCCCCAATGTCAGCTTTGTGATAACTCTTTCTCTTATCTTTTCGGCAATGTCACGCCGTTCGGGAGTCCAATCGTTAAATACGAAGTCATCAATGGCGACAGGTATAAGAATATCAGATCCACCTTCTTTCGCTTCTCTGGCGAATACGCGCTCCAATTCGTTCAAAACGCCCGGTCTGTCCAAAGAGTTCTTAGAACACAGTAGAATTACGCGATCAAACTCGGAAACGCCAGATGACATCGTGCGGTGTAATTTTTCCCCTGGAATCGAATCTTCAGGGAAGAACCAGGTTTTCACGCCTCTTGCCTTTAGCCATGAATTAAGGTGACCGGCAATTTCCTCGTCTGGACCACCATAGCTAATGAACGCTGATCGGTAATCCTTTCGCCTATCAAGGACTTCTCTGTATCTGTTGGGCGTTATAAAAAAGTTTCGGGGATTTTTTTGACAAACAATAATCGGGTATGGATTTGTCTCGACCGGGTCGTAGTCTCGACCATCCAAAAAAGCCAGATTTTCAATTTCGGAAACGGAGATTTCGGCCAAATCTGAAATGTTAAACCAGATACTAACAGGCAGCCCTACGTTTTTATAATACTCAGGAACATTTGGCTCATCGATATTGGTGTTTTCACTTATCCTAGATATTTTTCCGACGTGTAAAGATGGCTGATCCCCGTATGGGCAATATATAAATAATATACAAAATTGGTTATTTGCTGAAATTTCATTATTTATAGATTGAATAAGGCTGTGTTCTAAATGAAGGTTTCCAGATTTACTTATCTTTCCCCACCAAACGGAAGCGTTACCTTTGGCGTCAGTCTTTCGAAGAACCTCGCAATGATGGATGATTGTATTCGGTGCATCCGGATGAAAGCTCGTGAAAGGATTCCATTTTACGATGAGATGTTTGTCGATCATTAGTGAATCTCAGTAAATTTGTTAATTAATACCGTTTGATTAGGTTAGGTCTATGACATCGTTCATTTCAGGACCGGTCCCTATGTAAGATACCGGTGCATCACAATGACTTTCGACTTTTTTAATTAGTCTCCGCATCTCAATTGAGACGTCATTTTTTGATCTTTTCCCTCTTATTTCGGGGAAAAGTTGATCGCAAAATGTTAATGCAATATCCGTTGGCCCATTTAAGGTTGCCGAACGTTTAAGGTAATTCCAGGCGATTTGTTTTGAGCGGCGCTTTGGCCTTCCCGTGTTGAGGCCGAATTCCTCTAAACCTAGTTCATGGATTCTTTTTTTAGTCATTTCGTAGGGTAGTGGGCCGTTTCCGACGCATGTAGGCAGGCATTTTACTAACATTACGACCGTGCTAAGTAATTTCCAGTTTAAGCCCACATCATCTAGAAAAGCCGTAGTCGTACAATTTCCAGACGTCACATAAGGATAGCGATCGCTGGCGGAAAGTGACAAAAACGTTCCCTGAGATCCCTCAACTATGACTTGTCCATTTTTAGATTGGGAATTGATGTCTTTTATGCCGTCTGAGAGAAATTTTGTTAGTTTAGGTTCGTCCTTTGCCTGCCTAGCCCGCCGCAAAATAAAATCAGCTTGCGCCCTGCCCGTGCCGCTGCGAGTTGAGTCGATAATTTTCATTTGTTCGTCATTGGTTTCATGGGAGATGTGCCAGTCTTCAATAAGCGGAGCTCTGCGGTCTACGAATGCTCGGCTTTGAAGTCCGTATTTTGAAACTTCGTCGAGAAAGATATTAGGGTCTACCGCGACACCAGACGAAATAAGCCCAGGTATATTATGAATAATTGACCCAAGCGGGACCATCCGACTTTTGAATAAATTTCCATCTACATAGACACTATGCCCAGCATTGGTGCCTGTACCAGCACGGACGCATAAAGAGGCATTTAGTTGTTTGGCTAAATAAGCGCAAAATTTTCCCTTCCCGCCATCGCCCCAAAAAGCATCGACAACAATCGTTGCGCCCATGGAAAGCTGCTCCCCCAAATCGCCCATTTTCGCAATTTGGACGATAACTTAAATCTAATATTAGAAATTCATGAGCACGTCAGACGCTAGCAGAGAAAAGGTACTTACAGGTGATTTCATATTATTCTGCTAGGGGAAATTGAAGTAAATGGTGAAATGCCACCGTGAGGGCATCGCTCTGTGAAACTAAAACACAACTTGCGAAGTGGCACGCTTACGTGGTGCGTGTTTTGTAGTAGCTGTAGCTGCTCTCCCAGCTAACGCGCGATTATCTCAAGCCAGAAGTGCACTTATCGATGTGCCGGTTGAATCTGTGCTTATCCGCACGTTGATATGCCATCAATGCACCACCTGAGATCAACTCCCCCGCGAGCTGATAAGTTGAACTGGATTGGCTGCGTTTCCAGGACGTCATAGATGCGGCATTCATGCACACCACTACGTAGTGAGGAAGCGCATTTGAGGTTGCCACCAAATTGACTGACAGGGGGCTGAGAAGAGAAATCCGTTGAGCGCTCTCTCCAGGTTCCGCGTTAGTGATGCTGATCGGTTGCATCTGATCGTCCAGCAGAACCAACCAAGCGATAATTTCGGCGTCCGCAACTCCGAGATTCGAGACGGTGATTTGCGTTGCGTACTGCTTCGGGTACGTAGGGCTGTTTTTCTGATTAAATATTTCGGTTACTGCCACTTTGGGAGCGTCCGGAAAGATCGACCATGTGAAGCTAGCTGCCGAGATAAGAAGGGCAGCTAGCCCCAGAATGACCGCTAATGGCGCCTTCTTAAATTCGGTTTTGGCTCGAATAAACATCATGTCTCAACTCCCCATTTCCGGAATCCTGGCACCAAATGACGCGACCGCCCTTAATCCAATAATGGCTTCGGCATCCTGCCTTCTCATGCACAGAGGGATGAATTGTAACCCTGGAAAGCCAGTCACTCTTGATGGACCACGACGGCCTTCTGGCAGCAGACAAGTTAAGGGAAACCATTTCACCGCAGCCGTCTGGGCACGGGAAGCACGCCCACTTTCTTAATTTTCCCGAACCGACGATTACGATTTCCCCCCTCTGTAGATCTGACGGGCCAGGGCGATCTTCAGAGTGCCGCGCGACAAAGTCAGGATTTTTGATGACCCGAAAGGCGATCAAAGTTGAGCGTATAGCTGACCCGACAGCGCGAAAAATTGAATCAATCATCTTTGACCTTCGTGTCGATTAGGCCGAGGAACCGGGTTTCGTCACCGCGTCCCCAAGAGCCGGTTTGACCACACACCGGACAATAAGGTTGCGAGCGCCCAGCCGGTTTGCGGTCCGTCTGGAGGTGAAATTTACGAACGAGATGGCTATTGCTGCCGTCCTCACCTCTGAACCCCTGCAAGCGCTGCACAAATTCCTGAATCGCCATCGTAGCGGTCTCCGTCGTCAGGAAGACGACCGCCGGGGAGGGGTTGCCCTCACCCCGGACGTAAGCTTCTTCCTTGAGCCGCTCATATTCCTCCGGCGAAGATCGCTTTAGGGACTCTTCACGCGCCAAGATTAGATCGATTACCTCACGGCAGATCAAACACGGGCTCCCGGGCTCAACGACCGTCACCCGACCGTCACAAGCGAGCATCCGGTACGGTGGGGTCTTGGAGGCTTCCAGGGCCAGCCCCAGATCGAAAACGGGAATTCCGTAGTGGAATGGAATTTGATTCAAGATCACCCGGCCGTCGTTATCGTCCGTGCCCCCGAAAATGACGTCGCAAGACTTCAACCCGTCAAAACATCGCGGGTCATCGATCCAAAATGGGAATTTGGCAACACAAGTGCCTAGCCCAACCTGCTTGATGACCCGTTCAGCAACATCAACTTTATACCGCCCCTTTTTCACGTCATCGGCGGTCGCCCCATGCAAACGGTTGCGGTTTGTCTCATCCACGATGTCTTTGTCGAAAAGCGCGACATATCCTGGGGCCATACGGGCGAGGATGAAATTCAAGGCGCTACCAGTGCCGCCAAGCCCGACAATGCCAACCCGCAATCGGGATAGGTCTTGGTTGAACACGTCGCCCAGCGCCAATGCCTGACGGCTAAGCGCTTCGGGAACCAGACCGACACCTCGGCCTCGATAGTGCAGGGTGATGCGTTCGCCAATTACACGCACGGTGCTTACGTCCGCATACTGGCTTTGACTGAACCACGTCCGGGCAACGATGCTTCCGTCCGGCGTAGCAACCATGCTGACAACCTCGGCCTCGGGTCCATTGCGGTTCCGGGCTAGTTCAATCCAACCGCATTCGTTGACATCATCTTGAGGCGAGAAGCCAACATATCCGCCTGGGTGCGAGTGAATCACGCCCAGCGTCATCCGTTTGTGACTGGCAAGCTTCAAGGCCCGCACGAAGCTGTCCATCTTCCAGGTGATATGCTGCGGCCCATTGGAAACGACTTCGGATGTCGGAACGGCTATCACCTGATGCGAAATGTACTTCGTGTGCCGTTCACCGATCCATGGGTCGGGTGAAATTTCGGCCCTTCCAAATAAGACGTATGCGGCGTGCTCCGCACCGTCGCCGGGGAAAAGAATATTTTGAATATCTGCAAAATGCGGTTTGAGAATTGTGATGCTTGAAAATGTCATGCGGCGATCTCCAACGCGTGTTCGACGCGTTTCAGCATTGTCCAAATGCCGTCTACACCCGGTCGCCAATCTTTTTCATGGCGTGACCATCGCTGCCATTTTTGCCCCCCGAACGAGAACGGTTGGTTTGCCGCACGTGGGAAGACGTTGTTCACCTTGAGCCGCACCCATGGGAGCAGGTAGAACATGTCCGGCGGCACCAACGGATACCTAGGGGGCAGGATGATCAGGACATCCGCCTCAGCCTCATGGAAACGGTCGGTGGGCAGCGGACGCCTCTTGATGACAACTCCAGCGTGCCCGTCAGAGGCCGCTTCCTCGTACTCGTATCCGCGTTCGTTGAGGTACGTTTTGTCCGCGTCGCTTAACGCTGTCATGGCTCAGCCCTCCGTTGTCGTCTTCTTGCCGGTGAAGAACTTTTCGACACCTGGAGCGTCCAATCGAACCGTTTCCTTGTCGTCGATCTTCCTGTCCTCCTCGCCGCGCACTTCGAGCCACACGTCGTAAGTTTCCGGATCGACCTCGGCGAGCCGTTTCAAGGTCAGACCCGTGATTTCCGGCGCGCCCCATTCGAACTTGCGTCCGTCGAGGACAAAGCGAAAAGACCGGTCGCTCTTGAAAGTGATGAAGCGTTCCAATCCGGGGCGGTGAAGGTCCACCGTTTCATCCGGGCGGATTTCTTCCAACATGCCGTCGTTCAAAACCTGAAAGACGATATGCTCATCGGCCGGGCGGAGGCGGGCCTTGTCCAAGATCTGCTGACCGGTAACGACCGGGTCAGAGAACTTATACTTCTTGTCATTGATCCGGACGCGGTACTTCGACCCTTCCGGGACGATCACACCGGCGATGGCGCACTCTTCGACGTCAACGACATCTTCGTCGGCGCGGTTCATATCGACAGTATCAGTCATGATTTTTCCTTTCGTACGCCTTTGAACGGCGTCTTGGCGGACGTCTTCACGTCCATGAAGCGGCCCGTGTCGGTGTCGCGTTTGACCCAGTTGCCGGCGGGCGTTTGGGTTTGGGAGCGACCTTTAACCGCACCATTGCGGTGTCCGTCGCCCTTGGGGAGATTGGTTGCCATTGAGGTCTCCTCTATTGCTATTGCGGAGTGCAATTGCTACTTTGCAATTTACGATGCGCCAATTGCATCAGTCAACAAAAATTGCAATAGTCAAACTGGAGGGCATATGTCAAACACCCGTTTCGATTGTGAAGCGTTTTACGCTGCGCTCGATGGTGTTAGGATGACAAAAAAGATGACGTGGAAAAAACTGGCATCCGAGGCTGGAGTAACAGCCTCCACGCTGACGCGAATGGGCCAAGGGAAAAGGCCGGATGTTGACGGCCTGGCGGCGCTCGCTAGTTGGTCTAACTTAGACGTAAGTATGTTTTACCGCCCGCAGCTTGGTTCACGCCGAGCCTCAGAACCGCTAGGTGAGATAACGGCGTTGCTCCGTGCAGACAAGAATTTGACGGGGGACAGCGCTCAAGCTCTCGAGCAAATGCTCAAAAGTGCATACGAACACATGAGGAAAAGTCGAGGTGAAGCTTAGGCACGGGTTTAAGACGGAAGCAGAGGGGTATGCGGTGGAATTCCGGATGGAATTGCAACTTGAACCGCACGCCCCGCTCAATCCGTGGGACCTTGCTGACCTCTTATGTGTCCCGGTGATTGGCGTTTCAGAGCACCCGGCTATCGATGATGGAGTAAAACGGCATTTTACAAAGCGTGATTCTCGATTCTCAGCAGCGACTATATGCGACGGCACATACCGAGAAATCATCCTAAATGACTCCAAGCATTTAAACCGGCAACGATCCAGCCTGACCCACGAAATCGCTCACATTGTTTTAGGCCATCCCCCGAAGCCTCCCTTGACTGAAGATGCGTGCCGGAGATTTGATCCGCAGCTTGAATTTGAAGCAAACGAACTAGGGTTTACCCTTTTGGTGCCCAAGAGAGCGGCGTTGCATGCGGTTGAGAATTTCGCGAGCCTGAATGCTGCAAGCGAGCAATACGGCGTAAGTCTAGATTTGATGAAATACCGCGTACGGATTACTAATGCGGCAGGTTGGGCTAAGAACCGGAAAAGGGCCTACGGCTAGGGGCACAAGATTGAGTGAAGGACGCAATTTTCCGCAACTCTCACCCCCCATCTAACGCAACCCAGTTGAACTGACTCCTCTCCTTTCCGTATGTGCATGTTACGTAGGCCGTTTGCATAGCGTAGATATCGATGGCTTCCGGCGCGGGCTGGATTAAGCCTCGCACAAGCCCCTTTAAGCTTAGGGGGTGAAGCGCAAATTCCGCACACCTCCAAAAAATTACTTTACGTAACCGGCAGGAGCCATGGCGTTGCGGATGTACACACTACATCGTCTCCCTACGTAACGTAACGCACCACCATATCCAACGTGGGCTCGACTGAACCGCTCGCATTACTGTTGTCGCTAAATGAAGAAATCGTGAGCCGCGCTCATTTTGGTGCGCCTCGCAGCATTCATTCCCTTTAGCTATAGGGAACGGCGACATGTCCCTGAAAACCCGAATGATGCGTCACGTAACGCGCCGGATTCGGGCGGGGCGACCTGCGTGTACGTAACACCGCCCCCTACGTAACGTAACGCTCTATCGCTTCCGGCCCCCGTTCGACCGAACCTCGTGCATGCCCTCTTAAGCTTAAGGGGGGGGGGCACGTAACAGGACACGGGACGTTTGGGCGGCCATGGCCATCTATTCAGACAATCGCCTTAAGCTTAAGGCCCTGAGGGGGCGATTCGCTCAGTTTGCGACCCGCCCGAAGAAGGGTGGGCCCTTAAGCTTAAGGGTCGGCAGACGGCTTTCCGTGTTCCTGAGACAAGTTCCCCCGTGCCCGGCGATGGTTGCCGGGCGCTTAAGGGACCACGGAACGGGAACCGCCTTAAGGCCATGACGACGGACGCCAACCAGGACCCGGCTCTTAAGCTTAAGGGCGACATACCGCCCCGGCGGTATCTGAGCCGCGACGAGGCGGCGGCCTGGCTGGGCGTGTCCGCCGACACGTTCTCCGCTCTCGGCATCCTTTACGTGGACCTGGGACCCCGGTGCAGGCGTTGGGACATCGTGGACATCGTCGCCTTTGCCGACGACAATAAGCGGTGCGACAGCGCCCGGACCTCGAACGAGAGGAAAAGGCAATCATGCGTATCTTCAAACGCAAAGGCTCATCCCAGTGGTGGGCATCCTGGTACGACCAGAAAGGTCGACGACACCGCAAGAGCACTCGGACTGACGATAAGAAGTTAGCCGAGGCCATGGCCGCCAAGTGGCAGCAGGAGAGTTTCATGGAGCAGCATTTCGGAGCGATCCCCGATACGCCGTTTCATGCTGGACTTCTGCGTTACGCCGAGGAAAAGCAGCGGGAGAACCCCGAGGGCTACGCGGCGAGCCTTAAGTACCAACTGCAACGCCTGCTCGACCATTTCGACGGCATGACGCTGGCCGATATCGACAGCAAGGTTTTGCATGACTACGCCGCCTTAAGGCGGCGCACGATCAAGGAAGCGACGCTCCACCGCGAACTGGCGGTGGTGCGGGCCATCCTCAACATGGCGAAGCGGGAAGGGCGTCTCGCCCGCGTGCCGGAGTTCCCCAAGGTGAAGTTGCCGAAGGGCCGGTGCCGGTGGTTGACGGTCGAGGAAGAGAAGCGGCTCCTTAAAGCGGCGGCTCCCCATCTTCGGCTACTCGTCATGGTCGCCCTCGACACGGGCGGGCGGCGGTCCGAACTCCTTAAGCTTAACTGGCGGAACGTGGACCTCGCCAACAACCGCGTCCTGTTCGTCGAAACCAAGAACGGGGAAGACCGGTCCGTCCGGTTGACCAACCGGGCACGAGCGATCCTCGAACACCTGGGGCCGCATGACACGGGCCCGGTGTTCACCTATCAGGGCAAGCCCATGTCGGACGTCACGACGTCGTTTGAACGGGCCCGCAAAGTCGCGGACCTGGAAGACGTCCGCTTCCACGATCTGCGGCATACCTTCGCGTCACGTCTCGTGCAGCAAGGCGTGCCGCTCTACGAGGTGATGCAACTGACCGGGCATAAGTCGCTCGTGATGGTGCAACGCTACGCCCACCTCGCCCCGGAGTTCCAAGAGCGTGCCATCGGGGCGTTGAATGATGTGGTCGACGGGGCCGACGAGGGCGCTTCGGCCTACTGGCACGTTTTGGACACAGTCGGCGAAAAATCGAAGACGTCCGGAAAATCGCCAAACGAAAACCCCTTGGTTTCCCAAGGGGTTGGAATGGTGGAGCCGGACGGAATCGAACCGACGACCTCTACAATGCCATTGTAGCGCTCTCCCAACTGAGCTACGGCCCCACGGGGTCCCGCCGGCAGGTGCCCTGGCGGGAAAATTTGGGAACACCGGCGAACCGGGACCCGGAAAATACGTCTGCCGGGTGCCCCGGTCAACCGGGACGCGGAACATAAAGACGGTTGGGATCGGATGGCAAGGGGAAAATGATGCGGCGCCCGCTTTAAGGCCCCGCTTTAGGCATTGCCGGCGCCGCACCCTTATCCTTGATCTCCGCCCGGCCGTGTCCCGGGCCTATTCCTTGACCGGACCCTCCGTCTCGATATGTTCGCGGACCTCGTCCAGGTCGTCGTCATCCTCGCCCAGGTCGGCCGTGTCCTCGATCAGGTCGTCGTCCTCGTCGTCATCGAGCACGTCTTCCACGTCGTCATCGGCGAGATCGTCGTCATCGACATCGGGCAGGACCGCGTCCAAATCGTCGTCGTCCTCGTCGGGAAGAACCTTCGCCGCCTTGGGCTTGGCTTCCTTCTGAGCAACCGGTTTCGCCACGGCGCCGCGTTTCGGGCGGAACGCCTGAAGCGGGTCGTTGGTGGCACCGCACGACGGGCACGTCGCGGGTTCGCGTCTCATGTCGTAAAACTTATTGCTGCAACTGGCGCAGGTGACCTTGCGGCCCCATTCGGGTTTCGCCACGGGCTGCCTCCCGCTGTCTGGAGTTGTGCCTGATTCCCCCCAAGGGAATACCGTTTCTTATTCGTTTCTTGCCGTGCCCAATGCCATGAACGCCGCGCCCTGTCAAAAGCAAAATGCCGCCGATTTCACATTCCGTGGATGATTGGCGGCGGGCCGCCCGATATGCTAGAGACCTGCGGCGGCAAAGCGCCGTCCGCCGCCTTTCTTTTTCAAGGGGAGACCCCGTTCCCGTGAGTGATGCAAACACCACCAAGACGCCGCTTCGGGCGGGCCCCTCGGGGGCCCTGACGGGCGCCGTGCGGGTCCCCGGCGACAAGTCGATTTCCCACCGCGCCTTGATGCTGGGCGCACTCTGCGTCGGCGAGACCCGGATCACCGGTCTGCTCGAGGGCGAGGACGTCCTGGCCACGGCCGCCGCGGTCAATGCCATGGGGGCCCGGGCGGAGCGATACGCGAGCGCGCCCGGCGGCAATACCTGGCGCGTCATCGGCTGCGGCGTCGGCGGCCTGTCCGAGCCCGAAACCGTGATCGACATGGGCAACGCCGGCACCGGCGTGCGCCTGATGATGGGCGTCGTCGCCGGCCACGACATGA
>LADL02000617.1_pt1 | contig 15190 bp, 13 predicted proteins | sample 619721 | NCBI WGS metagenome assembly LADL02 (sample SAMN03397408, study PRJNA257561) | rock porewater metagenome | biome: terrestrial; feature: Opalinus Clay rock; material: porewater; isolation source: Opalinus Clay rock porewater BRC-3 borehole | place: Switzerland: Mt Terri URL, St-Ursanne ...
CCGGAGCTGAAAGGAAAGTTAAACGGGATGGCCATGAGAGTCCCGACTCCAAATGTTTCGGTGGTGGATCTGGTGGTACATGTACAGAAAGAAACCTCGGTGGATGAGGTCAACGCGGTTTTAAAGGAGGCTTCCCTGGGAAAACTTAAGGGAATAATGGCTTATAGCGAGGCGCCTCTGGTGTCAAGGGACTATAACGGCAATCCGCATTCATCAATTGTGGATGCCCTTTCAACCATGGTAATGGACGGTGTTATGGTAAAGGTTATAGCCTGGTATGATAATGAGTGGGGCTATTCCAACAGAGTTGTGGACACAGCACTGTATATAAGAGAAATTCAATGAACTGAAAATAGCTGTAAGAGGTAAGCTATAGCTATAGACTTAATTAACAATTTCAGCCGTCCCAAGGGGCGGCTTTTTTTCTTTAAAATCAAAGCATCCCCTGTCGGTTCTGTCTCTGTACTGAATGATTACTCCTTTATGCCCCTTTGAGGTACAGAACTCAAAAATATATTTCCCTTCAACTGTATAATATGGAGACTTAGTATAGTAAGTACAGGTATCGCATTGACTATGCTTTTTTCTTGTATGAACAGCATTAAATTTTAATATCTTCATAGGATAGCCTCCCTGCTTGTGATATAAATAACATTCCCTGGCAAAAAATAAGTGGGCAGCAATTTGTTGTATATATATACTACAAGGCTTTTCCCAATTCTATTATACGGTATTTATTTTTTAAAAGATAGATATTATTATCGTCTATAAAAAATTTTCAGGCCAGAATAACCCCGGTAGTTAATTTCGGGGTGCTTATCCGGCAGAGTATGTGAAAGAAATAGCGTTATAAATGGAAATATTTTATCAACACTCCGGGCTGCTAGATTTGGGAAAACAACATTTGAAGTCCCGCCGCCCCCAGAAGGGCCAGAAGGGCAAAATATACAGTGGCGAGCAAAATCATAAGGTAACCCATTAGCACCAGGCATCCGTCCCTTTCCAGACTTCCCGCAGCAAGGAAGAGAACGCCATAAGCCGGCAGGGTGTTGGAAAAAGGAAGTGGAAGCGGTAACATAAGCAGTAGGGCGCTGACTACCAAAAGAGCTGCGTTCACCCGCTGCATAGTCTCTCCACAGGCTATAAAAGGCAGGCGGGGTCTGGTAAATTTTTCAATCCTTTTAAACAGCCCCGACCCCTTGTCCAGGACTGTAAACAAATTCTCAGCAGCTATAGGCCTGTTCATTATTCTACCAGGCAATTTGGGGGTTTTGCCGACCAATACCCCCAAGCCAATAAATGCAATGACCAGACCAAAGGGTGTACTGCTTCCAGGGATGGACATGGGCAGTAAAAATGGAACTGTTAATACCATGCACATTACCAACAGGCCCTTGTCCCGAAGGCAGTTCATCAGTTCCATCAATGTCATGCCTTGGGCGGGAAGGGATCGGGACAACTCCCATAATACCTCTGAGAATCTTTTATTGTCGTGAAAATTTTTTGTCATAATTAGCATTACTCCTGTTGCAATTTATGCTTTTCTAAGAGAATAATAAAATTCTTACGAAAATATATATTTTCAGAATTAGTTCTTTTTGCCGGCCCCTTTGTCCTCCCTCCGCCTCTTCTGAATCTGGCTTTTATCTCCCTTTCCTCCAGTAAAAAATCAATGGTTTCGGGTCTATATATTTTCCCCCAGGGTGAAATGGCGTCTGCCCCCTTTGAAAGAACTACAGCCGCCAGACCGAAGTCCTGGGTTACCACGATGTCGCCCCTGGATGAAATGTTAATAATTTTCAAGTCGGCTTCCTGGGAACCATTGCCAACTGTTATATGATTTACCGATTCTATCTGGTGGTTGAAGCTTGCCACTGTCCACAGTTCAACCCCAAATTGTTTTGCTTCCTCCTTACATATTTCCAGGACCGGTTTGGGTGTGGCGTCGGCGTCAATAATTATTTTCAATTTACGCTCCGTTTCCGGAAATACCTTTGTTTTCCCGTTTCTTTTTATCCCTTGCCATCGACAATTCTTCTTCTAAATCCTCCAGTTCCTGGATTAACCGCGGCTTTACCGAGTGTGCGGGAAGCCTCTTTCTGAGGTCATTTATTCTTTTTTCCAGATCCGATATTCTTGATTCCATAACATTTACACCTCGACATATGCATTGTATTATAGTTTAAGTATTCTTTGTTTATTTTAAGACTTAAGGATAATCTATTATAACTTATTTTTGAATAAGTTTTAGGGGGTGGTATTTTGCTTAGAATAGAAATCCCCAGGCAGGATTATATTGAGTTGAGGCATTTTGTTCTGGATTTCAACGGAATCATTGCCACCGATGGACAGCCACGCTTAGATCCTTAAAATATTTTGTCACTAAACAGGAGGTTCGGATATTTTGAATAGGGGAGTATTTCCCGCCGCATTGACTGTGGGGCTTTCGGTGGGAGTATATTACGTTTGGTCTATATATTTGCAAAAAAACGACAACATTGGAATAGCGCTGGGGGTTTTAACTTCAATACTGGTTTCAGCATATTTTAACAGATTAAGAAAAAGGTAATACTGGTAATAATAGTTAATATGTATACTTGATGAGGTGTAACGGTTTTGTCTGATTCCAGACCTATAGGTGTATTCGATTCTGGCGTGGGAGGGCTGTCTGTCTTGAAGGAGATGAGACAGATGTACCCCCGGGAAGATATCATTTACTATGCAGACTCGGCGTATTGTCCTTATGGGTTAAAATTACCTGGGGAAATTGTAGCCAGATCAATAAAGATATGCGACTTTCTCCTGTCAGAAGGGTCAAAGCTTCTGGTGGTGGCCTGTAATACTGCCTCGGTGGCAGGCCTTAATATTTACCGGGAAAAATATAATGTTCCCATAGTGGGGATGGAACCAGCCGTTAAGCCCGCCACTGCAGTTACTAAAAATGGCAGGGTGGGTGTTTTGGCTACCGGAGTTACCCTTGCGGGGGAGCGTTTTTCATCCCTTTTGGAAAGATTTCAGAACGGTTCTGATGTGTATTCCCAGCCCTGCCCGGGACTGGTGGAACAGGTGGAAAGGGGCAGTCACGACAGCCCTGATACTGCCATATTATTAAAAAGATACATAAATCCCCTGTTGGAAAAAGATGTGGATACAATTGTCCTGGGCTGCACTCACTATCCTTTCCTGAAAAAAATGGTACAGCAAATTGCTGGTCCTGACATTTCCATCATCGACACCGGGGAGGCGGTGGCCCGCCAGGTGGGAAGGGTTATGTTACAGAACGGCCTGGAAAATAATCAAAAGGAAAAGGGGTCGGATTTATTTCATACCAGCGGTAAAGCGCGGGAAGTGGGACCGGTTATTAAAAAACTGTGGGGGGGTAATCCGGTAGTGCTACACACCCCTCTATAACATTTTTAAAAAGTTACTGCTAAAAACTGTACGGCGGGCGATATAATAAAAAACACTGATAAAGGACATACCATACATCCTGAATTAGTGTTTTTATTTTTTAATTACCCCCCCGGGGATAGGTTTTTGTCTATAATTATCGAATATTAAATTATCTGGAGTGATAATAAATGAATGCCGATAAAAAAGTATTTGCCATGTTGTTTATATGTGTGGTTGTAATTCTTGGGGCCAGCATTTTCTTGGCCATGCCCAGGGTAAAGGATTATTACCTGCTGACGGGTCAGAAAGCTCTAACCTTGGAGATGGCAGAAAAATTTGATCTTTACCTTAAGCAAATGTCAACAGAACTGGGTGCCATATCTTCCCAGACCCCTTTTCAGAACTGGGATTCTGTCAACAGGCCGCCGGAACTTTCATTCCTGAGAAAAGACCATCTAATAAATTTTGATGAATTTTTTCTTTATAGTAGCGCCGGCGAAATAATAAAGTCAACCGACACCAATTTCCAGTCTGTCGGACTGAACGTTAACGACCGAACCAGCCGGAAGCGGGGAGAATACTCCCTCATCATGATCAGTGATTCAGGCGGGAAAAATGTCCCCGCCCTGATTTCACCCCTTATAAACTCAAAGGGTCAACAGAACGGGTGGCTGGCAGGGACAATAAATCCTGAAGTGATGGAGGCATTGCCCCAGCAGGCCAACGGTGAGGGCATTATGCTTTATATTGCCGACGGTGAGGGAAATATTGCCGGAATATATCCCTCAAAGGCTTTGCCTGACATTTCCGGGCCAGCAAAACAGCTGAAAAAATCATCGGAACGATCTTCCTCCAGGCAGCTTATTACCCGGAACATGTCCCTGGTATCTGATGAAGTCAGCTTTCCCGGATGGTCGGTAATAACGCTGAGAAATGTTTACCCGGCATATAAAAACTTTAGCGGAGAGTTTCTCAACATTACTTTGGCGATGGCGGCCATATCTATTGTGCTTCTGCTTTTAGGCGGCTGTTATATAAGGATAGTTTTAAGGCCACTTAGCAGATTCATAAACAGAATTAGCAAGAGTTTTGCTTATCAAGACAGTAGTCTGGACACCATTTCAGCAAAGCTGGAGAATCTAATGAGTAACCGGGAGGTTCTGGAGAGTATTCCCATAGGTGTGATGGTGGTGGACCGTCACGGAAATATTCGCTTTTTCAATCGGGAAGCAGGGGTAATAACCGGTCAGAATCCTTCTCAGGTGGAAGGCAAATCAATGAAAAATTATTTTCCCAACAATTACTATGATTATACCATGGAGACCATTAACTGCCGGAAAGAGTACATGGGACTTAGAAATATAATAATGACAGGGGATTTTTTCAAGGAACTGCTGTTTAACATAAGTCCACTATACCATGAGGATACCGTTAGCGGAGCGGTGGCCACATTTCAGGATGTAACCCCTCAAAGAAAAATGATAGAGATAGAAGCTGCTTACACCCTTTCCAAGGATTTGGCCTCTCAGAGTGATCTTAAGTCCACAGTAAAGATTATCGCCAAGGCAGCCGCAGAAATGGTGGAAATAGAGTATTCAGCAGTCTTTCTTGCTGATGCTGACGGTAATCTTATAATTCGTTCATTCCACGGCATCCCACCCGGAATTGTGGAGAAATATAACGAAAAACCTTACCACGCGGATGAATCAGGCATAACGGATCTTTTCGTTAACAGATTACCACTGCTTCACGGAGATGTCAGGAATAAAAAAAATCTAAACCCTCTCATTATAATTCCTGATGTTTCTTCCCTGTATTCCTTCCCTGTATTTTACGAGGACCGGCTAATAGGTTTGATTAACCTATACAGCAGTACAAAAAATAAGTTATCAAAGGACAAAATCTATCTGATACAATCACTTTCAGGGCAGGTCAATACAGCCATCACAAATTTCTATGAGTTCCAAAAAATTAAAGCTATGGCTTCCATTGATGCTCTCACCGGAGTATTCAATAAAAAATACTTCCTGGAGAATATAAATCGAGAGGTAAACAGCGCGTTGGCATCGGGGTTGGTATTAACGCTGGCTATGATTGATATAGATCATTTTAAGGTAGTAAACGATACCTTTGGTCACCAGGCAGGAGATATTGTACTAAAAGAGGTTGCCTCTGTAATAACCCACTCGCTGAGGGATGCGGACTGCGTTTGCAGGTACGGAGGAGAGGAATTTGCGGTTCTTATGCCTGGAACTTCTAAAGAAATGGCATTGGAAGTGATGGAAAGGGTCAGGTCAAAAATTGAGTCGACGTCCTTTTCGGTGAATGAAAAAGACCACCTTAAAATTACTGTATCAGCTGGAGTCGCCAATTTTCCCGCGGACGCTGATAGTGCCGAGACACTCATGGAACGTAGCGATACTTCCCTATATGTAGCAAAAAGATCAGGTAGAAACATGGTTTTCGGCTATAAGCCGGGGCACAGCATGTTAACAAATAGAATAAAAAACGGTCAATAGTCTCCATGGAATTTAGTCTATTGCCGTATTCTATACTTTTCATCTGATTAAACTTTCCTTCATTCAGTTACCTCCAGGGAGTACCTTTTAAATCCCAGGCCCGCCTCCAATATTCTAAGTATCAAATTATCGATATTATTATTTTGGCAGACTATTACCGCCTCATTTTGATTAGGGTCGTAGTCGACAAGCTCAATGCCACTTATACCCAAAATAATATTCTGCCATTTGGAAGAATCAACTTTATCAGGATTTAATCCCTGTAGTTTCAATGTAACCAGTTCCACAGGCAATCACTCCACTCATAAAAGAATTAACAAAAATTTAACCGTACCTATAAACATAATATATTTGCAATATTGACATATGTCAATATCTCTTTGAAAAAAAAATACACTTTCTTCATATCACAAAGCAATCCAGGGCGTTAAATCTTATAAGAGAAAATTACAATTTAGTATTTACAACAAATAATAATAATTTCTGAAAATTATATTTTTAAGTATCTGTATAAAAATGCACTTGACACATATTAATAATCATTTTAAAATTTTTAAGTATAGCTTAATGCCGTAACTATTATTACGCTATTTAATAAGTGAAAGAGTAATTATATAACAATATTTACATAATTAATATTTGATCGCCGAATAAGCAGATTTAACTTTTACACAAATTTAATTGATTAAATATTGTCTTAAGGAGCTTTTACGATGGATAATTTATTTGGAAACCAGCAATTTATGAGTGAAGTAAAGGTAAAAAGCGGTCAAGATATTGATTTATGCTATCAATGCCAGAAATGTGCCTCGGGGTGTTCCATGGCAAGAGTTGCAGATTTTACTCCCAATCAGATTTTGAGAATGGTACAAATGGGACTTAAAGAGAGTGTTCTAAACAGTTCCATGATATGGATATGCACAAGTTGCGAGATTTGTGGCACCAGGTGCCCAAATGACATAAAAATGGCCGAAGTTATGGATGTTCTAAAGGAATTAGCGATAAAAGAAAATAATATAAAGGAGAAAAGAATTCAAACTTTCAATGCTATATTTCTTAACACTGTTAAATCAAGAGGTCGCATTCATGAAATAATGATGATGGGTAAATACAAGTTGAAGACCGGAGACCTCTTTTCAGATACAGAGCTGGGAATGAAATTGTTCCTTAAAGGTAAACTTCCTTTATTAAGTAAGAAGGTAAAAGCTTTAAAAACACTGAAGAAAATTTTTGACCGAAGCATCGACAGTGGGAAATAGGACAATAAATGCTTCAGGTAGTTTTTAATGAGAGGAGACTTATCATTGGATCTTACATACTACCCTGGATGTTCTTTGGAGTCCAGTGCGTTGGAGTATAACTACTCGGCGCTGTCGGTTGGTAAGGCATTAGGCCTTAACCTTATTGAGCTGGAGGACTGGGTATGCTGCGGAGCCACCTCAGCCCACAGCACAAACCAACTTCTTTCATATTCATTACCTGCAAGAAATATAGCCCTGGCCCAAAAAGCAGGTCTGGATATAACTGTTCCCTGTGCTGCATGTTACAGCAGGCTCAAAAAAACTGATCATATTCTACGCAATGACCAGTCCAAGAAAAATGAACTGGAGAGTATAGTGGAATTCAAATACTCAGGAAATGTAAATGTGATGTCAATGCTGGAGACCATCAGCAAGGTTGGTCCCGATGAAATAAAACGCCACGTCGTTAAACCCCTTGAGGGCTTGAAAGTAGCCTGCTATTATGGCTGTCTTCTGGTCCGCCCTCCTGAAATATCCGCTTTTGACAACTGTGAAAACCCCAAGTCCATGGATAATATAATGAAAAGTATAGGCGCCAGTCCTTTAAAATGGTCCTATAAAACAGATTGCTGTGGAGCCAGCCTAAGTTTGACAGCCAGCCATATAGTTAGCAAAATGGTCACAAGGCTGTTGGATATGGCTAAAGAGGCCGGCGCCCAGGCAATTGTAACGGCCTGCCCTCTTTGCCAGATGAACCTGGAGACAAGGAGAGAAAGTAATAAAACAACAATGCCGGCATTTTATTTTACCGAATTAATAGGTCTGTCACTGGGTCTGTCGGAAAGCAACAAGTGGTTTTCAAAACATATTGTTGATCCTTTTCCACTGCTTAAAACTTTATCTCTGACCGTGTGACCATTTTGGATGGAGGTTAATGGCTTTGAAAAATAACACAGCTGAAAAAAATAACCAAATGCTGGGCTCCGTCCTTGTGGTTGGAGCGGGTATAAGCGGAATGCAATCCTCTCTGGATCTGGCTGAGATGGGTTACAAGGTATATATAGTCGAGAAAACTCCGGCCATAGGCGGTCGGATGCCAATGCTGGATAAAACATTTCCAACAAATGACTGTTCAATGTGCATATTATCCCCTAAACTGGTTGAATGTGGGAGGCACCGCAATATTGAGATTCATACAATGTCCGAGGTTGTTGGACTAACCGGGGAACCGGGAAACTTCACTGTCACTGTTAAAAAGCAACCTCGCTTTGTGAAGACGGATACCTGCCTTGGCTGTGGATCCTGCGTGGAAAAGTGCCCGGTAAAGGTGGAGGATGACTTCAACCAGGGTCTGGGTAAGCGAAAAGCCATTTACAAACTATATGCCCAGGCTTATCCCAATGCCTATGTCATTGATAAGTCAAAATGTTTGAAACTAAAAAACCCCAAGGCCTGCGGTAAATGTATTGATGCCTGTCAGGTGGACGCCATTGACCATAGTATGAAAGAGGAACAGATTGAGATTAATGTTGGGGCAATAATAATGTGCCCCGGGTTTGAGTTGTATGACGCCGAGCTCAGGGGGGAATACGGCTACGGTATTTATCCCAATGTAGTTACCAGCCTTCAGTTTGAGAGAATGCTCAGCGCCTCGGGACCTTATCATGGCCATGTAAAGCGGCCCTCCGACGGTGGTGATGTTAAAAAGGTAGCTTTTATACAGTGCGTGGGTTCAAGGGACATTTCCAAGAATCATGGTTACTGTTCTTCCGTTTGCTGTATGTATGCCACCAAGGAGGCTGTCATAGCAAAGGATCACACCCCTGGTTTGGAGACAACAATATTCTGTATTGATGTCAGGGCCTTTGGCAAGGATTTTGAAAAATATTACAACAGGGCAAAAGATAATTATAATGTGAGATACGTTAAGTGTATGATCTCTTCTGTAAAGGAAAGCCAGGAGACAAACAACCTTTGGCTGCAGTACCGTACCCCGGATGGTAGCGTAGTGGAGGAAGAGTTTGACATGGTAGTACTGTCGGTGGGGCTCAAGCCCACTGCAGAGGTTAAGGAACTGGCCGGAATTATGGGGATTCCACTTAATAACTACAATTTCTGCTCAGTTGAGCCCCTGACCGGTGTCAGGACCATGAGTCCCGGAATTTATGTGGCCGGCGTTTTCAGCGGTCCCAAGGATATTCCCGAAACAGTCATGCAGGCCAGCGCCGCAGCCGGGGACTGTTCGTCCTTCCTGTCCTCCCAGCGCAATACACTGGTAAGCGAAAAGAAGTATCCTGAGCAAAAGGACGTTCTCAATGAAGAACCGCGTATCGGTGTTTTTGTGTGTCACTGTGGAATAAACATTGGGAGTGTTGTTAATGTCCCTGCTGTGGTAGAGTATGTAAAAACACTTCCCCACGTTGTCTATGCCCAGGAGGGGCTGTACGTGTGTTCTCAGGACAGTCAGGCCACAATCAGGGATCTAATCAAAGAACATGATCTCAATAGAGTGGTGGTGGCCTCCTGCAGTCCAAGAACCCATAAGGTGCTATTTCAGGAGACATTGCGGGATGCTGGCCTGAACAAACACCTTTTTGAAATGGCCAATATTAGAGACCAGTGTTCATGGGTTCATAAAAATGAGCCCGATAAAGCCACGGAAAAATCAAAAGACCTGGTAAAAATGGCTGTAAGCAAGGCTGCAACATTAAAGCCCATTAAGTCAATTACCGTGCAGGTTAACCCTTCATGCCTGGTTATAGGCGGTGGGGTGGCAGGCATAAATGCGGCGCTTTGTGTGGCCGACCAGGGATACCATGTTGACATGGTGGAAGCATCTGACAAACTGGGCGGACTTGCCCTCAGAATAGGTGAAGGATTTAAGGGTGAGGATATAAAGTCTTACCTTGAAGAAACTATTAACAGGATAGATCAACACCCCCTGATAAATGTTCACCTGAACTGCAAAATTGCTGATGTCTCCGGATATATGGGCAACTTCAATACTGTATTGTCAAACGGAACCAAAATTAATCACGGCGCCGCCATAATTTCCACCGGTGGAAATGAACTTAAGACGGCTGAATATAAGTATGGGGAAAGTGACAGAGTAATGACTCAACTGGAGCTGGATGAGGCTCTGGTGGCAAAAGACCGGCGGATCAATAATGCCCGTAATGTTGTAATGATACAGTGCGTGGGGTCAAGGGATGATGAACGGCCATATTGCAGCAGGATTTGCTGCACAAAAACCATGAAGCTGGCGCTCTCGATGAAGGAAGCAAACCCCGGCGTCAATATTGTGGTGCTATACAGAGATATCAGGACCTACGGGTTCAATGAGGACCTGTATCGCGAAGCAAGGTCCAGGGGAGTTATTTTCGTAAGGTACGAAAAGGACAAAAAGCCTTCTGTAAGCCTGGAGACTGTAAACGGATCTGATATTGTTACAGTCAGCGTAAATGACCATGTAACAGGTCAAAAAATGGATATACAGCCCGATTTGCTGGTCTTAGCAGTAGCAACGGTTGCCCCTGAGAGCAATCACCTGCTGGCTCAGATTTTCAAGGTGCCGGTTAATGCCGATGGATTCTTCCTTGAGGCCCATATGAAACTTAGGCCGGTGGACTTTTCGTCCGAGGGGATTTTTATGTGCGGCCTGGCACACGGGCCCAAGGGTCTGGAGGGTTCCATATCCCAGGGTAAGGCTGCAGCTGGAAGGGCCGCCACTTTGCTTGGCAGAAAGATTCTTGAGTCCAAGGGCGTCACTGCCGTTATAGATGAGTCAAAATGCGCCGCCTGCCTCACCTGCGTCCGTCTGTGCCCCTTCAATGCGCCGAGGATAGTTGGTCACAAGGCGGTTATTGAACAGGTGCTGTGTCAGGGCTGCGGGTCCTGTGCCGGTGAATGTCCCAACAAGGCCATAAAGCTTCAGGGCTATTCGGATGAACAATACGACGCAATGGTGGATGGCCTTTTAGAATGCTAAAAAGATACTACCGGTTTAAACTCTAAAGAGACTTTTTAATAAGTCGCTGTAGTGCTTAAAGTGAGCATAAAGACACCTCGTTCCGGCTAAGTGGAGCGAGGTGTTTAAGTTTATAATTATTTTAGCCTGTTCCATCCACATAAAAGGGTTTGCGTTGCAATATCAGAAAATATTTCCATCCCATCTGTTTTAGCGATATGGATTACATTAGCAAGTATGGTGCTATATGGAAAAATAGATACTAAAATATTTTCCTTTTCTAAAATGCGTTCAGGATGAAATATGACATCATCCAGCCAATCAAAAATAGCCACATAAAAAATTCCAGTTTCCACAATATCCTGAAAAAAGTGGCTGCCATATGATAACTCAGGCATAAATCCTGCTTCTTTCGAGGCTATCTCACAGATAACAAGCATATTGCACAACTCTGTAAAATGTACAGGTACACCTAACATCGGGGATGTGGTTCCCCATCTCCCCGGACCCATCAACATAACATTTTTGCCTTTCAGCACTTTATTTAATATGCCAATCTGTCTTGCTACCTCATATTTTTGCTGTTCATTAACCTCCCGATAACATTGCCAATTAATATAAATAACATAATCAATAGGTAGTCTTACATTCCCCCCCATAAAGTTTCCTTTTGTGGAGAAAAAGCAATCCTTTTCATCGGTCAGTTTCGGTAGCTCTATGGGTTTGCCCAATCCTTTAGTCTTTAAGGGACGACATTGCAAAAGATTAATATTAAAATAGTTATCTTTGGTAAAATTTGCTGTAAATTCAATGTCTACAGGGTAATCATATGCTTTAGATAATAAAGTCAGCATTTCTTTCATTAGTGAGGCAAATTCAGTATTAATTAGTACATTTTTAAAGTCTAAAATATAAGGCCATTTTATATTGATATATCCACGTTCACGCAGGTAATTTATCGTTTGATGGTCTAAACTAGCAAATAATTCTCTATCTGTCTTTATATCATGTAATATAATTTCTTCTAAGTCCCTGCAAGTTAAGGTATTTTCCTTGAGAGAAAGAACGTCAACACCATGCTGAGAAAATTTCTTTTGATCTTCAAAATTAATCGGAGTGGTGCGTAAAGGATTATCTAGGCATACAATTCTGGCATAATCCCCAACTGTCCGGTCTACGGCTCTTGTGCCCAGTCCAAATACCAGACGTAGCATGCCTGCATCAATATCTATACTTTCATCCCACACATAAAGGTTGGAAGAGTTGCCTACACCTGCAATATGGGGAAAGAAGTATTCTCCATATTGATCTCCGGAGACACGCTGGACCAGTATCGCCATCTGTTCGTCCTGCTCGAAAAGACCCCTGTTCATTCTGTAGGCAAGAGCATCCTCATTCATTGTGCTGGCATAAATATTACGAATTGCATGTTCAAAGGCTTCATAGCGTTCTTCAGGTGTGCCTTGATTTACACAGAATAAGCTGTCATATTTTCCAGCAAAAGCATTACCAAAATTATCCTCAAGTAAGGAGCTGGAACGTACTATTATAGGAGATTGGCCGAAATATTCCAGCATTTGAACAAACTGCTCCTGAATATCCTTAGAAAACTTTCCATGTTTAAGTTTTTCTTTTAGTTCAGGCGCATATTTATAATATCCTTCTTGTGTCTTTTGCTTGATGCGAAGTCTCCACCAGCCGTTTTCCACTATATAGGAGTAAAAAACATCTGTTCCAAGGTAAAAGGAGTCATGTTGCTCTAAAAAAGGGGCAAAGCGGTTCATTCCATCCCGTTCTAGAATCTTTCTGGCAACAAGCATTCCTACGCTCTTTCCTCCGATTAAGCCCGTACCGATCACTCTGGAGGCTATCATTAGAATATCCTTTAAGGTAAAATATTTGTTGCATAAACTAAATATTCTGGATTCGTTTCCTATTAGCATATACATTAAACACTTTTTAGTTGTTTCCTGCTGCTCAGGTGGAAGTTTTATCGCTTCCTTCGCATTGTTAAAAACAACATCCCAGTAATCAAGCCTATTCTCGCCGCGATGGGTGCTGGAGAACAACGCTGCAACCTCTGAGCTCGATGTAATGCAGATAGCCCTTCGATTATGTATTAAATGAGGAAAAAACATTGTAGGCGAATAACGCTGCCAAACCTTAAGAGGGTGAATATAAAATTTATTATTAATATTATATAGATCAAGCAATAGTTGTGTAGTTTCCCGGATACCTGCAATGGTATTATAAGTATGAACATTTCGTTTGATAGCAAAATAAGCAATCGTATTCAGCTCATATAGAAATGGACAGGTAACCTTGAAAAAGTTTCCAATCATTGAATCTGAATACCAATATTTTAATAAATCGCTTAAACAATCAAAAATGTAGAAAGTCTTCTTACCCTCTTGTACCACAATATTATGTACTTCTGTTGCAAAGCTTTCAAAGCCTTTACTTGGGTCGACATAATAAATATTTATATCAGGATTATCATCTGTTTTAAGTTTATGGATGCCATAGTTAACATAAACCAGTCTTCTTTTATCTAACTTAGCCTGCATTACAAAAGGTCCAACCATTTTGTTGTAGTCAGATACGGAATCCACTTGCCAAACAACATTATCCCCTAAACGAAGGTTGTCAATGACTTTATCAAATTCTATCATTCCTGTACTTGCCCTATCATGTATATCCATTGACGCACCCACCTCTGATCTGATTTTCAAGAAATTGCAATGCGTATATTATGTAATTATAGATCACTTGACCCAGAATATACTACAAATTGATCCGGGAATAACTTTGAATCAGATCTATGTGTATTGGCCCTTCCATATATATCAAATTTAATTAATACCAAATATTTAGCTCTGAACCTGATCTACAATACAAAGAATGAAGCCCGGTATAATGACCGGGCTTCATTCTTTGTTTCTTATTCCAGTTCCGCTTTCGGGCGGGGGTAAAGACCTGACCGCTCAACTATTTCCGGAACTACCTCTTCCCATGCAATGGCCATAATATGAACACCATGGACTCCCTTTACATTTTCTTTAATGTGTTTAATCTGTTCGATACAGATATTAACACCTTCTTTTTTGGGATCTTCAGCGCTCTTGAGCCTTTCCACCATGGAGTCGGGTACTATCATTCCAGATACGCCTGTCTGCAGGTATTTGGCTGCTCTCCAGCCTTTAAGGGGGGTCACACCAGCCAGTATGTGAACTCTCTGGTCCAGTCCCCTTTCCCTTACCATTTCCATAAAACGCTCAAAACGCTCCATGTCAAAAATGCACTGGGTCTGAATGTACTGCGCTCCGGCCTCCACCTTTTTCTCCAGCCGGTCTACCCTGAATTCAAAGGGGTCTGCGAAGGGATTGGCCACCGCACCGATGTAAAAGCGGGGCTCATGATCCTTGATTGCCTCACCGGAGAAGAACTGCTTCTCGTCCCGCATCCTTTTCATCAGGTATATAAGCTGCATTGAATCAACGTCGTAAACATTTTTGGCTGTGGGGTGGTTACCGAATTTTTGATGGTCACCCGACAGGCACAGCATATTACGCATTCCCAGGCAGTACGCGCCCAGGGCGTCAGCCTGCATGGCAATGCGGTTTCTGTCCCGGCATGTCATCTGGATAATAGGCTCAATACCACAGTCAAGTATATGCACCCCGGCTGCAATGCTGGATATGCGTACTATGGCCGTCTGGCAGTCGGTAATATTGGTGGCGTCCACGTGATTCTTCAGCATTTCAGCATGGTGCCTTATTCCGTGAGCCGATGCGTGCTTGGGCGGCCCTATTTCGGCTGTTACGGCAAACTCGCCGCTGTCCAGTATCTTATGCAGTTTGCTTAAATATTTCACCCTATCATCACATCCTCCCTGATGGCCTTGCGGGGTCCGCCGTCCCTGGACTTGGTCCAATCCTTGGGCGGCTGTATTTCCATCAGTTTATCCAGTTTGCCCAGAGTTTTCATGCGGTCGTATATTAACTGCCATGCGCATTCAACATCTTTGCTTATTTCACACTTGCCGTATTGCGATCCTCCGCAGGGGCCGT
>LADL02000174.1_pt1 | contig 15174 bp, 12 predicted proteins | sample 619721 | NCBI WGS metagenome assembly LADL02 (sample SAMN03397408, study PRJNA257561) | rock porewater metagenome | biome: terrestrial; feature: Opalinus Clay rock; material: porewater; isolation source: Opalinus Clay rock porewater BRC-3 borehole | place: Switzerland: Mt Terri URL, St-Ursanne ...
ACCCGCGCAACCGAGCCGCCGCCGATCGCCGCCGAGCGCAGCAGCGCGAATGCCGTCTTGACCGGAACCTCCATGAGGTCGCCGCCACGCTGGAAGACCGGCTCGCCATCGCGAATGACCGAGGCCTTGGTGGTGGTGCCGCCCACATCGAAGCACGCGACGTGATCGACGCCGTACTCGCGCGCCAGATACGCTCCGCCGAATGTGCCGAAAACAGGCCCGGACTCGATGGTATCGACGGCCTTGGTCTTTCCGACCCGCGCCACACCGCCGCTGGTGTGACCGATCAGCAGCGCTCCCGTCCAGCGATGCTCGTCGCGCAGAAGGTCCTCGGCCTTGAACAGCGAGGACGCGAGGCGCGTGTGCGTGTAGGCGTTCATCAGCGAGGAATGCGCGCGGGTCTGATCATGGCCGAGTTGCGCCATTTCGCTGCCCAGCAGCACCGGGACCGAACCGATAATGTGATCTGGGTACTGGTCCTCGATGATGTCCTTGATCCGGCGCTCGGCCTTGTTGTCCGGAAACGCGCTCTTGAGGCTGACGCAGATGCGCCGAGCGCCGGTTTCGAGCAATGCCTTGACGGCCATCAGAACTTCCTCCGACGACGGCTCGTCAGACAGGCCGATGACATTTTCACTGGCGACGAGTTCGTCGATCACGACCGACCGCTCCGCGCCGTACAGATCGTCCTCGTGTCCCTTCGACACGAGAAGGCCGATCTTCGCGCCGCGCCGTTCGGCGATCACATTTGTTGTGATGGTCGAGGACCAGCGGATCAGCGACACATTGCGCAGAAATTCCTCGATGGTCGCGCAATCATAGAGCCGGGCGGCTTCCTGAAGACACGCCTGGAACGACACCGTGAAGTCATGAGGCGTGGTATCGACCTTGATGCTGTGCCGGTTGGTGCCGTCCGTCACCAGGGCATCGGTCATGGTTCCGCCGGTGTCGATATCCACGGTAATCATAGCAGTCCTCCCGGCGCGGATTGAGGGCTCGCGCCCACCCGCCATCTCGTTCACTTTGTTTTACCGCAAGACACGCCGCCACGGGATTGGGAACGCCTCCCAATCGACTAGGGACATTTCCGTAGTGCACTGCAAAATCACCCTGTCGGGGGTTGCGCGACCGCGTCGGTCAGATCACGATGCCGGGAGAACCCCCCGGGAACCATGGGGATGGCAGGAGGATTTCATGCTTGCGTCTTCGCTCACGCAGGCGTCGCGCGCGATCGTGGACAATTTCGATTACGAGCAGGTTTTCGATACAGCGTTCGTCGGCATATGTTTCATGCGCGATCGCCGGTTCGTCCGCGTGAACCGCTACATGGAAGAATTCCTCGGCTACGGACCCGGCGAACTGGTGGGACAGTCGGTGGAGACCGTCTATGCCCGCGCTGAGGATTTCGACGCCGTCGGCGAGGTGATGGAGCGCTTCCCCAAAGGTAACAGCTATGTTCACGAACGCCCGCTGGTGACGCGCGCCGGCGAGATCCGCTGGTGCCTGATCTCCGGGCGCATGCTGGAGCCGGGCAATCCTGTCTCGGCATCAGTGTGGGTGGTGCAGGACTTCTCCGAGCGGCGCGCCTACGAGGATCAGCTCGCCCGCGCACGCGAGAACCTGAAGGAAATGGTGCGTCGCCGCACCGTCCGCATCCGCGAGACCAACGCCGCGCTGCGCAGCGAGATCGTGCGCCGCCGCGAAAGCGAGCACGCGCTGCTGGAAAGCCGCGAGCGTTACCGCATTCTGTTTCGCAACATGACGAACGGAATCGTCTTCACCGACAAGGAAGGCGGCATTGCGCAGATCAATCCCGCGATGCAGTCGATGCTGCGTGCGTTCACGCAGGCCGATTTCAGGCGCATCGCCGCACGCCAGATGTGCATGCTCGAAACCGGCAAGGCGCCGATTTCGCTCGAAGCGCTGGTGCGCCAACTGGTCGCTATGCCGGTGGAGGACCTGCCGGCGCCGCTCAGTCTTTCGCTCACGCTGACGAGCGGGGAAACGCTGTGGCTGGAGGCGTTGACGATTCGTCTCAAACTGCACGACCTCGGAGCCGCGATCGCCTTTACCAACCGCACCGAACAATACCGGGCGCGCGAGCGCGAAGCTGAGCAACAGCGCCAGCTTAGCCAGGCCGGGCGGGTCGCACTGGCGGGGCAACTCGCCGCCGCGATCGCGCACGAACTCGGCCAGCCGCTCAACGCCTGCGTAAGTTATGCCGCGGGTCTTGGACGCTTGCTGCAAGCGGAGATCCCGCATCGCACCGATATTTGCGAAGCGGTGGATCGTATCGAGACACATCTGGGTCAGGCGCGCGACGTGATGCGCAACGTACGCAGCTTCGTGTCGACGCATACGCCGGTCGAGGAACGCGTCGATCTCGGCGCGCTGACGAGCGCGACGCTTGATTTGTTGCGGCTTCCCCTGCGCGAGAGCGGCGCGGCCATTGAAGTGAAGGTGGGTTCCGCGCCGGTGTGGATTCAGGGTAGCCGCGTGGAACTTCAGCAGGTGCTCGTCAACCTGATCTTGAATGCTCTTGAGGCGATGCGCGATGCGCAGGTCGCCGAGCCACGCCTCGTCATTCACCTGCGGCGACCGCGCGACGGGCGCGCCGATCTGACGATCTTCAACAACGGTCCCGAGATCCCCGTCGGCAACGCCGAGCGGATCTTTCTGCCCTATCAGACCACGAAACCGAGCGGGCTCGGCCTCGGGCTTGCGATCAGCCGCACCATCGTCGATTCGCATGGCGGGCGGCTGTGGGTCGATTCGACGGCAAAGGGCGGTGCGAGATTCCGCTTCTCGGTTCCCACCGCGAACAGACGGGGCGCAGGATGAGTGCCAGCGTCACCGTCTATCTTCTCGATGACGAGCCCGATGTCACGCGGGCGCTGTCGTTCATGCTTGCCTCGGTCGGGATCGCCGCGCGAAGCTTCAACGCGCCAGAGGAATTTCTCGACTGCTTCCGCCGGGAGGACGGCGCAGCGTGCTTCATCCTTGATCTCCGGATGCCCGGCGCCAGCGGAATCGAGGTACTCGAAACGGTGAATGCACTGCGTCCCGACGTGCCGGTCACGTTCCTCTCCGCGCATGGCGACATCGCGATCGCCGTGCGCACCATGAAGCTCGGCGCGTTTGATTTTCTTCAGAAGCCCTTTGAACCGCAGGCTTTTCTAGACACCGTCAACCGCATGATGCGAACGGCCCATCAGCGCTTTGCCGCGCGCGAGGAGCAGCGGCGCGCGGCAGAAAAACTGACCGCTCTGTCACCGCGCGAGCTTGAGGTGATGGAGCAGATGGTGACTGGCGCAAGCAGCAAGGAAATCGGCCGCATTCTCGGAATCAGTCCGAAAACGGTCGACGTTCACCGCACCAACGTCCTGCGTAAATTGGGAGTCTCGAGCAATCGCGAACTCATCCGCTACGCGCGCGAACCTGCACATACACCCGGACAGCACCTTCTCCATCCAACCAAGAGGAACGTCTAAAAATGAGTCGCAAGGTTATTCTCACCATCGCCCCGACGGGCGGCATGGCGCACAAGAGCCAGAACCCCCACCTGCCGACCCAGCCGCACGAAATCGCACGTGACGTCTATGATTGCTACAATGCCGGCGCGAGCGTCGTTGCCATACATGCGCGCCGCCCCGACGACGGCGCGACGTGCAATCCGGCGATTTATCGCGACATCAACGAACGCATCCGCTCCAAATGCGACATCGTGATCAACAATTCGACCGGCGGTGGCGTGCATGGCGACATGATCGCCGAGGGACCGAACGGCTATCCCGAATTCATCTGGGAGGAGCGGCTGAAGGGCATGGAAGCGGGCGCGGAGATGTGCACGCTCGACGCCACGACCATCATCGCGTCCTTCGGTGGCAAGGAATTGCTGATGCACACCTCGCCACTGCGCTCGCGCCAGCTCGCACAGATGATGCAGCAGCGGGGAATCAAGCCGGAATGGGAGGTATTCAGCCACTCCCACATCGTGCAGGACGTGACGGAACTGACAGCGGCCGGCTTCGACAAGCCACCCTATTTCGTCAACATCGTTCTGGGAACACACAAGGCGTTTCAGAACGCGATGCCCTACACGCCGCGTGTGCTGCAGAGCATGGTCGATCTGCTTCCTGCGCAAAGCATTTTCTGCGTCAGCGGCATTGGGCCGGCGCAATTGCCGTCTCTCGCCAATTCAATCCTTCTGGGCGGACATGCGCGGACAGGCCTGGAAGACAATCTCTATTACGACCGCGGCGAGCTTGCGACGAATATTCAGCTTACGGAGCGTGCCGTACGGATTATCCGTGAACTCGGTTACGAGCCGGCAACACCGACCGAAGCGCGCGAAATGATCGGTCTTCCTCCGCTCTAGCGCATGCAGCAGGAGCGCCGCTGCCCGCCTTCATGTTTCGCTCTCGGAGGCGGGCGGAACTTTGGGGCCCGCGGGCTCACCCGAAGCGTTCCGGCCCAGGCACGCTTCGACCGCCGCCTTTATGTTGGGAAGTCCGTACGGTTTGCGCACGGTCGGCACGGAGCCATGGGTCCGGGTGAATTCTGGGCTGTTGCTGTAACCGCTCGCAAAGATGAACGGACACTGCGCGGCGCGCAGGCGGGTGGCGACCTCATAGCTTGTCCGGCCGCCCAGATTGACATCGAGAAACGCAAAGGTCGGGAGATCCTCGTCGATCATTGCGAGCGCTTCGGCCTCCGTGCGCGCGGCCCGGACCCGTGCGGCGCCCAGTTCGTACAGCATTCCTTCCGCATCGAGCGAAATGATCACGTCATCTTCAAGGAGCAGAACGTCACGAAGAAGTGCTTCTAGGTCTTGCGCGAGATTTGGCGCCCCGGTGTCTGTCGAGGCCGGCTCGTCCGTCGCAAGCGGCGCCGGAGCGGCCACGTCCTCGGCCGAGTTGCGATCTTCGTCGCCATCCGCGCTCATCGACGCCCCATCGCCCTTCGTGGTCGACAACATGAACAGTACTCCTTGCGTAGGGGGCGCCCCATCATTCCGCCAGCCTGGGAAGGCGGCGCCTCCATGCTCCATCGATTGGATGACCGTACACGCTCAAACTTGGCGGCTCTGTTCACTTGTGCACATTGGAACCTTTGCGATCAGCTACGGTGCCGGCACGAACTGAGATCAATCTGCCCCGGAGGAGTAATTTATGGCGGTGGCCAGCGACAAACGACCTGCAAACGGCCTCTTGTGCGCGCTTCGCGACCCTGACTTCGAGCTGTTGGCGCCTTATCTTGAGCTGCAAAAGCATCCGTGGTCCGGGCTTCTCTACAATCCAGGGGACAATGTCGAGATCGTGTATTTTCCGTGCGGCCCGAGCCTGATCTCCTATCAGGTGACGAACGACGAGGGCAAAGAGGTCGAGACCATTCTGGTGGGTCGCGAAGGGGCGGTCGGGGGAATCGTCAGCCTCGGTCATTTGCCGGCGTACTGCCGTATCACCGTCAAATATCCCGGCTCCTTCCTGCGCATGCGTGTCAGTGATCTCGAGCTGTGCAAATCGAAATCGCGCTCGATCAAATCCCTTTTTTCGCGCTACGCGGATTGCCTGCTCGCGCAGATCTTCCAATCGACCGCCTGCAATGCGATCCATTCGATCGAGAGCCGTACGGCGAAGTGGATTTTATCGGCGATGGACCGCACCGGCGATAGCCAAGTGCCTCTCACACACGAAGAATTGGCCGGAATGCTTGGCGTCGGGCGCAGCTACACCAGCCGCGTGCTGCGAACGTTCAAGCTCGAAGGCATTCTTGATACCCGCCGGGGGAGTTTGGTGGTGCGGAATCTCGATGCGCTGAAGGCGCGCTCATGCACCTGCAACGAGTCGGTGAAGGCACATTTCGAAATCGTTCTCGCGGGCGTCTACCCGGACGAAATCGGGCATTAACGCGTGCGCACGCGCCCCGTGCCCGTGTCTTCCTCGCGCGTATCGGGCGCCGCGCGCCTGTGCACATGCTCCCGAGCGGCATCGACGAAGCGGCGGAACAGACGCCGCGCAAAGCGCCGGTAGATCAGGAACTCGGGGTGAAACTGCACGCCGATCGCAAAGCTGTTGCCGGTGTGCTCGATCGCCTGCACCAGACCGTTGGGCTCGCGGGCCGCGACGCTGAACGCCTCGCCCAGCTTGTCGACCGCCTGGGTGTGGATGGCGTTGACGCGCAGTTGCGTCGCACCGGTCGCCTCTGCCAGCGCACTGCCCTCTTCGATCGCGATCGGAACGCGATAGAAAATATTGTGGAGGAGCGAGGTCGCCGCACGCCGCCCCTCAAACCGCGTCAGGTCGGGCAACAGCGTACCGCCACCTAGCACGTTGAGCATCTGCATGCCCCGGCACACCCCGAGCACCGGAATATCGTGCTCGAAAGCGGCCTGTGCCCAGGACGCCTCCATGTCGTCGCGCGCGACATCGTAGCGGTAGCCCTTCTTGGGCTTGCCTTGATACCGCTCGGGAAACACGTCGGCGCCACCGCCGAAAAGCAGGCCGTCGATTGACCGTGGATCGCGCGGCGCACGCGTCGTGAGTTTCACCGCCCGCCCGCCGGCGACTCGAATTGCGAAACGCATGGCCTGATACGCAAGCCAGTCGCCGTCATCCGGCTTTGTGACGCCGATGACCGGACGGCGCTTCACCGGCGGCGCGGGGGCCTCGGGCGGTTCGCTTTTCGCGGGCGGCTCTTTCTCGTCGGGCGTATATTTGAGCTCGGGCGGCAGCTCGCCATACCGGATCAGCGAGCTGAGCGCGAAAAGCACGCCGAGCGAGACGGCTGGATCGTCATCGGAGCTCAGCTCGGACGACAGATCCGCATACTCCTTGAGCTGTTCGTGGAGCGCCGCGGCAGCGGGAACACCGCGCGCCGTGTGAATCGCGGACTGGCTCAGCCGCTTCAGCGCGGCGATCAAATGGCCGCGCGACACATTCGCTTTGCATTTCTCCCACGCCTTGGCTGCCTCTGCCAGATGGGGATCGGATTCGGCGATGTCCTGGGCGGCCGAAAGAATCCACACCCCCGGCGTGCGCGTGCGCTTACCGACCTCGACCGGCTCGTCGCTCAGCGCCTCGACCGAAAGACCCGCAGCCAGCCGGTAGGCGATCCACGGGAAATCGATGCCCGATGCCATCGAATGATAGAGCCCGGCCCAATAGCGCGGGTTCACCTCGATCATTTTGGGCTGATCGTGCGCCCGCCCGCTCCAGCGAAAGTCGATTTCTGCAACACCGTTCCACTTCGTCGCCTTGACGAGCGCCCGTGTTGCCGTGAGGAACGGCGCGGCATCGACCGTCTCGCGCACGGCGCCTGCACCCGCCTTGCGGGGAAACTGGGTGAGATTGCGATAGGCCACGACCCCCACCAGCGTGCCGCGCTCGGCCACGAACGACACGCAGAAGTCCTCGCCCTCAATGAGCTCCTGGAGCAGCACGGTCGCACTGGGATCAGCCTGCGACAGGTAGCGCCGGAGGTCGCGGCGCGCCCGCATGATTTCCACGCCGCGTCCGCCCACACCGTCGACGGGCTTGGCCACCACGGGATACTGAATCTTGGCGGGCAGGCGTTTGCGATTCCGATGCGGGGCGATGATCTGCGTCTTTGGCCCCGGAAGTTCGTGCTCTTCGAGGAATCGCGCGAACTGATCCTTGGGATCGACCATCCCGATCGACGACCAGTCCGGCGCGGCGACCGCGATCAAAGGCTCGAAGCGGTCACGGTGCCGCGCGAATATCCGCGCATCGCGAAACGACGGGATCAGCACGTAAGGCCGCCCGTCCTCGGGGGCGAAGCGGCGGACCGCTTCCTCAAAATCGCTGAGCGCCTGCTCCTCGTCCTCCTGAAATGCGGTGTGCGTGAAGCTGTCCTTGACGTGCCGCGAAAACGACAGGACGGTCATGTCCAGATCGTCGCATCCGATCACCTCGACGCCGTGCTCATGGAGCGAACGCGCGATGACGAGCGCCATCAGGCTGCGGCCGTAGGTCACGATCGCGCGCCCGGGATGGGCCCGCGGCTCAAGGGCCTTATCGGCCAGTGGTGTCGTAGACTCGCTCTTCAAGAAAGCCCCTTTCGCGGTGTCGGCGGAGAGATAACGCTCAAGCTACGCTGCGGGTTTCAAGAAATATTTCGCCTGCCCGGCCGTGGTGGCGTGGCGCCGGCGCCCTTTCAGACGAGCGCCCCCGCCAGACGTGCTTCGAGCCGCGTCTTCACGCCGGGCCACTCCTCGCGCAGAATTGAAAAATATACGGTGTCGCGCCGAGTTTCAGGATCGCGGCCTGCGAGCGAAGATTCCTGGGATCGCACTTATGCTCGACGCGACGATACCGGCAGGCCTCGAAAGCGTTCGCGAGCAGCAGGAGCTTGGCCTCCGGGTTGACGGCGCTGCCGTGGACGCTTCACCCGCAGGGCAATTTTGGGCATAATCCATGCGGCGGCGAACGCCAATGTCGTGTCGACCGCCAGCAACACCAGCGTCGAGGGCAAACCGTAGATGTGCACGCTCATCGTATGGTCGGGCGGGTAATGGTCTCCTGTATGAAGATGCTAGCATCCTTCGTACGAGGCAAATAATATTCTTGTGAGTCTTTTCGCCAAGAACCTCGACACGCTCGAACAAATCTTCAAAAATACGTGGGTTTTCAATGCTCTCGACAGAGCATAGGCGGGCGGAGACGGCGGCAGCGATCCGCCCGCTACTCTCTTTCGGATGTTTTCCGCAATCCGGCGCCCGGCGCGCGCCGTTGCGCAGCAGGATCGGACCACGTGACCCCACCTTCCGGACCACCAGCTCCGAGCGATCAATCGCCGGACGACCTCACGACAGGGTCAGGCGCGCCGTCGACCGGCGAGCGCACGCTCGAGCGTGCGATCGGCAGCCAGATCCGCGAATTCCGCCGGCGATTCCATCTCTCCGTGGCTGACCTTGCCAGCGCGGCGTCGATTTCGGCAGGCATGCTCTCCAAGATCGAAAACGGCCAGATTTCGCCATCGCTTTCCACCCTCCAGGCCGTCGCGGGCGCGCTCAATGTGCCCATTACGACGCTGTTTTCGACATTCGAGGAGAAGCGCGATTGTTCGTTCGTGCGGGCCAATCAGGGCGTTGTGATCGAGCGGCGCGGCACGAAGGTCGGGCACGTCTACCAGCTTCTGGGCCACGCGCTGGCCGGTGAAATCACACTCGAGCCTTACCTCATCACGCTCAAGGAGGGTGCCGCGCCGTACACCGGCTTTCGCCATGAGGGGGCGGAATTCATCTACATGCTCAGCGGCGAGGTCGTCTACCGCCACGCGGACGAGACGTATCACCTGCGCCCCGGCGATTCCCTGCTGTTCGACTCCGCCGCCCTCCACGGCCCTGAGGAGTTGATCGTTCACCCCATGACCTACCTCTCCATAATTGTCTATCGCGCCAGCGGGGTGTGAGGAGGGGAAATTTCCTCTGAAGAAATAATTATTCTCTATGGTTGAGTTTTTTGTTCGAGGCAGCTATCCATACAACCAGGGCTTAGCGGATGGATTTTCAACGAATATGTGTGGAATTGTCGGCCTTTTTCTAAAGACCCGGAGCCTGCAGCCCCAGCTCGGCGCGATGGTGGCGCCGATGCTCGCCATCATGGGGGATCGTGGGCCCGACAGCGCCGGTTTCGCGGTCTATGGCCAGCCCCGCGACCGCCGCATCAAGTTCACCGTCCGTCTTACCGATCCGCACGCTGCCGGCGCGCTGGCTGAAGCCCTCGAAGCGTTTCCTGGAGAACCGGCCAGCATCATGCTTCGTGCAAGCCACGCGGTGATCGCGATCCCGGACACGGCGCAGGACCACCTGCGCACGCTGCTCAGGCAATTTGATCCGCACATCCAGCTCGTCTCAGCCGGGCGCCGCATGGAAATCTACAAGGAGGTTGGCCGCCCGGAGATCGTCGCAGACCTGTTCGGACTTTCAGACATGGGCGGCACCCACGCGGTCGGTCACACGCGGATGGCGACCGAATCCTCCGTGACCACGAAGGGCGCTCATCCCTTTTCGACGGCGATCGACCAATGCCTTGTTCACAACGGCTCCCTGTCGAACCACAATGCCGTGCGCCGCATGCTGGAACGCGAGGGACTCTCCTTCGAGACCGAAAACGATTCAGAAGTCGCCGCGGGGTACCTGACCTGGCGGCTGCGCGAAGGTCTATCCTTGCGCGAGGCGCTCGAGGCGAGCCTGAAGGATCTCGACGGATTTTATACGTTCCTGGTCGGGACTGAAAAGGGCTTTGCCGTCTTGCGCGATCCGATCGCCTGCAAGCCCGCCGTGATGGCCGAAACCGACGACTACGTGGCGTTCGGCTCCGAATACAGGGCGCTGGCGGGCCTTCCCGGCATCGAGCATGCCCGAGCATTCGAGCCGGAGCCGGGAATCGTCTACGCATGGGAGCATGCGTGATGACCACGCACATCGACCTCGCCCACACGACGGTGCGCGCTCTCAATGGCGAGCTTCACCTGCTTGCGGCCGGCACAAATCAGCCCGCATGGCGGATCGAGAATCCGCAAGGTAAGCACGCGATCGCCGCCGGTCTCGATGCGCCGGTGACGGTCGAAATTCACGGCCACGTCGGATACTATTGTGCGGGAATGAACAAGCACGCGACCGTGATCGTCCACGGCAATGCCGGCGTCGGCGTCGCGGAAAACATGATGTCGGGACTGGTGCGCGTGAACGGGGACGCGAGCCAATCGGCCGGGTCGTCAGGACGGGGCGGTCTTCTCGTGATCGAGGGGAATGCCTCGGCGCGCTGCGGAATTTCGCTCAAGGGGCTCGACATCGTCGTCAAAGGTTCGATCGGTCCGATGAGCGCGTTCATGGCGCAGGCCGGCGCACTGGTGGTGCTGGGCGACGCCGGCGAGCATCTCGGCGATTCCCTCTACGAAGCCCGCATTTTTGTGCGCGGCACCGTAAAAAGCCTTGGCGCCGACTGTGTCGAAACCGAGCCTGAGGAAGAGGACCTCACCGTCCTCAAGGACGTCCTCGCGCGCGCCGGCATCGCGGACGACGTCCATTCCGACGAATTTCGGCTCTACCGCTCGGCGCGAACGCTTTATCATTTCCATGTCGACAATGCCGGCGCGTATTGAGGAAGTCCCTATGAGTTTCAACCCCGCACGCCCCACCACCACACCGCGCACCTCCGCAACATTCGACGATTACGCGATCTCCGAAATTCAGCGCGCGGCACAGACCGGAATTTACGATATCCGCGGCGGCGGCACGAAACGGCGGCTGCCGCATTTCGACGACCTCGTCTTTCTCGGCGCATCGGTCTCACGCTACCCGCTTGAGGGCTACCGTGAGAAATGTGGCACCGACGTGGTGCTCGGATCGCGCTTTGCAAAGAAGCCGCTGCACCTGCGCATCCCCATCACGATTGCCGGGATGAGTTTCGGCGCGCTGTCGGCGCAGGCCAAGGAAGCGCTTGGCCGCGGCGCCACGCTGGCTGGAACCAGTACGACCACCGGAGACGGCGGCATGACGCCCGAGGAGCGCGGACATTCGCAGATGCTGGTCTATCAGATCCTCCCCTCGCGCTACGGTCTTAACCCGGACGATCTGCGCAAGGCAGATGCGATTGAAATCGTCATCGGGCAAGGCGCCAAACCGGGCGGCGGCGGAATGTTGCTCGGTCAGAAGATTTCGCCGCGCGTCGCTCAGATGCGCACCCTGCCTGAAGGCATCGACCAGCGTTCGGCGTGCCGTCATCCCGACTGGACCGGACCTGACGATCTTGAAATCAAGATCGAGGAAATCCGCGAGCTGATGGATTGGGAAAAGCCGGTTTTCGTCAAGGTCGGAGCAAGTCGCCCCTATTACGACACTGCGCTCGCCGCCAAGTCGGGCGCCGACGTGATCGTTCTGGACGGGATGCAGGGCGGCACCGCTGCGACGCAGGAGGTTTTCATAGAGAACGTCGGAATCCCGATCCTCGCCGCCATCCGCCCTGCCGTCCAGGCGCTTCAGGACCTGGGCCTCCATCGCAAGCTCCAGCTCATCGTTTCGGGCGGGATCCGCAATGGGGCGGACGTCGCCAAGGCGCTCGCACTGGGCGCCGACGCCGTTTCGATCGGAACCGCGGCGCTGATCGCGCTGGGCGACAACGCGCCTGCGCTCGAGGACGAATATCGCAAGCTCGGCACGACGGCGGGTGCCTACGACGATTGGCACGAAGGGCGCGATCCCGCAGGAATTACCACGCAGGATCCCGAGCTGGCGCAGCGGCTCGATCCGATCAAGGGCGGGCGGCATCTCGCCAACTATCTCGCCGTCCTGACACTCGAAGCGCAGACGATCGCGCGCGCGTGCGGAAAGTCCCATGTGCACAATCTTGAGCCGGAAGATCTGGTCGCACTCACGATCGAGGCTGCCGCGATGGCGCAGGTGCCACTCGCGGGAACAAACTGGATCCCGGGACGGGGCGGACTGTAATGCTCGTGCGGGCGCAAGTGTGGGCGTAGGGGAATGAAGTGGTTTCAAATCGGCCATCGGCAAGCCGGCGGCACAGGGGGGAGAGCAGGCATGACGGACCTTCAAAAGCTGGCGAAAGAGCGCGGGATCAAATATTTCCTGATTTCGTTCACGGATCTGTTTGGCGGACAGCGCTCCAAACTCGTGCCCGCAAGTGCGATCAATGCCATGGCGAAAACCGGCGCAGGCTTTGCCGGATTTGCAACCTGGCTCGACATGACACCGGCGGACGCCGACATGTTTGTCGTGCCGGACACGGCGAGCCTCGTTCAGCTTCCCTGGAAGCCGGAGGTTGGCTGGTTTGCCGGCACACCGATCATGAACGGAAAGGAAGTCGCGCACGCGCCGCGCAACGTGCTGCGCCGCATGATTGCCGCGGCGGGCAAATTGACGATCGAGATGAAAACCGGTGTCGAGTGCGAATTTTTTCTCACGACTCCGGACGGCATGGCGGTCTCCGATACTGAAGATCGTCAGGCCAAGCCGTGCTACGATCAGGCCGCACTGATGCGCCGCTACGAAGTGATCGCGGAAATCTGCGACGCGATGCAAGTACTGGGCTGGAACCCTTACCAGAACGACCACGAAGACGCGAATGGCCAGTTCGAGATGAACTGGGATTACGACAGCGCACTCGTAACGGCCGACCGCCACTCGTTTTTCAAGTTCATGGTCAAATCGATTTCAGAAAAGCACGGCTTGCGCGCGACCTTCATGCCGAAGCCATTTTCGACGCTGACAGGCAATGGGTGTCATGCGCATGTCTCCGTGTGGCGCGGTGGCAAGAACCTGTTTGCCGACCCGACGGGCGAACTGGGACTTTCGCCGATGGCGTATCAATTCATCGGCGGGATTCTCGCGAACGCCGACGCGCTCTGTGCACTGACCAATCCCACCGTCAACTCCTACAAGCGCATCAATGCGCCGATCACGCTTTCGGGCGCCACATGGTCACCCAATACCGCGACCTACAGCGGCAACAACCGCACGCACATGATCCGCATCCCCGAAGACGGTCGCTTCGAATTGCGCGTGGCCGACGGCGCCGCCAACCCCTATCTGCTCCAGGCGGCGATCCTGTGCGCTGGGTTGGACGGCATCAACAACAAGCGCGATCCCGGCAAGCGGCTCGATATCAACATGTATACCCATGGCTACACCGTTGAAGGCGCCAAGAAGCTGCCGCTCAATCTCCTCGATGCCTTGCGCAGTTTTGAAAAGTCGCCCGTGCTCAGCCAGGGCCTCGGCGATGAGTTCGTCAAGGCTTACGCCAAGCTCAAATATGACAACTGGAATGAATATTCGCGCCACATGACCAGCTGGGAACGTGAGGCCACGTTTGATTGCTGAGGAATTCCTATGCGCTATTCCTTTCTCTCCCTCGTCGCCGGTGCCTTCAAGGGCGCCGAGGCTCTGCCGGCCGTGTGGCGGGACGCGGCACCCAAGCCAACTTATGACGTCATTGTGGTCGGTGGCGGCGGACATGGCCTTGCGACCGCGTACTATCTTGCAAAAGTACATGGCGTGACCAACGTGGCGGTGGTGGAAAAGGGATGGATCGGTTCGGGAAATGCCGGGCGCAATACGACGATCATCCGCTCGAATTATCGCGAAGCCGGCAACCTGCCATTCTATGAGCTTTCGATGAAGTTGTGGGAAGGGCTGGAGCACGAGCTCAATTTCAATACCATGGTGAGCCAGCGGGGCGTTCTCAACCTCTACCACTCGGATGCGCAGCGCGATGCGTTCGCGCGGCGCGGCAATGCCATGCATCTCCATGGCGTCGACGCCGAACTCCTCGATCAGGACGGTGTGCGCGAACTCGCGCCATTCCTGGATTTTGAAAATGCCCGCTTTCCCATCCGCGGCGGGCTGCTGCAGAGGCGCGGCGGCACTGCGCGTCATGACGCGGTGGTGTGGGGTTATGCGCGCGGCGCGGACAGGTGCGGCGTCGACATCGTGCAAAATTGCGAGGTGACGGGCCTGCGCATCGAAGAGGGACGAGTGATGGGCGTCGAGACGACGCGCGGTTTTATCGGCGCGGGGAAGGTCGGCCTCGCGGTCGCCGGGCGTTCGTCCCAGCTTGCAGCAATGGCAGGCCTGCGCCTGCCGATCGAGAGTTATGCGCTCCAGGCCATGGTGACCGAGGGGGTGAAGCCGCTCATCCCAGGGGTCATCACATTTGGGGCCGGTCATTTTTACATCAGCCAATCCGACAAGGGCGGCCTCGTGTTCGGCGGCGACCTCGACGCATACAATTCTTATGCGCAGCGCGGCAACCTTCCCGTCATCGAGGACGTGTGCGAAGGCGGCATGGCGCTGATGCCGATGATTGGCCGCCTGCGGGTGCTGCGCATCTGGGGCGGGATTTGCGACATGACGATGGACGGCTCACCACTGATCGACCGCACGCCTGTCGAGGGGCTCTATTTCAACGGCGGGTGGTGCTATGGCGGCTTCAAGGCGACGCCCGGCTCCGGCTGGTGCTTCGCGCATTTGCTCGCGACCGGCGCACCCCACCCGACCGCAGCAGCCTACCGTCTCGATCGCTTCGCGACCGGCGCCGTGATCGACGAAAACGGTCAGGGCGCGCAACCCAACCTTCACTAGCCCGATGCGCATCAGATGCCCCTTTTGCGGTGAACGCGACCTGGAGGAGTTTT
>LADL02002122.1_pt1 | contig 15000 bp, 14 predicted proteins | sample 619721 | NCBI WGS metagenome assembly LADL02 (sample SAMN03397408, study PRJNA257561) | rock porewater metagenome | biome: terrestrial; feature: Opalinus Clay rock; material: porewater; isolation source: Opalinus Clay rock porewater BRC-3 borehole | place: Switzerland: Mt Terri URL, St-Ursanne ...
TCTGGGCAGGCTTTCGCTATTTTAGTATTGACTATCGCCTTACCTTTGGGTTGGCTGCCCTTGCGGCTGTTGCCGCCATAGTTTGTCTGATGGGGATGAGAGTACCCAGGGTTAGCCGACCGGGAATAACCTTTATGTTTAAAAAGAGATATTCACTCTATTATCTTTTAAGCCTTCTCTTTGGTGCCCGTAAACAGATTTTTTTAACCTTCGGCCCGTGGGTTCTGATAAAAGTTTTCCATCAGCCGGTAACCACCTTTGCCCTGCTGGGACTGGCCGGAACTGTATTGGGAATATTTTTCAAGCCGGCGCTGGGAGCCGCCATAGACCGACTGGGTGAGCGGACTATAATAATGGGGGAATCGCTGGTCCTGGTGGTGGTTTGCCTTGGGTATGGCTATGCCGACCTGTTTCCGGCTCCACTGGCCATATTTGTGGTATATGCCTGTTTTGTTGGCGACAATTTACTTTTCGCCTGCCTTATGGCCAGAACCACGTACCTTAATAAAATAGTTGAAAAAAGGGAAGATCTGACGCCTGCACTTTCTATGGGAATAAGTGTCGATCATACTGTTTCCATGACTATACCATTTTTTGCCGGACTTTTATGGGAATCTATGGGTTTCAAATATGTTTTCCTGGTGGCGGCGCTTATTGCCCTGACTAACTTCTGGGTAGCCACTTACATCAGGACCGACAGGGATCAATCCTTTGAAAATATGTCAAAAATGATCGGATAAAACGGTAAATATCTGGAAGGAGTGTTCTGCCTGTTGAATTTTGTTTTCAAAGGTAAAACTGACGGGTCTCTATAAAAAACTCCGCTGTTGTGCGGAGTTTTTTACACTATTTCTCAGTTTCTTGTAGCGTGGAGTAATGAATTATATCGGCATCGGCCTCACGTTCTTCAGTTACTGTTATAACGTCTTTATTCCGGCGATCCATGGCCGCCAGGGCGTTATCCAGCCTGTTCCTCTTCTTTTTGGCCGGCTGTCCGGGCGACATTTCGCCGGGACGGCCGTATTTTTTATGTATTTCTTCAAGCTGCTGGGGAGAAAGCTGGTAGCTGTTTATTATTTTGTAACCGTTTTCATTATTGAAACTCATATATTTTTCACCTCGGGAAGTTTTTTATATTTGTCCCTGATTTTTAATCTTTCATACGACAATTGTTTTTATTTAGGCTTGTTATTACGTATCAATATTATATGCCAAGAGATAATAATGAAGAATAGGGACGTAAGGAGTGATGAAATGTTCAAGCATGATAAAAACTTGCTGGAAATGGTACGGGTGGAAAGACCCAATCCCACCTATGCCTCCATGCTAAGCGAACAACTGGGAGGGCCCCAGGGGGAGCTGAAGGCAGCCATGCAATATATTTCTCAGAGTTTTCGGATAAAGGACCCGGCTATTAAAGACCTGTTTATGGACATTGCTTCAGAGGAACTCAGTCATATGGAGATGGTGGCCACAGCTGTCAACCTTTTAAATGGCCATGAGGTGGATGCTTCGGCGGTGCAGTCGGGGCATATTGAAAGCCAGGTTCTTACGGGACTGAATCCTTACCTGGCCAACGCCTCAGGATTCCCTTGGACGGCTGCCTATGTTAATGTAACAGGGGATCTGCCGGCCGACCTGCTCTCCAATATAGCCGCCGAGCAAAGGGCTAAAGTGGTTTACGAGTATCTTCACAGACAGATAAATGATAAGCATGTCCGGGAAATGATTGATTTTCTTTTAAACCGTGAGGAGGCCCATAACACTATGTTTCGGGAGGCCTTCACCAGGATTGAGGATACCGGGTCTAACAGGGACTGGGGAGTGGACAAGGACGCCAGACTTTATTTCAACCTGTCCAAACCGGGTAAATATTTTGATGTAAACAGACCCCAGGCGCCATCTTTTAATAATCCTGACCAGTCCAGCCCTCAGCACTAAATTCCCGGGCTTTTTACCAGGACTAATAAAGAAGGCTGTAAGAGTCTGTTTTATACCTGAGAGGTGACTAAATGAAAGAAAAGATATCCAACCCTCAAGCCTATACCAGTAATCCCATGGCCGGGGTAGGTGTTATGTCGGGGTTCGGGATACCGGAAAAACCCCCCAGTTACAACCTGGACAAGGATAAAAAAGCCATCCCCAGGGGGGATACTCATCCGGGAACCGGTATCAATTACTTGAAGGGTAAGGTTAAGGACCCTGATCCGGAGACCATGCTGGGAGAAGGAGATTAAAAAAGAGGCTGTTCCGCAAATGCCTGGAACAGCCTCTACATTTTGTTTAATTTCCTGAGATTTAACTGTATGTACTATTTATTATATAAAGTATTGAAAAAAGAGCCTCTTCTATTTAAGAGCATCCTTTGTTTTTTTAGGAGGTCTATCCTGACTTAGAGGTTTATCTTCCAGCCTGATGGTTTTAATCGCCTCGTATATGAGAACGGGCTGGCCGTTTTCTATTCTGATTTTCATGTCTCCCCAGCCAAGCTCCCGAATAAACAGAATTAGCTGTTTTTCTTTATTACTCAAGCTGCGAAGGATGTTTTCTTCGGCTGGCATTATGTCCCCCCTCACCATGTTCAATAAATCACAATCTAATTGTAGCATACTTGAGTTTGGTTATTCAATATCTAATTGTGTTTTGTCACTAAAGATTAATCATACTTGGTTTTCAATTTAGCAGTACTTTTTTCGGTTTAAATGGCTTCAGTATTTTTATCAATTTGTCATTCTTGTATCCAGGACTTTAATAATGGTCTCCTTAAGGTCGGTCAGGTGAAAAGGTTTGCTGATATAAGCCGTGGCTCCTACTTTGAGTGCGTCCATTGCGGTAGGGATACTGCTGTGGCCGGTCATGAATATTACCGGCAAGTCGGGCCGTGTCTCCTTAATTCGCTCCAACACCTCCAAACCGCTCATTCCTGGCATCTTATAATCCAGCAGGATCAGCGATATGATCTGGGAGGCCAGAACTTCCAGTCCTTCAGGGCCACTGGCCGCTTTGAACACCTCATAGCCTTCTTCCCTTAACGCCTTTTCAAGTGCCCAGCGAATTCCGTGTTCGTCATCAACAATTAAAATTCTTACAAGAGACATCTAAAATCCTCCTCTCTTATCAGTTTATCGGGAAGCAAACGGTAAAGGTTGTAAATACGCCCGGTTGGCTTTCAACAGTAATAGAGCCGCCATGATACTCAATAATTTTTTTGCATATGGCCAGCCCCAGACCGTTGCCGTCTGTCTTTCTGGTAAAAAAAGGCTGGAATATTTTTGACTGGTCTTCTTGCGATATACCTTCGCCTGTGTCATTGACCACAACGCAGATAAGTTTCTCCTTTGCAAAAGTCTGTATTGTCAGGACACCAGCCTTTGGCATGGCCTGAATTGCGTTGAAAAACAAGTTCAGGAATACTTGTTTGAGTTTTTCCTTGTTTCCAATAATATTGGGGAGATTTTCGGGGTTACTAAAATTTAGAGTTATTTCATTTTTTTGCAGCAATGGGATGATTGTTTCAATTAATGATTCTAAAAGTATCCTGAGGTCCAGAGTCCCCCTTTTAATCGGCATCGGCCGACCAAAATCTAACAGTTCCTCCGTGAGCAGGTTAAGCCTTTTTAGTTGTTCCTGAAACATAAATACACATTCATTCAGCTCAGGGTTATGTTTCACTTTTGGTTCCAGCAAATCAGCCGTACACTGTAAGATACAAATAGGATTACGCAATTCGTGGGCGATATCAGTGACAAGCCGTCCCAGGGAGGCAAGATTTTGTGAAATACGCAGTTGCTCTGACAGCGCTTCTTTTTCTTTCAGGCCTGAGGCCATCTTGTTAATGGCGTTTGTAATTTGACCCATGTCTCCGGTCATTTCCGGAAGGGTGTTGCTAAAATCTTTTTCCATATTTGCAAGACCGTCTTTAATCTTATTTACTCTTTTGACTAATGATATTGTAGATAATAAGGTGGCTCCAATTCCAAAGCAAAACGTTATCAATATAACCAGGCGTAAAATATACCGGGTTCTGGCGTTTTGGGCAAAAATAGGATGGACCCGCTCCTCTGCCCAGACCACGGCAACTAATTTGGAATTAAGATGTATAGGCGCCAGATATTCTATAAACTGGTCATCCCAGGTCTGCCCCAATTTTGTAATTGGTATGCCTCCCGACACCACAGCTTTAATTCCGGCTGAAGTCTCCTGATAAATGCGCTGCTCCCGTTGTTTTTCCCCCTCGCCTCCCGGCGGTCGGAAATCGTGGAGGAAACCCTCAATAAAAATTTGATCTTGATTAACAATATATATGCCCAGACGAACTCCCTTATAATTTTCGGCATGGTTTCGGGCAATATCCTTAAAGGATTTTTCAAGGGCAGAGGGCAAATTTTGTCCTGGTTCACCTTCTAATAGAATTTGAGTGGACAACTGCTCAGTCATTTGTTTACTCAAGCTTTGAACGGTGCCAGTGATTTTTTTCTCCAGGTCTTTGATCAGGACATCGTCAGCTTTTGAGTAGAATAGCATGTCAGCGGTCATAAACAGCACCGATACCAAAAGGAGTACCGATACGATGACAATCATCTGAAATCGAATCCCCCGGGACCAGAGTTTAAACATAACATACCCCCCCCAATTAGCTTATGGGAACGCCAGGATGTTGCTTGTGAATTATAGTATATGATTCGCCGGAAATTTATATTATCCTGCCGGGTTAATCTCTGCCTAAAATAAGTTCCAACCGGCTTTTTAAAATATTAGTACTAATAAATTGTATACGTGGATTGACAAAAATATTAGGGCATGATAGTATTAAAAAAAGTTTAATAATTAGATAGGTCGAATCGAACAACGATAGGCCAGAAGCTTTTGCAAAGCTTCTGGCCTTTTTGCGTTACTGCTGAAGTTGGAATGTAATATGTTTTGCAGCCTATAGTGATAAAAATATAAGGGAGGGATTCAGATGTCAAGCTTATCGCATACCTATGGGCCAGGATTAAACCTGACAATTTCAAATCCATTCAGCGCAATTATAAAAGCATTGGATAGATTTTACAGAAGTAAGGAAATAACCAAAACCGCAAAAATTTTTCACGGTAATTTTTCTTATGATTTAGTTCCTGATACCTCCATAAGCACTTTTACTAATATGCCAAAAGTAACATCTGTAGATTGTGGGGCCTGTTATATTGCTGTATTTGAAGGTGACTGTTTTCAGGGTGAATACCATTTGCTTGATCCAGGTTCCAAAGCCCAAATTGGAAATTGCGGTTCTGCTATTATAAGTCTGCAGCCTATACCGATTGACACCTTTCGCAAGAATGCGCGTTCACCCGCGTGGTTTTGGGAATTAACAGGGCCTATGTATGTATGGCACTTTTGCTCCACCTATAAGTATGCCTGAAATTTAATAAGCTATCCAATCTCCCCAATATAACAAAGCCCCGGCCTTTGAGGCCGGGGTCTTTTTTCCCGCGATGCCGTAATGCTTATCGTTTTTTCAACCCACTCTCTAAAAAGTGGGTACCAGGCTGATAACTTCTGCCATCCTCTTAAAAGGCCCGGCATAGGTGTATCAGACCAAAGTTCCCTTGTTGTTATTGTAGGTAAAAAACAAACAAGGTCACGCACAAAGCAGGTTTGTTTACCACGTTATTGCAGTATACACGGGGGCTGGCTGTTTGGCAAGATGTAAGTTATGCCATGGCGGCGCATCTCCGTTGTGCGGGCCGGCCGGGTTATTTTCATCGGTTTTTGGCATGTTTCCAATACAGCCCTTAATGCTATAAAATATATCTAGATTTTAATGGCCGGGGTAAAAAATTATGAATCATTTGTTGTCTAATTGCAGGCTGTGTGCCAGAAATTGCGGGGTCAACAGGATAAAGGGAGAATCGGGCTACTGCCGGGCGGGCAAAAGCCCAAGGGTGGCCAGGGTATTGCTGCATGACTGGGAAGAGCCTTGTATATCGGGAACCAGGGGATCTGGAACGGTATTCTTTTCTCACTGCAATTTGAGGTGTGTATTCTGCCAAAACCACAGTATCAGCCATCAGGGTGAGGGGGAGGAAATATCTGCCCTCAGGCTGGGAATGAATTTCCTTGCACTGATGGAAAAAGGGGCTCACAACATAAATCTGGTTACGCCCGCCCACTACCTTCCCCAGATAATTGAGGGAATTGATTATGCAAAGAAAAAAGGCTTGAATATACCTGTCATCTATAATACCAACGGGTATGAGAATATAGATGCCCTTAAGCTCTTAAAGGGGTATGTAGATGTTTTTCTTCCTGATATAAAGTATTTTGATGACAGGTATGCGTTAAAATACTCCGGCGCGGGGGGGTATTTTGCCACCGCTTCCCAGGCGGTAAAAGAAATGTTTTTCCAGGTGGGACGGCCTGTTTTTGACCGTTGGGGATTGATACAAAGAGGTGTGATAATCCGTCACCTGATGCTCCCGGGGCTGCTGTTCGATTCTAAAAAGATTATTGATTTTATTTATGGGACCTTTGGGCACCAGGTCTACATCAGCCTGATGAATCAGTACACCCCTATGCACAGGGCCGGCAGGTATGCAGAGATTAATAAACCACTCAATCCCCGGCACTATGACGGACTGGTGGAATACTGCCTGTCCATTGGTGTCAAAAAAGCTTACATTCAGGGGGCAGGTACTGTATCTGAAGACTATGTTCCGGATTTTAGTTTAAGATAAATATTTTAAGTCTTTCCCAAAGGGAAATAGCTATAAGCAATAAGCTGTAAGATGGAAGCTTTTTGACACAATGTTCGCTGTGGACGAGTTGTCTAACCTCTAACCTCTCACCTTTCACTTCTCCGATGCATTCCGCACGGACTCAAAACTAACTGCTGATGGCGAATTAATCTATTAAGCAATTATCAATCGTAAATGTCATTTTTTGACAAAGGGTTTTCTTTGTCTTATTTGAAATAGTTAAATTATATTTATAATTACATTTATTCTGTTTTTTGGGGGGATTTCTGAAATGATTAATTACGATTTAAAAGAAAAAGGGTTGTATATATCAGACGGGTCCGGGGTCGAGGTTGAGAAAATATCTGATGTGTACTGGACAAAAGGTAAAATATTGGTGGTTGATGATATGCTTATACACCTGGAGACCGCCAAACTTTACCTTGAAACCTCCGGCTACCGGGTTTTATGCGCACCGGATATTAAAGCGGCCTGGCAACTGGTTATTGACGAGGAGCCGGACCTGATACTCCTGGATGTTGTCATGCCTGGTGAAAGCGGGCTGGATTTGTTGTCTGACATCAGATCCCGCTGCCCCCACACATCGGTGGTGGTCATGACTTCTTATGGAAACGAGGATATAGCAGCCGCCGCATTCAAGCTGGGCGCCACCGATTACATAAAAAAGCCCTTTAAATACAGCGGACTAAGCCAGATTATTGAAAAGGCCCTGATTAAACAAAACCAAATTAAAGATAAAGAAAAGGCTTTAAAATCGCTGGAGTACGCCTACGAGAATCTAAAATTAAGCGCCGATTCAGTGCTTCAATGCATGTCGGCCGGAGTGCTGGCGGTGAATAGCAGCCTTTGCATAGAAATGCTTAACCATATGGCCTCCAAAATACTGGGGGTAGAAAAACAGAATATTATAGGCAGAAATATTTATGAGGTTTTTCCCGTACTTAACAATTTCAACCTGTTGAAAAATACTCTGAAGAGTGGGAAGGGGTACAGTCTGCATCAGGTTGAGCTGCCGGGTGAGTACGGAAATGTGTTTTTAAATATAAATACCGATGTGATATATGACTTTCATGGAAATATAATTGGAGCTGTGGCCGTGTTTGACGATGTCACCGAATTAAGGAGAAAGGAAGCACTGTTGCGGGACCGTGAGAGGTTGGCCATTATTGGGCAAATGGCCGCCGGAATGGCCCATGAACTCAAAAACCCGCTGACTTCACTAAAGGGTTTTGCCCAGATATTATCTTCCAGGTCTTTGGAACCTGACGTAAGCAAATACATTAAAGTGATGACCGGTGAGACTGATAGAATGAACCAGGTAATTCAGGATTTTTTGCGGCTGGCAAAGCCCAAGCCACCAGAATTCAGAGTTATTTCTATTAATAGTTTAGTGGAGGAAATAATCTCTATTATAGAGCCCCAGGCCTTACTTAAAGATATCTCGGTCAGGATTGCAACCGGGGATTATATCCCCGGGGCACAGATGGATCCCTCCCAGATTAAGCAGGTGCTGCTAAACCTTTTTCAGAATTCTCTGGAATCCATGGAGAACGGGGGGGAACTTTCCATTCAGACAAAATATCTGGCTGACCAGAAGGAGATACGCCTGGATATAAAGGATGATGGCTGTGGAATTCCAGCCGAAATAATAAATAAACTGGGTGTTCCCTTCTATACCACAAAGGCTCAGGGAACCGGCCTGGGCCTTTGCATTTCTTTTGCAATTGTGGAGCAGCACAAGGGGCGTGTTGAAATACAGAGCAGGGAAGGTATGGGGACGGTTTTTTCAATATTACTGCCTGTGAGTTAAAAGTAGGGAGAAGGTATATGCTTGAAACCGGAAACGAATAAAAAATTGGGCTGGAATAGTTTAAAGTTTAAGCTGTTGGCTGTTTTCTTCATAGCGCTGCTTCTCCTGGTGGGAAATAATTTGTATTTCAACTATTGGAAAGAGATGAATCGGGATATCGAACAGGATGGAAATAATTTTTCGCTGGTGGCCGGAATACTGGAAAACGATATTACAAGGTGGCTTGAAAACCGGGAGCGGGATATTATCATCATGGCGGAAAACCCCATGGTGATTCAGTATATCAGTCAGTATGCCGGGGGAAACCGTTATACCCTTCAGTACGGTGAAGAACTTGAGAAATATTGGAATAAAATACAAGCAAAACATGGTATTTATGATGAAATTTTTTTTACTGACTTATATGGAAAAATTTTGCTGTCCACCGCTTCTGACCGTAAAAATTCTATCCGTCGGCAGGACAGTCTTATTGTGGAGCCCCTGAGGACTGGTAAAGTCTACTTTCAGGATGCTTATCTATCTGATAACACCAATAAGCACTGCATTGCTTTTTCCGCTCCAGTGGCTCAGAAAAATATTGACGGAAGCACAGCCGGCTATGCCGGTGTGTTGGTGTATAGAATAGATATAGAGACAGTGATTCGCCCTCTGCTGGAAAGCAGGGTAAACCTTGGTAATACTGGTGAAGTAATACTGATAGACAGGAATAGAACCGCTATTACAGATTTACGGGGCATGCCTGGGACGGCCTTAAGGTACATTTTGGATACCGAGCCCGCCGTCAGGGCGGCCCGGGGCCACAAGGGCCAGTGGAGGGGTACGTGCTATGACGGCCAGGAAATTATCAGCGCTTATCAATATATTGGTAAAACAGGGTGGGGTGTTATAATACGTCAGGAAATTGGGGAGATATTCGCTTCTCTCCGGGCACAGCTGCTGGAAACCCTTATTTTAAATATTTGTACGCTGGTGTTTATACTGGTGGTTGTTTATCTTTTGGCCTGCAGGGTTATAAGGCCTATAGCTGATATGGCTGAAGTTGCCGGTGACATATCCGGAGGGGATTTCTCCCGGCGGGTGGAGATCAAAAACAGTGATGAAATAGGGTTGCTGGGGGAGGCCATTAATCTCATGGCTGGTGAAATAGGGAGACAGTTCAACCTTCAGAAAAACACGCAGGAAGTGTTGAAATCTCTGGTATCCACCCTGGAGATCGATGAAATGGTGATTCGGGGCCTGCACACTGTTTGCAGTGGATTTAATTTTCATGTGGGGGCTGTTTTTCTGGTTGACCCGGATAATCAGTTGCTGGTCCGCAAGGCTTTATACTGCCCGGGGAATCAACTGCTGGAACAGAGCAGTGAGATTAGGATTGGTGAAGGAATGGAGGGTCTGGCGGCATTTACGGGAAAAACCGTCCTATTGACCGATCTTCCCGGGGATACTGCTTATACAGTCAACTGGCTTGGCGGCAGTATTCTGCCCGGCTGTATTGTGCAGGTACCGCTAATGTTTGGATCAAAGGTGCTGGGTGTGATGAGCCTGGCCTCGGTTTATAAAATCAGTGAACAGGATGTCGCAGAACTGGAGACTGTGGGGGCTTTAATGGGTGTAGCCATTAATAACTCCATTTCTTATGAGAAAACCCGTAACCTGTCCACCCGACTGCAGCAGCTAAATGAACAGCTTGCTCAACAGAATGAGGAACTGAACTCCCAGGGAGAGGAGTTGGTCTCCCAGACCGAAGAGCTGCAGGCCCAGTCCGAAGAACTGCAGGCCACCACAAGGGAGCTTCAGGCAAAAAATGCTGAACTTGAGAGGTTGGGAGAAATCAGGTTGAAGTTTATGGCGGTATTATCTCATGAGCTGAGGGCCCCCCTCAGTGCCGTTATAAGCTTTTCAGATGTTCTGCTGGACAGGGTGGTGGGTGAATTAAATCCGCAGCAGGAGAAATATCTGCATGAAATATTTAGTAGCGGACAGCACCTTTTAAATTTAATTAATGACCTGCTGGACCTGTCCAAGATAGAAATAGGAAGGGTTAAGTTGAATTTTAAAAAAATTGACCCCCTTAACCCGCTGGAGGAAGCCCTCTTCATAATGGACGCCGAGGTGTCGCGTAAGAATTTACAGGTGAAATGCCTGGTTGAAGGCGGAACTTATACAGTTTATGCAGACCGGGACAGGCTTAAGCAGGTGTTTTTAAACCTGTTAACCAACGCGGTTAAATTTACTCCCGGGGGCGGTCAAATAACCATAGGCGCCCGAAGCAGCCAGGACCGTCTTATTATATGGATTGCCGACACCGGGATAGGCATACCCGGGGAATACCACCAGAAGATATTCGAGGAATTTAAACAGGCTAAGAATGCACTTTCGGGATCTTTAGAGGGATCAGGGCTGGGCCTTTCCATTACAAAGAAACTGCTGGAATTACAGGGTGGATCCATTTGTGTAGATAGTGAAGAGGGAAAGGGTTCAATCTTTACCATAGATTTACCTCTGGATTCGGAGGATGCAGGCCCTTGGGACAAACCGGCAAAATGCAACATCAAATGTCCTGATGATGCAAGCTTTAAGAGCTGTGTGTGCGCCAGATTTAATGTGTATTATCTGACCAAGCCTTTGGTTAAAGATATTCTGCTGAGGTATTTGAATATTGCATGCAGGTTTACAGGCGGTACCCCCACACTGTTGGTGGTGGATGACGATCCTGACGTCAGGAGTTTTGTGGTAGATATACTGGAGCCCCGGGGATATAAAGTTCTGACAGCCGAAGACGGCCTGCAGGGTATTGAAAGGGCCTTGAGCCTGGAGCCCGATATTATAATATTGGACATCCTAATGCCCGGGGCTGATGGTTTTCAGGTAATGGACACTATTTGCGGGTATGACTGGAAGAAAGGTTTTTCGCTGTTGGTGTGTACCTCCAAAGACCTCTCGAAGGAAGAAAAATACTTCTTTGCGACAAGGCATGAAGAAATGCTCAAATCGTCGGTAAATAATGTTATACTGGAATAAGATTTGCAAGTAAATTTAATTATAAAAACGGATAGAGGAGTGCTGACATGATAGAAGAGGTTCTGCCGTATATGTTCAGGCTTGAGGTTCCCCTCCCCAACAATCCACTTAAAGCTATTAATTCTTACATTATCAAGTCCAAAGACCGTAATCTTATTATTGACACAGGGATGAACAGGGAAGAATGCATGGCCGTATTTCAGTCGAGCTTGAAAGAATTGGACGTAAATCTTGGGGATACAGATTTTTTTATTACCCATATGCATGCCGATCATTCGGGACTGGTGTCCGAATTGGCCACGGATTCCTCCGGCGTATACTGCAGTCTGCCGGACTCGGTTTTGATTGGCCCGGTGATCTCGGGTGCGGACTGGTATTCGGATATGTCAAAGGTGGCTGGATTAAGTGGCTTTCCGGAAAGTGAATTCCAGGAGGCTGTTTTAAAACACCCGGGCTTTAAGTACTCTTCCAGGAAACCGCTGGAATTCAATATTTTAAAAGGGGGCGACACCATAAGCATTGGCGACTATCATTTTACCTGCCTGGAAACCCCGGGACACACCGATGGCCACTTGTGTCTGTATGACAGTGACAAAAAACTACTGATGTCCGGCGATCATATTCTCCAGGATATAACTCCCAACATTTCAATGTGGTCACGGGTGGGAAATCCACTAAAGGATTTTATTAACAGCCTTGACATGATATATGGACTTGAAGTGGATTTGGTTTTACCGGGCCACCGAAGAGTTTTCAATGATTGTAAGGGGAGAATTGAAGAGCTCAAACTTCACCACCAGACCAGGGCCCAGGAGGTTTTAACCATTCTGGAGGAAGGCGCCGCCAATGTATATCAGGTGGCTTCCAGGATGACCTGGGACCTTACCTATAGGTCATGGGACTTATTCCCAGCACCACAGAAATGGTTTGCCACCGGTGAGGCCAGGGCCCATCTTAGATATCTTGAGGAGGATAGTCTGATCAAAGGGGAATTGGTAAACGGCAATATATTATATTCATTAATATGAGTGTAGCACCCCTTGCTTCAGTGCGGGGATGATAAAGCGGATATTAAAAAGGGGCGGCAGCCCCTTTTTAATTTTATAGGGAACTATGCTCAGGGTAGAAATATGGATAACTTTTTTACAGCCTTAAGACACCTTGGCTTTTGAGTCGCTTCAGGGTCGCTAATGGGTAGGTGGAGCGAGTTGAGCCCGGACTACATTACTGATAGGGAGGCTATTTTTTGTAAAAACGGTTATTCTATATTCGTGAACGCCGGAGAGATTTGGAGGGAATGGCGGCCCCAATCTTTAGAAAACCATTGAAGTGAGGTGTAATGTTTGAGCAAATCGGCTAGAGTGCTTTTGATAAAATATGCCATGACCTTTGTGCTGGCGGTGGCGGTATTTATATTAGCCGGGGGCAATCCCTGGGGAGTTGTCTTTGCCATGAGCATAACTCTGGCTACTTTGAATTACCTGTTGGGTGATTTTTACGTGCTTCCCAGGTACGGAAACATTGTTTCTTCGGTGACAAATGGCTTTCTGGCCGGACTGGGGGCATACCTGGTGAGCTTTTTTTTTCCGGCTTTCGAGGCTGGCTATGGTTTAATTCTAGTCTTTGGCATTTTGATTGCGACCGGGGAGTATTTTTTCCACCGCTACCTGATGCAAACTGAAGAGACCAGGCCGTAAGATTGAGATGTTACGATGCAGCCGCCATTAGTCGTCCTTCGGGGCGGCTAATTTTTTTTGCGCTATAAATAAAATGTATTATAGCAGCTGTAAAGAAGATATATCTAATAAGAGTAGTGGCCCATGCCGCCAGCGGCACCAGCAAAAGATGAAAATGTCCTCTCATGCCCGCTGCGGTTTAATAAAGCTTATAGCTTACAGCTATTTTCAGAATCGTTGCTAACGGCTGATAGCTGATGGCTATTCCCTAACCCAACTTTCGATTTTCCAGCTAAAAAATTGGTTAAAAAAAGATTCTCTACACATGTTCTCTGGGTTGAAGGGGTATAAATTTGACTTTTTTTAAAAAATAGTGACCTAAAAAAATTACCATGGTAAATTATGGGTTTGGTCCTTTTTACCTTTTTTGGTAAACTAGATTTGTTCGACTGGAACCAAGTATTATCAACTTTTTTCATGGAAGGAAAACCTTAAGATGTAAAAAAATAGCTTGTAGTGACCAAATAAATTTAAAGAACATAGGCAGAGTAAGGCTTTGCAACCATGTAAGTCGAAACTTGGGCTAAAGGAATGGTGATAAACATGCGAATACTTTTAGCAGTAAAGGAAAAGTACGAAAAGCGGCTTTTCGTACTTCCAGGAGTGGTTTCGGTGGGATTGGGATATAAAAGTGTTGGCAACAAGAGTACCGGCCAACTGGCTATTGTTGTGGGTGTGGTCGAAAAATTACCCGAGTCAAAGATTTTCATGGAACACATTATTCCCCGGTCTTTGGATGGCATACCGACAGATGTAATACAGGCGGGCAGGATAAAACTTAAGAAAGATAGAGGATGAAGGTTATATACCCCGGAAAGAAAGTATTGATTTTACAGCTATGATGAGTGATGTTAATCGATTAGAGAGTAAAGTCATATTCATAGGTGGCTCAAAATAAGTACAACCAGTAATATAACCAGCCAGCAATGGGAACGCGGGAAGGGTTTTTGTTTAGCCGCACTCATTGCAAGTATAACCACAGCCATCAGTACCAGCCATGTGATTACCCCGGTCAAAAGATGTCCCGGTTTACCCCAATGCCCATGTTTAACTGTAAAGGCAACTAATCCGTGTAGGCCTGACACCGCCAGACAAATTAGAGCCAGGGTGTGGTGATGACGTGAAAAGACCATCACTGTTTTCTGCTGTAGATGTAGCCTTTGCGCGGCAAAAGGGATCAGTGTGCTTATAAATGTAAATAAGCCAATCCAGCCAAGGAATTCCACCATAATCGATCACCACCTGTTTAAATATTCTGCTCTTACTCTTGTATTCCTTTTCAATTTTCAGTAAGTGTGATAGGTTTTTTGTAATGAATTATGAATTATAAAGAAGCAATTATTTACTTCATGTCTGGCACGGGAAATTCCTTTCGGGTTCCCTCCCGGACATGATGTTGAAAAAAAACCGCCAGAATGGCGGAATTAGCTAATACTTGCAGATTGTCGCATTTTTCCATAAAGCTTAAAGCTTATAGCTTATAGCTTATAGCTATGGCTATTATATAAACAAATTCACATTCGCCTCATCAGCCTCGCCCAGGTATGTGGCCACCCCGGCGAACTCAAGGCCATCCATGAGCTCCTCCTCCCGGATGCCCATTACGTCCATGGACATGGTGCAGGCGATCATCTTGATGCCCTGTTCTCTGGCTGTCTGGATCAGTTCCGGCAGTGAGGTGACGTTTTGCTGCTTC